>WNGG01006486.1_pt1 | contig 13007 bp, 8 predicted proteins | sample 5400661 | NCBI WGS metagenome assembly WNGG01 (sample SAMN13153372, study PRJNA577476) | soil metagenome | isolation source: 100 cm soil or saprolite under Garry oak tree replicate 1 | place: USA:California | collected 2016-06-15
GCTCGCGGGCAGCCCGGCGAAGGTCTTCTTCGGAAGCGTGTCGAGCATGTGGCGCAGCATGTTGTACCGGCTCAGATCGAGCAGCCCGGCGAGCGGCAGGCAGCAGTGCTTGTACTTCCTTCCCGATCCGCACACGCAAGGTTCGTTGCGGCCGGGCGCCGGCAGGCGTCGCGCCTGGAAGTCCGCGTCCGGCAGCGGCATCGCGTTGTAGATCGCCACGCCCATCACCCGAAAGGCATTGCCGACCGGCCCGGTGCGCGGATCGATCATGCGCGCCTGCCCGGGAGCGAGGCTGGGGCCGTGCTTTGCGATCCAGTCGAGAAACCCGGACGGATCGCCGGACCGCGCCAGCACCTTGGCCGAGGTCTCGAACAGCAAGAAAAGCTCGTCCTCGCCTTCGGCTTCGGCGAGCGGGTCGGATGGAGTGGCTTCGCTCATGGCGACGGCGACGTCAATGCGCGTCGGAGACTGCGGGCTGAATGCAGGAGCGGATTTGTGGCACGGGCCGGGTGCGTTCCGTCATCAGCAAGCCCACGCAAAAGGGCAAGAGCGCCGTACGAAAATCTTATCTTCGATCGCCGGAGTAGCGGCAGGGAGGACTTATCGACCTCCTCTGATGATGGGAAGAACCCGAACGCGCGCCCGGATTTCGTCAACGGATACGATCGCGCCTTTCTCCAAATCTGTCAGGCAGTGCGACTTCCCTTTCTTCTGCTCGCCACGCCGCGTAGCGGAGCGCCTGAAGAACGTCTTCACGCTCCAGGTAGGGGTACGCGGCCAGCACCTCCTCTACGGTGTGACCCGCGCCGATGAACTCGACGATTGCGCCGACCGTCACGCGCATGGAACGTATCGTGGGCTTGCCGCCCATGAGGTCGGGATCGTGGGTGATTCTGTCGAAGTCCGCCATGGCGTTACTCTAACACAGGGTCCTAGGACAGTTGACCGATACCCCGTTCTATCGCGAGCGGGCTACGCTCCGGAGATGTCGAACTCGACCGGGACGTTGTTCCGCGTCGCGTGCGAGTACGGGCAGATCTGCTCGTGCGCTTCGCGCGCGAGCGCGGCGAGCTCGGCCTGCGGCAGGCTCTTGTCCTGCACGGTGAGCTTCACCGCGAGGCCGAAGCCCCCGCCGTCGCGCGGGCCGATCGAGACGGCGCAGGTGATGCGCGCTTTCGAAGCGTCCTTCTTGGCCCGCTTGCCGACGAAGTCGAGCGCCCCGCCGAAGCACGCCGCGTAGCCGGCGGCGAAGAGATGCTCGGGCGTCGCGGTGCCGGGCTTGCCCGGGCCGCCCATCTCCTTCGGCACCGAGAGATTGGCGCTCACCAGGCCGTCGCTCGACTCGGTGTAGCCGTTGCGCCCGCCGGTGGCGGTCGCGGTTGCGGTGAAGAGCGGCTTGATCTTGTCCATGCGAGTCTCCGGAGGCGGTGTGTCCGTCATTATGGACCGGAAATGCGGTAAGCTCAGCCGCCTCGCCGTTAGACAACGCCGTGAAAATCTTTCTGGAAGCTGAAGAAGAGCCAAGGAGTCGATATGTTCGTCCTGTCGGTCGATCTTCGCATCAAGCCCGAGAACGTCGAGAGCTTCATCGCCAAGGCGCTGGAGAACGCTGCGCATTCGCGCAAGGAGCAGGGCTGCCGGCAGTTCGAGGTGCTCGTGGACCCGAAGGACCGGACCGCGGCCATGCTCTACGAGGTGTACCTGGACGAGAAGGCGTTCGACGCGCACCAGCAGACTCCGCACTTCAAGAAATATCTCGCCGAGGCCGTGCCCCTGCTCGCCTCGCGCGAGCGCCACGTCTGGAAGCGCGCCGCGCCATGAAAGCCCTTCTCGCCGCCGCCCTCCTCGCCTGGCTGCCCGGCGCCGTCCTCGCCCAATCCGGCGGCCCGCGCACCCTGCCCGAGCTCAAGGCCGAGATCCAGGAGCGCGCCGACCGGCACGCTTATCCGGTGTCCGAGCTCGATCCGGCCGAGGTGCGCGAGGCGCTGGGGGCTCTGAAGAGCCTCGACCGCGACGAGTGGGCCGCGGCGTGGAGCGCGATCGGTGATCGCCGCCTTGCGCAAGGCAAGCCCGCCGAAGCCTCGAACCTCGCGGCCGCCTCCAGGCAATACAAGTACGCCTTCGAGTACTACCTCTTCGCGCGCTTTCCGCTGGAGAACTCGCCCGGCAAGGTGAAAGCCTACGCAAAGGCGCTCGTCGCCTTCGCCGCCTACGCGAAGCTGCAGAGCCCGCCGATCGAGATCGTGCGCATCCCCTTCGAAGGAAAAGAGATCGTCGGCTATCTGCGGCTGCCGGCCGACGTGCGGCCCGCGCCGCTCGTCCTCACCATCGGGGGCCTCGACGGCCGCAAGGAGAACGCCTCGTTCCGCAGCGACGCCTACCTCGCGTACGGCGTCGGCTATTTTTCCTTCGACATGCCGGGCACCGGGCAATCGACGATCCGGCAGGTGGTGCCGGCCGCCGAGCGCGAATTCACGCGCGTGCTCGACTACATCGCCACGCGCCCCGAGCTCGACGCGAAGCGCGTCGTCGTCTACGGCGGCTCCTGGGGCGGGCACTGGGCGGCGCGCCTCGCGTACACCGAGCGCGAGCGCATCCGCGGCGCGGTCGTGCAAGGCGGGCCGGTGCACGAATACTTCCAGCCGGAATGGCAGAAGAAGGCCATCGGCACGCGCGAGTACCTGTTCGAGCTGTTCGAGGCGCGCGCCGCCATCTACGGCGCGAAGACCCTCGACGAATTCCTCGCCTACGGCCCGAAGATGTCCCTGAAGACCGCCGGCTGGCTGGAGAAGCCCTCGGCGCCGATGCTCGTCATCAACGGCATGCGCGACACCCAGGTCCCCGTCGAAGATTTATTTTTACTGATGCGCTCCGGCTCCCCCAAGGAAGCCTGGATCAACCCGCAGGGCGGGCACATGGGGCGGAACGTCGCGGTTTCGGATCAGAAGATTTTTGAGACGGTGACGTTGCCGTGGGTGGTGCGGATGGTGAAGTGAGGCGATGCTCCAGGTCGACGCTTACTCGAATTCGGTGCCGATCAGTCGCTGGCTCGCGTCCGTAATAAATATCGAATTAGTGCGATGCCAACGAGAAAGCAAAAGTCAGCGTCGTGGATCGACACAGAGGAGACCACACCGCCGCCATGCCGAACGGCAGGCTCTGCGTTCGCGAACCCATAGAATTTATCGATAACCGTAATGATGCCCTGGGGTGCCCTTTCGTCGGAGCGAAGCTTCTTTACGACGTCCCCCAGAGAGCTAGTTCCTGGATATATGATCTTCCCGAGACTCTCCAGTGCTGAGACGATTTCTTTAATACCATTCTCAGGGTCCAATGGCCGCTCGTAAATGAACCGAAGCGCCTTCCGGTAATGCTCCCGAGCGGGGTCGAGGGCGCCTTTTAGGGCGGCCTCCACCTCGTGAAGCGCACTCGCATACTCCGCTGGCACTTCTCGAAGGAGCTCACCCTTGCCGTTCAGGTGCCAAGCAACCCGATCTTCGTCTAAGAGGGCGTTGACTTTCCTCTGATAAATAGAAAAGCCGAACTTTGCTTTCCACGCAGGATCTCGTCCTCGCTCAACCTCCCGCAGTCGCTGTGCAACGAGCTCAACAAAATCGTAGAAGTGGTACCAGCGCGCAGACGTGACTAGGCGTTCCAACTCCTCGACGCAATGCCAGGAGTCCGAAAGAGGCCGCTCCGGGTCTTCACGCAATACCCGATGGCAGTATGTGTCGCCAAGCTCCTTTGTGGGCAGCGGGGCCTTTTCTTCATTGAGATAGCGATCGTCCTTGTCGATGTACAAAAGGTCGGCGACTGCGATACGCCAATAGTTACTCCGAAGCCACGGGGTCGCTTCTTCGATGCGAGGCGCCTTGCCCCCTTTCGGATCGAATCCGTATCGGCTTGAAAACTTAGCCATGCGTGAGTATAAGTACTCAAGCAATCTTTTCTGCTTCCCGCGCCCTTTCGATCTTAACTATTCGCAGGCGAACCATTGGGCGTCCTGGCAGCGTCATCGCTGCGATTTCACCTTCCTGTAGACCGAGAAAAGCGTCAGCAAGCGGCGCCCTATAGTCGATCAGACCTCGAGGCTCATCGGTCTTCGTTCCTATCGTAATAGTCGATTCCTTTTCCTGACCAAGGTGCACGTACGTGACCTTGTCACCCACCTGCACTTCAATCGGTTCATCTTCAGCCTCGACCGTGACACCAAGGAATTCCAAAGTGGTTTGAACGTTAGCCCCTTGCGCCGCGACCGCGAGTATGGGCGTTGTCACGGCTTCCACGACGTCCCTCTCCGGAGCGACCAGGTAAGCCTCTTCCATGGGTAAAGCCTTGAGCTGTTGGAGCCAGGACACGAGCCGGCCGATCTCATGAGCAGGCGCTCGATACCAGTCGGTAGACCAGATCCGATGAATTCGCCCCTTCCAGCCGAGGCGTTCGAGAATCTCCTGGCGAATACGATCCCTATCCCGGGCGGACCGGCCGGAGTGATAGGCAGCTCCATCACACTCGATGGCAGCTAGGTAGGCGTTGGGATATAGCGGGTGCTTCACAGCCAGGTCGAGTCGGAATCCCGCTACCCCGAGCTGTGGAGTGCACTGATAGCCATGGCGCTCCAAAGCGTCCATGACTGCTATCTCGAAGTCACTATCAGGCGGCCCTCCTTCGTCAGTGGTCTGCGGTACTACGCCCGTTCGTAAATACTCGAGGTACGCGCGCAGCTCCCGCGTCCCCTTCGGCACGCTCTCACCATCGACGATGTCCTCTGGCCGCATGGAGGTGAATACAGTCAACGATTTTCGGGCGCGAGTAAAGAGCACATTGAGCCGTCGCCAGCCGTCATGACGGGAAATAGGACCGAACCGCTGGTACACTGCGCGCGTGCCAGGCGTCGGGCCGAAAGTCGTCGATATAAAGATCACGTCGCGCTCGTCACCTTGGACGTTTTCCAGATTCTTCACGAAGAAGCCGAAGCCTTCTTTCTCGTGCGCTCGGCAAAATGCGTCCGTGTAGTCTAAGTCGCGCATGCGTTTATCCAGCAGCTCTTCAATGAGCTCACGCTGCTTGAGGTTTAGGGTTACGACACCCAAGCTGTCACCCGGACGCTCACGCATATGCGCCAGCACAGCGTTGATCACCACATTCGCCTCCACGAGATTCATCTGGCTGTCGTAGGTCGCGCTGGGGATGTAGCGGAGCTTGCAACCGAGATTTCGACTACGATCGTAAGGCGACGGGAACACAATGAGTTTGTTCCGGTAGAAACGAGCGTTCGAGAACGCAATTAGCGATTGATGTTGGCTACGATAGTGCCAGCGCAGAGTCCGAACCGGACGAAAGTGCCCAATGCATACATCAAGAATGCTCGACTGCATGAGGGCGGCATGGGCTTTCGAGTCATCCTCATCTTGGGTCTCCCCAAGCTTGTCGAAGAATGCGGTTGGAGGAAGTTGTTTCGGATCCCCTACTACGACAAGCTGTTTGCCACGAGCGATAGCGCCCAGCGCTTCCTCTGGCTTTAGCTGTGATGCTTCGTCCATCACGACGATGTCGAACTCGAGCGCCCCGGGCGTCAAATACTGCGCTACGGCCTGCGGTCCCATCATGAAGCACGGCTTGTATTCCTGGATCGTGCGGCCCGCCTGGATCATCATCTTTCGTATCGGCATACGTGGTCTTGCTTGCGGGAAGAGGTACTGCAATAGCACCCGCTCCGTCTTGTCCGCTACCCGCGCTCCCGAAGTCCCGGTCGGAGGCTTCGCGAGCGACGCGGCCATGGCGGCAACGTCGCGGCCACGTAGTTCAATGATCTCGCGGTCAAGCTTTCGGAACTCATTACGCACAGCCTCGTGGCTGAGCCCCGAGAACTTACGTAACACCTTGTGCTTTTCGAATAAGGCCTCTGCCATCGTGCCGTAGAACCGATACCCGTAAACTTCCGGAATTTGCTTTGGAGAGACTTCCTCCGACTCCAACAAGTGGACGTATTCGTTCAACCCTCGCTCGACTGCAAACTCTGCCGCGTGAACGTATTGCACCCACTGTAGCAGTCCGCTGAGACCCGCTTTGGCCCTCTGAATACGATCAAGGAAACCTTCGATAAAGGTCTCCTGGGATGGTTCTGCACCCGCCCAGTCGGCCAATTCAAATCGACCACGCGCACCAAGGAAGTCGCAGAACGCATCAACTGGGTGCCAAGCCTTCTCAATGTCCGAAAGCCTGTTGATGAACTCTTGACGAATGGCGTTGCCTGTTTCGGATAGTAGTGCACGGACAATGTCCTCGGGCACATTGAGATCGATCAGCGCCCGGCCATAGGTCAACGCCTCGAAGATAGGCTCCAGATTTGTATCGAGGCCTTTGTGCCTCGATCGGAGAAGAGCTTTCGCTTCCTGGTCTTGATCGACATCATGTTCGATTTTCTGGAGTTCGGCGAGTGGACGAAGCGCAAGGACGATCAACTCAGACGGTTGTGAGGACGGGCCCCAGCGCGCAATCAGTTGAGCATGTTGGATTAGCCGTTCGCCTAGTGTGTCGAGAAGTTGCAAACGCTCCTGCCAAGTCTTGGCGTGACGAAAAGCGGTGTTCGTCGCAGAAGCGTCCTTCAGCGGGCCGACAGTAACAAACCGAAAGGAGGCATCCAGGCCTTCTTGAGCCCGTGTCAATCGTTCGCCCGACTTGGATAGAGACATTACCTGTGCTGGGGTGATCTCCAGCGCCGAGAATACAGAGGCATCAAGATCTGCTTCAAGAAGCTTGGTGTTTGTAGAATCCAGCCAGGCAGCGACTGCGTGCAGTGCATCAAACTCTGTTGCATCTGCATTCCAGTGCACTCCCATTGCTTGACGATAGCGAGTATCCGCTTTCGCGAGTCGCATCTCCTTTAGGTTTGCACGCAGGGCTTCCAACTCCGCCCGTCGCACGGACTTCGCCGCCTTCTTGTTCCTAGCAAGGCGCTTGTGAAATGAAACCGCGAACCGATGTCTGCTTTGGAAGATTCGCCACCATTCGTCACCCTCGCGAAGGATCTGAATTACTTCCTCCACTTCACTTTCGACAACAGCAACGTCGAGGTATAACCGCTCATTCAGGTCCGTTTGCCGCTTCCCAATTGCGGCATACCGCTGCTTCGCTTCCAGGATTACCTTTACAGAGCCAGGCTTCGCTAGCTCAGGCGTGCGACGATGGAGCTCATTACGTGGACAGCTCACCGAAAGTTCGATTGGCAATCGCACCCGCGCTACGCACTGGTCCGTTCCCTTAAAGTCCTGTCTAGAGATATTCGCGAGCGCTCGGAATTCCTCAAGCGCTGCGCGCCCCTCTGTGACTATTGACCGGCATTGCATTCCCAGCGCGAGGAGTTCATCCGGCGTCAGCTTAGATAGCCCGAGACTACGGAGCGCGGCATGGAGGCGTGGGCCTTCGTTATCCCAATGTGCGTCCACGACTAGGTGCGGGTGTACCCTGCCTTCGAATTCCTCACGGAGTTCCTTCGCGCGCGCTTGGTGCAGTCCAAGTCGTCTTAGGGTGACTTCGGCTGGAGCGCCGCGTTTGTGGAGATCTTCGAATAGCTGCGGTAGAAGCTCTTGAGCCATGCCTTCCTTGGCTAAGGAGGATACTGTTAGGAGAGACACTGCGAGCTCTTTCACCTCTTCCTTGGAAAGGGCGAGCTTCGCAGCGTCGAGCACAGCGGCAGCAGCGGCATAGCGATCCCTCAAGATCTCCACAGCAGGTACGGCGTTGTTCAAGGCTTGCTCGATCTCGACTTCCACCGCCGGCGGCAAAGAACTTGGGAAGAAACCCCAGAAAGGTGCCTTCGGACTAAAGCAACCAATACGTTCGTGCTCTTGTACAAGGCGGGCAAGCTGATCGTAGAGCGAATCAAACTCGGCTTTCGTGAGTTCCGGAGCGCGCGCGACCGTAAAGGTCTGGGCCTTACGCCAAGAGTCACCGCTCTTTTGCCTATAGCGCTCGGCCCTCCAAAGAACCTGATGAATCGTTAAACCCTGGGCATTGCCTGATTGTGTGTTGATAAGCTCGACATAGTCTGAAAGGGTTCTGCGCTTCTCCTTCACCGCCTCGAGCATCGCGTCGAGTTGCACAGGTCGCGTATATCGCTTCCCGGCCCGTGTCTCAAGGGAGTCGAGGACATCCTTCTTCGACGTCTTGTTTGAATGAAGTTCCAGGCAAAAATCCCCAAGACCGGCTTGATTCAGGCGGCTTTTGACGACTTGAAGTGCAGCAAGTTTCTCTGCGACGAAGAGCACCTTCTTTCCGGTCGAAATTGCGGACGCGACCAAGTTCGTAATTGTCTGACTCTTGCCGGTTCCCGGCGGGCCTTCTATGACGAGATTCTTTCCGTCCACAATATCAATCAGCGCGGAATGCTGAGAACTATCAGCGTCAAAGATTAAAGGCAGCTCGGCGTACTTGTGGAAGTCGACCACATATTCTTCGTTGTCGTCATCATCACCTCCGTCACTATATTGACTACCTTCGAAGACCATTTTTACGATGTCGTGCTGCGTGAGCGCAGATTCGTGCCCAATTGGCGGCCAGTTTTTTGGATCGAGGTCGCGCACTAGCAACATCTTCGTCATTGAGACCAAGGCGAGCGTCGCTTGCCGTCTCAGCTTGAAACCGGGTTTCCCATCAATAACGCTGGCGAGCTCCGTGTAGTAGGTTTCAAGCGTGCTCTCTTCGGTGAAGTCGGGAAGCTCGACGTTGAAGTCCTGCTTCAACTTTTCCCGGAGCGATAGGTTCTCGGTGAGCTCTTCTCCGGTATAGGAAAGCGAATATCCGTAAGTGCCTGTCGACCGCTCAAGATCACCTTTCTCCAGGGACACCGGGACGGGTACGAGGGGAGCGAGTAGGGTCTTGACGGCATTGGGTGCCTCGGGAAATTCGAGGAAACCTAGGAGAAGGAAGAGCATATTCGCGCCCGTTTCCTCAATGGCCGTCTTGGCCGCCGTCGCCATCTTGCGGCATTGGCGCTCAAGTTCGTCGGGGTACAGCAGCGCGCGAACCCCTTGGATATCCCGCTCGCCGCGCGGGTGGTCCACAAGTTCGTACGTTGTGCTTATGCCCTGCGCCCACGCGTGGTCCCGAACGTCAGGGCGAACCATACGGCCGAGCTTCTCTACGAATTCAGAGCGGCGCGGCTCCGGAACGGGATGCAGCGGAATGCGGCGATCGCTGGATTCGACCAGCTTTTGGTAGCACGTACTGAGGTGACCTTCGACGAACTGCAGGCTTTTCGCCGAGCTAGCCTTGAAGTTCAGCAGTCTGTTGCGAGCGGTAAGATCGAGGAGGCGAAGCCTGAGCTTCTCTAAGGCCTCTGAGATAGAGAAAGCACCGGTGAAGAGCTCATCCGGCAGTGGCGTATCTTGAACAACCTCGCCGAGCTCGTTTGTCTCTTGGTCCAATAGCGCCTCCACGACTTGCCGCGATTGTCCACCTTCGTTACGCAGTCTACCCCGCTTTTGCTAGATAGCGACTGCAAGGTTAGAACCGGGGGGCTCCGCGCACGCTGCCGCTCTGCTCCACTGGAATATCCCGCGCCTTGATAATCTCTTTCTACTGCACAGGTTCGGCGATTTCGTCTACTTCGTCCGTACGCGCCACACTAGGAACGAACCTTGACGCCGGCGAGATGGTGGATTTCCCAGCGATACGCAGCGACAGCGAAAGTATCGCGGTCAACCTCGAATTGATGCCGGTCGAGCGACCGGAGACGGTGTTCTGAGACTGCGATCTAGCTTTGAAAGTCCACTTATCTAAAATTATGTACCACCAGCTCACCAGCCTTTTGGGCGAAGACCCATCGTGCAATCATTTCATCACGCAGTAGATCTGCGTCCTTTTCAAATGTGACACAAACGATCGTCTGGAGATTGTCGTTTTGTGCATTGACAAGCTTGCGAAAGAGTTTCTTCTTATTGTCCTGGTCGAGCCTGCCGTAAAAGCCTGTGTCCACGACAAGTGTCCAAGGGATCGGATTACCTTGCGCCTGAATAAATTTATGCGCTACGTCCAATATAGCCAGCGTTTCCTCGCTTCCACTAATTCCTGCATACGGCAGGAAGAACCCCCCCGAATGGGGCACCTGCACTTCTACATCACGAGATTTTCGTCTCTTAAATTCATACCCCAGCAAGGACGCCGTAAAAAGCTCCTCTCGGAGCGAACTCCACACGATCTCTTCGTCGACATCAAATACATCCGCGAGGTACTTAAGCGCAAGTGGGAATCCACTTTTCCGATCCGAACTATTCCTCACGAATTGATCGTCCAAATGAACGACATTAAAGGAGCCTTTTGGCCAACAAGGAACGACGCCTCCGTTGGCTTCCACGTGGACGGTTTTATAACGCGGCTTACGAGTTTTTTTTGAAACAACTGTTTTGGTGGTTAGCCGGACAGTAGTTCCGCCATGTGCGGAGCTATGAGCCTCGATAAAGGCATTTGAACTATCTGGCGAGAAAATCTTGAAGCGCTGTACAAATTGCTGAAAAGCGCGTGCACCAGACAATGCCGCGATCGCTTGACATATCGTCGTCTTTCCCGCGCGGTGGTTTCCAAGAAAGATGTTATGCCTATGAAGCTGAACTTCAACTGAATCTTGGAAGATACCAAATCCCTTCAACTTGATTCGCGTCACTCCATGACTGAACCAAGATTTTGTTCCTTCGAGTCTGGCCCGGACAAATCTCTCGTGTTCAGCCTTCCATCTGTGAAGTAAAGATGCTGGGTAATTCTTTGCGTCGCTATCAATTACTGTGTTATGAAAACCGCACAGCCAAATAGCATTAGATTCCGCTCTCCGGTCAGCCTCACTTTGCGAAGGTTCATAACGTGGTCCGCCTGGTGCTGCAGCACAGATATGCGCTGCTACGCCAACGAGGCTAACGCCGCTGACGCGAGTATCTGACGGACCGACCGTCAACTTATTGCATTCCGGGAAGGAGCAGATGTAACCAGCACGCTTCGCAACGCGGTCGCGAACGTCTCGATTAAACTCGTGTCTTGCGTGCTTGAGAGCCGACATCAACCCTTAGTGAAACTCCGCCCACTGGCCGCAGCGGTCCTAGGTGACGCTTTGGGTCGATTCAACGCAACGCGGCGTTAATCTTCTCCAGCATCCCGCCCCGGGCAAGACTCTTTCAAGCCTGGCGATGCCCGCGGGCATTTTACTCCACCGGAATCTCCAGCGACTTGATAATCTCCCTCCACCGTCCGAACTGCGCCGTCTGATAAGCGGCAAACCGCTCGCCCGTCAGATCCCCCGGCTCCACCACGATCGCGGCAAATTTCTCCCGCACCGACGCCGTCCCGAGCACCGCCCGGAATTCCTCGCCGAGCCGCGCGACGATGTCGCGGGGCGTTCCCGCCGGTACGTACGCCCCGTAGAACATCGTAGTGTCGAAGCCCGGATAGCCCAGCTCCGCCATCGACGGCACGTCGGGCAGCACGCCTAGGCGCGTGGACCTCGCCACCGCGAGCGCACGCAGCTTTCCGGAGCGGATGTGCGGGAGCGAGGTCCCGATGAAGTCGAATATCGTCGTCAGCCTGCCGGCGAAGATGTCCTTGAGCGCGTCGGTCGTTCCCTTGTACGGGACCTGTATCATGTCCACGCCTTCCGCCTTTTTCAGGATCGAAGCGGAGATGTTCGCGGTCGAGCCGTTTCCGAGCGACCCGAAGGTCACCGCGCCCGGACGGGACTTGGCCATGGCGATCAGGTCCTTGAACGTCTTCACCTGCGACGAGGCGTTCACCACCAGCACCAGGGGCACGGAGGCGACCAGGGCGACCGGCTCGAAATCCTTCAGCGAGTCGAAGGGCATCTTCGAATACACGAAGGTGTTGACGATCATCGTTCCGGAGGTGGAGAGGAGGAGGTTGTAGCCGTCCGGCGCCGAACGCGCGCCGGCGGTCGCTCCGACCATTCCGCTGCCGCCGGGACGATTCTCCACGACCAGCGGCTGCTGCATCCGGGCCGCGAGCTCCTGGCCGACCACGCGCGCGATGATGTCGCCCACCGTGCCGGGCGCCGCGATCGTGATGAAGCGTATCGGCCGCGCCGGATAGGTTTGCGCGCCCGCGCCTCCCGCAAGGAGGAGGAACGCGGTCGCCATGCAAATCGATTTTTCCGAGATCATGCGCCCTCCTCCAGGACCTTGGCCGCGGTTTTTTCCCGCAGCGTCACGAACTCCTCCGCCGCCGTGGGATGGATTCCCACCGTGGCATCGAGCTGCGCCTTGGTGAGGCCGGCCTTCACCGCGATGGCGATGCCCTGGATGATTTCCGGCGCGTCGGCGCCCACCATGTGCGCGCCCACCACGCGCTGGGTGGCGGCGTCGACGACGAGCTTCATCAGCGTGCGCTCGTCGCGGCCCGAGAGGGTGTGCCGCAGCGGACGGAAGCTCGCCTTGTAGATGTCGACCTTGCCGAGTTTCGCCACCGCCCGAGACTCGGTGAGCCCGACCGTGCCGACCGGCGGCTGGCTGAACACGGCGCTCGGCACGTCGTCGTGGTCCACCGGCGTTTCGTTTCCGCCGAAGAGCGTGGTCGCCACGGCCGCGCCCTCGCGGATCGCCACCGGCGTGAGCGCGATGCGGTGGGTCACGTCGCCCACCGCGTAGATGTTGGCGACGCTGCTGCGGCAAAAGCGGTCCACCACCACGCCGCCCGCCGCGTCGAGCTTGACGCCCGCCTCGACCAGGCCGAGACGCGCGGTGTTGGGCGTGCGGCCGGTCGCGACCATCACCGCGTCGCATTCGATCTTGCCGCCGCCGACGCTCGCCTCGAGCGCGCCGTCGGCGCGGCGCGCGATGCGCGACACCGTGCTCTTCAGCAGGACGCGCACGCCTTTCTTGCCCATCTCCTGGTGCAGGTGGCGGCGCACGTCGTCGTCGAAGCCCCTCAGGATCTGCTCGCCGCGGTAGGCAAGCGTCACCTCGGCGCCCAGGCCGTTGAAGATGCCGGCGAACTCCGCCGCGACGTAG
>WNGG01019039.1_pt1 | contig 13007 bp, 20 predicted proteins | sample 5400661 | NCBI WGS metagenome assembly WNGG01 (sample SAMN13153372, study PRJNA577476) | soil metagenome | isolation source: 100 cm soil or saprolite under Garry oak tree replicate 1 | place: USA:California | collected 2016-06-15
GGCTCACGTTGGAGATGACCGAAAGGGCAGAGCCAGAATGCTGAGGTTCACGAAGCGAGCGGACTATGGACTCATGGCCATGCACTACATCGCCGCCCACGGTGATGAGGGAGCGGTGAACACCAAGCGCATTGCCGAAGAGTTCCACATTCCGGCGGAGCTCCTCGCCAAGATCCTCCAGCGGCTGGCCAAGAGCCGGCTCATCACGGCCCATAACGGCCCGAAGGGTGGCTATGAGCTCACGCGCCGCCCCGACGCGATCACCGTGGGGCAGGTGGTGCGGGCCCTCGAAGGCCCAATCAAGATCGTGAGCTGCATGACCGACGGAGACGATTGTCCACAGTATTCGCGCTGCAATCTGCGGCGCCCGGTTCAGAAAATCCAGACCAGCATCAGCCGACTGCTCGACACCATGACGCTCGCCGAGCTCGCGGCGGACGCGGTGGTGGTGCCCGTAGACGAGCTGGTCTCCACGAGGTAGGAGAGAGACAATGCCGCTCAAGCTTCCCATCTTCATGGACAGCCAGTCCACGACCCCGATGGATCCGCGGGTGCTCGAGGCCATGCTGCCCTACTTCACCGAGAAGTTCGGCCACCCCGCGAGCCGAAATCATCCGTTCGGGTGGGAGGCCGAGGCCGGCGTGGACAAGGCGCGCGAGCAGATCGCGACCCTCATCGGGGCGCGGGACCCCAAGGAAGTCGTCTTCACCTCCGGGGGGACGGAGTCCATCAACCTCGCCCTCAAGGGCGTGGCGGAGATGTATCGCGAGAAGGGCAATCACATCCTGACCACGACCATCGAGCAGCGGGCGAGCCTGGACGTCTGCAAGCGCCTGGAGCGCCAGGGCTTCGAGGTGACGTATCTCCCCGTGGGTCGGGAAGGCCTGGTGGACGTGGAGACGCTCAGGGCGGCCATCACCGACAAGACCATCCTGATCTCGGTCATGTTCGCGAACAACGAGATCGGGACGATCCAGCCCATCGCGGAGATCGGCAAGCTCGCCAAGGAGCGCGGCATCATCTTCCACACCGACGCGACTCAGGCCGCGGGCAAGGTGCCCGTGAACGTGGAAGCCATGGGCATCGACCTTCTCTCGGCCACCGCCCACCTCCTGTACGGGCCCAAGGGCGTGGGCTGCCTCTACGTGCGCCGGAAGAATCCCCGGGTGCGCGTGGCCGCCATGATGGACGGCGGCGGCCACGAGCGCGGCATGCGCTCGGGCACGGTGCCGGTGCCCCTGGCCGTGGGGTTCGGCAAGGCGGCGGAGATCTGCCGCGAGGTCATGGGGGAAGAGGGCAAGCGCCTGGGGGCGCTCCGCGATCGGCTGCAGGACCTCATCCTCTCGAAAGTGGACGAGGCCTATGTCAACGGGCATCCGACACAGAGACTGCCCCACAACCTGAACATCTCCTTCGCCTACGTCGAAGGCGAGTCCGTGCTCATGGGACTCAACAAGGAGTCGGCGCTCTCCTCGGGCTCGGCGTGCACCTCCTCGACCCTCGAGCCTTCGTATGTCATCGCGGCCCTCGGTGTCGACTCCGAGCTGGCCCACTCCTCGATCCGGTTCGGGCTGCATCGCTTCTCGACCGAAGAGGAGGTGGACTTCGTGGGCCGGCGCTCGGTGGAGGTGGTGCAGCGCCTCCGCGAGATGTCGCCACTCTACGAGCTCGCGAAGGAAGGCGTGGATCTCAAGACCATCCAGTGGAAGGGTGAATAGGGGCGCCGTCCGGGCGCCAGGAGGCATGGTGAGTCATGGCCTATAGCGACAAGGTGGTGGACCACTACAACAACCCGCGCAACGTCGGGTCCTTCACGAAGGACACGCCGGGGGTGGGCACGGGGTTGGTGGGCGCTCCGGAGTGTGGCGACGTCATGAAGCTGCAGATCAGGGTCAACCTCGAGACGGGAGTCATCGAGGACGCGAAGTTCAAGACCTTCGGCTGCGGGTCCGCTATTGCCTCGTCGAGCCTGGCCACGGAGTGGCTCAAGGGGCGCACGGTGGACGACGCCGCCAAGATCAAGAACACCGATATCGTCAACGAGCTCAAGCTGCCTCCCGTGAAGATCCACTGCTCCGTGCTTGCCGAGGACGCCATCAAGGCGGCGCTGCACGACTACAAGGAGAAGTGGAGCAAGGCGGAAGCCGACGCCCCGGGCGCGGCATCGAAAGAGTAGGAGGGTCTGAATCGATGGCGCTGGCACTGACCGAGAAGGCGACGCAGCAGGTCAAGAAGCTCCTGGAGGATCAGAACCTCCACGGCGTCTTCCTGCGCATGGGCGTCAAGGGTGGAGGCTGCTCGGGCCTGTCGTACTCGCTCGAGTTTGATTCGGAGCTGGGGCCCCACGACAAGAAGTTCGACATCGATGGTGTGGCCGTGGTCTGCGACGCCAAGAGCTATCTGTATCTCAATGGCACCACGCTCGACTACGTGACCGAAGGACTGCAGGGGGGCTTCACCTTCAACAATCCCCAGGCCAAATCGAGTTGTGGCTGTGGAACCTCGTTTTCGGCATAGGGCCGGGACCGTGGCGTAACCGGGGCTCACGGACCGAGCGGACGGAAACCAGAACGGGCCCCGGCGGGCCCGTTCGTCTTTTAGGGAGAGGCTGGAACGTGACGGATTACTTCGAGGTGTTCGGGCTGCCGCGGAAGCTCTCGCTGGATCTCCAGGAGCTCCAGCGGCGCTTCTACGACCTCTCGCGACGTCACCACCCGGACTTCCATCAGACAGCAGACGCGGAAGCCCAGACGGCAGCTCTCGAGGCCTCGGCCCTGGTCAACCGCGCCTATCGGACGCTCCGCGACCCCCTCGCCCGCGTCGAGTACATGATCGCACTCGATGAAGGACGGGAGGTCCGCGAGGAAACCTCGGCCAAGCCCAAGCCGCCCGTGGACCTCCTCGAGGAGATGCTCGAGGTGCAGGAGGCGCTCCAGGAGGCCAAGTCTGCGGGGCTGACCGCTGAAACGGCCGAGCGTCTGCGCGGGGAGCGGGATCGCCTCGAGGCGCGCCGACGCGCGGAGGAGACCGCGGTCATCGAGGGGACGGCCGAGTGGGATTCCGCGGTGGACGGCGGAGCGGACCGTCGGCCGCTCGTCGATCGATTCAAGCAGCGCCTGGCCGCGCGGGCCTACCTGCGCACCGTCATCGAGGACCTGGGCCAGGCCTTGGGAGAGGACGCAGAGACGCATGTCGCGCATCGTCGGCATTGACCTCGGCACCACCAATAGCCTGGTCGCCCACGTGGACGCGGCCGGGATCCCGCGCGTCATCCCGGACGCGGAAGGGCGTCGGCTCCTGCCCTCCGTGGTCGCCTATACGCCCGCGGGCATCGTGGTCGGGGAGGCCGCGCGGCGGCAGCTCGCGCGGAATCCGGCGCGGACGATCTACTCCGTCAAGCGCTTCATGGGCCGGGGCGGCGAGGATGTGAGGGAAGAGGCGCGCCACGTGCCCTTCGAGATCGCGCCGAGCGACGAGGTGGTGCGGATCCGCGTGGGCGACCGCGAGGTAACGCCGCCCGAGGTGTCCGCCGAGATCCTGCGCACGCTGAAGCAGCAGGCCGAGGCCCATTTCGGCGAGCCCGTGGACAAGGCGGTCATCACCGTGCCCGCATACTTCAACGATGCGCAGCGCCAGGCGACCAAGGACGCCTCGCGCATCGCGGGGCTCGAGGCGCTGCGGATCGTCAACGAGCCCACGGCGGCCTCGCTCGCCTATGGCCTGCAGAAGCTCGCCCAGGGCTTGATCGCCGTCTACGACCTGGGCGGCGGCACCTTCGACATCTCCATTCTCCGCGTCAAGGACGGGGTCTTCGAAGTCCTGGCCACCAACGGCAACACGCATCTGGGCGGCGACGACTTCGATCGCGCCCTGGTCGAATGGCTGCTCGCCGACATCAAGGCCGTCCATGGCGAGGACCTCTCGAGCGATCCGGAGGCCGTGCAGGAGCTGCGTCTCGGCGCGGAAGCCGCCAAGTGCCGGCTGTCGTCCGAGGAGCGGACCACCCTCACCATCCCGTTCGAGCGCTTCACCTACCGCCGCGAGATCACGCGGGCCGAGCTGGAGCGCCTGATCGCAGCCCTCGTGGACCAGACGCTCGGTCCCTGTCGCCTTGCCCTCAAGGACGCGGGACTCACGCCCGATCAGGTGGGCGAGATCGTGCTCGTGGGAGGGTCGACCAGGGTGCCGCTCGTGCGGCGTCGTGTCGAGGAGCTCTTCGGGAAGACGCCGCACAGCCAGCTCAATCCCGACGAGGTGGTGGCCCTCGGCGCCGCCGTGCAGGCGCACATCCTGGCGGGCGGGATCACGGACATGCTCCTGCTCGACGTCACCCCCCTCTCCCTGGGCATCGAGACGCTGGGGGGCATCGTGAGCGTGCTGATCTCGCGCAACACGACGATCCCCACCATGGCCAAGGAGTACTTCACGACCTCGGTGGACGGGCAGACGGCCGTCGACATGCACGTGCTGCAGGGCGAGCGGGAGCTGGCCAAGGACAACCGGTCCCTCGCGCGCTTCGACCTCACCGGGATCGATCCCATGCCGGCGGGCATGCCCAAGATCGAGGTCACCTTCCTCATCGACGCCAACGGCATGCTGCAGGTGCAGGCGAGGGAGCAGCGGACGGGCAAGGCGGCCTCCATCGAGGTCAAGCCCACCTATGGGCTCAGCGAAGCGCAGGTGGCCCAGATGGTCGAGGACTCCTTCACGCACGCCGAGGCCGACGTCAACGCGCGGCTCCTCATCGAGACGAGAACCGAGGCGGAGACCGTCATGAACCACGTGCGGCGGGCCCTTGCCCAGGGCGGTCATCTCATGAGCGCCGAGGAGCGATCGCTGATCACCGGGGCCCTCGACGCCCTCCGCGCCGTCGAGGAGAGCGGCGACCGCGACGCGATCCGCGAGCGCACGATCGAGCTCAACCGGGCGACCGAGCCGCTCGCGCAGCGCATGATGGACAAGGCGCTCCGGGACGCCGTGACCTCCCGTCGCGCCGACGACATCTTGAAGAGGCCGTGATGGCGACCCACAAGGTGACCTTCCTGCCCTTGAACGTCACCGTCGAGGTGGACGACAGCAAGTATCCCCTGGCCGACCACGGGAAGCCAGGCTCGCTGCTCGACATCGCGCTCGCCAACAATATCAAGCTCGAGCACAACTGCGGCGGCAGCTGCGCCTGCACGACCTGTCACGTCGTCGTGCGAGAAGGCGAGGAGAACCTCTCGACGATGGAGCAGGACGAGGAAGACCGCCTCGACACGGCCGAGGGGCTCACCTTGCATTCGCGCCTGGGCTGCCAGGCCGTGGTGCGGGGTGACGTCGTCGTTGAAATTCCCAAATGATCGAGATTCCGCGATAGACGGAGACGGCCATGACCTGGAAGGATGCCGAGGACATCGCGCTCGCTCTCATGGATGAGCACCCCGACGTGGATCCGCTCACCGTGCGCTTCACCGACCTGCACAAGTGGGTGGTGGCGCTCCCCGAATTCAGCGACGACCCCAAGGCCTCGAACGAGGGTGTCCTCGAGAAGATCCAGATGAAGTGGCACGAAGAATACCAGGACAGGTAGCGCCCACGTGACTACCAGGTGACCACGTGATCGCTTTCGAAGATGAGGTCCAGGAGCTTGTCGTGATCGAGGTCGGCGCCGAGGCGCTTGACGGCAACGCCCGCGGGCAGGAGGGGAGCGGCGCCGTCGAGGAGCACGACGATCACCTCGGCCCCGGACTCCTGGAGCTGACGCGCCACGATGTCGGCGGCGAGGGGCGGGGAGTCTCGCTTGATGAGATGAAGGAAGCGCGGCATCAGAAGATGACGAAGCGCTCGGCTCGCGGGAGGAGGGCGGCGATCTCCTCCGCGGTGATCGACCTCACGGGGTGGCCGTCGGCGTTCCAGGAGGGATCCGCGGGCGCTACGCCCGCTTCCACGAGGAAGGGAATGCCGAGCTTCTTCAGCGAGGCGCGGAACTTGGCGATGTCGTCGCCGTCCACGAGGTCGTCGGTGTCCTCGTCGAGCAGGTGGACCGCGGGGCCGGTGAGGACGACGTCCACAGGGGTCTCGCCGGCCACGATACCCAGCGCGATGCGCATGGCCTCGTTGGCGCGGTGGGAGACGCGCGGATCCTCCGAGATCAGCACGAGCACGGGGTGGCGGGCTGCCACGCTAGTTGAAGGAGAGGAAGCGGTCGGTCGCGTTGACGATGTCGGCGAGCACCACGAGGCCGCAGTTGGTGGCCTTGTCGGAGAGCGGGAGCCGGCGCTTCTGGCAGCCGTAGGCGCACACGAAGAGCTTGGCGCCGCGCTCGGCCAGGCCCTGCACGCGCGCGTCCTCCACGCCGGTCACGCCGTCGTCGATCAAATACAGGTACACCTCGGCGCCGCGGTCGAGCGCGGCGCGGCCGAGGCCGAGGGCCGTGTCGAGGTTCGCGTGCTCGGGCCCCGTGGAAACCATGAGTCCAAGCTTGCGCTTCGCGAGGTTCATCGCGAGGCCGAGCGTAGCACCCAGAGAGAGGAGCGTCAATGAATCGCCGAGTCTATCTCGATCACAACGCATCCACGCCGGTGCATCCCGAGGTGCTCCAGGCGATGCTGCCCTATTTCAGCGAGCGCTACGGCAATCCCTCGAGCGTGCACGGCTTCGGCCGCGAGTCTCGCGAGGGCATCGACGCGGCCCGCGAGCAGATCGCCGCCTTCCTCAAGGTGTCGAAGGACGAGATCGTCTTCACCTCGGGGGGCACGGAATCGGACAACCTGGGCATCAAGGGCGTGGCCGCCGCGCGGCGGGCGGGCCACATCATCACCTCGCAGATCGAGCATCACGCGGTGCTGCGCACGGTGCAGACGCTGGAGCAGGAAGGGTTCACCGCCACCTATCTGCCCGTGGACGGCGACGGCATGGTCAGCCCCGACGACGTCCGCGCGGCGCTGCGGCCGGACACCATCGTGGTCTCGCTCATGGGCGCGAACTCGGAGGTCGGCACCCTTCAGCCCATCCTCGAGATCGGACGCATCACCCGGGAGGCGGGAGTGCCCCTGCACGTGGACGGCGTCCAGACCTTCGGCAAGGTGCCCATCGACGTGGAGGCTTCCGGCATCGACCTCCTGTCCTTCTCGGGACACAAGATCTACGGCCCCAAGGGCGTGGCCGGGCTCTACATCCGGAAAGGCACGAAGATGGCCTCCATCCAGCACGGCGGCGAGCACGAGCGGCGGAGGCGCGCGGGTGGCGGGCATCGTCGGGCTGGGCAAGGCGGTGGAGATCCGCGCCCGCGAGATGGGCGAGGAGGCGACGCGTCTGACCGCCCTCCGCGACCGGCTCTGGCAGGGCGTGCGGGAGGGCGTGGGCGAGGTGCGCTTGAACGGGCATCCGACCCAGCGCCTCCCCGGCACGTGCAACATGTGCTTCCGCAACGTCGAGTCCGAATCCATCGTGCTGGGCCTGGATCTGAAGGGCATTGGCGTGTCGGCGGGCTCGGCATGCACGTCGGGCAATGTCGAGCCGTCGTACGTGCTGGTGGCCATGGGCATCCCGCTCGACTGGGCCATGGGCTCGGTGCGCTCCTCGCTGGGCCACGCCACCTCCGCCGAGGACATCGAGTACGTGATCGAGTCGATCGTGCCACTCGTGGCCAAGCTGCGAACCCAGTCGCCCGTCGGGGCCGGCCGCCCCTAGGAGTCTCAAGGGCCTTGCGATCGGGACCTCGTTCTTTCGAGCGCCGGCTTCGCCGACGCAACCCGATGCTGGGGAAGGCTCGGAGGGGGCCGTCGAGACCTCCTTCGATCGACTAGTGCAATACAGCCCGACCCTCATCGATCACTTTCGCAACCCGCGGAACGCGGGAGTGATGCGGGAGCCCGACGGGGTGGGCGAGGACGAGTTCACGGAGTGCATGGACCTGGCACGCTTCTACCTGCGGGTGCGGGACGGCCGGGTGGAGGAGGCGCGGTTCCAGGCCTACGGATGCGGGCCCACGCTGGCGGCATGCAGCGCGGGCACCGAGATGGCCGCGGGCTTCACGCTCGAGGATCTCGCCACGGTGCCCCCGGCGCAAATCGAGGCGGCCGTGGGAGGGCTGCCGCCGGAGCGACGCCACGCGGCGCTCGTGGTCGCGGGAGCCCTGCGCGCGGCGGCACGAGATGCCCTGGCCCGGAACGGGCGGGGATAGGAGGCTTTCCATGTTCGAGCAGATGCGGCGTGACATCCGGACGGTGCTGGAGCGCGATCCCGCGGCGCGGTCGTCGCTGGAGGTCGTGCTCTGCTGTCCCGGTGTGCACGCCATCTGGTTCCACCGCCTCGCCCATCCCGTCTGGAGGGGCGGGTGGCACACCCTGGCCCGCTTCATCTCCCACGTCGGACGCTTCATGACCGGGGTCGAGATCCATCCCGCGGCCGTGCTCGGGCCCGGGCTTTTCATCGACCACGGCATGGGCGTGGTCATCGGCGAGACAGCCGAGGTGGGAGAGAACGTCTCGATCCTGCAGGGCGTGACGCTCGGGGGGACCAGCACCAAGCGCGAGAAGCGCCACCCGACCCTGGGCGACAACGTGGTGGTGGGCGCGGGCGCCAAGATCATCGGCGGGTTCCGCATCGGCAACGGCAGCCGGATCGGCGCCGGGTCCGTGGTGGTGCGTGAGGTGCCCGAGAACTCGGTTGTGGTCGGGGTGCCTGGACGCGTAACATTCCGGGATGGGGCGAGGTCGGGCATCGACCTCAACCAGAGCGATCTGCCCGATCCCCTGGCCCGCACCCTGGAGCAGATGGTGGAGCGCATTCACGCCCTCGAGGCGGAGATCGAGTCACTCAGGCAGGCACTCAAGGAGACCTCGCGCACGTGATTCCCAAAGACACGATGACGGTGGCCGAAGCCTCGACCTATCTCTCCATGGACGCCGCCACCCTCGAGCGCCTGGCCGTGGAGCGTCGCATCCCGGCCCTCGAGCAGGACGGGCAATGGCTGTTCTCGAAGAAGTCCGTCGACAAGTGGCGGGCCCGGAGCGCCGCGGCCGGGCCGCAGTAGGCGCGAGCCGCCACCATCGTCGTGCCGGACTCACACGCGGATATGCTGGACCGCGCCGCCGCGTGGTCGCTCCTCGCAGAATTCACCCAGTCGGACAACCTCCGCAAGCACGCCCTGGCCGTCGAGGCGGCCATGCGCGCCTACGCCACCCGCTATGGCGAGGACGTGGACGCCTGGGGCGTGGCGGGCATGCTCCACGACTTCGACTACGAGATGCATCCCGCGGCGCCCCAGCATCCCATGAAGGGGGCGGAGATCCTGCTCGCGCGAGGCGCGCCTCCCGACATCGTGCGCGCCATCCTCGCCCACGCCGACTACTCCGGCTATCCGCGCCTCTCCCTGCTCGAGCGGGGTTTGTACGCGTGTGACGAGCTGTCCGGCTTCGTCACCGCGTGCGCCCTCGTCCGCCCCGGCCGCGTCATTGCCGGCCTCGAGCCGGCGTCGGTGAGGAAGAAGCTCAAGGACAAGGGCTTTGCGCGCACGGTGAACCGGCAGGACGTCTACCGCGGCGCCGAGGAGCTCGGCGTGGATCTCGACGAGCACATCGCCTTCGTCATCTCCGCTTTAACCGCGGTCGCGCCCCGCATCGGTCTCGCGGGCGGGCCGTCGTAGCACGGCCGTGGGCCAGGAGGCGGGCCCCCGGACCATCGTGCACGTGGACATGGACGCCTTCTACGCGTCCGTGGAGCAGCGCGATCGCCCCGAGCTTCACGGGCTGCCCGTCATCGTGGGGGCGGACCCTCGAGGCCGCGGCGTGGTCTCGGCCGCCTCCTACGAGGCCCGGCGCTTCGGCGTGCATTCGGCCCTGCCCATCAGCCGCGCCTTCCGGCTCTGTCCCGAGGGCGTCTTCCTTCCCGTCGACATGGACAAGTATGCCCGCGTGTCCGTCGAGGTCATGGCCATCCTCGCCGAGTTCACACCGCTCGTGGAGCCCTTGTCCATCGACGAGGCCTTTCTGGACGTCACGGCGAGCGGCGCCTTGTGGGGCGACGGGGCCGCCATCGGGCGTCAGATCAAGTCGAAGATCCGGTCCCGGGTGAGCCTCACCGCCTCTGTCGGAGTCGCCGCAAACAAGTTCGTGGCCAAGGTCGCATCTGAGCTCGAGAAGCCCGACGGGCTCGTCGTGGTCGCGCCGGGCAAGGAGGGGGAATTCCTGTCACCGCTGCCCGTGGGGCGGCTGTGGGGAGTGGGCAAGGTGGCGGGAGCCGAGCTCCAGGCCATGGGGATTCTCACCATCGGTCAGCTTGCCCAGACTCCCGCCGCGCACCTGAAGGCCCGCTTCGGCCCTCACGGGCCAGATCTCCTTCAGCTCGCGCGGGGCCTCGACGACCGGCCGGTCGAGCCCGACGCCGCGCCCAAATCCATGGGCGCCGAGGAGACCTTCGAGCAGGACACGGGCGACGTCGAGCTCGTTCGGGCGACGCTCCGGGGTCAAAGCGAGCGGGTGGCCCGCGAGCTCCGGGGAACCGGTTATGCCGGCCGGACAGTGACGCTCAAGCTCCGCTTCGCCGACTTCTCCACCATCACGCGCGCGCAGACGGGTGATCCGACCCAGGATGGCCTGGCCATCTATCGCCGGGTCGAGGCGCTCTTCTCCCGCGTCCGCCTGACGCAGGCCGTGCGGCTCATCGGTGTCTCGGTCTCGATGCTGGGGTCCGCCGGTAGCGGGCAGCTCTCCCTTCTCGAGCCCGACGTGGCGCGCACGGAGCGCCTCGCCCGCGCGGTGGACCGTCTGGCTGCGCGCTTCGGAGACGAGGCCGTCCGTCCCGCGAGTCTCGTCCCGGGTAGGCGCCGGCCCCGACCGAGGCAGCCCTCCGAGTAGACGGCAGACGCGTCCCGATTGCCTTCGGGTTCCGCTTCGGCTAGACTCGCTGAACAGTCGTTCAGTCTGCTGGGAAGGTCATCGAGGAGACAGCGATGGAGCGTCAGATCGCGTTCGACAAGCTCGCCCGGGAAGATCGCATGGTGCGCATGCGCGCGCGGGAGGTCGCGGAGAGCAAGATCAGTCAGGGCCTGCCGCCGTTTCCCGGGCTCTCCAGCCGCGACTCCATCAAGGAGCGGGCCCACGGCATCATGGTGGGAGAGATGCAGGCCATGGAGGGGGCTGGCCGCACGGTGTACGACTTCCCCGACGCGCCATGGGAGTTCAGCCTGGACATGGCGCGGCAGGTCTGGGACGAGTCCCGCCACGTCGAGATCTACATCCGCCTGCTCGAGCACCTGGACGGCTATATCGGCGAATTTCCCGAGACGACCATCCTCTGGCGTTGCGCCTGCGCGGAAGACGCCGCCGCCCGCGTGGCCGGCGTCAACCGGGGTCTCGAGGGCCTCGCCTGCGACGTCTTCAACCAGCTCGTCTATATAGGCAAGAAGATCGGCGATCCCATCCTGGAGCGCGCGGTGGACTTCGTCCTCGCCGACGAGATCACCCATGTGCGCATGGGGTCGAAGTGGCTCACGAAGCTGACCGAAGGCGATCCGGAGCGGCGGCGCAAGGCCATCGAGTTCCAGGAGGCCATCGACGAGCGCTTCAACCTGGGCGGGGCCCGCCAGCTCGGGGACCATGAAGTGGTGCCCATCTCCATCGCCACCGAGGCCCGCAAGCTCGCCGGCTTCACGGACGAAGAGATCGAGCGGCTGATCAAGTCCACTCAGCGCTCGCAAGTCTACTAGCTGGCCGTGGAGCTCCTCGAAGGGCAGTTCTCGGCGGACGAATCCGCCCGCCTCTGCCGCAACTATCGGTACGCGGCCGAGCGTGTGATGCGGATCATGGCCGGCTGGATCGCGCTGACGCCCGAGCTCTCCGCCAAGCTCCTCCTTGGCCGCCACGTCTGGGACAACGCTCAGCACGCCGACGCCTGGGGCAAGCGGCTGCCGGAGCTCCGGGCCCATGCCCAGGAGTCCGAGCCGCCCAACCAGGCCTTCGTGGCTCTCATGGACGCCCTCGAGGCGCCCGAAGCGCCCGGCCAGACCGTCGAGCGACTGGCCGGTGTCTATCGCGTGCTCAAGCCCCATCTCCTGAGCGTCTACGAGCAGCATCTCGTCCGCGCGAACCCCGTGTACGAGCCGCCGACCTGCCGTATCCTTTCCCGCTGCATCGAGGACGAGCGCCGCCACGTCGTGGCCGGCGAGACCATCATTCGCCATCTCGCGGTTTCTTCCGAGTCTCAAGCGCGCGCGGGCGCCTGGCAGAGCAAGCTCCAGGGCCTGCTCGAAGCGGCGGGCGGGGTGACGGGACAGGGACTGCCTCCGGCCGTCGGCCTGCCGGCCAGCCCGTCCGCTCCCGTGTCTGACGACGCGCGCGAGTTCATCCGCCTCGAGCGGGTGCAGACCCGCTGGCCCATACCGGAAGACCTCGAGGGCGCCATTCGCGCTCTGGGCGATGCCCTCGTCTCCGCGGACGAGAGCACGCTGGCCCGCTTCCTGATTGCGCCGATGGACACGGCCGCCCTGGCCGCCCTCAAGGCCGGGCGCCTCGCGAGCCACCGGGCGGTGGCGTTCGTGAAGCTGGGCCGGCACCGCATCGTGAAGTATCGGTTGGAGGGTGGGGGAGGCGCCGTCACCCTCAATGCGCGCTGGGAGCAGGGCGCGGAGGGCTGGCGCGTGGGTGCCGTCGACGTCGTGAAGATCGAGCAGACGCAGCCCGCCTGAGCGTGCTCGAGAGCGTCCTGATCGCCAATCGCGGCGAGATCGCCCGCCGCGTCATCCGCGCCTGCCGCGCCCTCGGGGTCCGATCCATCGCCGTCTACTCCGAGGCTGACGCCGGCTGGCCCCACGTCACCGATGCCGACGAGGCCGTGCTCATCGGCCCCGCCCCCGCGCGGGAGAGCTATCTCGACGGGCAGCGCATCCTGACGGCCGCCCGCGAGCGCGGCGCCCAGGCCATTCATCCCGGCTACGGCTTTCTCTCCGAGAACTGGCGCTTCGCCAAGGCCTGCGAGGAGGCGGGTCTCGTTTGGATCGGACCGCCCTGGCGAGTCATCCAGCA
>WNGG01013622.1_pt1 | contig 13002 bp, 6 predicted proteins | sample 5400661 | NCBI WGS metagenome assembly WNGG01 (sample SAMN13153372, study PRJNA577476) | soil metagenome | isolation source: 100 cm soil or saprolite under Garry oak tree replicate 1 | place: USA:California | collected 2016-06-15
ATCGTCGCGCAGGTGGACGTGCCCGTCATCGGCGACTTCCACTACAACGGCCACCTCCTGCTCACGAAGTACCCCCGCATGGCCGAGGCCCTCGCCAAGTACCGGATCAACCCGGGGAACGTGGGCGCGAAGCGGCGCGACGAGAACTTCCGCACCATCATCGACGTGGCGCTCGCCGGCGGGAAGCCCGTGCGCATCGGGGTGAACTGGGGGAGCCTCGACCAGCAGCTCCTCACCGAGCTGATGGACGAAAACGCCCGCCGCTCCGACCCGCTCGAGGCCCGCGAGGTGACGATCGAGGCGATGGTGCAGAGCGCGATGCGCTCGGCGGAACTGGCGGAAGAGTGCGGGCTCGCGCACGACCGGATCATCCTTTCCGCCAAAGTCTCCGGGGTGCAGGACCTCGTGGCGGTGTACCGGCGGCTCGCCGAGCGCTGCGACTACCCGCTCCATCTCGGGCTCACCGAAGCGGGGATGGGGAGCAAGGGAATCATCGCGAGCACCGCGGGGCTCGCCATCCTGCTCCAGGAGGGGATCGGCGACACCATTCGCGTGTCGCTCACGCCGCGGCCCGGCGGCGACCGCACCGAGGAAGTGCAGGTGGCGCAGCAGGTCCTCCAGTCGCTCGGCCTGCGCAGCTTCACGCCCCAGGTGTCGGCGTGCCCCGGCTGCGGCCGCACCACCTCGACCTTCTTCCAGGAGATGGCCGACGACATCCAGACCTACCTGCGCGAGCAGCTGCCGATCTGGCGCGAGCGCTATCCCGGGGTGGAGTCGCTCACGGTGGCCGTGATGGGGTGCGTGGTGAACGGCCCCGGCGAGTCGAAGCACGCCGACATCGGCATCTCGCTCCCCGGGACGTTCGAGGAGCCGAAGGCCCCGGTGTACGTGGACGGGCGGCTCAAGGTGACCCTGAAAGGCGACACGATCGTCGCCGACTTCCTGAAGATCCTCGAGGAGTACGTCGAGAGCCGCTTCGGCGCGGGCGCGCCGGTGCGCTGACCCCGCTTTCTCAAGGGGTGATCACCCGGTAAACAGGGTGGATCTCCCACAGTGCTCGCACCGACGAATTGCAGCGGCCGTGCCCTCCATCGGTCTCGTCGCTCCGTCTCCCCCCGCGGCGATGCTGCCCGTCGAAGAACGCGGCGCCAGCCACCCGCACCAGTGCGGGCTGTTCGAGAGCGCCCCCTTTGCGGATCTTCCGGCCGCCGAGCAGCGAGTCGAGCGCCGCTCGCGCGAGCGCATATCGCGAGCCGTACTTGGGTGCCGGGATTTCCACGACCACGCAGGAATCGACCGGGCTCGCGGCGCCCTCAGTCAGCTCGATGTGCCAGTCGCCGTCATCCTTCACCTTCTCCACGCGCCGCACCCAGCCAGTGAGGGCGAAGACCCGGAGCTCGCGGTCGGCACGGGGAGCGCAGCGGTCGCGTGATGCGATGTTCGGTGCCGCCCAGCCCGCCAGGATCGCCGTGACCGACGTAGGGTGGGGGCTGAGGGCGGCGAGTGAGGTGTCGGTCTTCTGCGTCCAACGGTAGTGCGGTTCCCGACACCCCTGTCTGCGGAGCGGCGGGGTGGGGGAGAACAGACCCACCAGCGCGATGACGGTGAGTGCGCGGGCCGCGTCAGGGCGTGGCACCGGCGAGCCCGAGGAAGCGCTCCTGGGAGCTGCGTCGGTCGGCGTCGGCCGCAGGCGCGCGGCGCCGGTAGCTCCCGTCCGACTGTAACTCCCAGGCGGTCGGGTCGGCCAGTTCGGCGTCGAGAATGGCGTCGAGCCGGCCGCGGCAGGCAGGGTCGCTCACCGGCGCCACCACCTCGACGCGCCGCCGCAGGTTGCGGGGACGCCAGTCGGCCGAGCCGAGGTAGTACTCGGCGTCGCCGCCGTTCGTGAAATGATAGATGCGGCCGTGCTCGAGGAAGCGTCCCAGGATGCTGACGACGCGGATGCGGTCCGACAGGCCGGGGACGCCCGGCCGGAGCGTGCACACGCCGCGCACGATGAGGTCGATGTCGACGCCGGCGGCCGATGCGCGGTACAGCGCCGCGATGACCTCGGGATCGGCGAGGCCGTTGAGCTTGGCGCGAATCCGCGCGGTCCGCCCCGCTCGGGCGTGCTCCGCCTCGCGCCCGATGAGCTCGACGAGACGCTGCAACAGGTACGTGGGAGCGACGAGGATTCGCCGGAACGCCGTCTGGGGGGGCTGGGACGATCCCGACAGCTCGTTGAACAGGTCGCGAATGTCGGCGCTGAGCGCGGCATCGGCCGAGAGCAGCCCGAGGTCGGTGTAGATGCCCGCCGTCAGGGCGTTGTAGTTACCAGTCCCGATGTGCACGTAGCCCCGGATCCCCTGCTGCTCGCGGCGCAGGATCAGGGCGGTCTTGGCGTGGGTCTTCAGCTCGACCAGTCCGTACACGACGCGAATCCCCGCCCGCTCGAGCTTGCGGGCCCACTCGATGTTCCGCTCCTCGTCGAACCGGGCCTTGAGCTCGACGAAGACGAAGACCTCCTTGCCGCGCTCGGCGGCGCGGAGCAACGCGTCTACGATCCCCGAGTGTCCCCCCGCGCGATACAGCGTGAGCTTGATGGCCGCGACGTCCGGGTCTTCCGCCGCTTCCACGAACAGCCGCTCCACGGTTGCCTCGAACGAGTCGTACGGCAGGTGGACCAGGAGGTCGCGCTCGGCGAGCTCGGCGAAGACGGACCGCCCGGGTGCGATCGGTGTCCGGCCGCGGTGCGGCGGGTAGTCGAGCTCGGCCAGGGGGAGGCGCGTGATCTCCCGCAGCGCCCCGAGGTCGAGGAGTCGGTACGCCTCGTACAGGTCCCCCGCGCCCAGGGGGCCGGCCGGGGTGGTGTCTTCGAACAGGAGCTCCCGCAGCAGCAGGTCCCGCACCGACTCGGGCATCGCCTGCTCCACCTCGACGCGCACGACGGCCCCGTAGGGGCGTCGCTTCGCCTCTTCCTCGATCACCTGCAAGAGGCTCGCGGCGTGGTGCTCGTCGAGCTCCAGGTCCGAGCCCCGCGTCACGCGGAATGCGTAGCTGGCCTCGACGCGCCGTCCGGGATACAGCTGACTGAGATTTTCGCGGATGATCTCCTCCAGCGGGACGAAGCCGGCGCCGCCCGCCACCGGCACGAAGCGAGGCAGGGAGTCCGGCACCTTCAGATAGGCGAAGTGCGCCGGCCCGCCGTGGGGGTCGCGCACCACCGCCGCGAGCGAGAGCCTCAAGTTGGGGATGAGGGGGAACGGGTGACCGGGCGCGCGTGTGAGGGCCTGCGGCGTGATGAGCGGAAACACCTGCTCGGTGAAGTAGCGGCGCAGCGTCTCCTGCTGCGGCTCCGCCAGTTCGCTCCACCGCAGCAGGCGGATGCCGTGCGCGGCGAGCGCCGGCAGGCACTCGTCACGCAGACAGCGGGCCTGGCGCTCGAAGAGCGCGCGGACCCGCACGGCGATCGCGTCGAGCTGCTCCTCCGGCGACAGCCCGTCCTCGCCGGGCTCGGTCACGCCGCCGGCCACCGCCCCCTTCAGCGCCGCGACGCGCACCATGAAAAACTCGTCCAGGTTCGCACTCAGGATGGCGAGGAACCGCACCCGAGCAAGCAGCGGCACGTCCGGGTCTTCCGCCAAGGCCAGCACGCGGCCGTGGAATTCGATCAGGCTCAGATCGCTGTTGAGGAAGTGGTCGGCCACCGGGGGACCGGCGGCGGCGAACGGCGAGCGCAGGGCGACGTCGGACAGGCGCACCCGCCGCTCGCCGGTGCGGGGCGCCGTCGACCCGCCCGGCTCGAGCGGCGCCTCCCGGGTCCACTCGGCGAGGGCGTCGGAGCGCGCCGTCACGGTGAGCGACGCCAGCGTGCGCGGGTCGCGCAGGCCCGGCGCGCCGGCGCCGGCCAGCAGCTCGTGGAAGGGGAGCCACTGGAGACGCCCACTCGCGTCCGCGTCCCGAGCGCCGGAAACGCGCCGGGCCAGCCACACTTCGAGCACCGGTCGGGTGCCTGACGACGCGGCAGTGCCGAGGAAGCGCACCTGCCCGTCCGCGCTCCCGAAATGCGTGCGTAACACGTCGCGGCACGCGTCCTCGCCGCTGCCGCCCCGCACCGGCACCGTCAGCTGGGACTCGTCCGCGAGCAGGGCGACGCGCCCCTCCTCGAGGACGACCACGGCGACCTCGCGGCTGCCTTGCGCCGCGCGCGCCAGCCCCTCGCCCTCCAGATCGCGCAGCAGCTTCTGCGCGCGGTCGGCCTTGCCCACGAGCAGCGGGCGGAGCCCGTACCGCTCCCGCAGCGCGCCGGAGACCTGCTCGAGTGTAGGCCGCCCCGCGGCAAGCTGCCGGATCGTCAGCTCCTGAAACGTCCGCGCCAGCTGGTGGCTGCGGACCGTCACCACGTCGTAGACGAGCTCATACCGCGCCCGCCGCCACCACCGCGGTCGGGTGCGGCGCACCCGCCGCTCGGTCTCGAACTGGATCCGCGGGACGAGGCGTCCGGGCTCGATGAGCGCGCGGAGGCGCCGCGCCGGCTCTGAGGCACCCGCCAGGGCCTGCGCACCCTCGAGCTCGGGGACTTCGGCTTCGGCGGTCTCCGGGACGGTCAACGGAACGCGGGCCTCGGCACGGCCGATCGTGCGCAGGGTGAGGATGCGCCGGTCGTCCACGCGGACCCGGAACCGGCATGTGACGCCGCGGCGCCGCAGGGTCCAGTCGGCGGAATCGAAATACGCGTCGCGGTGGAAGGAGAGCTCGACCGGGCCGGGCCCGAGCCCCAGCGGCAACTCGTCGGCGACCATGCGATTCAGCGCGTCCAGGCTCGGGACGTCGCCCTTCCAGTCGGCCAGCGGCGGCATCGCTAGAAGGGGAAGCCGGCCCGCACGTACACGCGCGTGCCCTCGACGCTGTGCGCCGCGGCCACGGACACCGTGTTCGCGCGATTCAGGAACGCGAGCCACAACCCGCCGCCGGCCCCCACGTGCCACCGGTCCGAGGTCTCGCCGGACAGGAACACCCGGCCTGCGTCGCCCAGACCAAACAGGCCGACCTCGGTCGGCACGAGGAAGAAGAACTTCGCCACGGAGAACCGCAGCTCCACGTTTCCGTAGACGGAGGCGTCGCCCGCGAAGCGATGCTCGACGAAGCCGCGCACCGTGGTGGCGCCGCCAACGTAGGCCGCCTCGTGCAGGGGGTAGGTGCCCCACACCTTCTTCCCTGCCACGCGCACGGCGAGCGTGGGCTGCAGCGGCATGCGCGCGGTGAGATAGGTGGCCGCCTCGGCGTGGCCCTCGCCGAACGCCGCGCCGACGTCCAGGGCCTTGGGGTACACGCTCCCGCCGAAGTGGAACACGATCCCGCGACTCGCCGCCTGCGGCACGTCGCGCGTGTCGGCACGGAAATCCGCCGTCCCGCCGATCTGGCCGTAGTCGGCGACTCCGTACGGCCGCGCGGCGTCGATGAACGTGCCGGGCTCGAGCTTGGTGTGGGCGAACTTGTACACGGGGCCGACCGAAAAGTCCGCGGAGCGCGACAACGCGAACCGCAGGGCCGGGGCGACCAGATACTGTTGTTGCTTCACCTTGTAGAAGTCGGTTGCCCCCGTGGTCGGGGTCTCGTTGCCGAAGCCGTAGAAGCGCAGCACGTCGATCCCCGAGGCGCGCAGGCGCAGCATCACAGTCGCGGGCGGCACGATGCCGCGGAACTCTCCCGTCAGCTCGGCGCGGTAGGTCGCGGCGGCGGTCGCGAACCCGGCCCGCACCACCACGTGCGAGCTGTAGGGGAGCCGGCGGAAGCCGTAGACGGTGCCGGCCGCCCCGCCTCCAGCGAACAACCCGATGTCGGGTGTGTACCCGACCCAGGTGAGGGGCACCCAGCGCGAGCCCCAGTCCCGGGGCAACCCGAGCGTCGAGGTGTCGCGCGGCGGGTCGTCATAGGGTCGTCGATCCACCGAGGTCCCGGGTCCCGTCGTGAAGCGGTTGTTCCCTCGGTCGTAGAAGTGTGTCGACCCGGCACGTGCCGAGTCCGTCAGCTCGTCGTCCCCGCCGCCGCCGATCACCCGGAGCCGGGGCCCGGAGCCGTCCGAACCGCGCACGACAAGCCGGTCATCGCCACCGTGCAGGTACACACGGACCTCTGCTGTCTCGCGCCGCTGGAACGTCCGCTGGTAGTATGGCTCCCGAGCACCCTGGGCCGAGAGTCGCACGACGAGCCGCCCGCCTGCGAGGCGCTCGACCTCCGCCACGTCGGCCTCGTCGGTTGCGTGAATCTCGACCACACCGGCGAGCAAGGCGTAGTACCGATCCGTGATTTGGAGCAGATGATCCCGCCGCCGCCGCAGCGCACGGCTGAGCGCCGCCCCGTTCTTCGCATAGTACTCCGGGGGCAGCCGCCGCACGGCCGCCTCGATCACCGAGTCGGGGAGACGTGCCTGGAGCGCCTTCGCCACGGAGTCCCAAACGGGTCTCTCGAGATCGACGAGGAGACGCCGGTCGGGCACTTGGCCGGCGAACGTGAGGCGCCAGATGCTCGGGTAGTTGTCCCCGAATCCGACGACCTGCGGCTGGTAGAAGCCCGTGAGCCACACCAGCAGACCGTCGAGACGCGCGAACGCCTGGTCGCGGTCGCGCGGGATGGGGCGCCACCAGTGGACCCCGGCGGAATCGAACCGGGCCCAGCGCCACTGGTCCTGATGCCTGTCCCAGTCCCCGATGAACACGTCCATGAGCCGGGCGGCAAGGAACGCGCGCGAGTCGACCCGGTGGCGCGAACTACGCTCGAGGTGCTCGAATAGCTTCTTGGTGTTGGCAAGGTCGACGGCGCCGGCGACCGTGGGTTCGCCGTCCGGGCCTTCGGTCGGGCGTTCCTCGATCATCCCGAGCTCGCCGGGAAACGCGCAGACGATTCCCGTGAGACGGCGGTCGTCCGGCAGGACCAACAATCTCGGCTCCGCGTTCAGCACACCGGCCGCGTCGAGTAGTGGGGCGACCACTAGGGGGGCGCCCGGATGAGCGGAGCTGATCTGGTCCTGAATGATCTCGCGGACGAAGGTGGCGCGCAGCTCGGGAGGGAGCGCGAGTGTCGGGTCCTTGTCGACCGACCGGAATGCGTAGTCACGGCCGTCAGCGCTCGAGAACCGGAGCACCTTCGTCTGGCGCCGGCCGCCGCAGCGGCTCGGCGTGAGCCCGCCCGCGAATCGGGACAGGTCGAGCACCTCGACCTCGAGCGGCGTCGTCCAGAGGTCACGGTAGTGCGCGCCCAGCAGCAGCCGGTGGAGCCACCCCGCGCCGTAGTGTGCGCCCGCGACGACCGTTTGTCGGACCGCCGCGTCCGCCGGAACGGCCTGCCCGGCGGCGCCCGCTGGCGCCAGGGCCGCGGCGACGCCCAGGGCGAGCGCGGCCCCCCGCGCGCTGCTCACTCGAGCCATAGTGCGAACGCCTCCGTGCCGCCGCCGGAGCGGTCGACGACGATGACGCTCAGGCGGGCGCGGCCGTCCCGCAGGAACTCGACGCGCATGAACCCGCTCGCGCGCTTCGCGAAGCGCGTACTGTCGAGCGCGGTGACGCGATCGAGGTGGCCGAAAATGCCGGCACCGCTCACCAGCTCGTAGCGGGCGCTCGTGCCGCCGATCACCTGGAGCGCGTGGTCGTGCCCCGCCGCGTAGATCAGCGGCGGCGAGCCCGCGAACCCGCTGTCGAGCGTCGCGCGCATCCGCCGGTAAGCCCCGCTCGGCGCGTCCTGGCTGGAAATGCCGTTCTCCCGGGCCACTGGGTATGCCGAGCCGATCAGCGGCAGGGGAATCCACAGCCACGACTTGAGTGCACGCAGGGGAAACACGTGCGCCTGCCATCCGAAATGCCCGCCGTGCGGCCCGCCGGTCGCGAGTGGGTGGTGCGCGAGCACCACGACCGCGCGCCCGCCGGCGCTCGCTAGCACCGCGCGCAGCGAGTCGATCACCTCGCGATCGGAATCCGCGGGACACGCCGCCGCCGGGTCCTCGGGCTTCGGCCCGTCGTGCAGCCACCACTGCGTGTCGAGGGCCACGAGCCGCACGACCTTGCCGACGTCGACTACGGCGGGACCCGGGCACCCGCCTGCGGGCAGGAGGGCGGACCCCGTGCCACCCGCCGCGGCGATGAAGCGCTCCTGCCGCCGGACGGCGTTCCATCCTCCCGGCCCCTGACGATCCCAATCGTGATTGCCGGGCACGAAGATGCCGCGTGCCCCAGTCGCGCTGAGCACGCGGAGCTGCGCGGTGAGGCGCCGCTCGGCCTCGGGCCGGTCGGCGGCGCTCGAGTCCGGCATGCCGCGGGGGTAGATGTTGTCGCCCAGAAAGGCGACGACCGGGTGTCGCGCGACGGACAGCGCAGCTCCCAGTGCCCTGAGGACGGGCTCGGAATCGGCGGGCGCCGCCGGGGCGCCGGCATCTCCGATCAAGAACAGCGTGACGTCGACGTCAGCCTGCGGCGCGGCCGGGACCGGGGCGGCGCCGGCGCTCGCAGGTCCCGGGGCGCCGCAGCCGTGCAACCCGATGCCGAGCGACGCCAGGAGCGCGAGCCGCCACCGCGCGGGGTGCCTCACTCCTCCTTGCCCGGCTTGAGGCCGCGGAGCGAGCGGAACTCGGCGGCCACGATGTCCGGCGCACCTTGCGCCTTGAGGTCGTCGACCAGGGCTGCCGCGACGGCGTCGTCCTTGACCCGGATCAGGTACTCGAGGGTCGTCTTCTTGTCGTCGGCTGCGGCTGCGAGGTGAGGCTCCAGCCGCGCGGCGCGGTCCGCGCCGAGCCGGTCGGCGTAGATGTTTCCGACGTTGAACTGCCACAGGGTGAGGACCACCGCGTTGAAGACGACGGACATGACCGCGGCAACGGTCGGGGCGAACACGCCGGCGGCAACGCCGACGGCGAGGGCGAGGAAGATGTAGACCGCGTCCTTCGTGTCCTTGAGCGTGTTGCGGAACCGTACCGCCGCCACGATGGCGGCGAGCGCGAACGCGAGCGCCAGGCTGTTCTGCACCAGGATGACCGTGCCAGCGACGGTCATCGGCAGGATGATGACCGTCTGGACGACCGACTGATCGTAGCCCGAGCGCCGCTTGGTGACCATGTAGACCCACGCGACGGGGAGCACGAGCAGGAGCGCGGTGAGCATCGACAGCAGCGTGACGAGCGCCCACGCGCCTTGCGACAACGTCTGCGCGCTGGGCCCGACGACCTGCTCCAGGTCGCGGCCGCGGCGCGCGGCGGCGATGCCCAGCACGGAGATTTCGCGAAAGTGGTCGAGCAGTCCCGGCAGGGCGGGGAACAGCGTGATCAGCAGCCACACAGCGGCGCCGAGCGCCGCGTAGTACGCCGCCAGGCGCAGGTAGGGAGAGCTCCGCACAGGATTCAAGCTGTTCACCCAGAAATTGTAGCTCCCGGCGCAAAATCGGCCAGTAGCCCGCGCGTCGCTCGCCTCGCCCGCCACCCGACGCTAACTTGACGGCGATGCTCGACGTCCTCGATTCGCTCCGCGAAAGTCTCGCCCCGCGCTTCGACGTGGAGCGCCAGATCGGCGCCGGCGGTATGGCCCGCGTCTACCTGGCGGTGGAGCAGCACCCGCGTCGCCGCGTGGCGATCAAGGTGCTCGACCCGGAGATCAGCACCCGCCTGCTGCGCGAGCGGTTCATCCGCGAAGTGGACCTGTCCTCCAAGCTCAGCCATCCCCACATCGTGCCGATCTTTGCCGCCGGGGAGGCGGCCGGGCTGTTCTACTACGTCATGCCGTACGTAGAAGGGGAGTCGCTGCGGCATCGCCTGCTGCGTGAGCGCAAGCTCGCGCTCGCGGACGCACTCCACATCACGCGCGACGTGGCGGACGCGCTCGGGTTCGCGCACGCACAAGGGATCATTCACCGCGACATCAAGCCCGAGAACATTCTGCTGACAGGCGACCACGCCATCGTCGCCGACTTCGGGATCGCGCGCGCGATCAGCGTCGCCGGCACACTGACGCTCACCCAGACCGGTCAGTCGATGGGGTCCCCCGGCTACATGAGCCCCGAACAGGCGATCGGCAGCGGCCAGCTCGACGCGCGGACCGACGTCTACAGCCTCGGGTGCGTGCTGTTCGAGATGCTGGCCGGTGAGCCGCGGGTCATGAGCCTCACCGAGCGGCTGATCCACAACTGGAGCGCGCTGGAGTCGAGTCCTGCGCTGCGCCAGGCCGATGCCAACGTCGCCCGGGCCGTGAAACACGCGGTCTCGAAGGCGCTCGCCCAGCTCCCCGACGATCGCTTCCCCACGGCCGGAGCGCTAACGGCGGCGCTCGGGGGATCCCCCCATCGCACGAGCGTCCCCACGCGGGGAATCCTCGCGGGGCGGCGGGGGCGCCGGGTCCTCGCGGGAGCGGGGCTCCTGGCGGTCGGTCTCGGCGGCGCGGCCGTGGTGCTGCGCGGCCGGGCGCCGGATCTCAACCAGCGTCGGGTCGTCGTGGCCGTGATCGAGAATCACACCGGCGACCCGGCGCTCGACAACCTCGGCCACATGGCGGCCGACTGGGTGACCCAGGGGCTCGCGCAGACCGGTCTCGTCGAGGTCGTCCCCTCGATGTCCGTGATGACAGCGTCGCTGGCGTCGGGACAGCACGGTCCCGGCCACCTCGACGCCGCCGGGCTCCGTGCACTCGGCCGGGAGACCGGTGCCGGCACGGTGGTGTGGGGCGCCTACTACCGCCAGGCGGACAGCGTCCGGTTTCAGATCCAGATCTCGGCGGCCGCGGACGGCAGGGTCCTGCGCGCCCTCGATCCGGTCGCCGGGCCGCTGGCTCAGCCCCTCACCGCGGTCGAAGCCCTGCGCCAGCGTGTCATGGCCGTGCTGGCGACGCTGTTCGACTCGCGGCTCAACCGGTGGGCGACCACCGCCAGTCAACCGCCCAACTTCCAGGCCTACCAGGAGTTCATCGCGGGCCTGGACCGGTTCGTCCAGTTCGATATGCGCGGGGCGATCGCACACTTCGAGCGGGCGTCGGCCGTAGACACGACGTTCCGGCTGCCCCTCATCTTCGCCGCGAACGCTCACATGAACCTCGGCGAGTTCGCGGCGGCGGATGCCATCGGTCACGCCCTGGAGCCGCACGCCGGGCGGCTCGCTCCGCTCGACCGGGCCTACCTGGCGTGGGTGCTGGCGACGTGCCGGGGTGATGCGGCCGAGGCGCTCCGCGCCGCGCGCGCGATGGCGAACCTCGCACCCGCGTCCGAGACTCTCTATCTGGTCGCCGAGGGTGCGATGGCGCTCAATCGGCCGCGCGAGGCGGTGACCGCCCTGATGGCGCTCGGTCCCGACCGCGGATTCACCCACGGCTGGTGGGTGTACTGGTACGACCTGACTACCGCATTGCACCTGCTGGGCGACCATCGCCGCGAGCTCAAGCAGGCGCTCGAAGGCGCGCGCCGGTTTCCCGGCAACCCGCAGGTCCTGACGATGCAGATCCGAGCTCTCGCGGCGCTCGGCCGAGCGGAGGAGGTGACCAGCCGCCTCGCGGCGAGCGTGAACCTTGCTCCCGCACAGGGTTGGACGCCGGCGGACGCGTTGCTGCTTGCCGCGGTCGAGCTGCGGGCACACGGTCACCCCACGGAGGGAGACACGGTGCTAGCCCAGGCTCGCGACTGGCTGGCCACCCGTCCGCCCGCGGAGGTGGCATCCGAGCCGCACCGCTATCGCGTCGCGCTCGTTTCCTACACGGCGGGACGGCTCGATGACGCGCAGCGCGAATTCGAGCGCCTTGCGGCCGGGGGGAGAGGGGGGATCGGCCGGAGCGACTCCCTCGCGGCCGCCGCCGTAATGGGGGACGGGTGGGACCAGATGGACTATCTCGGGTACCTGGGGGCTATCGCAGCACGCCAAGGAAACCGCGAGCAGGCACTCCGCGTCGACAGTGCACTCGCGGGAGTGAAGCGGTCTTATATTTTCGGGCGGCACGCGGTGTGGCGGGCGCGCATCCAGGCGCTGCTCGGCGAGCGGGATGTCGCCGTGACCCTCCTCCGGGACGCGTTCGCACAGGGATACCCGCACGGCCACGGGCTGCACACGGATCTGGCTTTCGCCTCGCTGCGCGACTATCCGCCGTTCCAAGAGCTGGTCAAACCGAAAGAGTAATCGATGGATACCGACGTCCTCGTCGTGGGAGCCGGCCCCACCGGGCTGATGCTCGCGAACCAACTCGCCCGCCGTGGCGTGCGTGTACGGATCATCGACCGGCACGCTGGTCCGGCGCGCGAGTCGAGGGCGCTGGGCGTGCAAGCACGCACCCTCGAGATCTATTCGCACTTGGGCATCGCAGACCAGGCAGTCGCCCTCGGCAAGCGTGCCGACGGCGCCGTCCTGTGGGCAGAGGGCCGGCGGGCCGCGCGGGTCCCGTTGGGGGACATCGGGCGGGATGTCAGCCCGTATCCCTATCTGCTGGTCCTCGGGCAAGACGACAACGAGCGGTTGCTGGGAGACGCGCTGCGCGCCCGCGGCCTCGCCGTACAGTGGAACACCGAGCTGGTGGGCCTCGCGCAGGACACCGATCACGTCACCGCGACGCTCAAACACGCGGACGGCACCCGCACCGACCTCACGGTCCCATGGCTCGCCGGATGCGACGGAGCGCGCAGCAGCGTGCGCGAACTCAGCGGGATCGCGTTCGAGGGCGCGCCGTACCTGCGGGGGCGAGACAACCTGACGTTCGAGGAAACGATTCCCACGCTGCGTCACGAGGTGGGAACCGAGCTCTCCTTCAAGGCGTGCAACTGGTACTCCACCTACCGCATCCATCACCGGCGCGCGGCCCGGTTTCGCGACCGCCGCTGTTTCCTGCTGGGCGACGCGGCGCACATCCACAGTCCCGTGGGGGGGCAGGGTATGAACACCGGGCTGCAGGATGCGTACAATCTGGCGTGGAAGCTCGCACTCGTCGTGTCGGGACGCGCAAGGGCGGCCCTGGTCCACTCCTACGAGGACGAGCGGCTCCCGGTCGCCAACCACCTTCTGAAGCGCACGGACCG
>WNGG01006494.1_pt1 | contig 12998 bp, 16 predicted proteins | sample 5400661 | NCBI WGS metagenome assembly WNGG01 (sample SAMN13153372, study PRJNA577476) | soil metagenome | isolation source: 100 cm soil or saprolite under Garry oak tree replicate 1 | place: USA:California | collected 2016-06-15
AGGCGCGCGAACTCGTCGAGGGTGCGGCGCACGCCGTCCACCAGCGCCGTCGCGGGCGCCGGGCCGAGGTCTTTTTGATAGCGGGTGTCGTCGAGCGCGGCGGGGAAGGGAATGGCCCCCTCCGCGTGGGAGATCCGACCCTTGGCGTCGGGCCACGCGGTCTCGATCAGGGTCACGACGTCGGCGATGGCGGCCGACGAGCCGTGGAGGTTGTAGGCGCGCGCGCGGTCGAGGGTCGAGCGCGCGGCGTGGATCAAGGCGCGGGCCACGTCGTCCGTGTAGATCAGATCCGTGGTGCCGCCCCAGCGGATTTGATAGGAGCGGCCGAGCACGGCCGCCTTCATCGCGAGCGTGGGATCCGCCGTGAGGCCGAAGTCGCGTCCGGGGCCGTAGACCGAGAGCGGCCGGAAGCCCATGGACGGGATCCTGTGCTCCTCCCAGTGGATTCGCGCCGTTTCCTCGTTCGCGACCTTGTAGACGCCGTAGTGGGTCGCCGGCAGGCGCGGGGCGTCGTCGCGGATCGGGCCGGGAGGGTAGAGCGACGGCGCGCCGAAGACGGCCGCCGACGACGCATACACGACGCGGCGCACGCGCCCCTCGCTCGCGCGCGCGGCCTCGAAGACGTTCGCGGTGCCGACGACGTTGATCGCGGCACCGCGCGCCGGGTCCTGGCGGCAGAGCGGGATCTGCCACGCGGCCAGGTGGATGATCGTCGTGATCGCGTGCTCGCCGACGATGCGGAGCACGGCGTCCTTGTCCGTGATGTCGCCGCGCACGATCGCGATCCGGTCCGTCACGTCGCTGCCCGCGATCGCGCGCATCCGCCACGGATCGTCGCCGAGGTCGAAGACGACGGGCCGCTCGCCGTCGGCGAGAAGCCGCCGCACCACCCACGAGCCGATGCAGCCGAACGCGCCGGTGATGAGCGTCGTCATGGAGCGGACGATATCACAGCCGCTTGGCCATCCTCGTCGCCGGGATCCGCACGCCCCCGATGACGACGGTGCGGCGCCGGACGACGTCGTAACCCTGGGCGCGGTAAAAGCCCAGCCCGTTGCGCGTGGCGTCGAGGTGGAGGCGGTCGAGGCCACGGAGGTCGCGAATCCTCCGCGCGTCGTCGAGCCGCGCTCGGCGCACCCGTATCATCGCCCGCCCGCCTCTTCTATAATCGCTCGCGTGTTCCAGAGCGAGCGCTTCTTCCGCGAGGCGTGGCCCGCAATCTCCCAGGCCGTCGAGACGTCGGAGGACGCGTCGCGCGACGTGCGCTGGATCCTCTCCGTCGCCGGCCTGACCCCGGACGCGCGCGTGCTGGAAGCACCCTGCGGTTTCGGTCGCCAGTCGATCGAGCTCGCGCGCCACGGCTTCCGTGTGACCGGCGTCGACTTCAACGAGACCGAGCTCGGCCGCGCGCGGTCCGCGGCGGTGACGGCCGGCGTCGCGCTCGAGCTCGCCTGCGCGGACATCCGCGACATGGAGTTCCAGGGCGAGTTCGACCTGGCCGTGAATCTCTTCTCGTCGATCGGCTACTTCTCCGACGACGAGGACCGACTCCTGCTCGACCGCTTCTGGCGCGCGCTGGCATCGGGCGGCGCCTTCGTCATCGACACGCGGAACCGCACCAGGTGGTGCGCTCGCTGCCGCCCGAGGAGCGGCGACACGCCGACGACTGGACGCTCCGCATCGAGCACGCGTTCGACGTGCGCACGAGTCGGTGGACGGCGCGGTGGCACCGGCTGCCGTCGGGGACTTCGGGCGGCGCCGGCCGGCTCATCGGCGAGAGCGAGATCCGCCTCTACTCGGCGCACGAGCTCTTCGCGATGCTCCGACCCGACCGCTGGAGCCGCGTCGATCTCTACGGAGGCCTCGACGGCACGCCGTTTTCGCTCGACTCGCCGCGCCTCGTGTTCGTGGCCTGGAAGTAGCGGGGAGGGAATGGAGGACGCATGATGCCCGATCGTCCGCTCGTCGTTCTCGGAGGTCGCATCCACCCCGACGGCCAGGCGCTCCTCGAGCAACAGGCGCGCGTGGTCGTGTCCACCGAGGAGACGGAGAGGGGGTTCTTGAAGGACGCCGCCGGGGCGCAGGCGATTATGTTGAGGTCGAAGCCGCGCTGCACCGAGAGCTTGATGAAGGCGTGCGCCGGTCTCCGGGTGATCGGCCGCCACGGCGCGGGACTCGACATCGTGGACATCCCGGCGGCGACGCGGCTCGGCGTCGCGGTCGTCCACGCGCCGGGCTCGAACGCGCAGGCGGTCGCCGAGCACGCGCTGATGCTCATGCTCGCCTGCGTCAAGCGGACACGGCTCATCGATCGGATGACGCGGGCGGGGGACTGGTCGGCGCGCACCGCGATCGGCAACAGCGAGCTCGCCGGCAAGACCCTGGGCATCGTCGGCGTCGGCAACATCGGCCGCAGGGTGGCGAAGTTCGCCGGCGCGATCGGCATGCGCGTGCTCGCCTACGACAAGTACGTGCCGGCGGACGAGCTCCGTCGCCGCGGCGTGGAGCCCGTCGAGAGCCTCGAGGCGCTCCTGCCGCAGGTGGACGTCCTCACGACCCACACGCCGCTCACCGACGAGACCCGCCACATGATCGACGACAAGGCGCTCGGGCGGATGAGGAAAGGCGCGATCTACATCAACACGTCCCGCGGACCCGTGCAGGACGAGCGCGCCCTCTTCGAGGCGCTCACCCGCGGTCGCCTGGCCTCGGCCGGGATCGACGTCTTCGAGGAGGAGCCGACATCGCTCGACAACCCGCTGCTCAACCTCGAGAACGTCGTCGTCTCGACCCACGTCGCCGGCGTGACGCACGAGGCCCACCGGCAGACCGGGGTGCAGGTCGCGGGCGAGATGCTGCGGGTCCTCCGCGGCGAGATGCCCGACGTGCTGGTCAACCCGGATGTGAAGGCACGGCTCGGACTCAGGTAAAATCCTCCCGTGCCCATCGACACGCGCCATCCCAGGGAGATCCGGGCGGACATCCGCCGGGGCAAGCTGACGGGGATCACGGCGGGTCTGGGGCAGAACTTCGTGCAGGCCAACCTGGCCGTCCTGCCCCGGGACTACGCCTACGATTTCCTGCTCTTCTGCCAGCGTAACCCGCGACCGTGCCCGCTGATCGAGGTCACCGACGTGGGCTCCCCGGAGCCCGTCGGGGTGGCGCCGGGGGCCGACCTCCGAACCGACCTTCCCCGATACCGGATCTACAAGGACGGCGTCCTCGCCGACGAGGTGACGGACGCGACGCCCTACTGGCGGGACGACCTCGTGGCCTTCCTGCTCGGCTGCTCCTTCACGTTCGAGTGGGCGCTGCTCGAGGCGGGTATACGCCTCTGGCACGTCGAGCACGGCAAGAACGTGGCGATGTGGCGGACCTCCATGGAGTGCCGTCCGGCGGGCGTGTTCCACGGGCCGATGGTCGTCTCGATGCGGCCGATCCCCGCGGCGCAGCTCTCGAAGGCGGTGACGGTCAGCGCCCGCTTCCCGAACGCCCACGGCGCGCCGGTGCACATCGGCAACCCTGAGATCATCGGTGTGAAGGACATCGCCAAGCCCGACTGGGGCGATGCGCAGCCCTTCGGCCCGGGCGACGTGCCGGTTTTCTGGGCCTGCGGCGTCACGCCGCAGGCGGTCGCGCTCGAGTCCAAGCCGCCGTTCATGCTGACCCACAGCCCAGGCCACATGTTCATCACCGACGTGCCCAACGCGTCGCTCGCCGCGCTCTGAGGGGCATCATCCGATTCTTGCCGGCGGGCGACGAGGCCGTCTCCGTCGAGCTGGGCGACGAGATCAGCGTGGCGATCAACACGCGCGTGCGCGCGCTCGAGTTCCTGATCCAGCAGAAGGCCTTGGCGGGCGTGGTCGAGACCGTGCCGACGTTCCGCGCGCTCCTCGTCTACTACGACCCCGCGCAGGTCGGCTTCGATGATCTCTGCGCCACCATCGCCGACCTTGCGGAGCAGGCGACGCCGGCCGCGTTGCCGCCCCCGCGCCTGGTCGAGCTGCCGTGCTGCTACGAGCGTGGGCACGGTCTCGATCTCGAAGCCGCGGCGACGCGCCTCCGGCTCGCCCCGGACGAGCTCGTACGGCTGCACGCTGGCGCCGACTACCTCGTCTACTTCATCGGCTTCACGCCGGGACTGCCGTACATGACCGGGATGCCCGACCGCCTCACGCTCGCGCGCCTCGACACACCGCGCGTGAAGGTACCGGCGGGGTCCGTCGGGATCGGCGGAACCCAGTGCTGCATCTACTCGGTCGAGAGCCCGGGGGGCTTCTGGGTGCTCGGCCGCACGCCGCTGGCGCTCTACGACCCCGGCGGGGCCGAGCCGATCCTCCTGCGCCCCGGCGACCGCGTGCGGTTCCGCGCGATCGATCGTCGCGAGTTCGACGAGATCGCCGCGCGCGTCGCCGCGCGGACGTTCCGGCCGGTGATCGCGTGATCCGCGTCCTCGACCCGGGCCCGCAGACGACGGTCCAGGACGGTGGCCGCCGCGGCCACCTGCGCTACGGCGTCCCGCCGTCCGGTCCCGTGGACCGGCGCGCGTTCGTGCTCGCGAACCGCCTCGTCGCCAACGCGGACGACGCCGCGGCGCTCGAGTGCACGCTCGCGGGGCCGCGCCTCACGACCGACACGCCCTGCGCGATCGCGGTGACGGGCGCCGACGCGCCGGTGAGCGTGAACGGAGAGGAAGCCCCCGCGTGGACGACACTGCACCTGGCGCCGGGCGACGTCGTCAAGATCGGCGCCGCGCGCGCGGGCGTGCGGATCTACGTCGCCGTCGCCGGCGGCGTGGACACGCCGCCCGTGCTCGGCTCGCGCGCGACGTACCTGCGAGGCCGCATGGGCGGCGTCGACGGCCGCGCGCTGCAGAAGGAGGACGCGCTGCGGCTGGGCTCGGCGCCACTCCCACCCCGGCGGACCGTGCCCGCGGACGCGCGGCCGGGCTTCACCGACGGGATCGAGGGGCGCGTCGTTCTGGGTCCGCAGGCCGACCGTTTCACGGAGGCGGGGATCGCGGCGTTCCTCGCCGGCCCGTACCAGGTCTCGCCGCAGTCGGATCGGATGGGGATGCGGCTCAGCGGCCCGCGGATCGAGCACGCGCGCGGCCACGACATCATCTCCGACGGGATCGCGCTCGGCGCCGTCCAGGTGCCGGGCGACGGCCAGCCGATCGTGCTCCTCGTGGACCGCCAGTCGACGGGGGGCTACACGAAGATCGCCACGGTGTGCTCGTTCGACATCGGCCGCGTCGGCCAGCTGAAGCCCGGCCAAGGGCTCCGGTTCACAGCGGTGGACGTTCGCACGGCCCACCGCCTGCGCGCCGAGCACGAGGCCGCGCTCGCCACGGTACCGCTCAAGGAGGCTGCCGGATGAGCATCGACAAGGAGATCACGGAGTACGCGTCCAAGACCCAGCGCTCGCGCGCGCTCCACGAGGAGGCGCTGGCCGTCATGCCGGGCGGCAACAGCCGGACGACGACGTTCTTCGATCCGTACCCGTTCTACTTCCAGCGGGGGCAGGGGGCGCACATCTGGGACGTGGACGGCACCGACCGCCTCGACTTCAACAACAACTACACGAGCCTGGTCCTCGGCCACGCGCCGCCCGAGGTGGTCAAGGCGGTGCAGGCGGTCGCCGAGCAGGGGCTGTCGTTCCCCGGGCCGACCGAGCACGAGGTGCGGCTGGCGGAGATGCTCACACGGCGCGTGCCGTCCATGGAGAGCCTGCGCTTCACGAACTCCGGCACCGAGGCGACGATGAACGCGGTGCGGCTCGCGCGCGCGTTCACGGGCCGGCACAAGCTCGCGAAGTTCGAGGGTGCCTTCCACGGCACCCACGACTGGGTGATGGTGTCGGTCTCGCCCGATCCCAAGACGGCGGGCAACCGCAGGAAACCCAAGCCCGTCGCCTGGTCCGCCGGCGTGCCCCCCGCGGTGCTCAAGCACCTCGTGATCCTGCCCTGGAACGACGCCGAGGCGTGCGAGGCGATCCTCGCCGCGGAGGCGCCGAATCTCGCCGCGGTGATCGTGGACCCGATCCTCTGCAACGCGGGACTCATCCCGCCCGCCGACGGATTCCTCCAGCGGTTGCGCGAGGTGACCGAGCGCCACGGCATCCTCCTGATCTTCGACGAGGTCATCTCGTTCCGGGTCGCTTGGGGCGGTGCCCAGGAGCGCTTCGGCGCCCGGCCCGACCTGACCACGCTCGGCAAGATCATCGGCGGCGGCCTGCCCGTCGGCGCCTTCGGGGGGCGCCGCGACGTCATGGACTTCTACGATCCGCGCCACGGGAGCCCGCGCATCAGCCAGGGCGGCACGTTCAACGCGAACCCGGTGACGATGGCCGCGGGGGTTGCCGCCCTGAACGCGCTCACGCCCGAGGCGTACGCACGGCTCGACGCGCTCGGCGAGCGCCTGCGCGGTGGGGTGTCGCGGCTCCTCTCGAACACGCGCCGCAAGGGGCAGGTCAGCGGTGTCGGCTCCCTGTTCTGGCTCCACTGGACGACCGAGACGCTGACCGACTACCGCTCGGGACGTCCCAAGGACCTGGAAGCGCCGCTGCGGGTCTTTTTGGGGTTGTTGAACGAGGGGATACTCTTGACTCAGAAGGGTCTCGGCGCGTGCTCGCTCGCGATGAGCGACGAGGACGTGGACCGGTTCGTCAACGCCCTCGCGCGGGTACTCGCGCGAGGCCAGGAGAAATAGGCGATGGCGGGGAAATACATCGACATCAACTGCGACATGGGCGAGAGCTACGGGCGCTGGACGCTCGGCGCCGACGAGGAGGTCATGCCGCACATCACCTCCGCGAACATCGCCTGCGGCTTCCACGGCGGCGATCCGCACGTGATGCGGAGGTCGGTGGAGCTGGCGCTCCAGTACGGCGTCGCGATCGGTTCGCACCCCGGGCTGCCTGACCTCATGGGGTTCGGCCGGCGGCGCATGGAGGTCACGCCGCAGGAGCTGAAGGACTATCACCGCTACCAGACCGGCGCGCTCGGCGCGTTCGTCCACGCCGCGGGGGCGAAGCTCCAGCACGTCAAGCCCCACGGCATCCAGTACCACATGTTCGAGGAAAGCCTGCCGCTGGCCCGCGCCACGGCCGAGCAGGTCCTGGAGCTCGACCCCGAGCTCATCCTCATGACGATGGCGATGACGAAGTACGACGCCGAGGCGCGGAAGGTCGGCGGCCTGCGAGTCGCCGCCGAGGGCTTCGCCGATCGCGTCTATGCCGACGACGCGCAGCTCGTCTCGCGCAAGCTCGGCAAGGACGCGCTCGTATCGGACCCCGCCAAGGCCGCCGACCAGGCGGTCCGCATGGTCATGGAGGGGAAGGTACGCACGATCACCGGCAAGGTCATCGACGTGAAGGTCGAGACCATCTGCATCCACGGCGACAGCCCCGGCGCCGAGAAGATCGTGGCTGCGGTGCGCGACGGGCTCGTCAAGGCCGGCTGCCAGGTGAAGCCGCTGCGCGACTGGCTGCCGCGCGCGTGACACCGGGCGGGAGGCGCCCGGACCCTCGACGACGAAGGACGAAAAGGAGAGCGCTCATGCGGCGACTGACTGGAGCGTTGGTGATCACGGTGTTGCTCGCGGGGTGCGCCTCGTCGGCGCCGCCCCCGCCGTCGGTGGGCGTGGCCCCAGCGAAGGGCCAGGGCCCCGAGCAGCAGGTCCGCGACCAGAATGACTGCATGTACATCGCCAAGCAGCAGACGGGTTACGACGAGGCGGGCGACGCGGCGAAGGGCGCGGGCGTCGGCGCGGTCGTCGGCGCCCTCGGCGGCGCGGCGGCGGGCGCGGCGATCGGCGGCGCGTCCGGCCACGCCGGCACGGGCGCGGCGATCGGCGCCGCGTCGGGCGCGACCGTCGGCGCGGTGGGCGGCGGCGTCTATCAGCACAGCCGCGGCAAGGACCAGTACAACCACGCGTACGCGAACTGCATGATGGGCCGCGGCTACAACGTGAGCCGCTAGACTCCTTCCATCCGACGTGGAGCCCGTCCGCTCCCGCGGGCGGGTTCCACGCGTGACCTCGGCTCGTCCCGCGCGCCCTCGGCTTGACCGGTCTCCCGCGGGAATGGTCTACTGAGTCGCCCGTGGAGACCCCGCTCAAACGCACCCCGCTCTGGAACGCGCACGTGAAGGCCGGCGCGCGCATGGTGCCCTTCGGCGGCTGGGACATGCCCGTGCAGTACAGGGGGATCATCGAGGAGCACCGTGCCGTCCGCGCGGCCGTCGGACTCTTCGACGTGAGCCACATGGGCGAGTTCGAGGTGGAGGGGGCGGGCGCGCTCGCCGCGCTGCAGCACCTCGCGACCAACGACGCGGCGGCGCTCGAGGTCGGGCAGGTCCAGTACTCGCTCCTCTGCTTTCCCGACGGCGGCATCGTCGACGATCTCACGTTGTATCGACTCGCGCCCGACCGCTACATGCTCACCGTCAACGCGTCGAACATCGACAAGGACTGGGCGCACATCCAGCAGTCGATCGAGCGCGCCGGAGCCGGCGCCTGGCGGAACGTCTCGGGCGACACGGCGTTGATCGCGGTCCAGGGGCCCGCCGCGGAGAGCCTCGTCGGCCGGCTCGCGGATCGCGACGTCGCGCGGATCGGATACTACCGGTTCGAGCGCGGGAAGGTCGCGGGCGTGGCGACGCTGATCTCGCGCACCGGATACACGGGCGAGGACGGGTTCGAGCTGTACCTCGCCGCCGGGGACGCCGAGCGTCTGTGGCTGGCGCTTCTCGACGCCGGTCGCGCCGACGGTGGCGCGCCCATCGGCCTCGGCGCGCGCGACACGTTGCGTCTCGAGATGAAGTACGCGCTCTACGGCAACGACATCGACCAGACGACGAATCCGCTCGAGGCCGGGCTGGGCTGGGTCGTGAAGCCCGCGAAGGGCGACTTCATCGGCCGGGACGCGATCGAGCGCGTGCGCGCCGCGGGCCCGGAGCGCCGTCTGGTCGGCCTCGAAATGGCCGAGCGCGCGGTGGCGCGCCACGGGTATCCGGTCGTCAAGGACGGCGGCGCCGTCGGCGTGGTGACGTCGGGCTCGTTCGGACCGTCGGTCGAGCGCTGCATCGCGATGGCATACGTGGCGACCGCGCACGCCGCCGTGGGCACGGCGCTCGGCGTCGAGATCCGGGGCGAGGCCAAGGCCGCGCGCGTCGTGAAGACGCCGTTCTGGCCGTCGCGGGTGAAGAAGGCGGGTTGATATCCCCGAACGTCGAGCGCCGGAGAGGACAGCGATGGCGAATATTCCCAAGGACCTGAGATACACGCGCGAGCACGAGTGGGCATCGCTGGAGAGCGCCCGCGTGCGGGTCGGCATCACCGACTTCGCCCAGGAGCAGCTCGGCGACGTCGTGTTCGTCGAGCTGCCGAAGGTCGGCGGCAAGGTGACGCAGAACAAGGGATTCGGCGTCGTCGAGTCCGTCAAGGCGGTGTCCGATCTCTTTGCGCCGCTCTCGGGTGAGGTCGTCGAGGTCAACGCCGCGCTGCCGAAGTCGCCGGAGACCGTGAACCAGGATCCGTACGGCAAGGGCTGGATGATCGTGATCGCGCCGTCGGACCCGAAGGAGCTGGAGAACCTGCTCACGGCCGAGCAGTACGAGAAGCTCGTCGCCGAGGCCGGACACTGATGGCCCAGCACTATATCGCGAACACCGGCGCCGACCAGAAGGCGATGCTCGCGACGATCGGCGCCGGCTCGATCGAGGACCTGCTCGTCAAGATTCCCCCCAAGGCGCGGCTGTCCCGGCCGCTGGCGCTTCCCGAGACCCTCGCCGAGACCGGACTGATCCGCCACATGCGCGCGCTCGCGGCGCAGAACGCCGACGCCGATCAGTACGCCTGCTTCATGGGCGGTGGCGTCTACGACCATTACGTGCCGAGCCCGATCAATCACCTGATCTCGCGCGGCGAGTTCTTCACCGCGTACACGCCGTACCAGCCGGAGGCCAGTCAGGGGACGCTCAGGACGATCTACGAGTACCAGACGATGATCGCCGAGCTCTACGGCATGGACGTCGCCAACGCGTCCATCTACGACGGGGCCTCGTCGCTGGCCGAGGCGGCGCTGATGGCCCACGCGACGACGGAGCGTGGCGAGATCGCACTCGCGCGCGGCGTCCACCCGCTCTACCGACGCGTCACCGCGACCTACTGCGGGGGGCCGGGTATCCGGCTTCGCGACGTGGCCGCCCCCGACGGCGTCCTCGATCCGGTCGCCCTCCGGAAGGCGGTGACGTCGAAGACCGCGGCGCTCGTGGTCCAGTCGCCGAACTTTTACGGCTGTCTCGAGGACATCGCGGCGGCGGCGGAGACCGCCCACGCGGCGGGCGCCCTCCTGATCGTCGTCGCCGATCCGGTCAATCTCGGCGTCCTCGAGGCGCCCGGCCGGCTCGGCGCGGATATCGTCGTCGGCGAGGGGCAGGGGCTCGGCGTCCCGATGTCCTTCGGCGGCCCGAACCTCGGCGTCTTCGCCGCGAAGGGCGATCTCGTCCGCCGGATGCCGGGGCGGCTCGTCGGTGCCACGGTGGACCTGGACGGTCGGCTCGGCTTCGTGCTCACGCTCCAGACGCGCGAGCAGCACATCCGGCGCGCCAAGGCGACGTCGAACATCTGCACCAACGTCGCGCTCTGCGCGCTGATGGCGACCATCTACCTCGCGACGCTCGGCAAGCAGGGGCTCGCGAAGGCCGGCGAGCTCTCCGCCCAGAAGGCGCACTACGCCGCCGAGTGCCTCGCGAAGGTCCCGGGCGCGTCGCTCCGCTTTACGGCGCCCTTTTTCAAGGAGTTCGCGCTGCGCCTGCCCAAGTCGCCGGAGCGCGTCGTCGCGCGCCTCGCGCGGCAGAAGATCCTCGCGGGGGTGCCGCTCAAGCCCTTCGACAGGGCCCTCGCCGATTGCCTCCTGGTGGCGGTGACGGAGAAGCGGACGAAGGAGGAGATCGACGCCTACGCCGAGGCGCTCGCCAAGGCGGTGGCGGGATGAGCGGCTACGACCGGCTGGTCTTCGAGCTCTCCTCGCCGGGGCGCGTCGGCTACTCGCTCGCGGAGAACGACACGCCGACGAAGCCGGTCGCCGAGCTCCTGCCGGCGAAGTATCTCCGGTCCGCGCCCCCCGAGCTTCCCGAGGTCTCCGAGTTCGACGTCGTCCGCCACTACTCGCGCCTGTCGCGCATGAACTACGGCCTCGACACGCACTTCTATCCGCTCGGCTCGTGCACGATGAAGTACAACCCGAAGATCAACGAGGACATGGCGCGGCTGCCCGGCTTCGGGCGCCTGCACCCGCTGGCGCCCGCGGCGCTCTCGCAGGGCGCGCTCCGGCTGATCCACGAGCTCGCGGCGATGCTCGCCGAGATCGCCGGTATGGACGCGGTGTCGCTCCAGCCGGCGGCGGGCGCGCAGGGCGAGTTCGCCGGCGTGCTGATGATCCGCGCGTGGCACGAGTCCCGCGGCGAGAAGCGGACGAAGGTCCTCATTCCCGACTCCGCGCACGGCACGAACCCCGCGTCGACCGCGCTCGCCGGGTACGAGGTCGTCGAGGTGAAGTCGCTGCCGAACGGCGAGGTGGACGTTGAGTCGCTCGCGCGCGCGGTCGGGCCCGACGTCGCCGCCTTCATGATCACGGTGCCGAACACGCTCGGCATGTTCGAGCCGCGGATCATGGAGATCACCGAGATCTGCCACGCCCGGGGCGTGCAGGTCTATATGGACGGCGCGAACCTCAACGCGATCCTCGGCATCACGCGCCCGGGCGACCTCGGCTTCGACGTCTGCCACTTCAACCTGCACAAGACCTTCACGACGCCGCACGGCGGTGGCGGCCCGGGCGCGGGCCCGGTCGGGATCAGGGCGCACCTCGAGCCGTTCCTGCCGGCGCCGGTGGTCGTCAAGGACGGGGACGCGTACGCGCTGGACGACAAGCGCCCGAAGTCCATCGGCAAGCTCCAGGCCTTCTGGGGCAACTTCGGCATGCTCGTGCGCGCCTACACCTACATCCGCACGATGGGCGCCGACGGGCTGCGCGCCGTGTCCGAGAATGCGGTCCTCAACGCCAACTACGTGATGAAGCGGCTCGAGCGGGACTACGACGTGTCGGTTCCCGGACCCTGCATGCACGAGTGCGTCATGTCGGCGCGGAAGCAGAAGAAGCTCGGCGTCACGGCGACCGACATCGCCAAGCGCCTGCTCGATCTCGGCTTCTACGCGCCGTCGACGTACTTCCCGCTCATCGTCGAAGAGGCGCTGATGATCGAGCCGACGGAGACCGAGTCCAAGGACACTCTCGACCAGTTCTGCGACGCGATGGTCCAGATCGCGCGTGAGGCCGAGTCGAACGCGGCCCTCATCCACGACGCGCCCGTGACGACCCCGGTGCGCCGGCTCGATCAGACCAAGGCTGCGCGCGAGCCCGACCTCCGGTGGACGCGGCGGCCGTAGCTTCGAACCAGTCGGAGGGACGATGCAGATCTTGAACGCCATCCCACAGCTGCGCACGACGAACCTGGCCGAATCGATACGCTTCTACACGACGAAGGCCGGCATGACGCTCGACTTCCAGTACGAGGACTTTCACGCGGGTATTCGAGCGGGCCAGCAGCTCTTTCACCTGAAACTCGTCGACGAGAAGGACCCCTCGATCGAAACGGGGTTCGCCTCGTGAAGGACGTGCACGAGACGCCCTGGGGCACCCGGGAGTTCGTCATCAAGGACGATCAAGGGCACATCTTGTATTTCGGTCAGCGTCGGTAGCTCGAGGGACGAGGCCGTGAGAGCTGCGGGTAACGTCGCGGTCGTCGTGGTGGCGCTGGGGCTCAGCCTGGGCGCCGCCGGCACATCGGTCACGATCTTCTTTCTCGGCTGCGTGATCGTCGCCGGAGTCTTCGGCGCGCTGACGGCGAATCGTCGGATCCTCTGGGTTCAGGCGCTGCCCGGTGCGGTCGCGCTCGCATTGGTCGCGTCGTCTTGAAGCGCCCCTCCCGCGTG
>WNGG01006495.1_pt1 | contig 12997 bp, 11 predicted proteins | sample 5400661 | NCBI WGS metagenome assembly WNGG01 (sample SAMN13153372, study PRJNA577476) | soil metagenome | isolation source: 100 cm soil or saprolite under Garry oak tree replicate 1 | place: USA:California | collected 2016-06-15
TGACCTGTACCAGGGCCCCGCGGGTTTCGCTGATCGGGCGCGCGCGGTGAGCTTCGACCGGCCGTACGCACACAACACCCTCGATTCCGGTGCGCAGTGGTTCTTGGCGTACGACCAGTCGGCGATCGCGCTCGCCGAGAAGGTCGGCGTTCCGCTGGCGTACGAGACGGATGTGGATCTGAATGAGAATCACGCGCTGCTGGCCGGCGCCCGCGCGGTGATATCGCTCGGTCACGACGAGTACTACTCGGCGGCCATGCGGGCGCGACTGCTCGCGGCTCGCGGAGCAGGGGTGAATATCGCATTCCTGGGCGCGAACGCGGTGTTCCGACACATCAGGTTCTCCTCGTCCCTGCTTGGCCGGGACAGAGTGGTGATCTGCTACAAAGCTGCGGCGGAGGATCCGCTGTTTGGCGTGGACAACCGCGACACCACACAGGACTGGCGTGAACCACCGGATCCACGGCCAGAAAGCGTGCTGACCGGCGTGTTCTACCAGTGCAATCCGGTGAGCGCCGCATATGTGATCTATGACAAGCGGAACTGGATCTTTGCAGGCACGCGCGCACGTAAGGGTGAGGCTTTCCCCGGTCTGGTGGGCCCGGAGTATGACCGGGTGGACGTCGCCGTGCCTGTGCCGCGGCCCATCGAGGTGCTCGCGCATTCGCCGGTCACCTGCGGCGGTGTGGCGGACTATTCGGATTCGGCCTACTACACGGTCCGCAGCGGCGCGGGTGTCTTTTCCTCTGGCACGATGCGCTGGGTTTGCGCGATGCGCGGAACCGCCTGCGGTCACGGAGTCAGCAACGCGGCGCGGCGGTTCGTGGATATCGCGACCGCCAACCTGCTGCGGGCATTCGCCGCCGGCCCCGCGGGCGCGACCCACCCGGCCCACGACAACCTCGCCCGCGTCAAACCTGCCGGCGAAACCTCAGTGAGCGGCTCGGACTGATCCGAGCCAAATTGGTGACGCACTGCGCTTTAGTAGTGCCACGCAGCGTTAGCCGTTCGGGATTAGCGAAGTTCTATACCACTCCCACCGACGGAAAACCAGCCAACTGGTCGGCTATCTGCCGCTACAGTCGTCCCATGGCCGAAGCCAAGCCGGACCCGAGCGGCAGCACAGGAGAATTCCGCGCCTTCGTGGAGCGGGGTGGAGTCGAGCAGGCGCGCAGGGGGCTGCGCAGCCCTGCCATCGTTATCACCGCCGTGCTGGCCGTCCTGATCGTCGTAGTCGTCGTCGTGCTCGCGGTGCGCTGACGAGTCAAGTCACGCCGGCGCGGCGCTGCGTGGTATCGCTGTTGCCCCAGATGGCGGCGCCGAGCAGGATGAGCACGAACAGCGCGAACGTGATGACGTGCACGCTGGTGCACCAGAGGCAGATCGCGTTTACCTTGAAAAGCTCGACGTAGATCAGGTAGATCACGAAGCCCATCCCGGCGATCACGGAGAGCACACGGGACTGGTGGATCAGGCGCAGTGGCGCGCGCCAGCCGAGCGGATTGTTGACCGCGACCATGAGGACGAAGAACGCCAGGCCGAGCACGGCGACCGGAATGCCGAAAACGACCGACTCCGGGCTTGTGGTGACCTTCTCACAGTTGATGGTGCTCGATTCCGGGCACGCTAGGGTCACTGCGGTCGAATAGTGCGTGATGGTCAGGTAGACGGAGACGCCGAGACCCCCGAGCGACAGAATCAGCGCGGTGAGCCGCAGCCAGACCGGGGGGCCGCTGCTGCCGACGGCGGTTTGGCTTGGCCCCGGCCGCGACCGCAGCGCGGCGCCACCCTCGGCCGCTCGCCCGTTTCCCTCTGGCCTGGCGGGCGGTGACGCCTGGGCCGATCCGGCACGGCTCGGTCTCGCACCGCCCGCAGAGCTCGGCCTCGCGCCGCCCGCGGAAGAACGCGCGCGGCTTTGCGTGCGGCTCTTGCCCTTGCTGCGGGACGACCTGGTGCGCGCCATCATGCGCTCCCGTTCAGCGCGGCGATCGGTGCCGCGGAACAAACATTGGCGGGCTTGTTGGCTGTGAGCTTGCAGATATGAGCTGTCATTACGTTGGCGGTGCCGTCCACGGCCTTAGCGATCGGGCTTGACGCGTCAGCAAGCGCTGATGAAATCTGCGTCCAGGACTTGCCCTGCAGTATCTGTGGGCTGAAGCTGGCGCCGCTGATCAGGAACTTGTTGCCGAAATCAATAAACGGAATGGCGCCCTTGCTCGACGCGGCCACGTAAGGCGGCGCATCGTAGCGTGCCACGAGCGCGTTTTGCTCGGCGGTTGGCGTCTGCAGCGGCTTCCTGCTTGGATCTGTCTGCTCCACCGACGAGAAGACGATGTAGTTGCTCGAGTAGCTGGACTTGTAGAAGGTAAACGTCTTGGTGTTGGGGAACACATCGTTAAGGTCGGAGTGGGTGACGCCGAGGCCAGAGAACGTGCCGAACCGGCTCAGTGCCACCACCATCGCCCATCGCTCCGCCGCGCAATACGGGCAGTACTCGGCGCCGACGTAGACGATCTCGGGTTTGCCGTTCTTGATAAGCGGGGGCTGGTTGCTGAGCGGGCTGGGCGGCGTCTGGATGGTGCCCTTGCCGACCGCGGCCAAGGTGGATACGGGCACCTTCGTCGCGTTGGAGATGATCGCTGACAATTTCGTGCCCGTGGGCAGCGCGCTGGCCGACGACGACGTGGAGCCGAGCTTGATCACCGCCAGCGTGACCACGAGCGCTACCACCACGACCCCACCCGCGAGGGCGATCAGCGTCCGGTTACGGACCTGGGCGCGACGTTCGGCCGCGCGCTGTATCGCGATCTTCTCCCGGGTGGTCAGGCGCTGCTTGCTTCTGCTTGCCTTGCCCATCGCCTGTTTTGACCTGCTTCCTGCCATGCCTATGTTCGCGCGCAACCCGCTACCCGCGCTGCATCGCCGGGCGTCATCGTGCTTGCGTCGTCGTGCGATGCGTCGCGCGGGCTCGTCCAGGCTGGCGGAGTCTACGTTAAACCGAGATAAGGACCAGTGGGTCCCGCCCCAATTATGGCTGGGTTACGGCGGAGGTATCTCGCCGGGCCTTCGGGCTCGTCAGGCGGCGGGCTTCGTCAGGTCGCCGAGCACCTCGTCGAGACGGGCCAGGTTGGCGGCAATCCATGGCAGCTTGAGCGGTTCGGCCGCGGTGAGCGCGGCTTCCCGCTCTTCTTCGGTGTTTCCGTAGAGCAGACCGGTGGCGACACGAACCCGCAGTGCAGGGCTGTCATCCCCGAACGCGCTGCCTGGCAGAACACCAACGCCGTAGCGGTGCAGCAGCAGCGCGCAGAGGTCGGCGGCGGTGCATATGCCATGCGCGCGGCGCAGTTGCTGACGGATCGGGCCGAAGTCGGGATAGAGGTAGAACCCCGCTTGCGGCGGTGGCACCTGTGCGCCGGCCGCAGCGAACCGTGCCGCGACCGCCTGCGCCATTTGCCCATGCAGGTGGCGGCTGGCATTGACCCTCTCGGTGAGCACCTCGGGCTCGGCGAAGGCATATGCCGCCGCCTGCTGAACCGGACCCGATGGGGTCGACCAGATCTCGCTGCCGATGCCGATCAAGCGGTCACGCAACTCGGCACCGTGGTCTCCTTCCGGCATCCGCGCGACTCCGATCCGCCAGCCACCGAGGGCGAGGCTTTTGCTCAGCGCTGTCGTGACGACGGTGCGATCGGGTGCGAGGTCCGCCGGGCTAAGGACCGCCTCGTCAGGGTCGTGCACAAGATCACGGTAAATTTCGTCCGAGATGATGATCAGGCCTAGCTCCGCGGCGGTCATGCAGAGCCGCCGGATGGTGCTAGGCCGAGCGACCATAGCCGTGGGGTTATCCGGGAGCGTCACCACAACCGAGCGGATGTTGCGACCCACGGCGCGTGCCGCCTTGACAGCTTTCGCAAGAAAGGAGGGTTGCGGGACCCCACCCTCACCGGGTGGAGTTGGCACATAGTGCGGCTGAGCTCCGATTAGCGCGGCCTGCGCCGCGTAGCTCACCCAGCTTGGCTTTGGTACGGCCACGTCACCGCCGATCGCCAGCAGCAGGCCGAACAGCAACGGCTTGCTGCCGGGCCCGCAGACGATCTGCTCCGGGCACGTGGGAAAGCCGCGCCGTCCGAAATAACCTGCGGCTGCCTCGCGCAACGAGGCTAGTCCGGCGACCGGGCCGTAGCCGCCGCGCCCAGCGGCAGCCGCGAGTGCTTCTCGCAGCGCCGCGTGGATAGGCAGCCCGGCTTCGCCGAAGGCAAGGGGGAGCACGGAGACGCCGGACTGCCGCATTTTTGCCAGCGCCTCGTTGGCGGCGAGGGTGGCGGACACCCCTAGGGACGCCGCCGCGCCGCCGCGTTGATCTTCCGCGTCAAGCTGACCTGCCGACGGCGCGCCCGACCTGAGCGCGAGCGGGCTTTCGGCCTGAATTTCGGGCATGGCTGATCCAGCCATGGGCATGGGGTTCGCTCCTCGGTGCGAGATGGTCCGCGGCGCGCGGCGGGCGACTCGCGCCGGACCGTTTTGTCCCGTCTTTCGATATCCAGGATGGCCCAAACGAACCGTCGGCGCACGCGAGGGTAGCCGACGCATAGCATAAGTTTTAATGATGCTCTAATGACGCTCGACCTGCACCGCCGCCCGCCGTGTTGCGGAAAGTCCGGTCGTGGTCCGTGAGCTGCCCGGTACACTCGCCCGCAATATCTATGCGGTCGCCCGCGCGGCGAGCGTCCGCCGCCCCTCTGTTGCCGTGGTACTCACGGCGCTGATATCCGCGGCCTCCAGGATGGGCGGCACGACCTGACACCAGGCGTGACGCCTGCACGGCGATTGGCCTGCAGGCCAGGCCAGAAGGGAAGGCGGTGCTGATGCCACGGGCGTGGTGGCTGCCGCCGGGCGCCGCGGCCGCCGTGGTGACGCTGGCGGTCGTCGCGGCGAGTGGGTGCACCGCGAGCGGCGAGGTCCACTCAAGCTCGCCGGCATCCTCGAACAGCCCGATCGCGACCATCGCGGTGTCAACGCCTGGTCAGCCCCCGCAGCCAGCGACGATCGGCGACCCGGACGTTGTGCTCGTCCCGGCTCCGGCGCCGCCCCGGCCTCGCTGCCCGGCGCTCGTCCGCTACGCGGCGGGCAACGCGGGGCCGCTGTTCTGCTCCGACGGCGCGGACGATCCCGCGGCGCTGCGATACTTCAGCGGCCTGCACCTGAAGATCATGAAGCTGCCCGCCAGCACGCAGCAAACACAGGCGGTCGCCGCGATTTGCGAGGACTTGCGGCAGACCAGCGAGGGCGCCGAATATTCGGCATACCTGCTCGCGGCGAACCGTGAGCACTGGTATTTCACCGGCATTGCCAAGGTGCACGAAGCGCTGCTGCGGCTATGCCACCTGCCAAGCCCTGCGCCCACCCCTCCGCCGAGCCATATTTAATTGATCCATAACGGCTGCCGCTGCGTGTCACCACCAGGGGCCTGCGGAGTAGTCAGGCGTGGATCATGGCGCCCTTTTATGCTAGCCGTGTTCGGCGGCTATATGCGGCGTGCGCGCGGCGATGTCGAATCCACATCCGGCGGTCAGCATGTGCAGCCGAACGTCGAACAGGGTGATCGGATCGTCGTCTGAGGCTCCATACGCAACGGTCGCGGTGTCCGCGTCCACCACGGTGACCACGCCCGCGCCGAGCACCTCGAACGAGTCCTCGCCAACCAGGATGGCGGTGTCCTCGTCGATGCCCACACCGAGGTGAGCAGGGTCGAGCGCGATCGCGCTGAGCAGCCGGGGCAGTCGGCCGCGCTCGGAAAAGTGCATGTCGATCACCACGTCAGGGAGCAGCCCGAGTCCGGGGCCGGTGCGGACGCTTGACGCGCAGACGTCGGGTCCTTCGCCACCTAGGATCATGGTTCGGCCGAGTGCCGTGGCGCCCGCGCTTGTCCCGGCAATGATCACATTGTCTTCTTGAAGCCTGCGGCTGAGCAGCGTGTTGGCTGCCGACCCGACGATCGTCCGGAAGCGCGACTGGTCCCCTCCGGTAATGAAGATCCCGCTTGCCTGCTCGAGCAGGGACAGCGTGTGAGCATCATCCGCCGCGATACGCCCTTCCAGTCGCAGCGGCTGGATCTTTCCCGCGCCAAGCTTGCGGAAGACCTGCTTGTAGTCAGCGAGCACCTGCTCCGGGAGTTCGGCTGCCGTCATGATGAGCGCGATATGCGCTGCGCTTCCGCCGGCCAACGCAGTGAACCGCTGCAGCGCTCCAAGGCCGTGGGCCCTGTCCTCGGCGCCGCCGATGACCAGCAAATAGCCCGTGCGCACTGTCCGCAGGGCGGCGTCGCCTTGCTGCACCTGCCTGGTCACGTTACGTAGCTACCCGACGGCACATGAGGCGAACCCGGGCTGTCAGGCCCTAAGCTGCGGGACGTGGAACTGGACCTGTCCCTGGACGCCGGGGCGCTCACTGCCCAGCTGGTCGACATGGCATCGGTCAGCGGCGACGAAGGCGCTCTCGCCGGGGCGATCGAGGCGGCGCTGCGCGGCTTGCCCCATCTGTCCGTGCACCGTGACGGGAACGCGGTTGTCGGCCGTACCAGCCTGGACCGGGACGAGCGGGTTGTGCTAGCGGGTCACATCGATACCGTCCCCGTCGCAGGAAACCTGCCTTCCAGGCGGGACGGGGGTCGGCTATACGGGTGCGGCGCCTCCGATATGAAGGCCGGTGTCGCCGTCCAACTGCGGCTAGCGGCCCTTGCGGCAGAGCCTCGCCGGGATGTCACCTATGTGTTCTACGACTGCGAAGAGATTGAGGCCGAGCGCAATGGTCTGCTCAGGCTCAGCCACCACTATCCCGATTGGCTGGCGGGTGACTTCGCGGTACTGATGGAGCCCACCAACGGTGTGGTCGAGGGCGGATGCCAGGGCACGACGCGAGCCGAGGTGTACGTGCCAGGCGAACGCGCGCACAGCGCCCGGGCGTGGATGGGCAGCAACGCCATTCACGAGGCAGCCCGTGTGCTTGACATCCTGAATGGTTACCGGCCCCGCCAACCAGAGGTGGACGGTCTTGTTTACCGTGAGGGCCTGAATGCCGTTTACATCACCGGCGGCGTGGCCGGGAACGTGATCCCTGACTCCTGCGTGGTGACGGTGAATTACCGATTCGCGCCGGACCGGACCACCCAGCAAGCCGCCGAACACCTGCGTGAGGTATTCGCGCAGTGGCAGGTGGCGGTCACCGATGCGGCCGGCGGCGCGAGGCCAGGGCTGGACAAACCGGCGGCGGCCGCGTTCGTGGCGGCCATGGGCGGGATTCCGCGCGCCAAGCTCGGCTGGACAGACGTCGCCAGGTTCGCTGCGCTCGGCGTGCCCGCCGTCAACTACGGGCCCGGCATCCCGGAGCTTGCACACAGCCAGGGTGAGTATGTGGAGCTTGCGCAGATCCCCGAGTGCGAGGACCGGATGCACGCCTGGCTGACCTGATCACGCGTGCGGGAGGCCCGGCTCCGCGGAGCCGGGCCTCCCGCATCCGTATGGTCAGGCAGGGCTCACCGGAGCCGGGCCTCCCGCATCCGTATGGTCAGGCAGCTGGCCCCGTGATGAGGGTCACCGTTGCGTTGTGCCGCTGCCCATTGATGTCCACCCAGGTCACGGAGACCTTGTCGCCTGGACGGTGGGATCGCATCGCCTTGGTCAGCGACTGCGCGGAGGTCACGCTCGCACCATTGAGGCCGGTGACAACGTCACCTGCCGATATGCCGGCGGCCTGCGCCGGGGTCCCGTTAAGCGCGGTCGCGACGAGCGCGCCCGATTTGACCGGTGCGATCGACCCGAGCGCTCCGGCGCCGAAGCCGTTCGACATGCACTGCGCCGCGTCGGAGATGTTGCACACTTGCACGCCGAGGAACGCGGGCAGCCCGATCTGGATGGTGGAGCTGTCATGCCCAGCGGCGATCTGGCGCGCAATCGAGAGCGCGTGGTTGATCGGGATCGCGAATCCGATGCTTTCCGCCTGGTTGAAATTGTTGCTTGCCGCCGCGGTGTCCATGCCGATGACCTGGCCGGAGGCATTGACAAGCGGCCCGCCTGAATCACCGGAACCTATCCGAGCGTCGGTCTGCAGCACGCCATGCAGCGTCTCGGTATCCCCGCTGCCCTGATCACCAGCGGTGATGGTGCGATTGGTCGCGGTGATCGCACCGCGTGTCGCGGTCGGCTGGCCACCCTGGCCGAATAGGTTGCCGATGGCCACAACCGCATCGCCGAGTGCAACCTTGGACGAGTCACCGATGGATGCGGCCTTCAGGCCTGACGCGCCCTGAAGCCGCGGCAGCGCGACATCTTCTGTCTTGTCGGTGCCGAGGACCCGTGCGGTATATGCTCGGCCGCCGCCATTGATCTGTGCGGTCACCCGTGTCGCGCCGTTGACGACGTGGTTGTTGGTAAGCACCAGGCCGGACGAGCTGATCACAATGCCGGTGCCCTCAGCGGTCGCGCTTTGGTACTGCAGCTTCGAGGAGATGTCGGCCACAGAAGGCGAAACCGCGTTGGCGATCGCTTGGACATCGATCTTGTTGTTCCCCGTGTTCTGCAGCGGCGCCCGTTGAGCACCCGGCGTCGGCACCGCACCATTGGCCGGGCTGGACGACGGCCCCGAGTTGTCGCGTGCGACGCCATATGCGGCGGCCGCGCCGATGCCAATGCCCAGGATCGCAACCAAGACGAATGACAGCATCCTTCGACCGCGGCGACGTGGCGGCTCGGGCGGTGCGGCCCATGCGCCAAAGGGGCCGCCAGGTGGTGGTGGCCAGCCTCCGCCCGACTGCTGCCATGCTCCCGGGTAGGAGGGCTGCTGCGCGGTCTCGTGCGCGGTCTCGTGCGCGGGAGGCTGCTGGCTGGCGAACCAGAAGGCATCCGTCTGCTGGCTGCCGATGCCGTGCCCCGGCTGGTCGGTGCCAGCCGCATCCTGCGGCCCATCGTTTTCGTGACCTTGCATCCTCATCACCCTAGGCTGAAACAGCTTATGTTCCCGGCCGGCGCTTCATCATTCCGCCGTTCCCAGCCATGGCAAGCCGGGACCGATTCGCTTCTCAGTAAGCCAGCCGCCCGGTAAGAGAGGCGTAAGCGTTAGCTGAGCAAAACCTCAGGATCGGCACGGGGCGCCGTGCCAAGACCGCGGTCTAGCGGTCTGGACGGAGCTGGCCGGGCTGAACCAGGCCGGACTCGTAGGCGTATACCACGAGCTGTGCGCGGTCCCTTGCATGCAGCTTCACCATGGCCCTGCTCACGTGCGTCTTGGCGGTAGCCGGGCTCACCACGAGCCGCTCGGCGATCTCGTCGTTGGAAAGCCCTTCGGCGACCAAGGCCATGACCTCTCGCTCCCGTTCGGTGAGGCTGGCAAGATCCGGGACCGAACGTGGCGACCGGGCACGCGCGGCAAACTCCGCGATGAGCCGCCGCGTCACGCCGGGGGATAGTAGCGCATCGCCGCGCGCTACCGCCCGCACGCCCGCGATCAGCTCCGCAGGCTCGGTGTCTTTAACCAGGAATCCGCTGGCCCCGATGCGCAGCGCCGCAAAGACGTATTCGTCCAGATCGAATGTCGTCAGCATGACGACACGCACATCGTTAAGGCGATCGCTCGCCAGGATTTCCGCAGCGGCGGACAGGCCGTCCCGCCTTGGCATGCGAATGTCCATCAGCACGACATCCGGGACAAGCCGGGCGGCTAGCGCGGCAGCCTCCTCACCATCGGCCGCCTCGCCGACTACCTCGATGTCGTCCTGGGCGTCGAGCAATGCGCGAAATCCCGCCCGTACCAGCGCCTGGTCGTCTGCGAGCAGGACCCGGATCACGATGTGGCCTCTGCCGCCGCCACGCGGGCCGCGCCGCGGCGGATTGGCAGTCGCGCCCGAACAAGGAACCCGCTGCCCGGTAGCGGGTGCGCGGTGAGTTCTCCGCCGAGTAGCCGGGCACGCTCCCGCATACCGGCGATCCCGTTTCCGCCAGCGTCAGGGCCGCTGCGGCTGCCTTGTCTGGCCGTCGCGCTGCCTTGCCCGGTTGTCGCGTTGCCTTGCCCGGTTGTCGCGTTGCCTTGCCTGGCTGTCGCGTTGCCTTGCCTGGTTGTCGCGTTGCCTTGCCTGGTTGTCGCGCTGCCTTGCCTGGTTGTCGCGCTGGCATCCGCGCCCGGGCCGCCTCGGGCACCTGGGCCGCGGGGCCGCGCGGCCGTGCCGCGGCCGTCGTCTTCAACCTCGACGCCAAGGCTCGCCGCGCCGTAGCTGACCCGGACTGTGACGGTGGTGGCTCCAGCGTGCCTGATCACGTTCGTCAACGCCTCTTGAACGATTCGGTAGGCGGCGAGGTCAGTGTCGGCGGGCAGTGGCCGCTCGTCGCCCGCGACTTCTGTCCGCACGGTCAGCCCCGCCGCGCTCGCGCGCGAGGTCAGGTCGCTGAGCTGCGCCATCCCTGGAACCGGCGAAAGCGGCGCGTGCTCGCTTGCGGGGGAGCGGAGCAGGCCAAGCACGGAGCGCAGCTCACCAAGCGCCTCCTTGCTCGCCTGCCGGATCGCGGTGAGCGCGGTCCTTGCCTGATCGGCCGCCTTATCGGGGCGCTCGTCCATCAGATGCAGGGCCACTCCGGCCTGCACGCTGATCAGAGAGATGTTGTGGGCCAGCACGTCGTGCAGTTCCTGGGCGATGCGCAGCCGCTCCTCGCTCTCCCTGCGCCGGGAAAGCTCCTCCCGGCCGTGCGCCGCGCTCTGCGCGCGCTCGCGCCCGGAGCGCAGCACTTCGGCGCCGATCAGGATCAGCAGCGGCCACGCGGCCACCTCGAACGCTCCAGCCAGATGCGGCCGATGTCCCAGGCCACCGAGGTAGAAGCCGCCCCAGACGATGAAGGCGTAGATGACACCGCTGCTGATCCAGGCAAGAAGCCGGTACCCGGCAAGGACCGCACCGCCAAGGGCGATGGTCAGCGGAAGGAAGACCGGGCCCCATGGGTATCCGATGCCAAAGTAGGCGCAGACGCCCACCGCGACGATCAGCAGCATCGCAGGTGGTTTGCGCCGACGCAGCATAATCGCCAGGCAGATGACGGCGAGCAGCATTACACCGAGCGCGTCCAGGCGCCGGACGTGATGCTGATTCGTCTGCGCACCGAAGGTGCCGCCGATGGTGATCGCGGCGATGGCCGCAACGCTAATAATGCCGCGCGCCCACCCTGGCGCCCAGCCTGACGCGCAGCGTGGCCAGTGCACCTGCGGCCCTTCCCATGCCACACAAGAACGTTAGGTGACGGTGAGCGCGCATGTCATCGCGCGGGTGGAGACAATGGCCACGGGCCGGCTACTACCAGGGGAGTAGCCGGCGCAGCCATCGTCTGACCTGCTCAAGACCATCGCGGCCCCACATCCCTCGACGGTCACCGTACGGCGCATCACGCTTACCACTAGTCGGCACGCCAGGAGGTGACCTGGGGCAGACTGGCCAGGCGACGGCGACGACCGGAAGCAGTCGGGTTGTCGTTTGAAACCTCGCTGGTTGCCGCGCCGTCGGTGTTCCTGGCTTCCCCGCACCCTTGGCCAAGATTAGACGCGACATATCTTGTCAATGGCGCTGCTGTGTGACATGCTGAGGCAGTCGAGATATGACGCGTTCGTTCCGTTGCTGGCAGCGTGCTGTGCCGGGAGGGCGCAAATCGGACGGCGGGAGTAAGGATGTCGACACTGTCACGGCGCGAAGAGATGGCTGTCTCTAGTGCGGCGCTGTCTGGCGCACCCTGGAGCGGGGCCGCCCTGACCGGCGGCGTCGTCGCGGCGGGCGATCTCGGCCTCAAAATCATCACCGGCCACATTGGCCTCGCGATGCTGAGCGGCCCGGTATCCGTCGGCGCGCTCGTCTTCTTCGCAGTCGCCGCAGCCGGCGCAGTGCTCGGGCGCCACGACAGCCGCGCCCTAGCCTGGGCCCGGCGCAATCCGTGGAAGTTCGCGATTGCGCCCGCGCTGGCCTGTGCGGCGGTCGTGCTGCCAGTAGCGCTGGTGCTTGGCGGGAGCGGCCTGTTCAGCGCCGTATTCAGTGCGTTCTGGCACGGCCTGGTGGTATTCGGCGTCACGGGGGCGGCTGGATCGCTGCGCCGCCGACCTGCGGTGTAGCCGGCCAGAAGGTCAGCGAAACATCCACTTGTGCGCCACGTGTTATGGGACGTGACGCTGCGAACCGGGTGATTCGCTCGTCGGCGCTGATGCTGCTACCATCGCTGCGTCATTCGCGCCGCTAGCTCAACTGGCAGAGCAGCGGACTCTTAATCCGCGGGTTCGGGGTTCGAGTCCCTGGCGGCGCACCCGTCTTGACCTGGAGTTTTTGCCATACCTTTAACCTGGTTGGCAGCTGTTTCCCGGCCATGTTTGCTCCACGTTTGCTCGTCAGTCCGGACCGGGTCGGCCGAGGTGCCCCGGCGAGACCCTTACCGATGGTTATACACAGCGTGACATCGCTCGGAAGGCGCAGCTAGAGGGCTCGCAGTTCAGGCGGCCAAGGGCGACCGGTGCCCCGCCGTCCGAATCGCGAGGCTGATCAAGTCGGCTACACCTCGGGCGGGTGGGGTTCGCGGGCATGGCGGCTCGGACCTGGAGGCTTCGTCGGCTGGGCAGGCGCCATGGCCTGTGTGCGCCGGACGCTGTTACGCCTGGATCGCCCGCCAGGTATACGTGAGGTCCATCGGAGGTCTACCGGAGGTCGATGCCGCGCTTGACGACACTCAGGACCTCCCAAAGCCGGGCCGTTCGCCTGCCGCGTCAACGTCCGCGGTCCGCCCTGCGCACCGGCCGGCCCTCGCCACTGTCAGCGCGGGCCGCATCGCCCGGACGCCGCTATGGTCAGTTCAGACGGTAATGACCGGGGGTGAGCTGGCGTGGACGGGCGGGTGACCGGGCGGGCTGTGGCCCGCCCGGTGCGGGTCGGCTTGGTTTTCGAGCCGTCTGCGGAGATGCTCCGGTTGGCAGTGGAGCAGGCGACCTT
>WNGG01006496.1_pt1 | contig 12997 bp, 10 predicted proteins | sample 5400661 | NCBI WGS metagenome assembly WNGG01 (sample SAMN13153372, study PRJNA577476) | soil metagenome | isolation source: 100 cm soil or saprolite under Garry oak tree replicate 1 | place: USA:California | collected 2016-06-15
GTAGACCGCGTCGAAGCCCGCCATGTTGCGCGACTTCACGACGACGTCCTTGAGGATCTTGTTGACCGCCTGGCCGATGTGGATGTCGCCGTTGGCATAGGGCGGGCCGTCGTGGAGCACGAACTTCGGCCTTCCCCGGCTCGCCTCGCGGATCTTTTCGTAGACCCTCTTCTCCTGCCATTCCTCGACCCGGTGCGGCTCCCGCCTGGCGAGATCACCGCGCATGGGAAAGGGCGTATCCGGGAGATTCAGGGTTTTTTTGTAATCCGTCTTGTTCTCAGGCATTGCGGTGATCCATGAGGAAGCTCTTGGCGGCTTCGCAGTCGCGCGCGATCTGGGCCTGCAAAGTCTCGAGATCGGGATATTTCTCCTCGTCGCGGATCTTGTGCAGAAATTCGACGCGCAGGTGCGCGGCGTAGAGATCCCCGGAGAAATCGAACAAGTGCACCTCCAGCACCGCGCGCCCGCTCGCCGTGATGGTGGGCCGAACGCCGAGGCTCGCGACCGCAGGGCGGGCGGCGGCCCCGATACCGTGCACCTTCGCCGCGTAGATGCCGGTGAGCGGAGGGCGATTGTGCTTCAGTTGCACGTTGGCCGTGGCGAATCCCAGCTCGCGTCCGAGCTTTCGTCCATGGATCACGCGCCCGCTGATGCTGTAGGTCCGCGCGAGCAGCGTCTCGGCCGCCGCGAGGTCGCCCGCGGCCAGGGCGGCGCGCACGGCCGAGCTCGACACCCGCGAGCCGGCGTGCATCACCGTCGGCATGGCTTGCAGCTCGTATCCGAAACGGCCGGCCAGTTTCTTGAGCAGTCCAATATCACCTGAGCGCCTCGCACCGAAGCGAAAATCCTCGCCGATCAGGAGCCAGCGCGCCTTCAGCCGTCCGACGAGCACCTGCTCGATGAAGACTTCGGGCGGCAGCGCCGCAAATGCCTTGTCGAAACGCAGCACGTGCAGGCGCTCGACCCCGCACGCCGCGAGCAGCTCGTATTTCTCGCGCAGCGACGCGAGCCGCGTCGGCGCCGCCTGCGGCGAGAAAAACTCCCTGGGATGCGGCTCGAAAGTAAGCACGCAGCTCATCAGCGCGCGCTTTCGCGCCTCGCTTCCCAGGCGCTCGATCATCGCCAGGTGGCCGCGATGGATTCCGTCGAAATTGCCGATGGTCAGGGCGACCGCGGGCAGTGCGGCGGACGCCGCGCCGTGGGTGAGCAGCATTGAGCTTGACGGGAAAAGCGCAAAGGTTTGAATTATAGCGGCTTTCCTCGATCCCTAGACGTGAAATCAAAGTCACAGCCACCGCAAGACGTACAATCGGGACGCGAACGACGGAGGCGGGAGTGAAATCTTTGGACGAGCAGATGTCGATCTACGCGGCCTACCACCGCGACCGCCGGAACAAGGCGACGCATTTCGTCGGCGTTCCTGCGATCGTCTTCGCGATCCTCATCCCGATGAGCTGGGTTGAAATTGGAGCCGGCGTCACCCTCGCTCACGTGTTCGTCGTCGCGGTCCTCGCGTATTACATCCTGCTCGATGCGCAGCTTGCTTTGGCGACCATGATCGCGGTCGGGGGTCTTTTGTACGCGTCGGAATCCGCCGCCGCAAAGGGCGCCGCCTCAGGCTGGATCTGGTTCGGAATATTCTTCGCCGGAGGCTGGGCGCTCCAGCTCGTCGGCCACGCGTTCGAAGGGCGCAAGCCGGCGCTTGCGGACAATCTATTTCAGATTTTGATAGCGCCGATCTTCCTCGTCGCGGAACTTTTTTTCGCGCTCGGTTCGAAGCGCGAGTTGCTTAGAAAAATCGAAGCCAGATTAGGGACCGGCGACACCGGCCCCACGACGGAGACGGTCGCAAGCGGTGATGAGACTTAACACCAAGCCTATCGAGAGGAATAATTGTTTATTCATCGCAGTTCCCCCTATTTTTTGATCTTATCCCGGAGTGCATCAACTATCGCGCCGCTCCACTGATAATTAGGTCGGTACTTTCGTATTTCCTCATCAATCATCAGGATGGCGCGCCACTGCGCTTCGATCGCTCTGCGCCGGCGTTGGCTGTCATCGGGTGCTCCACGATCATCAGAATTCCTCACATTCATAGCGAGAGTAAACGCAAAGCCGTCCAACCGTCCGTAGATTTGCTGTTCCGTGCCGCCGCTCTTGACAGAAGGGTCGATGACTCCGGACTTCCTTTCGGGCCGGGTCAAGTAGCGGAAGAGCTGAACTTCGCGCTCTCCCGTCGGCTTTTGGGGCGACGCGGTCGCGGGATTATTAAACGGTTGCGACAAGTGATCTCGGTCCTGATCCCACGAAATCTCATCTCGCCGCGCCGGCTCATAGCCCGGCTTGAAGAACGCGAGTTGGGGAAAACGTCCTTCTTCCTTGTGCCATCCTAGCGGCAGGTTATAGTCACCCAGCGGAGCAAACTCGAAGCGGCCGTCTTTGTCTGTCAACACCTCTGCGAGGCGTACCACTTCTATATCCGGGTTGGCTTCTACAATGAAGTAGTGCCGCTGCAATATTTGCCATGCCGCCACCACGACTGCACCCTCAATCGGCTTGCCGGTCGCCGCATCGGTCACCCACCCGCGGTAGACCTTGTTTCCGTCATACCTAGGATCGCGGGCATTAGGGTCAGCGCACGCCGCGAATAGCAGCGCACTTAGCAACAATCTTCTCAAAGCGATTGGATGCGCCATATGCCGTCGGCTCCTTGCGAAAAATAGAGGCGGTAACCGTAGTTCGTGCCGTTTTGGGGCATGACCACGAAATACTCACCATCGTTTTCGGCCACGCTTATGAGATTGATTGTCGGCGGATTGGAGAACAGGCCTGCCAGCGCCCGACGACTCGTTGCCGAACATGGAGTGGCGGGCAGAAATCGGCCCCATGATAGCCGCCCCTTGGAAGGCGAAAAACAGAGAGAAACTCAGGGCTTGCCCGCATGCCTGCTAGAGGCGCCTCGGGACTCGAGATCCTTTTTGCTGAATCCCTCAAGCGCCGAGATCGCGTGCGGATTTTTCTGATCTGCTGCCTTGTTCAGCAACGAAATTGCATTGACAAGATGCTCGTCCGGCTTACCGCCTTTCAAGTACTCGACCAGGTACCTCCTTCCCAAGAGGTATTGCGCGTCCGCGTTTCCCTCTCTCACACCTCTGTCTAACCAGTCGTTGGCCAGCCTCGTTATTTCGGGCGCAGCGTTTCCTGGGAAGAAAAACAAATCGGCCAAAATTTCCCGAGCCCACCTGTCCCCTGTCATGTCCCCTATCTTCGCCCTTGCGAGTACCAGATCGAGCGCCTGCTGGTATTGCTTGTCTTCTATCAGATGCAAGTACTTGAACATCATCTGGTCTGCCTCGACAGTGTCAGCGACAGCGGCGGGCGAGACGAAGACACTCAACGAAAATACCGCGATAAGTATGGATGCTAAGACTCTGTGCATATCGGTTTCACCCAAGAGGGGGATTCGGCGCGTCGGGCAACGGAAACGAGATTTCGATTCGTGCCTCGGAGACGATCCCCTTCTTGCTACTTGCCTTGAGAAGGCTTGCTGCTATCGCCGCCTCTTGAGAATCCCGGCGTGCGCAACGGCGGCGGGTCCTTGAGTGCCGCAGTCACGCAAGCCGCGAAGCGTGCTTCGTCGGTTTCCAGTCGGCAAGACGTAACGGCATTGTTTCTGGCTTCACAGGCGGTCTTCTGCCCTGCTGCCAATTTCGTGCAATCGGCCAGCTCGCGCTGAGCCTGAGCGGCGGCGGGTGCTGCCGAGCACGCGAGAAGAACGAGACACGCAGACAATGTTCTCTTCATGGTGAGCCTCGATCGATCACTGGAATGTAATAGTCATCGGAACCGGCGCCGCGGGAATGGGCGTGGGACATCCCTGAGCCCCGAGATAGCCGTCTCCGTTTTTATAGGGATAGTAGCCAAACCCGCTGTAGGCGTACACGTAGTCGTTATCGCTCGCCGGAGGAACGGCCGTCGGGCGCGCCTTCTCGATCAAGGTCGGATCGGCTACGCCAACGGCCACGCCGAACTGCTGGTTGACGACGGTCGGGAACGAGCTGCCGCTGGCTCCCTGCACGAGCACAGAAACAGCATAGTTGTCCGCCAGCAGCGCGAACCGGACGTATTGATCGGGCGGCAGACTGGTTACCTGAGCATTGTAGGTTACGCCGCCGTTGAAGCTCATGCTCGTGCTTTGCGGCTGCCCGGTCACCGTGGAGTAGGTGCCGTCGGCATGCAGGTAACAATCGGAGTAATTGTCGAAGTTGTAGAACGAAGGCTCGGAAATGTCTTTCGTCGCCACCATAACGGCATCGGTTTCCGTTCCCAGCTGCCCCCTGTAGACCACCTGCAAATACACGTCGGTCGCGTTGATTGGAACCGGGGTTGGGAAGTTGAAGGTCACTGCCTGTCCGTTTTGAGAATTGATGGCGTCGGGTACGGCGGGCGTCGCGGGTGTGGTCCCGGAAACCGTGATTTCCTCCTCACCGGTCTTGCACGTCGTCGGGTCGTACCCCGGCGCCCCGGGTTGGCCCAGCAGCTTGACCGCTTCGTAGCAGGTGTTGCGCCGGAACTTGACCACCGCCATCAAAGTGCCGCTGCTCTGTATTAGCTCCGTCGTCGGCAGGCCATTCTGATCCAGCGGGGGCGTCGTGTTCCTGACCTTGAGCTTGATTCTGCTGAATCCGCCGGTGTCCTTGGTATTGGCCGACGGCTGGCTGTGGTCCACCAAAGCATATACGGCTTCATCCGGCGGGTTGATTTCCAATCTGCCGCGCAAGGCATACTGCAAAAGCCCCGCGCTGTAGGCCGCTGCGCGTGGCATCAGCAGATTGATCGCGGCATCGTAGTTGCTTTTCGTCAGCGTGGTCCCCGCATATATGACGCTCGCGCCTTGAGCGGCGTCATCCCAGAGACTGTTTGCAAACAGCGGCTGATTGGAAGCCATCAGCGTCGGTTCTTGCGCATCAGGCACATTACCCAGATAAAGCGTCGACGGGTATCCGACCGAATACGCCGAGCCGTCCCAATGAGTGAGCGGGACAGACTGCTGCGTATAGTCGCTCTTGTTCGTCGATGGACTTGCGTAAGTGCCGCCCAAGGTGCCGATGCTGAAGAACCCCCTATTGCTGTAATCCGCCAGGCCTTTCTGGTCCGCACGAGTCCAGTAATCGGCGTATTGGGTGAAAAGGGGAATCGGATAGTTGCCGAAGGAGATCGCCAGAGGATTAATCGACACATTCGCGGCGTTCGCATCGTCTTTTGTCGAAAATTTGTCTTGCCCCCTTATCCGCGCATCGACGTAGCGCTCAAAGACGCTCTTGTGCCCAGTGAAGGTCGAGAACAATCCGCCCGCGTGCGGATCGTTTCGGGTGTGCTGCGGCTGAGCCATATCCTGATTCAGATGCAGGATATCGCCCAGCGCTCGAAACGCTGTCGCCCAATAAGTATTACGGTCTCCGGCAGTAGTGGCTACTTTTTCTCCGGCTTGGTTCTGCCCGGTTACCGCGCGCCACAGCGATTCGCGGAACGTGGCCAGACTGAAGTTGTTGAAGCGCCGCGGTGTCGATTCGACGAAAGGTATGACGAATACAGGGGTAACCGCGGCAGGATCGAGCGCCCAATCGGCCGCTCTTGCCCCTAACTGCCCAAGGACCGGGACCGTAAGCCCGCTGTTATTCACCGGATCATGAAAATGACTGAACACCCGGTGGAAATCTCCATACGGGTCTTCCTTTGGTGAGGGATCGGACGCGGCCGAATCGTCGTCTTCGCGGATCGCGCCGCGAATTAACCAACCCCGCGTACTAAATGGTGGAACATCGAGCCGATTCTTCATGATGTCGTCTTCGTACCACGCAACCGAGTTCCGCGTGACGGGCGCAGTTCCATCGGCCGGGCGATAGTCGAAATAGCTGATCGTTCCGAACGCATCGTCGACATCCCGGATCCCGAGGCGGTCAAATACACCCGGATCGCCGGTGAGGAATCGTAACCAAGCCTCCCTCGTTATCGCGCCATGGGTCGTGACTTCAAAGGCGTGAGCGCTGGTCACGTTGAGATAAGCGCCAAGAACAACGAGCGCAATCCGTTTCATGACGTTATTTCTTTTCATGGGTATCCGTCCTTATATTCGGCATCCTGGGATCTGTCGAGTCCTTAATTATTTCGTTGATCCATCCAGAATGTGTGTAGCCTCCATTCGGAAACTTTTGATTCGCAACTGGTGAAGAGGCTATTTCGTCCCGAACGCTCGTCAGCAATACCATGTCATCAAAATATGCCTGCATGCGGCAGGCGAAGTTAGCGACCAACGGTCGCAGCTCGCGCATCCTCTCTTCATCGCTCCCCACAAAAGGCTTCATCTCCAGCCGAACATCGGTCTTCGGTATCTTGATCGTGTCGCTAAATGAAATCCCCAGAATCGAGCGCCGCGCTTGATGGACTTCAACGCCATGCCAAGGCACGGCGTAACCAGCTTTGTAAGCCTTAACGTCACCATAGGTAGCGTTCGCTTGAGTGTTGTCCTGCGTCCACGGCGCAAACCGGAAGCGCCCTTGCGCGTCCGTTTCTACCGCCATGGAGCGAAAGCAATGCGGCCCACTATGGCCGGTGTTGTTGCGCTCGAAGCGAATCGCCACCACCGCGTTGGCAATCGGCCTGCCGGAATCGGCTTCCACGACGACGCCGGTGATCTCTTCCGCGGTGACGTACTTGGCCACACTGTCGGCATGCGCCATGGGCGCGGCGAGCGCGCCTGGCGCGGAAAGACATAGAGCAATTGCGAAGGACCGGGTCATATTAGCTCCTCACATACCTTCAATGCGCCAGATGCCGTCGGGACCGCGCAGGAACCAGATCGGAAAGGCGACGGTACCGCTTGGTGTATCGCGGCTCAGGATGACTTCTCCGAAATCGGCGCCCACGGTGCTGCCTCTGAGGGTGCCCAAGGCGTTCACCGCGTCGGTGAGTGTCCCGGCCTGCTTGAGCCCACTGAACAATGTCGCATATTGAGCCGACGCTCCGCCCGTTATGAACGAGAGCGCACCGTTCACGTCTCCCGCGCGCAAGCTATCCAGCATGGCGTTGAAGGTGGCGCGCAGCTTCGCGTCTGGATTGGCATCTGCGAGAACCGCGAAGCGCCGCTGCACGACTCTTCCTAGTGAATCAGTCGCTGTCACGACGGGTGTATACACCCCCGGGGAGGGATAGCTCACGGTCACCGTACCGCCCGGAGGATTGAGCGTGAAGTCCACCGAGCCGTCGCCGTTGAAGTCGTAATCGGCTCGGGTGAACGACGCGCCACCCGTGGTCGTGACAGTGAACGCGACGCTCAAGGGGACGCCTCCCTCGAAAGGATTGGCGTCGATCCGGATGGGCGCCGGTCCGGTGCTCGACACCGTGATGCTTCGGCTCGTGGTCGTGCCGTCGGTCGCGGTAAGCGTCGCGGTGATCGTGTTCGATCCCGCGGAGAGGCCTACGTTATTGGCATAGAAATTACCATTCGCATCGACGAACGCAACCACGCCGTTCACCTTGACGCCGGTGTACTGCGGCCCTACTGCCTGTCCGGTGACCAGGACCCGGTCGTCACCGACCGTGGCCCCATTTACCGGGCTGGTGATAGTGAGTAAAGGCGTTACGCTGACGGCCACGCCAGCCGACGTGCTCGAGGCACCCACGCTGTCGGTCGCCTTGGCGGTGAGCGTATAGGTACCCACGGCGACGTTGGTCCAGCTGAAGGTATACGGAGCGGCCGTAGCGGTTCCGATGAGCGTTGTGCCCTGGAAGAACTCCACTTTGGTGATCGTGCCGCCACCGATCTTGGCGGCATCAGCCGCGATCGGGATCGTCGCCGGCGCGGTGAAGGTGGCCCCGTTCGCCGGGCTCGTGATGGAGACCTGCAGTCCGGTCACCGTGATCGTCACGGCGGCCGAGGTGGCCGAGGCGCCCAGGCTGTCCGTCGCTTTGGCGGTGAGCGTATAAACACCGGCGGTCACGTTCGACCAGTTGAAGGTGTACGGAGCCGCCGTGGCCGTTCCGATGAGGGTCGTGCCTTGGTAAAAGTCCACTTGGGTAATCGTGCCGCCGTCGTCGTCGGTCACGTTCGCCGTCAGGGTAACGGCTGCCGGCGCGGTGAAGCTCGCGCCGTTCGCCGGGCTCGTGATGGAAGCCCGCGGCCCCGTCACCGTAATCGTCGTGGCCGCTGACGTGCCCGCTCCGCCCAGGTTGTCGAACGCCTTGACGGTCAGCGTGTACGTTCCGGCCGCGGTCACCGACCAGTTGACCGAATAGGGGGCCGTGGGCGCGGTGCCGATCAGCGTCGATCCCTGATAGAACTCGACTCTCGCGATCGTGCCGTCGGTGTCGGACGCGTTTGCCGTAAGGGTGATGCTCGACCCCACCAGGAAGGATGCCCCCTGCGACGGCGAGGTCAGCGTCGCCGTAGGCGGGTTGTTGACCGTGATCGACACCGGCGCGGAAGTCGTCTGTCCGCTGCGGTCGTCGGTGGCGCGCGCGGTGAGCGAGTACGAGCCCGCCGCGACGTTCGACCAGGTGAAGCTGAACGGTGGGACGCTCGTTGCGCCGATCGTCGCGCCGTTGGCGAAGAACTCGACGAGCGTCACCGTGCCGTCCGAGTCGGTCGCATTCACGGTGATCGGGACGGTCGCCGGAGCGTTGAAAACCGCGCCCGCCGCGGGCGAGGTGATGCTGATCGAGGGCGGGACGTTGGGGCCGACAACGACGATCGTAGCGGTTGCCGTTCTCGTTCCTCCCTGATTGCTCGTGGCGTTCGCGGTGATCGTGTACGTGCCCTTGGCCAGATTGGACAAGGTGACCTGATACGGCGGCGAGTTGAAGGTGCCCACCAAGGTGTTGCCGTTGAGGAAATCGACCTTGGTGACCGTCCCGCCCGGGGCCTTGACGTCCACTACAAAGGTAACGGTCGCCGGGGCGTTGAAGGTGCTGCTGGATGGAGCGGTGAACGCCATTCTAGGATTGTCGTATCCGAAGAGCGTGATGCTTCTTGTGGCGGACGTTTTGTCCGAGCGGCTGAGATTGACGGTAAATGTGTTGGATCCGACGGAGACAGCGAAGGCGCCCAAGAAGGTTACGGAATAGCTATTACCGTTGATGGCCGCGAGGAGGGACTTGTTTCCGTTATCGACAAGGATGGTGTTTCCCGTGGTGGAGGACGACTCGAACGTTCCGCTCACCGTCACGTCGTCGAGAATGCTGATCGCCGCGCCGTCGGCCGGGCTGGCGATGACGAGCGCGGTCGCCGAATTCACCGTGATCGACACCGGCGCGGAAGTGGCGGTGGCGCCACCGTTGTCGGTTGCTTTAGCCGTCAGCGTATAGCTGCCGGCGGCGACATTGGTCCAGGTGAAAGTGTAAGGAGCCGCGGTAGAGGTGCCGATCAGGGTGTTGCCACGGAAGAAATCGACGCGGGTCACTGTGCCGTCGGAGTCGCCCGCCGTGGCAGCTAGATTGACGGTGGCCGGTGCGAAAAAGCTCGCGCCGTTGGCCGGAGAAGTCAGCGTTACCGTCGGCGGCACGTCGTTTACCGGCGGCGCGGAGTGGGCGGCGGAGAAGCCCGCGATCAGACCCGCGCACGCCGCCCGCGCAAGAAAGACAGCCCACGTGCACGGTTGAGTTGGTATTTTTCGCATGATCTTTCTCCAGCGCGATCAGCGGTCAGGTCAGTTGGTTGCCTGCGTCACAGGCAGGAAGAAGGGCATCGAGACTTTGTTGTCGCCGCTATACGTGGCGGTAAGCTCGTGAACACCGGCAGGGAACGTCGCCGTCAGGGCGGCGCTGCCCGCGGACACCGGCACGGTTCCGAGGAGGTTGCCGTTGTCGGTAAATGTGACGGTCCCCCCGGGCACTGCGCTTGTCACTATTGCGGTCAACGTAATCGGGGTAGTGCTCGTAGCCGTGGAGTTCGACGGTGAGAGAATGGTCGTGAATCTTCCCGGACTTATTTTGAAAACGACGGCGTCGTTCGGTATATTTCCTGTCGGCTGGAACGCGCCCGGCGTCGTCGGCAAAACCGGCGATGCGATGTGCCCGGCAACATAGGCATTGCCGTTGGCGTCCACTGCGACCCCTGTCGCTCCGCCGTCCGCGAAGGTGGTCGTATCAATCTTTCTCCCCAAGGTAACGGAATAGAGGAGCGTCGCAATTGCCTGGTACGTGGGCCGGTCCGCGACTTTGGCGATGAACGGGATCGCGGGGCCGTAACCCACGAGATCAGTTTGAATCGGCTCTCCCTGAAAAAAGTTTGGCGTGCGAGCTTGCCCCGCCATATAAGCGTTTCCGGCAGCATCTACTGCGATGGCAAGTGCGCTGTCATCGTTGCCGGATAGGAAACATAGACCGCTGCATCCAAAAGTAGGGTCTCCCCCTAGGTACGAGGAGTAAATCAACGTGGTGCCCGTCGGGTCGAACTTGGTGATGAACGCCTGGTTGACGGACGTGGAAGATTGCGCCTTGGTGGACTGGAAAGCGCGCACGACGGGAAAATCGCTCGAATAAGTCGTACCGGCGACATGGGCGTTCCCCTGGGGGTCTAGCGCTACCGCGTTACCGGCGTCGCTCGCCGATCCACCCAAGTAGGTTGAATATACGAGCCCGCTTCCGGTCGGATTGAGCTTGGTCAGGAATGCGTCTCGGACCCCGCTGAAAATCGGATCAAAGCCGTTGGCGACAGGAAAATTTGAAGATTCCGTATACCCCGTGACATATGCGTTGCCACCTGAGTCGACTGCGATTCCGTTGCCCGAGTCAGCGCCGCTACCTCCGAGGAAAGTCGAGTAGATCGCTGCGCTTCCCGTGGCGTTGAGTTTCAGGACTATCGCGTCATTCCCGCCGGCTGTAACCGGCTGAAACGCCCCGGACGTCGTTGGGAACCCCACGCCTGCTTGGCCCGTGACGAATGTGTTACCCGCGCCATCCAAAGCGATGGCGAGGCCCGAAAGCGCGCCGGTGAAGGTTGAATAAACGAGCGCATTGCCTTGCGCGTTCAATTTGGTCACGAATCCGCCGGGGCCGGTCGTTCTGTACGCTCCGGTGGTCACCGGATAAGCCGTGCTCGAAGTCGTTCCGCTGATGTACGCGTTGCCGGCGGTGTCCACGGCGACACCCTTGCCGGCAGTGTTTCCATTTTTCCCGCCTAGATATGTGGAATACACCAGGCCACTGCCGTTCGGGTTCATCTTCGTCACGAACATGTCGGACGACCCCGCCTTCTTGGTCTGCAGCGCGCCGGCCAGCGGGAAACCGGTAGAGAAAGTCTCGCCGACGATGTAGGCATTTCCGTTCCTGTCCAGAGCGATTGCCCATGCCTTATCGTCCGATCCTCCACCCAGATAGGTGGAATAGCTGAGCAACGGGTCGATCACGATGGTCCGGTTTGGATCGTAAGTAGAGACATCGAACCGAAGCTCGTTCCCCGCAACGACATAGCGGACGGGGACATCGTTATGTTTGCCGTCCTGCTCCTGATGGGCGACAGGCTTTTTCAAGACCAGGTCGCCGGAGTACGTGGCGAGCACTAGGTCCCCCGACTCCGTAACGATCGCGGAGGAGTGGCCGCTCAGCTTGAATTTGATCCGTTTGGCGTCGGCTCCGGGAGAAACGACGAAGTCGTATTCGATCCGTCCGCCGTTGCCGTAATACAGGATGTCAATGCCCGGATAGGCGTTGCTCTGCCGCACGCGCGAAAAATTCGGCACATTGGTTATTTGCATCCCAGCGCTAAAGTAGTTGGTAATCGCCGGAAGCCGGTCTATTCCCTCAAACTTGGTTTCTGGGGACGCGTTCTGGAGCTCGAGCCGCACTATTGAAATGACCTCCGAACCGACCTTATCCAGCGTCAGCACCATCCCTTCGTTGGTCAGAAAAAGGTTCTGTCGCCTTCCACGAGACAAGAATTTGACGCGTCTGTCGAACTTTCCGGTATTGGCTTCGAACGACAGAGGCATCCCATCGACGACAGCCTCCACTCTCACACTGGTCTCGGCCCAAGCAACACTTGAGCAGAGCAACAGAAAAGCGGAGAGCGCCCAGCGCGTCAGCGCCGGGCCGTGGCCGATGCTGCGTCGGATACGGCGGGACGCCTCAAGTACCGGGCGAAAGGGAAACCGAGCGCAAAGCCCAGCGCGAACATCCTGAGCGCGGCACGTCATCTTTGTGGGTCTCATGTTTCTCCCCTAGAAAATTCCGGCATTTCTCGGTCACTCCCTATCCGCGAGCGTTACCTCTGTGAGGTTCGATGACCTCACAATTCGATAAGACAGAATGGAAGGGTCGGCAACGACATGAGATCGTCCGACGGACGCTCCTCTCGGAGCGCAGTGCTGACACGATCATCCAAGATCTCCTTTTCCCTGAGCTTCGGATCAAGCTCGCGAACCTCGGGCGACTCGCGATGCTCGATTACCTGATTTTTCTTTCGGACTCCGGCATCTTGCGAGTTCTGATTTCGCCGGAGTCGTCTATCAAAGCAGCATACAGGAAACCCCTTTGTACACCTATCGAAATTGACGGTGTCTTGAAACCGACAACACGCTTATTCGGACGTCATTAGAGTTTTCTAATATACCCGGATCGCACTGTCGCCAAACAATGTTTCCGTGTTTGGCAAAATCAGAAAGCGCCGTCTGTATGCGCGTTGCAAACCCGCAGGTGTAAGGTTTCCCGTACATGCATTGTCAGGAGCGCCCGACGCGTCGCTTGGCTTCGGTGACGCACTCGCTGCTCGCGTGAACGCGCAAACGCTACGACTGATCCAGAAATACCGGCGCGATCCTCGGCGCGCCGCGCCGCGGGGTTGACGCTCGCCTTCAGTTCAGCCGCGTGGCCGCCTGCTTCAGCTCCAGGATCCTTTCGTGGATCTCCGCTGCGTCCGGCGCCTGCGGCCGCCGCCGCAGGTAGTTCTGCAGGTCGGACAGCGCCGGCCGGAAGCATTCGAGCTGCTGGTACACCAGCCCCC
>WNGG01006498.1_pt1 | contig 12996 bp, 13 predicted proteins | sample 5400661 | NCBI WGS metagenome assembly WNGG01 (sample SAMN13153372, study PRJNA577476) | soil metagenome | isolation source: 100 cm soil or saprolite under Garry oak tree replicate 1 | place: USA:California | collected 2016-06-15
ATGAACTATCTGGCCGCCAGCCCTCAAAATGGCCCCAAAGACACGCTGATCGATGATTCCGCCGTGGCGCGCGTCGCTGATCTGGGCGCTTGTCTGGAAGAAATCGAAGTGAAGGGCCATGCCTTCGGCCAGTTTGCGCTCACCGTCGCGCTCTATTCCGAAGACCGGCCGGCGTTGAAACATGCCGTGGCTGAGTGCTGGAAAGTCTTTGCGGCGCATGACGCGCAACTCACCGAGGAACGCTATAACCTGCTCAATGCCTGGCTCGCCCTCTTGCCGGGGAACAACGCCTACAACCTGAGAAATCTTTGGCTTCTCGACAACAACTATGCGGACCTGTCATTTCTCTTCAAACCGAACACGGGTGAAATCCAAAATGCTCATCTCGGCGCGGAGTACCTGGCCGTTCTTGAATCGGATCACGGCACGCCGTACTTCCTAAACCTCCACCACCAGGACGTGGCGCACTCCGTGGTCATTGGCGCGACCGGCGCGGGCAAGAGTTTCTCTCTAAACTTCTTGATCGCTCAACTTCAGAAGTACAACCCGATCACCACCATTTTCGATTTAGGCGGGAGCTACAAGAACCTAACTGCCCTCTTTGGCGGCGCCTACCTGCCGGTCGGCATCGCAAAGAGTCCGGTGACGATCAACCCGTTCGCGCTTTCGCCCACGCCGGAAAACCTGCATTTCCTGTTCGGCTTTGTCAGGGTGCTTGTCGAGTCAGATGCCTTCCGGCTGACCACGCAAGACGAGCGGGAACTTTATGAACAGATCGAAAACATCTATGCGGTGGAGCCGGCGGAGCGGCGTCTCTCGACGCTCGCCAACATGCTCAACCGCCGCCTGCATGCCCCGCTTGAGAAATGGGTGGAAGGCGGTCCTTTGGCATCTGTCTTCGACAACGTCGAAGACAACCTCACGTTCAACCGTTTTCAGACTTTTGATTTTGAGGGGATGGAGAAATTTCCGCAGGTTATCGAAGCGTTTCTCTTTTACATCCTGCATCGCGGCAACGCGTCCATCTACGATCCCGCGCAGGCCGCCATCTTCAAGGTGTTCGTGTGCGATGAGGCGTGGCGATTCCTGCGCCATCCCACGATCAAGCACTACATCTTGGAAGCCTTGAAAACCTGGCGTAAGAAAAACGCCGCCATGATCCTGGCCACGCAGTCCACCGACGACCTCTTGCGGTCGGAGATGCTGCAAGTCGTTGTGGAGAGCTGTCCCACCAAGATGTTCCTGGCCAACCCCGACATGGACCAGGCGGCTTGGCGCGACATCTTTCATTTGAACGAGAGGGAAGCCTCGCTCATCGCGGACCTCATCCCGAAAAAACAAATTCTCATCAAGCGGCCGGAGGGTTCCAAGGTAGTCAACCTCAACGTTTCGCAGGCGGAGTACGAACTATATACGTCCGGTCCACAAAATCAGTTCGAAATCCAAGCACGGAGGGAATCATGAAACGCATTGTCGCATCCTTTGTCGTTCTATTTTGTTTGTGCGGCGCAGTGATCGCGCAGCAGTCTCGTCCATCCAAGCGCCCAACGCAAGCGCGCCCGGCCCAGGCGGGCTCAGCGGCCCCATCAGGGCCCGCCGCGGTGTCGTCTCGTCCTGTGGCATCGACGCCAGTCGCATCGGACGCTCTAAAAACCGAGCCCGCTCCACCGGCTTCCGAAGCGGCCGACGTTGAACCGCAGGTCAAACGCGTGGACTATGCCGAAAAAGACGTTGTGCGCGTCAACACAAAGATCCGCTACACGAGCCTCCTTGTATTACCGAAGCGGGAAGAGATACTCGACTTCACCGTAGGCGATAAGGATTATTGGGTCATCCAGGGCAATCAGAACTTGGCCTACGTGAAACCGGCTAAAGCCGGGTCCGAGACCAACCTTAATTTGATTGCCGCCAGCGGCAACATTTATTCCTTTCTTTTAAAGGAGGTGTCGCCGGATGGCGCGCCGGATTTGAAGGTCTTTGTCGAGGTCCAAGACGAACCCATGCTGAAAGCCGCTGACGGCCCGCCTCGCTTCGTCTCCGCTCAAGTCGTCGATGATTATCGGCAGCAGGTAGAGATCGCCAAGAAAGAAACCCGCGAGACCAAAGAAGCGGCGCAGGCCGCCATTGATCGCGGCATCAGCCAATTCGTATCGAACGTGCGCTTTCCCTATCGGTTTGAAGCGGGCAAGAAGCCGTTTTTTGTGCGGGCGATCTACACGGACGACAAATTCACCTTCATCCAAGCAAGGCCGGAGGAAACGCCCACGCTCTATGAGCTCAAGGAAAACCAGCCGAATCTTGTGAACTTTGAATACAAGAACGGCGTCTATGTCGTCCAGAAAGTCCTGGATCAAGGGTATCTCGCCGTCGGCAAAGAAAAACTCACCTTCAAGAGGGAAGACTAATGCCGGACCCAATTGACTCTTCCAAGCCTCCGGTGGTGCGGGACAAACGGCTGATTCCGCCCGGAGTCCTGCCGAAGAACATGCAGGCGTACGTGGTTTGTGGAATCGCCGCCGTCATGATCGCGGTGATCGTGTTTTCCGGCGGAAACGCGCCCAAGGCTCGGACTCCAAAAGAAACTCCGGCGCAGGCCGCCATTGATCCGAACGCGGCGCGCATTCAGGAGTACCAGAAGCGGATCGAAGAGCAAACCAAGAAACTGGCGTTGGAGCAAGCGCAATTAGCCCGCAGCCAGGAAGGCGTGCGTGCTCCGGCCCCAGAGGCCCCGGCAGCCGCGAGGCCATCGCCGAGAACCTATCGGGACGGGGCTATAGATCGAACCCCAGAACGAAGTCAGCCGCCGTCGGATAAAAACCATCGCGAGGACGATTCTTTATTTTCTTCGAACATCGCTTTGACCTATCGGAAAGGTCCGAGTCCGGCATCGCCGGCTCAGTCGCCGCAGATGTCGTCGCTGGACGATCTCGCGAAGTTACTTCCGCTCTACTCCGCGCTCGCGGCCATGCCATCGCAGCTCCCGCCTCAGGTCGCGCCGCAGATCGCGCCTTCTTTCGCTGGAACGCCGCCAAAAACGGAAGCACCGTCAGCCCCGCTCGAACAGCCGAAGTTAAAAGAGAAGTCTGAGCCGGCAAGCGGACTGGACGAAAAGACGTACCGGCTCTTTGAAGGAACCGTCCTTGAGACCGTGCTCACCAACCGGCTGGACGGTTCCTTTTCTGGGCCGGTCAATTGCATGGTGACGACCAGCCTCTACTCGCACGACGGCATGCATCGTCTCATTCCCCAGGGCAGCCGCGTATTGGGCGAAGTACGCAAAGTCGAGAGTTTCGGACAACAGCGCCTCGCCGTGTTCTTCCACCGGGTCGTCATGCCGGACGGCTACTCGGTGAGTTTGGATCAATTCCAAGGGCTGAACCAAGTCGGCGAGACCGGCCTTCGCGATCAAGTGAACCATCATTATTTGCAAGTTTTTGGCGTCTCGATCGCCATCGGAGCGATCGCCGGGCTCGGACAGGCAAACGCGAGGACCGGACTTGACCAGTCGGGACTGGATACTTATGAGCAGGGCGTAGCCGCCAGTCTTTCTCAAACATCTCTGCGGATTCTCGACCGCTACTTGAATGTGCTGCCCACGTTCACGATTCGCGAGGGACACCGAGTGAAGGTTTACTTATCCGAGGATTTGCTTCTGCCGGCCTACGACAAACATCGCGTTCCAAGCGATTTGTAAGGAGGGTTTTTATGGCCCGTTGGCTCTATCGATACGTATTTCGCGGAATTGGACTGGCGTTTCTGATCGGCGTCATCACGGCGCTGTACCTGATGATCATCCAGTTCCATCAATTGGCTCAGAACTCGGGGCCAGCCAGCCGTTCAGAGGCAACTGCGCCGGCCACGCGAGCGCCAAACTCCGGCTCGCGGCGCTAACCAGCCGCTTGAGAATCATCGAGGAGGTTCAAATGAGACGCCCATGGATCGTTATCTTAACCATCGCGCTGGGATTATCTGTGTTAACGCCGTCCGCCTTCGCCATTTTCGGCTTCGGCGACATCGTCTTTGACCCTTCCAATTATGTCGAGGCGGTGCAGCAGCTCCTGCAAATGGAGCAGCAGTATGTCCAGCTCGTACAGACCTACCAAATGGTCCGGAACCAGTATGAGCACTTGCGCGCCATGGCCCAGCAAGTGCCGGTCAATATGGCCTTGCGATACCGGGCCGCCCTGACGCCCTGGAACGCTTCCTCAGCGACTAATACTTACGGCACATCCGGCGGCTGGGTGAACGGAATGAACACCGGCGCCGATGTTCAGGCAGGGTACGCCGCAGCGACCCAGGCCCTCGGGACCTACGGCGGGGCGCTGGATAACGTCCCAGGAGATCAGGCGGAGCGCGTCAAGACGAGCTACGCCACGGTGGAATTAACCGATGGGGCGAACCAGTCCGGTATGGAAACGATTGGACGCCTGCGGGCAAACGCCCGCGCCGTGGAGGCGGCCATCCAAGGCTTGGAAGAAGATTCGCTTTCGAGCGACCCGGCGATGAATACCCAGATCGCCGTCTTGAACAAGATCAACGCGGCGAATCTGATCACGATCCGAAACAATCAAGACACGAACAAGCTCCTGGTCGCCCTGGCGGAAGGCGAGATCATCGACGCGAAACGCAAGCGCGACGCGGAAGCGCAAACGATCAACAACCACATCCGTTTTATGTCTGAGGGAAAAGCCGTCATGACGGCCCAAGCCGCCGGCGCAAGCGACGCCATGCGCACCTGGCGGATGCCGTAAAGCGGTCATTCCCAATACGGCGCGTGGTCGCGCCAACACGTCAGGAGAGCTATGCCTCCGAGCACCTTTAACGATCTGTTCATGTTTCTGACGCAGCTCATGACCGAACATGCGCCGCTCTTTGAAGCGATGGGCGTCCGCATGTTTCGGTCCCTCGCCGTGATCATGATCGTGTGGTTCGGCGTCAAAAGCGCGCTCGCAGCCGCGAGCGGCAGCCAAGTCGCTGTCTTCCATTTTGACCGATTCGCGAGCCTGCTTCTCACCATCGCGTTTGGGTTGGCCATGATCACATATTACTCGCGCCCGATTCCTGGTTTCGGGGTCAGCTTTTACCACTTGTTCATTGACCAAGGACTAGACCTCGCCAACCAGCTTGAACATTCGCTCGTGCAGGAGCTTTGGGATCGCTTGACGGGGCTCTATTGGGGGATGGAAACACCGGGCTTGACCATTACGCTGAACGTCCTTGAAATCCTGCGCTATTTCGTGACCATCGTGGCGCTCATCGTGGCGCAGGCCGCCGTCTTTGCGGTCATTAGTTTTGGATACGTGGCCGCCGCGATCGCGGTTCTCCTCGGCCCGATCTTCATCCCCTTTTTCATCGTGCCGGACATGGAATGGCTCTTCTGGGGATGGCTGAAGGCTCTGATCCAATATTCGTTCTATCCGGTCGTGGGCAATGCCTACGTGTACGTGTTCGGGAGTCTGCTGATTCACTTCGTCGATTCCCATCCGCCGCCCTATGACGGAGCCACGATGCTCGTTTTCTTCTTTCCGCTGCTCTTTCTCTTGATCGCTTTTACGTACGGGATTTTGAAGATCCCGTCGCTCGTCAATTCGCTCTTTACCGGCCGGTCCGGAGAGTCGGCTCTGCCGAAACTTTAAGGAGGAGAAATGCAACCCCATCATCTGGAACTGCCGTCACCGAACGATTTAGCCGGGCGCAGAACAGCCGGAAGGCGATACGTCGAGCAATGGGGCGACATCATGGTCACAAACACCTATCTCAAAATCGCGGTGCTTGCGCTTTGTCTCGCTCTCTTGGCGCTCGTGTGGCTGAACGTCCGGACCTATCAAGCCTTCCGGTATGTGAAGCCCCTTGTGATCAGGATCAACGAGGTGGGCCGGGCCGAGGCGATTCCTTACGACAGTTTCCAGTACCGGCCGCAGGAAGCCGAAATCAAATACTTCCTTATTGATTTCGTCCAGCGCCACTACAGCCGAATGCGCGCCACTGTCAAAGAAAACTACGGGCGCTCGCTCTATTACCTGGATGGCCGCATCGCCGACGGCGTGATCGAGGCCAATAAGAAGACCGGCGCCATCGAAAGTTTTCTCACCGGCTCTACCGATGAAATCGACGTCCAGGTAAAGAACGTCGCCATCGAAGACCTGCGCAGTTCCCCATACCGCGCGACGGTCGATTTCGAGAAGGTGTACTACGCCACGGCCAATCACCAGGAAACCAAACGCGAAAAGTATGTCGGCAACTTTGTGTTCATTGTGAAAGAGAACGTCCCCAATTCGATGATCCCGGTCAACCCGCTAGGACTCACCATCACCTACTTCCGCGAGGATCAAGCCTTCCAATAGGTCTCACCATGTTTGAAAACACCCTCCTTTTAACGACCGTGATCTTTTTGGGACTGGCATTCTTCCTCATGGGGGAATGCCAGTTCCTTATTCCTTATCGTCATCTTCTTTTCGCCGAGTACGGCAGAAGCATCGCCATTTTTGCCGCGGCTCTGTTTGTAAACCTCTTTGCCGTCCTCTACGCGGCAGGCCGGAAGCTTTTCCTCAAAGACACGGGCCGGAAGCTGGCCCATTTGGAAAAAGAACTGCGCCGCGGCGAGATCTCGGAGGAACTGAGCCGCCGGCTGCAGGAGTAACTATGGACCGATCCATTGACCATGATCCACGCGAACCCGATGACAGAGACGCTGTAAAGGATAGCGGTCCGGCCCGCGAGCCGGCCCATCGGCGTCCTGAGGACATCGCCCGCTTGCGCGAGATGATCGATTCGGCCGCCAAAGACCGGCCCAGCTTTCCGCAATTGTTCGATCGTCTGGAGCAAATGGGAGTGCGCCCCGTGCCGAGTCTTCAAAAGAGCGGCCGGCTGAACGGCATGTCGTATGAGTTAAACGGCATCCGCTACAAAGGTTCGGATTTAGGCCGGAGCTACACCGCTTCGGGTTTGGAAAAGCAAGGCGTCCGCTACGATCCCGCCAAAGACGAAACCCGCCTCCGGGACTCTGCGCTGCGCGCCAGGGAGCAGCCGGGCCGGGCGTTTCGCCGGCCCCTCGACTTGCGCGAACGCAGCCTTCGAGTCCGGGAATACGACGGCTTGAGCGATACCGAACGCGCCGCTATGCGGGAAGTCGGGCGCTTTCGCACCATCGCAGTTGAGGATTTTATTGCCACTCAGTACCGCGGCGAGCGGGACCGATGGACCCAAGAGGTGAAGAAACTCTCCGCCCAAAATCTTTTGGAGACGCGCTCCATTGTGATCGCGACGCATGATCGGAACCATCAAACGCACACCAGGTCCCTGCAAGTCGTGGTGCTCACCAGGAAGGGAAAGGACCTGCTCAGACGTTTCGACCGCCAGAGCCGCCAGGCCGGTCAAGCGCTCTATGCCGGTTTCGTGAAGCCTCGGGAAATCGCGCATGACGCGGCGATCTACCGCATGTTTCAGGCCGAGGCCGCCCACATCGAAAAGCAGGGAGGCCGCGTCAAGCGCGTGGTTTTGGACTTCGAACTCAAAAAGAAGGCGTATTCGCCGCTCGCCAAAGCGCGGAGGGTCTCCCTTGAGGAATACCAGCGGAAACAAGCTGAGGTTGCGCACGAAAACGGTCTCCAGGTCGTGCAAGGCAAGATCCGCCTGCCGGATTTGCGGATCGAATATGAGACAGCCAACGGGGAGGCAGCTCGCGTGGATTTGGAGCTGGCCACTGAGCATTACCGCGGCGATCACATGTCCGCCAAGAGCCAAGCGGGATTCAAAATCTATGCCGATTCCCGGTCATTTCCCCCGGACGGTTCCTATGGACGGAGCGCCGTCTTTGATGACCACGAAATCGAAATCTTTTCGTTCTGAGGCAACTTATGACTCCACTCGAACGCATCGAAGGACTTCAAAACTTCGGCTACGACTTGGAAGAAGCGCGGTTCCTTTGCACTGCCGCGCTGCACAGCGGCTTCTTCTTGCGGCGTCAATTCCTATCCTTTATTAATGGCATGAAGGGCTGGAAAGATGTCGTTCTCCTAAACAAGCTGAAGGCAAACGGGCATTGCCGCGTGACTTTCTTCCGGCATAGCCGGATGGTCTACCACCTCTCGGCCAAACCACTGTATGAGGCCCTCGGGGAGAAAGACAACCGCAACCGCCGCGAGCACCAGCCATCTACGATCAAGAACAAAATCATGAACCTCGATTACGTGCTGGAGCATCCCGACTATCACTACCTCGCCACCGAGCGCGAAAAACTGGACTACTTCGTTCGCACTCGAAACATCGCACCCGAGGACCTCCCGACCCGGCTGTACTCGTCCCCACACGGCCACGATCCCAAGGCCAAACACTTCGTCGAATCCTATCCGATCTTCTTGCCGGCGCCGGTCGAAGGAATGGCCGCGCAGGTTCACTTCTGTTACGTCGATGAAGGCTTGCAGACTACCGACCGGTTCGCGACGTACATGAACCAATACGGCCGCCTCTACGCAGCCCTGAGCGATTTCCATGTCATCTACGTCGCCGAGCTCCCACGTCTCTTTGCCAGCGCGGAACGCATTTTTCAAAGGTTCGTCGCGTCCGTTTTCGGATCGCCCGATCCCGTGGACCCTGAACAGCAGCGCCTCTTGGCCTACTTCCAAAGACGCCGGCTCTATGAAGACCAGGACTTTTCTGACTTCGATACGGCCGGCCTGATTCGGTTTCGGGAAGAGAAAAAGCGCTTTGCCGGTGAGCCCTATGAGGCCCTCTACACCCAATGGAAGGCTGGCGATCTCGAATCACTGGGCAGCGCGCTCCGCTCCGGACCGGCTCCAAGTGGCACTCCGATTAGACAGTTTTCAACATACCTTTTGGAGCACGACTATGGCCTGTTTGGCTCTCTCACACACGAATATGACAAACGAAGAAACACCGAACTTCAAACGGAACCCTAGTCGAAGTGGTTTGGGGCTGCGTTTGACCTCAAGCGCAGAAAAACCCTGGGTAGAGAAGACGGAAGCCAGGGGCAGGAACCGGGCCAACGGCGGTAGCGACCCCGGTTTGCGGCGGCTTGCGCCGCCACAAACCTTTCCGTGCTCCTGTCGTCGCAGCGGGGGTCGCTCCCACCGGGATCACCTGAGAAAACAAGTCGTGTTCACGATGAATGAACAAGCCTGCCTGGCGGCAGGCAGGGAGGACGTCATGGCGATCATCAACAAGAAACTTGTCACGGAACGGGAGACCGCCAGCTACAAGCTGGAACGCACCACCGTTGAGTTGGTCCGGCTCTACGCCGAGTTCATCGGTAGCCCGCAGGAGCATGTGGTGAACGAATCCCTGCTCTACCTCTTCCGTAAAGACAAGGAGTTCACCGAATGGCTCAAAACCAACGGCAAGTTGATTCCAGCCCCGCGTGTGGAATCCGAAAAGAAGGCAACTCCGCAACCCTCGCCAATCCGGCAGAAGGCGTAGGGAACGGTCATGCAGGCAGTCGTGGCAAGTCGTGGTTTGGTGAGCGTGACGCTGGCAGCCATGGTTGGATTGGCGCTCATCTCACGGCTGCCGTTCCCGGATGAAAACAACTTGTTGCAGTTCGTTCGGCTGGAAGCGCCGGCCGTCTTTTACGGAATCAAATGGACGTATCTCGCCATGTTGTTTACGACGCCCTACATCGGGCTTTCGCTGCTGTTTTCGCTGGCCTACATCTTCATCGGCGGGGAAGGCGCATCAAGACCGGGCGGCAAGTTGCCCCCGTACCCGGAGGCGGCAACGCGCGACAGGCTCTTTCTTGTCATCGGAGAGCTTCATCATCCCCGGCGGCCTGAGCCGGTGCAGAACCCGCGCTGGCTTGTCATTCCAGAGCGGGGTCTCTACACGGGTCTGGCTGTCTTTGGGGCCGTAGGCAGCGGCAAAACGACCGGCTGCATCTTGCCGTTTGCTGAACAAGTTCTCGCGTACCGCGCGCACGATGAAGCAAAGCGCGTGGGCGGCCTGGTCCTTGAGGTCAAAGGCGACTTCTGCCAAAAGCTCCACGATATCTTGGTGAAGTACGACCGCGTGGACGATTACGTGGAAGTGAGCCTCCAAGGCGACTGGCGATACAACCCGCTCCATAATGACCAGGATGCCTACGCGTTAGCTTTCGGGATCGCTTCACTCCTCAACAATCTCTTCGGCCGCGGCAAGGAGCCCTTCTGGCAGCAAGCCTATACGAACCTTGTCAAGTTCATCATCCTCCTCCACAAGGTGCTCTACGACTACGTCACGCTCTTTGATGTCTACGAATGCGCCATTAACCCGAAACTCCTGGAGCAGAAGATCGAGGAAGGAGACCGGCGGTTCTCGGGCGAGTACCTGTCCATTGGAATAGAAGCGTTTCAAGAGCACTCGGCGCTGGACGAGTACGGCTTCGTGCTCGACAAGAAAGCAAAGCGGCTCAAGGCCCCGCACTCGCGGGCTCTGCGGTCCTACTTGGAGTCGAGCGGCATACCCTACGTGTTCCAGACCGAAAACGGGCAAGTCGTCAATGGTGTCGCGTGCGACGAAAAGAAGTATCAGCAATTCGAGGCCGTGAAACGCTGGTTTTACCAGGATTGGGCGAGGATCGAGCCCAAGCTCCGGACCTCGATCATCGAAGGCATCTCGGTCTTTCTTTCCTTGTTTGACGACAACCCAGACGTGAAACGCGTTTTCTGTCCGCCCAAGGCGGCTTACGATCCTGTAGCCAACAAGGATGGACGTTACGGCGCCCCCTTGCCGCCGTGGTCCGATCTCTTGGAGCAGGGCAAAGTTGTGACGCTCAATTTTCCGGTGAGCCTGAATCCAGGACTCGCCAGGACCATTGGCACACTGTTGAAACTCGATTTTGAGCGGGCGGTACTCAACCGGATTCCTGAAATGGCGAAGCATCCAAAGCGGCATTTCCGGGAGGTGCTCTTCCTCTGCGACGAATATCAATCCTTTGCCACAGTGGGCGAGCACGATCCGACGGGCGATGAAAAGTTCTTCGCCCTGTCGCGTCAGGCGAAGTGCATCCCCATCGTGGCGACGCAGAGCATTAGCTCGCTCCGTTCCGTTTTGCCCGGTGAGAGCTGGCGCGCCTTGCTGCAAACGTTCCGCACCAAGATTTTCCTTTCGCTCTCAGACGACTTCAGTGCTGAAACCGCCAGCCGTCTCTGCGGTAAGGAAGAAATGCTCAAGCCCAGCTACTCTCTGGCCGAAAGCGGCCAAGACGCCGGTGTGAGCGTTTTAACGGGGCGGGCAACCTCGCGCCGGTCGAGCTTGAGCACGACTAAAAGCTACAGCAGCCAGATGCATCCCACGTTCGAACCCAAGGTGTTTACCGAACTCAAGAACGCCCAATCCATCGTGCTGGCATACGACGGATTGAATCCCTTGTCCCCCACGTATTGCTACTTGAAGCCCCATCACCTCGACACGAACACAACGTATTTCGAGCAACTGGCGAAAGGAGAGATATGACAGAACTGGACAAGGCAGAAGCGGCTTGGGGCCGGATTATTCCGTTCCTGCGCCCGATTGAGCCGCTGATCCGCGACTCCGAAATTTCCGACATCATGATTAACGGCGAGCGGGCCATCTTCTTTGAGAAGTATGGGCGCATGGCGCTCTTTGGCGGCGTCACCATTCCCGAAAAGTCGCTCCAGGTCGCGGCCAAGAACATCGCCAGGTCTCTTGGTGGCGAAATCAGCGAGGAAAGTCCCCTGCTCGATTCGCGGCTGCCAGACGGATCACGCGTGGCGATTGTCTTGTCGCCCGTGTCGGTCGGCGGCACGAGTATCACGATTCGCAAGTTCCACAACAAGCGCTACAACCCGCAGGAACTGGTCCGTGTCGGAACGCTTCCGGCTACAGTCCTTGCTGAACTGGAAGAAGCTGTTATTGAACGACGGAACATTTTGATTTCCGGCGGAACGGGCACGGGAAAGACGACACTGCTCAACGCTCTGGCGACATTTATTCCGGATGATGAGCGGCTGGTCATCCTGGAGGACACGGCCGAAATCCAAATCGATAAACCCAACGTTCTGCGTTTTGAAGCGCGGCCAGCGCAGCCGGATTATCGAGGTGTCACAATCCGCGATCTCTTGCGCGCTGCGCTGCGGACGCGGCCGGACCGGATATTGGTGGGCGAGGTTCGGGGACCAGAGGCGTTTGATCTTTTACAAGCCATGAATACCGGCCATCAGGGAACGCTCTCCACAATCCACGCGAATTCTGGAACCGAAACGCTCAGTCGTTTTGCCACCTACGTGATGATGGCTGGCATTGACGTCCCGCACCGCACCGTCCGCTCCGATATCGGCGACGCTCTTGACCTCATCGTTCACATCAAGCGTCGCAATGGGCAACGTTTTGTTAACGAGGTTCTCCGCGTGAAGGGCTTTGAGCCTTCCAAGGATCGTTATGAGCTCGAAACAATTTACACAAAGTAATGGAAACGGCGGCCTTCGCGAGCACGAATATCCCATCACGGTTCAAGAAGCCGCCCAGTACCTTGGCGTCAGCCCTCAAACCGTGTATCTTTGGGTCGAGCGAAAGCAGATTCCCCATCTCCGCGTAATGGGTCGCAACATCCGGTTCTTGAAATCGGATTTGGAACCCTTCCGCGCAAGCTTCAAACAAGAGGTGGAGAATGGCAAGACCGAGTAAACATGATGGAGTTTTGTATCGACGAGAGGGATCACAGTTCTGGTGGATGCGCTACCGCGACCGCGCGGGTCAGCGCCGCCAGGAACCGACCGGCGAGTCCGACTGGCACGAAGCCCAGAAGAAACTGCGCGAACGCCTTCAGGCCAGGGACGACCACGTCCTTGAGATTATCCGCAAGGGCGAACGATTGCTTTTTAGCGATTGGGCGGACTTTTTCTTGGAAAACTATTCCAAGCCGCCGTTGCGAGCAGCCAAAACACACGAGGCGAATCTACGTTCCATGAAGCATCTCAGGAAAGCCTTCGGATCGCAGAAACTGGCCGATCTTTCCGCAGAAGGTATCGAAGGATATCTCCGGAC
>WNGG01006500.1_pt1 | contig 12995 bp, 18 predicted proteins | sample 5400661 | NCBI WGS metagenome assembly WNGG01 (sample SAMN13153372, study PRJNA577476) | soil metagenome | isolation source: 100 cm soil or saprolite under Garry oak tree replicate 1 | place: USA:California | collected 2016-06-15
CGGTCTCGCCGACCCTGATGGCCCACCTCCGGCAGCACGCCCGGGATCGGCACGCCCCACCGGCGGGACAACTGCTGCGCTACCGCAACGGTCAGCCGATCACCTCCCGCCGCTACGACCACCTATGGCAGCGCATCGGTCAACACCTGCCCTGGGTCGCCGTCCAACAGATCAGCACCCACTGGCTGCGCCACACCACCCCGGCGGGGTCATCATCCGTCCGCTGCGCCATCTCCATCAGCTCCGACAACAGAGTTCGCAGGAGCGAAGACGAGATGCCCTCGGCTTCAGGCTTGCTTGGGCGAGGTCGCCCGTCCGCGATCTCGTGTACTGGAGAATCGTGCGGATCACTGGTCACCGTTGCATTGTCCTGGCCCGTTCAGCGCTGGCCCGAGTCGCCATTCGGCTGGCCCGCGCGGGGAGTCCGACTCCGCCCGACCAGCTGGATTGCCGCCTGAACGCTGGCTGCTCGAAGTGACTGTCGGTCACCCCGACTAGCCTGACAGCATGAGCAGCGTCACGCCGGTCCTCGAAGAAAGGCCTGGCGGCTTCAACTACGGCTACCGAATGAACTGCGAGTGTGGCCGCACGTCCTTTATCTCAGGGCCGGACTACCACGCCAGGTCCACCGTGGACGCGCTCATGCCGTGCGATCACTGCTGCCGCATGATCCACTTCGGTCCCGCGGTCGCTGCGCTGCGGGATCCGGACGACGTTGCACTCGACAGCACGCGGATCAATCGACTGGCGTGGTATCACACCAGCACGTCACCCGACTGGCCATCGGCGGCCTACGCCGCCGAGCAACGGACAAAGCTCCTGGCCGCTGCTCAGCCCCGGCTACCCATCACGTTGCCGAACCGCACGACCGCGAATCGGGTGTCACCGCCGTCCGGACGGCTATCCGTGTCGCAGTCGAACGCGGCGATCTTGTTTTTGAGGGTCGCGGTGATGTTCGAGAACCAGGTTAGGCGGAAGCTGGTGTCGGATCCGGGCCAGATGGAGCCGCCCGGTCCTCCGCTCGTACTCGCCGATCCAAGCGGTCGACCACGATCGGTCCGCCTTCCTGACGAGGCGGGCGAGCCACCGCCATACCCCGGTGCAGTCGAGGTACGGGGGCGTGGTACGGAGGTCGTACCCGAGCTGGCGTAGGCCGGTCCCGGCGATCTGGTTGAGCGCCCGGCCGGCGACGACGAGGCCGGCCGCGCGGGGGTCACCCGCGTACGCCGTGACCTGGTCGACCGCCTGCTCCGGCGCGAGCGGCTCCTCGACGACCAGGTCGCACACGGTCGGACCGCGGGGACCGAAGGCGAGCAGTACCCCGCAGTCGCGTAGCGGGACACGGTTGCGGGGTAGCGGTACCGGCTGCGTGGCCTGGTCGAAGACGGCGAGCGTGGCGGCCTGTACGGTACTGTCGGCGGCGAGTTCGGAAAGCAGGTGCAGCGCGGTGAACGGCGCCCCGGCGCCCTGGTCGCAGATGGCGAAGGCGTTTGGGCTGCCGGGTACGCGATGGGCGAGGAAGCTCGCCGAGGACTGGACGAGGTCGAGATCGGGAGTGTCGTGCGCGACGATGACGAGATCCTGTGCGGGCAATGCGTCGGCCAGGTCGTCCAGCAGCGCCTCGGCCATCGAGACGAAGGTGTGGCCACGACCGCGCGCGTACTGCCGCCGTATCTCCTCGGCGGTCGGGGACTGCTGCCCGAACCATCGATGCAGGTCTACAACGGCCGGCACCCGCCACGGCTCCAGCGGATACTCCCGCCGGTGTCGGAAGTCCCGCGCGGCGACGGCCACGAGCGCCAGAGCCGCCTCAGCCACCGGCCACCTCCCCGGCGTCGCCGCGCGCCTGTAGCACAAGCGCGGCGAAGACCGCCCCGATGCCGGAGGCGGCCAGGACGTAGTGGTCGCCCGGGGCAATTCGGCCGGCGCGCCGGGCCGACACGAGGTTGACGATCGGGTCGGCGCAGTTGAGGTGTCCGATCCTGGGCAACGTGTCCAGGTATAGGCGATCGAGCGGTATCCGGAGTCGTTTCGCCACCGTTTTCCAGGACATGCGGTTGACGTTCTGCGGCACGATTAGCGCGACGTCCGCGATGCGTAACGACGCGGCCCGCAGTGCCTTGTCGATCACGTCGGCGAACGTCACGGCGTAGCGACGGTGGTACTCGTGGTAGAGGTCGTCCGCCGGGGTTAGCGCGACCCCTTGGTAGAACTCGCCGAGCGTACGGAACTGGGCCGCGACCAGCCGGTCGCCGGCAGGCCCGACCAGGCAGGCGCTGGCCCCGTCGCCGATGACCGCGACGCCAGGGATGAACCGTACGGCCGGGGTGAACACGTGCTCGCCGCTGACTACCAGCGCGCGTTGTGCGGTGGTACGGGCGATGAGCCGGGCGGTGAGGCTGATGGCGGACAGCCCGGTGGCGCAGCTCTGCTGCGTCATCGAGAAGGCAGTGGCGCGGGGCAGCCCGAGCCGGTCCCGCAGCTGCTGGACGAGGTTGAGGCCGGGCGGTGCGGTCTGGGCCATCGTGTGCGCGTACACGAGGTAGCGCACGCTAGCCGGATCGACGCCGTCGACAGCCTGCCGCGCCGCGGCCAGGAGCATGTCGCCTAGGTCCTGATCGGCCAGTGCGATCCGGTCGAACCCCATGAACCTGCCGTACGCCTGCACCTGGGCCGGTTCGAGGCGGAACTGGCCGGCCAGCTCGGCCAGCGATACGGAGGTCTCCGGTACCACGGCGGCGGCGCTCTCGATGGTGGTCATCGGCGCCCACGTCGCTGGGACGCACCGTCTGGCCGCCGACGGCGGGGCTGCGCGGTCGCCGTTCCAGCCACCGCGACGGCGACCGCACAGCCCTGCTGATGGGTGATGGACACCGCGATGGCCCCGATACGGTGTCGGGCGGCGAGAAGCCGCGCCCGGGCATGCAGGCGGATCCGGGGACCGCCATGGGGGGTACCGACGATCTGGATGTCACGCCAGCCGACCCCCCGGAGGAAGCCGCAGCCAAGCAGCTTGGCGACGGCCTCCTTGGCAGCGAGGCGGCCGGCGAGGAACTCCAGCTCCCGGTACGGCGCGTCGGTCGGCGCTTCGGCCAGCTCGGCCGGCGTGAAGACCAGCTGCCGGAACCGTCGGTGCTGCGCGATGGGCTCGATGCGTTGCAGGTACAGCAGGTCGATGCCGATCCTCATGGTCTGCACCTACACCGTCGACGCTAGCTGTGCCGCGTGATGGGTGAACTTCCCCTTCAGGAACCCCTGCGCCAGCGTCAGCCGTTGAATGTTTCCGGTTCCCTCCATGAACTCGAACCCGAAACCGTCCCGCCACCACTTCTCCAGCAGCGGATGCTCGAGTAGGGCTCCAGGCCCGAGCAGCGCCGGCAGCCGCGTGGTCGCCCGGCGCGCCAGCCGTACCCCTTCGAGTTTCGCGAGGGCCGCGGCGTGACCGTTGTTGACGTTCGCGTCGAGCGACACAGCTGCCTGGTAATGCAGCGCCCGGACCCACTCGATCTCCGCCGCGTACGCGTCCAAATGAGCCGCCTCCCAGCGGCTCGGCCATCGCCGCTCCCCGCGCACGTACTCGTGGACGGCGATCGCCGTACCGAGTGCCATCGCGCCGACCAGGACGCGCATGTTGTTGAACGCCTGCACGGCGCCCCAGATACCACGCTGTACCGACGAACGGTGGGAGCCGAGCAGCATGTGCTCGTCGACCGGTACGTCCGTAAAGCGCATCTCGCTCAGCCGAGCGCCGCGCAGCCCGACCATGTCCAGCGGCGAGGCATTGAAGCCGGTGCGGTCCGCCTCGACGATCGCCGCGCGGATGGCCAGCGGGGAGGGTCCGGTACGGGCGAATACCACCCCGATCGCCCCACGCGAACCGTTCCCGACGTATCGCTTGACGCCGTTGAGGCGGTATCCGCCCGCCCGTTCGGCGGTGAGCGCGGTGGTCATGCGGGCGGCGTCGCTGCCCACCTCGGGCTCCGTGATCGCGCAGAAGGTCCACGTCTGCCCGTCCCTAATGCGGCTGTTGAAGTACCGCCGTTGGTCGTCGTCGCCCATGAGTCCGACCACCATGCCGGCCAGCGCGGCACCCGGCACGGACAGCATCACGCTCGCGTCGCCCGCGGCGAGCTCGATGACGGCCACGACTGTGTCGATGCACCGCAGCCCGCGTTCCGGCGCCTCATCCATGCCCGGCCCGGCATCCTCGTCCGGCGGTAGCCCGAGTCGCTGCAGCGCCCGGACGGCGGGCGAGGCGGCGACCAGCCGGTTCTGCGCCGGGTCGCGGTCGACCGCGAGGGCCACCGCACGCAACTCGGCCGCGCACTCCTGGGCGGCCGCCTGCATCGCTTGCGAACGATCATCGAGCCGCATCAGCTACTCCAGATCCAGGCTCGGGCCCGCGGCCCAGCAGGCTGCGATCAGATCCGCGACGTACAGGCAGCGGACCGGGTGCTCGCGCAGGTAGCCGCTGGCACCGAACATGGTGATAAGTTGCCAGCCGGCCGTGCCGACCCGCTGGTGCATGAGGTCGAGCGCGGACCGCGGTGGGGTTGCCGCCGCACCGAGGAGGTCCAGGCAGTGCCGGCCGGCCTCGATGACCGTCACGACGTCAGCGACCGCCCCCTGCAGCAGTTGCTTGCCGATCAGAGGACTGCCCTCGGCCTGCCGTTCGGACAGGTGGGTGACCGCCAGGTCGAGTACCCGGCTCAGCAGTCCGAGGCGTACGGCGAGCAGCGCGAGCGACGCCGCAATGATCCGGTCGGCCGCTGCCGGTCGAGTGCCGGGAACCGTCGCTGCGACGTGGATCAGGTCGAGCCCTTCGGTGGCCGCGAACGGGTGGTGGACGATTCGTACGGCGACCTCGTCACTGCCGTACCCGACGCCGCCGAGATGCCATTCCCGGACGCCCATGAATGCCTCGCGCGGAAGCAAGGTGACTCCGCGCCTGGTCGCCGGCGCCGCGCCGATCGCCGCCATTGCGGACGTCAGCCCGGCGGCCAGACCCTCACCGGCGCTGGTGTGCATCACCTGGCGTACCGAGGCGACCTGGGTGATGTTGCTCAACGGTTCTCCTTCGTGTCTCGATCCGAAACCGGATCCGCCGTGAACGCCGCGGTGTGTTCCGAGCCCGTTCGGGCCTCGTACTCGGCGATGAGCACCGCCCGTCCGGGCGCATCCCGCCATAGCCGCTGCAGCGAGATCCACGCGCCGCCGCAGAACTGGCCGACTTCGCCGAGGACCACGTCCGCGCCCGAACGATCTAGCGCGTCGCGGAGGTCACTCAGCCCGGGGCTCAGTGACACCAACATCGGCTCGCCCAGGTCAAGCCCGAAGGCACGGCACACCCGTGCACCGCCTTCGAGGATGGCCGCAGTTGCGCGGTGCCGGTCGCCCAGGCGCCGCTCCCCGACGCCGGCCAGGCCTGGGCGGGGGCCGCGGTTCCCGAGGTCCTCAATGACCTGCCGACCCAGTGCGCCGAAGCCGTTCGCGCGAGCGCCCGTCAGGCGCGCCCCGAGTAGCTGCCGGGCGAGCGCGGTACCCCGAAGTGCTCCTCGCACTCGCCAAGCGGGGACAGCCACTCTGGCCGCCAGTCGAGTGCTGCGGGCGCGGCGAACGTCCGCGAGACGATGTGCTGCACGCGCAGCCCGCCCTGCTCGCGGTTGGCGGCGCGGGGGGCGGCGTCCCGGTCGGCCCTGGGTGCCTCACCTCGGCTGGCCGCGGACACGACGCGCAGCCCCTGCCGCCCCTGCGGCGGCGCCTCCAGCATGGCTACACCGCCATCGCCATGGCGGCGACGAAGTCCGTCAGTGAGCCGACGGTGGTGAAGACCTCGGGATCCAGCTCGTCGACGTCGACGGTGAGTCCGATCGCCTCCTCTATTGTGATCAACAATTCGATCACGCTGGTCGAGTCGAGGTTGAGGTCCTCGAATAGCCGGGTCTCGTCGGTCAACTCGTCGAGGTCGCGCTTGAGTACGGTGTCCAGCGCGCCCTTGATCTGCATGGCGGCCTGCTGTCGATCCATAACGTGCCTCCTGGGTTGCTGGCGGTCAGCCGCGCCGCGGTGACTGGATGAAGGGGAACAGGTGCTGCTTGCGCAGCAGGTCTTCTGCCGTGTCGCGGCTTCGCACGAGCTGGTCCACGTCACCGTGGACCAGCACCTCGGCGGGGTAGCCGTGGCTGAGGAACAGCACCGGTGAGGCGGTCGGCCCGTACGCGCCCGAGCGCAGGATTCCGATCAGATCCCCCGGGACAGGCGTAGGGAGATCGACGTTGCTGGCGATGGAGTCGTTCGGCGTGCACAGCGGACCGGTGATGGTCACGGCACTGGGCTCCCGCCCACCGTGGGCGGTGAGGAGCCGGACCGGGAAGTTGCGCTTGACGAATGAGCCGATACCCACGGCGGCCATGTGATGGTGGGTACCGCCGTCCGTGATGACAAACCGCTCGCCTCTGGATTCCTTGACGTACTGGGCTCGCACGAGGTAGGTGCCGGCCCGCGCGGTCAGAAAGCGCCCACACTCGAACAGCAGCCGAACATCCGGCCACCCCATTCGGAACTCCTCGACGACCGACCACAGCCCGGCGCGTAGATCCGCCAGGTCCGGGTCGCGCTCGCCGGGGAAGTAGGCGACGCCGAGGCCGCCGCCGACATCGACCGCGCGCAGCTCGATCCCGGTCGCCTCGGCCACGCGTCGGGCGAGCGCAAGCACCTCGCGGGTATTGTCCACGACGGTGTCGGCGTCCAGGATCCGGGTCCCCAGATACGCATGGACACCGATGATGTCCAGGAAGCGGTGGTCGTCCGGCAAGCGGCTACGGGCCGACAGCAGCTGTTCCTCGTCGATGCCGAACTGGCGGGGCCGGCCGCCCATCGTCAACCGGGACCCCTTACCCGCGTACGCCGGGTTGACCCGGACCAGCACCCGCTGCCGTACCCCCTGCTGCCGTGCGATGTCGTCCAGCTCGGCCAGCTCGGCGAAGGACTCGGCGACGACCGCGTAGATACCTGCCTCGACGCACGCCAGTAGCTCCTGCGCGATCTTGCCCGGCCCGAGGAAAATGATGTCCTCCGGGGGGAAGCCCGCGCGCAGCGCGGTAGTCAGCTCGACCAGCGAGGACACTTCCGCACCGGCACCGTCCATGGCCAGCAGCGCGCTGAGGCTGATGTTGGGATTGGCTTTCAGCGAGTAGTAGACGTGCATGGTCGGGGGCAGAGCCCAGCGCAGCTCGGCGAGGGAGGCGGTTATCCCGTCGCCGTTGTACACAAACAGCGGGGTGCCATACCGCTCGGCGAGCTGTCGGTACCGCGCCGGCTCCAGCAGCTGGTCATCCGACATTGTCAGCCCCTGTCGGGAGTTGGAAAGGCATGCATGTCAAGCCGCCCGTTGCCATTGGTTCGCCGCGCCGGCGCGCAGCAACCGGACCCAGGTTCAGGTGGGCTGTCAGGCGGTCCACCCCTACACTCCCGCCCGGAATGAACGTGCCGACCCGCTGCAACGCGATCACCGTATGGTCCCTCCTTCCTTGCCCGCCGGGAACGCCGGTACGTTCCCGGGTGGGACCGTGCGGCGGGAACCTGTGGTAGCGGCCGGTCAGTTCTGGCTGGCCGCGATCAACCCGAGCGTGAGCGCCGCGCGAACGGCGAGTGTCCTAGTTGGACAGTTGAGCTTGATGAGAATGTTGGCCACTAACCGTTTGGCGCCGTGTATCGAGATACCGAGCTCGCGGGCGATCTGCTTGTTGCTCAGTCCCTCGACCAGCAGCGCCAGCGTCTCCCGCTCGCGGGCGGTGAGGTTGGCTGGTCCGGACCGGCTCACCGGTGGCCGGCTCAGGTCCCGCAGCAGTATTTCCCGTACGATCTCCGGCGACATGGGCACCTGTTCGTCCCGCAGTTGGGCAAGCGCGGCCGCTAGCCGGGAGGCGCCTAGCCCGGGTAACAGCAGGTATCCGTCCGCACCGAGACGTAACAGGCCGCGAATCGCCTCCGGACTGCGCTCCTCGATCAGCACCAGCACCTTGCCGCCTGCGACCTTGGCCATGGTCGCTACCCGGGTCACGTCTTCCAACTCCCCACCACAGATCATCACGACGTCGAACGCCTCGATCTCGGCCCTCAACACTGAGGCGCACGCGAAATCGCCGACCGGTCCGACGTCCGGGATGGTGCGCAAGATGCCCTTGATGCCGAACCGCATGATCTCGCTGTTCGAGACGATGCCGACCGAGCACGCCGCGGGGCGGTCGGCTGACCGCACCTGTTGCATGGCCATGAGAATCTCCGTTGAGTGGAATGAGGAGCTACGCGCCAGCACAATGATCAGATCCGTTCAAGCGCTCACCCCGGCCGGCGTACCCACGATCAGGCCCTGCTCCTACGCCCAGACCCGGATTCCAGGAACCCTTCTGCAAGTCGATCCGCATGTCCACGCCGAAGTCGCGCAGCGACAGGTCCGCCTCATCGTCGTATTGCACCCCAGAGGTCACCTGCTCCCCTTCAACCCGCACCCCGTCTGGCCGGGCAAGAAGCCAGATCCACCCCCACGCGACGTAATGTACAACGATTAGCGCCGACGGCTGGTTCACTGATTCTGCTGTCGAAGTCGAGGCGCCTGTGACCTGCGGAAACGCGGTCCAGCCGGTCAAAAATCGCAAAGACTGGGCCGGCCAGCCCCAACAAAACCGACTTCGCCAGCAGAATCGTTCACTGAAGTTTCGCAGTTCCTCTTTGGATCTTGATACGTCTGGATTCTGGATGTGGTCCGTGCGTGGCGTGCGGGTCCGGGGCCGCACATGACGGAAGCATCGACGTGTGTATAAACAACCCACTCGGGCGGTTTCGTCGATGCTTCCGCTCGCTACGGTACCGCCGTGTCTGTTGGAGATGCTTCGGGTATGCCGGGGCGTGTTCGGCGCTGCGGGGTTCGCCACGTTCGTGGTCCTGGTCGTTGGGGCGCTGGGTGCGGTCGGGCCTCGCACGATCACCGGGATCTGGGCCGCGACCGGCCTGGCCGGCCGGTTGCACTGGTCGCGTGCCCACCGGTTCTTCTCCGAAACGAGGTGGGACCCCGACTGTCTTGGCCCGCACCTGGCCCACCTGCTGGTATCGATATTCGTCGCTGCCGGGGCGGCGATCACGCTCGCCGTTGACGACACCCTGTTTCACCGGTACGGCAAGCTGGTCTACGGCGCGGCCTGCCAGCATGACGGGTCGGCCAAGGGCCGCGACGGCATCGGCCGAGGCAACTGCTTTGTCGTGGTCGGACTGGTCGTCACCGTGCCGTTCATGGGACGCGCGGTGCTCCTGCCTGTGTTGTTTCGGCTCTACACGCCCAAGCACGGCCCGTCGAAGACCGAACACGCCAGCAGCATGGTCAACCTGCTGTCCCGGGCGTTCGTCGAGCGGCGGATCCATGTGGTCGCCGACGCCCTGTACCGGGGTCCGGCCTGGCGGAACCTGCCCGGGAACGTCACGTTCACGACCCGACTGTCGAGCACGGCGGTCCTCTACGGCCCGCGGCCGCAGCCCACGGGCAAACGCGGCCACCCGGCCTGGAAAGGCCCCCGCCTGGGAACCCCCAGCGAGATCGCCGTCACCACGGCCTGGACAACGACGACCGTCACCCGCTACGGCGAGACCGGCGAGGTCCTGCTCGCCGACATCCCATGCCTGTGGTGGGGCAGCCTGAACCGCACCCCCGTGCGACTGATCCTCGTGCGCGACCTCGACCGCCACCGCCGCGACCTGGCTCTGACCCGGATCCGCGGATAGGAATACAACACCGCGTGGCATAGACGAACGGATGCCTTGCCAGCAGGGATGATTGGGGTTGCGAAGCACCAATCCGTCACTGCGGGAAGGACACCCGTTCGGTGAAGAAGATACCTGGTTTGGTCGGCCGGGTCCGCATCGGCACACCAGACTCATCGTTGACCCCGGCCTCGGGTGTGGTGGCCATTGCCGAAATGGTCGGGCGACTGGGTGCGGTCACCGCGCTGGATGACGCGATCGGTTCGATCAAGAAGCGGGACCGGGGACTGTCCGCAGGTGAGTATCTGGTCGCGGTGGCGCAGGCGCAGATGCTCGGCGCGCAGTTCTGGACCGGGTTGGACCGCCGCCGCGCCGATGCGGCCGGGCAGGCGCTCTCGGCCGTGGCCACGCCGGCCTCGACGACCGCGGTGGATCTGGCCGAACGGTTCGGCCCGGCGCAGCTGGCTGGTATCGAGGAAGGCATCGGGGAGATCGTGGGCCGGGTGGTGCGGCTGCTTTCGGCCACCCGGCGCACGGTGTTGCGCGCCGGCACGGTCACCATCGACCTCGACGGCACCGACGTCGAGGTGTACGGGTCGAAGAAGAAAGGCATCGCCTACAGCTACAAGGGCGCCCGGGCCGGGCGCCCGCATGTGGCCACCTGGGCCGAGGCCGGGGTGGTGACCGCGGCGGACCTGCTGGCCGGCGATGAGGATCCCCGCCCGGGCGCGGGGGCGCTGATCGCCCGCAGCGTGGCCACCCTACGCACGGCCGGGGTCAGCGCCCGGGCCGGTAGTGCGCGGCGATGTGGGCTACTTCGCCGCCGACATCGCCTGGGCCGCCCTGGACAACGATTGCGACTTCTCGGTGGGTGTCACCCGCAACAAGGCGGCCTGGCGCGCCGCCGCGACGATTCCCGCCACCGCGTGGAGGAAGGCCAAGCGGATGAAAGGCGCCCAGGTCGCGGTGTGCGACTACGCCCCGGCCGGCTGGCCACCGGGCACCGCGTGCGTGGTACGCAGGGTCAAAGTCCGCGCCGGGGACATCTCCACCGACCCACGCGCCCGCCGCCGACGCACCATCCCCAAGGACCAGCTTGCCCTGGCGTTGGATGGGCTGGTCGAGCACGTGTACGCGTACTCGTTCATCGCCACCAATCTCGACGTGTCCACCCCGGCCAAGGCGGTGGCGGTCGAGGCCTGGCATCGGATGCGTACCGATATTGAGGACAGAATCCGGGATGCCAAGCACGGTGCCGCGTTGCGGCACCTGCCCTCGGGAACCCGGGCGGCCAACACCATGTGGATGTGGGGTGCGCTGCTGGCGGTCAACCTGTCCGCCTGGCTGCAGGAACTGGGCGGTCTGGACACCGGTGATGGCCGCGGCCGGGCCCACCTGGGCACCCTGCGCCACCGGCTGCTGATGGTGCCCGCCCGGTGGATCCGCCACGCCGGGCAGATCACCCTGCGACTACCCCCAGGCCGCTACCTCCTCGCCCAGGTGCTGTCGCGACTACGCCGGCTGCCCATCTGGACCTGACCACCCCGGCCCTTCGGGCCCTTGAGCACCCATGGAGACCAGCGAACCCGGCGCCACCCGGGAGCACCGCCACATCCACCAGTCGAACCACCACACCACCCATCGACTGCCAGCGATACATCCTGTCGCGCCTCCACTATCCGCGGATCCGGGTCTGATCACCACCGATCTCGTCACGTCCGCGCAGGACCTCGTCGCCCGCTACTGCGCCAGGTGGTCCATCGAACAAACAATCAAGGATGGGAAAGACCTTCTCGGGGTCGGCGACGCCCAGAACCGGCTCCCCCGCGCCGTGCAACGCACCGTGCCCTTCATGCTGCTGACCCTGACCATTCTGGTCTGCTGGTACGCCCGGTTCGGCAACGCCGCCTCCGACCTCACCGAGCGTAGAGGACTGGCCCGCTGGTACCGCCGGAAGAAGACGACCATCAGCGTCACCGACATGCTCATCGCATTCCGCCGAGCCCGGATAACCACCGTTCACACAGCTCAGACCACACCCGACTTAAACAACCACACCGCCGTGACCAGCACAACCAAAGCGGCCTGACTGCGAAACTTCAGTCAGCAGATCCCGCAGCGTTATCGGGCGTCTCGCCGCAACGGTGTCTTCCAGTGGCCCGTTGGGATCGGCGAGCACGGTCATGTTCGCCAGCTCCGGCAGGAGGTCGTCGACCGGGTCATCGAGGCGCAGGGCGCAGTCCTCGACGAGCGTCATCGCACACGCGGCGACGATCGGCTTCGTCATCGAGCCCATGCGACAGATCGTGTCGCCTGCCATCGGCGTCCTCGACCCTGCGCCCTCGAACGCGAGATTGCCTGTCGCTTCGACGTGCACCTCGCCGTGGCGGGCGAGGACGGCCACCACACCCGGGACGAAGCCGGAGTCGACGTGACGCTCAAGCAGCTCTCGCACCCGACCCAGCCGTTTCCACGAGAAGCCTCCAGCAGTCACCTGTCCCCTCCTCATCTCGTCCGTTCACAAGTTACACGTTGCGCGACGACCGCACGTTCCGCGAGGACGTTGAGGAAGAGACCCCGTCCGAGTAGTACCGCTCATCGGCTACTTATCTACTGGTGGTACGACCGCAGCCCGGCCAGGCTAGGTCGAGGTGACCGGCGGGGTCGCTCTCTCATCGGCTGCCCACCGCCTGTTGGTGTGGCTCAGACATGGCATGCGTCCCGCCGGTCACCGTGGCGCGGATAGGCTCAAGAGGGGACTGCCCAGCTCGAAGTAGCGCTGCCCTCCTCGCCGGATCCCACCCGGTTCGATCGAGGAGAACAGACATGGGCCAAGTCATCATCGGCATGGATCCGCACAAGCGATCCGCGACCATCGAGGTCATCAACGACCGCGAGAAGGTCCTCGCGCAAGGCCGATTCAGCACCGACCGCGACGGCTACCAGACGATGCTCAAGCTGGGCCGGCAGCAAAAGGACCGAATCTGGGCGGTCGAAGGCTGCAACGGCATCGGCAAGCACATCGCCCAGCGCCTGGTAGCCGATGGCGAGACCGTGGTGGACGTGCCCGCGAAGCTGTCCGCCCGGGCGCGGGTGTTCGACACCGGCCAAGGCCGTAAGACCGACCCGGTCGACGCGCACGGCGTCGCGGTCGCGGCCTTGCGCAGCAAGGGTTTGCGGCAGGTCGCCGTCGACGATGCGAAGGTGGCGTTGCGGCTGCTGGCCGACCGTCGTGACGGTCT
>WNGG01007447.1_pt1 | contig 12995 bp, 12 predicted proteins | sample 5400661 | NCBI WGS metagenome assembly WNGG01 (sample SAMN13153372, study PRJNA577476) | soil metagenome | isolation source: 100 cm soil or saprolite under Garry oak tree replicate 1 | place: USA:California | collected 2016-06-15
GCCGCTTCCGCATATTTCTCGATCGCCGCTCGCCGGACGTCGGCGTCGCCCGGCGTGCGCGCGACGCGTGCCACCACCGCGAGGGCGCGCGGGTTGTTCATGTCGGCAAGCGTCTCGATCGCTTCCCGCGCCACGTCGGTATTGTCCGCGCCACGAGCCACGTCGCTGAGCACCGCGATCACGCTGTCGGTGCGGCCGCCTTCGCCGAGCGTCTCGACGGCTTTCCGGCGCACGTCACTCGACGGATGCGTGCGCGCGAAGTCAATCAGCAGGTTGTCTGCGGCGTCGCTCTTCAGATCGCCGAGCGTTTCGACCGCCTGTCGCTGGACGTCGGTATCGCGATCGCGGCGGGCAATCTGCCCCAGGACGTCGAGGGCCTGTGCGGGCGGTGCCTTGTCGCCGATCGTTTCCACCGCCGCGCGGCGAAGGTCCGCGTTCGGATGTGTGCGAGCGAGGTCGATGATTGCGGGGAGCCCCAGGTCACCGATGTCACCCAGCGTCTCGAGCGCCTGACGCTGCACATCCTCGCTCCGGTCACTCGCCGCGAGCGAGGAGAGGAAGCGTACCGTCTCGGCGTTGGGCGCGAGATCGCCGAGCTTTTCGATTCCCTGGCGCCGTACGTCCGCGTCTCGATCGCTTGTCGCCACCGATTTGAGCAGCGCGATCGCGTCAGCCTGTGGCAGCTGCTCGCCCAGGGTTTCGACCGCCTGGCGCCGCACATCGGTGCTGGGGTGATTGCGGGCAATGTCTCGCAACGCTGCGAGCCCGCGGCCCTCCGGCAGCTCGCCCAGGGCTTCGACCGCCGCGCGCTGCACGTCCTCATCGCGATCGGTCTGCGCGATCGAGCCAAGCGTGGAGAGCGCGCGATCGTTGCCCCTTTGCCCGATCCCCTCGACCGCGGCGCGCCGTGTGTCCGCGTCGCTCGCCGTTTTGGCGACCGCGATCGTGGAATCCATCGCTGCGGGACCGCAGCCGCGGTGGGATGGAAGCCGAGCCATTCCGCTGCCTGGGAGCGCACGTCGTTCGCCTCGCGGCTCGTGAGGAGCCGAATCAGAATGGGCACGACCGCGTTGCTGGAGCCGTGAATTCCGATGGCCGACACGATGTCTTCACGCAGCTCAGGCTGTGGCGTTGCGGCGAAGAGCGCTTCGACGACCGGCACGCTCTGCGCGTCGGTCGCGCCGCCGAGCCACAGCAGCGATTTCCCGCGGAAATCCACGGGCAGGTACACGCTCGCCACGTGGACATGCCACAGCTTGGCCGTGCCGCTTTGATCCACGGAGAAACCGAACAGCAGCACGATGTCATCCGAGTCGTTGCCGCCGGTGAGAGGCGCCAGCCGCACACCCCGGAACAGGAAGCCCTGGAAGTCGCCGAACATCCGGCCGCTGATCGTGATGTTCTGGCCTTTCACTTCCATGCCGCGATCGACGTACACCGAATGCTCGAGCCACGCGGGGCGCTGGATCGTGTAGCCGACCCAGTACGCGCGCTTGCCGAGCTGGCGCGCCTGGGTCCGAGCCCAGTCCCAGCGCCGCGCGAGCGGTTGCGTCGGATCGGGATGGCGAAGCACCGTGTCGGGCGACATGCGCGTCGTATCGCCGACGATCGGCGCCGCGCTTGCTTCGGCGACGCGGTCGCTCCCGGTGGCGAGCAAGGCGACGGTCACCGCAAGCACGCCCGCAACGCCGGCGGCCCAGCGTGGGAAGTACTCCGTCCGCACCGCCTGCGGCACGATCAGCCGCTTCACGCGATGGACCAGAGATCCATCCGTCGCCGCCAGCGCCAGGCGCGGAGTGGTGGTCCGCATGCGCTCCATGTCGACGAGCGCCGACGCGTACAGGCGCGCGTCACCGCACACCCGCACGACGAGATCGTCGCAGCAGTGCTCACGCTCATCACGCACACGTCGCGACACCCACCAGACCGCGGGATGATAGAAGAGGAGCGTTTCGATCACGCACTGCAGCACATTGACCAGGTAGTCGTAGCGACGCACGTGCGCCAACTCATGGGCGAGCAGAACCTCGAGCTGCTGCGGCGTGAGGCCGGTGAGCGCGCTCGTCGGTACGAGGATGACCGGCCGCAGCCAGCCGATCACGGCTGGCACCTCCATGACCAGGGATTCGACCAATCGGACCGGGCGGCTGACGCGGAGACGCGCCATGAGTCGCCCGAGGACCTGTTGCAGCGCGGCGGAGGCGTCGCGGATCCCTTCGCTACGTAGCCGGCGCGCCGCCCTCCAGCCGTGTCCGAGTCGTACCGAAAGAGCCAACACGCCCAACACCCAGACGACGACGAGCCAGCCCAGAGCGGGCTCGAGGATGTCGCGAAGTTGGCCGATGGCGGTCACGCTGCTGCTCGATTGGCTGATCGACGTCGCGAGCGTGTGCCGACGCGAGGCCGGGGATTCGTGCTTGGCGCGCGCCGGCTTCGTCGTCGCAACCGACGGTGAGCTCGACGCGACTGGCATGAGCGCCAACGGCTCGCGGGAAACGAGCCGCACGCCGGTGGCCACGGGAAGCGCGAGCATCGCGCACAGAGCGAGTAGCGACAACGCGTAGCGCGTGCGAGATGCCGTCGCAGGCGTCACCGTGAGGGCAATGCCGAGCAGGATAGCGAGCGCGGCGCCCTGCCAGAGAAAATGGACCAGAGCCCAACCGAGGGCGTGCGTCGCGTTCATGGCTGACCTTCCTTTCGCTCATCGAGGAGGCGGCGAATTTGTTCGAGCTCGGCGGGGGTCGCGCGGGTACTGGACAACGCCTGGAGCACGAGCGCCAGCGACGACCCTCCGAACGCCCGTTCTACGAGGTCAGACAGCAGATGCCCGCGAGTGGTTGCCTCGGAAACGGCGGCGGCATAGACGTGCGTGCGCGAGCGTGTGTCGCGCTTCACGAGCTTCTTTTCGGTCATGATCTGGAGGAGCTTGAGAATCGTGGTGTAGCCAACGCTCTCTTCCCGGCCTTCTCGCAACGCCTCATGCACTTCACGCACCGTACTCGGCCCCCGGTGCCACAGCACACCCAGGATCGCGAGCTCGGCGTTGGTCGGTCGAATCGTCGGGCGAGGAGGCATCGACCGATAATATACGAAGCGTTTCGTATATGTCAATACGAAGTCCTTCGTATGGATGCATATTACGCGCATGAATGCCGCCATCCAGTCGCTGCTCGATCAGATTGCCGCCAACAAGGCGGCAGGGCAGGCGGTGGCTGCCGGATTGCGCGACGAGCAGCTCAATTGGCACGCCACCAAGGACAGTTGGTCGATCGCCGAGTGTCTGCACCATCTGAATGTCGGCGTGACGAAGACGCTGCCGGCCTTCGATCGTGCGATCGGCGAAGGGCGCTCCAAAAACCAGCTGGCGCCGGGACCGTTTCGGTACGGGTGGTTCTCTCGCATGATGGTCGCGTCGATGGAGCCGCCTCCCAAATTCCGAATGAGATCCCCCAGACTCATTCGGGTTTCGGTCGGCGGCACGTATCGCGGCGCTGACCTGCTCCCCGAATTCGCCGCCGTGCGCGATCAGTTGGCGGCGCGCGTGCGCCAGGCCGACGGCCTGGATCTGGCGCACGTCCGAACGATCTCTCCTGTTAACCGATTGCTGCGCATGCCGCTAGGCGCGTATTTCGATTTCATCATCGCGCACGACCGCCGGCATCTCTGGCAAGCCCGCAACGTCCGCAAACGCCTCGCTTGACAAGAAACCCCCCAATGCTATTTTTTTAGCAGTAAGTGCTAATTTTTTAGCATCCAACCGTTGAGGGATCGGCAATGTCCAAAGAAACGAACACGCAGCTGAGCCGTCGGGAACGGGAGATCATGGACGTGATCTACCGGACCGGCCGCGCCACCGCCGCCGAGGTGCTCGATCAGCTCACGGATCCGCCGAGTTATTCCGCCGTGCGCGCGCTCCTGCGGGTGCTCGAGGAGAAAGGCCATCTCCGTCATGAGGAGGACGGCCCCCGCTACGTGTTCGTGCCGACCGTTCCGCGCGAGCGAGCGCGGCAATCGGCGCTGCGACAGCTGCTGCACACGTTCTTCGACGGTTCCACGGAGCAGGCCGTCGCGGCGCTGCTCGATCTCTCTTCCACACGCCTCTCCGACGCGGAGCTGGCCCGCTTGAGCCAGCTCATCGCTGACGCGCGGAAGGAGGGCCGCTGACATGCTCGCGATCCTCGCCGATGCCTTTGTCAAAGCGACCGTGCTGCTCGTGCTGGCGGCAGTCGTGACCGTCTTTCTGCGCCGCGCTCCCGCGTCACTGCGGCACCTTGTCTGGACACTCGCTTGCGGCGGCGTGCTCGCGCTGCCTCTCGCTTCTGCGTTGCTGCCCAATTGGAAACTCGCGCTCTGGCCGCGCCTCGATGTGCCGGTGGCGTTCGATGCCGAGCAGCTCGCTCCGCGCGCGGCGGATCCCGATCCGAAGCCAGCCGCGCGCGTGGTACCGACGGTGCATACGCCGACTCCGTCACCATCCAGTACGATCGACGCAGAACCCGTGCGTTGGCACCTGACCCCCGATTGGACCGCGCTCGTGTTGCCTGTCTGGCTCAGCGGAGTCGGAGCCGTTTTGATCTTGCTCGCCGTGGGACTGGCGCGGATCATGTGGCTCGATCGCGTCACACAGCCCGTGGCAGACGAGGGCTGGCTCATCCTGGTCGACGAGTTGTCGCTGGAGTTGGGCCTGCGCCGTCACGTGCGGTTGCTGCAATCGAAGGGGCCCGCGATGCCGATGACGTGGGGCATGCGCCGGCCCGCGATTCTGCTGCCCGCCGAAGCCAACGATTGGACGCCAGAGCGGCGGCGCGACGTGTTGCTGCACGAGCTGGCGCACGTGAAGCGGCACGACTTCCTCATTCAGCTGATCGCGCGGATCGCCTGCGCGGTCTACTGGTTCCATCCGCTGGTGTGGCTCGCCGCCACGCGGCTGCGCGAGGAGCGCGAGCGCGCCTGTGACGATCACGTGCTGCGTGCGGGTGCCACCCCGTCCGAGTACGCCTCGCATCTGCTCGAGATCGCGCGCGACCTCCGCGCCGCGCGCGCGACTTCGCTCGCCAGCGTCGCGATGGCTCGGCCCGCGCAGCTCGCGACGCGCCTGATCGACGTGCTCGACACCGGGCGGAGCCGCGATACGCTCTCGGCGCGCTCGGCACTACCGGCGTGGATCGCGGCGATCGCGGTCGTCGTGCCGCTCGCGGCCGCCGCACCGCGGGTCGCGGAGCCGGCGTCGGTCTCCGGTTCACTCGATACGATTCCGCGGCTGCCCTCGCGAGGTATCACCTCTTCCGCGAAGCGCGTGGCGACGCCTGTGCTGGCGTTGGCGTCGCGTCAACGCGCCGTGACTCTGGACACGCTCCGCGGCTGCAGCGCCGAAGGTTCTCGTCACTCGTCGCATAGCCATGAGGGCGACGGCGACGTCGTAACGCTCAGCATCACGACCGGTCGCTGCGCCGTCTCCTTCGACGCGGACGGCAAGTTCACCTTCAATGACGACTTCACCGACATCGCCACACTGGCGTCGGGCGGACGGATCGTCATCGAGGTGGATTACGGCGCCCACGATCGCCGCGTGACGATTCAGCGCCGCGGCAATGAACTCGAACGCGTCTACAAGGTCGATGGCGATGTTCGGCCGTTCGACGACGACGCGAAAGCCTGGCTGAAGGAGACGCTCACGTTCCTGTTGCGGCGCACGGGGTTCATGGCCGAAGAACGCGCGCGCTGGATTCTGGACCGTCGGGGCATTCAGGGACTGATCGAAGAGTTCGGCGAGCTCACCGGCGACTACACCCGGCGCATCTATTACCAGGCAGCGGTCGAGAGCGGCAAGCTGGATGCCGCAGGGTACGAGCGCATCGTCACGCTCGCCGGTCAATCCATCGACAGTGACTATGAGCTCGCGGAGTTTCTGATTGCCGTTTCCCAGAAGCAGCCGCTCACCGAACGGATGCAGGCGGGTTTCGTCACGGCCGCGAAATCGATCAGCTCGGACTACGAGCGGCATCGCGTGCTGACAGCGGCGCTGTCGCGACCCGGTCTCACGCCGGCCATGGAGGCCGGCATGCTCGACGCAGCGGCGGACATCAATTCCGACTATGAGCTGGCCACATTGCTGATCGAGCTGAATGACGCCCGCCCGATCGACGAGGCGGTCCGGCCCACGTTCTTCAAGGCGGCGAACCGTTTGCAGTCCGACTACGAACACCGACGGGTCCTCGACGCGGTCGTCGCCCGCCAGGGTACCAGCCCCGCCATGCTCGCCGACGTGCTCACCTCGGCCAAGACGATCAACTCCGATTTCGAGCTGGCCGAGCTGCTGACGAAGATCGGCGGCGCATATGTGCTGGACGATGCATTGCGGCCGGCGTTCTTCGCCGCCGCCAAGAATCTCAATTCCGATTACGAGCACGGCCGCACGCTGCTCAGCATTGTGGAGCGCGGCGAAGTGCCGCGGCCGGTCGTGTTGGCGGTGCTCGAGTCGGCGAAGGGCATCTCGTCAGATCACGAGCTGTCGGAGCTGTTGATGGCGGTGATCGGCAAGGTGAAAATGGATGACACCATCCGGGCGGCCATCCGCGAGGATGCCGGATCCATCGGCTCGCGGTACGATCGCGGCCGGGTGTTCGAGGCGCTGAGCCGCGATTGAGCCTGGTCGCGTTGTGCCTCGCCGCCTCCGTCGCACTCCAGACGAGCGAGGCACCACCGGCCAAGCAGGTCCGCGCGGTGCGGTTACAGGGTACGTCCATCACGGTCGATGGACGGCTCGACGAAGCAGCGTGGGCACGGGCGGTGTGGATCGCCGACTTCGTGCAGAAACGCCCGCGCGAGGGCGCGCCGCCCAGCGACAGCATGCGCATCGCGATTTTCTACGATGACGACGCGCTGTATGTCGGCGCGCGGATGTTCAGTCGTGATCCCTCCAAGATTCAGGCGCCGCTCTCGCGGCGGGACAATACCTTTCAGGCCGAACGCATGTGGGTGTCGTTCGACAGCTACCACGACAAGCGCACCGCGTACTCGTTTGGTGTCACGGCGTCCGGGGTGCGGGCGGACTGGTACCACGCGTCGGATAACGAGAACGACGCGAACATGGGGTTCGACCCGGTCTGGGAGGCGAAAGCGAACATCGACGCGCTTGGCTGGACCGCGGAGATGCGCATCCCGTTCTCACAGCTCCGGTTCACGAATCAGCCGGTGCAGGTGTGGGGCTTCAATGCCAACCGGTGGAATCCCGCCACGAGCGAGGACGACTACTGGATCCCGGTGCCCACCGACCGCACCGGATGGTCCTCGTTCATGGGACAGCTCGTGGGCATCGAGGGCATCAAGCCGACGCGCCGGCTCGAGCTGATGCCGTACGCGGCCACCGATTCACGCTTGCAGAGCGGTGTCTCCCCGGCCGATCCATTCAACGGCGGTGCGAACCTCGCGGCCCGCGCCGGTGCGGACGTCAAAATGGGTCTCGGGCCCAACATCACCCTCGATGGCACCGTGAACCCCGACTTCGGGCAGGTCGAAGCCGATCCCGCGGTGGTGAATCTCTCGGCGTTCGAGGTCTTTTTCGATGAGAAGCGGCCCTTCTTCACCGAGGGCAGCCAACTGCTCCGCGGCAACGGGCCGAGCTATTTCTACTCGCGCCGCATCGGTGCGCGACCCGGCTGCAATGCGAGCGGCGACTTCGTCGACTGCCCTCAGAATGCGACGATCCTCGGTGCCGCCAAAGTCACCGGTCGGCTCGCGACGGGAATGTCGCTGGGTCTCCTCACCGCGGTCACGGGACGCGAGTCGGCACGGACCTACGACACGACGACGAAGACGTTCGGCCGCACCGTGGTCGCACCGCCAGCGGGGTGGGGCGTCTTGCGCCTGCAGCAGGAATTCGGCGCCTCCAAATCGGTGGTCGGTGTCACGCTGACCACGGTCCACCGCGACGTCGACAGCCTGCTGGCGCCGAACTACACCAGGCACGCCTACGCGGGGGGCGCGGATTGGGTGCTGCGGTGGGACCGCGGCGCGTACGAGCTGCGCGGCTGGCTGGGGTTCAGTCACCTGCGCGGCGACTCGAGCGACATCAATCGTGTCCAGCGCTCTGCGGTCCACTACTTCCAGCGTCCCGATGCCCGCTACCTGACGTACGACTCCTTGCGCACCACGTTCACGGGGTCGGTCGCGGATCTCTGGTTTCGGAAGACCAAGGGCAATTGGCTGTACGACCTTGAATACGGATGGGAATCGCCGGCCTACGATCCCAACGATGTGGGTCGGCTCGGCAACGCGGATGGCCGATTCGGATTCGCCGGTCTGCGGTACCGCCAGACCAAACCGCGCGCCTGGTTTCAGAATTACAACGCCTCACTCAGCGTATCGACGGAGTATGACTTTGGCGGCGATCGACAGTTTCTCGGCGGCGAGTTGTTCGGCGAGGTCGTGCTCAAGAATTTCCTGGATCTGAGCTCCTATGTCGACTACACACCGCGGGGGTTCGACCATTCCGCAACGCGCGGCGGTCCTACCATGGCGACGCCCGCGTTCTGGAACTGGGTGGTCCGCCTTGCCAGCAAGTTCGGCGCGAAGAACTCGTGGGTCGGCCGAGTCTACTATGGGCAGGGCGAGCTGGGAGCGCAGACGTATCGCTTGAGCGGCGAGATTTCCATACGGCCGTCGAGCCGATTCCAATTCTCCGCGACCCCGAACTACTTGCGCGCGATCGACCCGCGCCAGTACGTCACGACGTTCACCGGCGGCGGACCGGCGGCCACCTACGGTTCGCGCTACGTCTTCGCGCAGATCGACCAGAGCACGTTCCTGATGCAGCTGCGCGCCAACTACACTATCGGTCCCGATCTCACGCTCGAGTTGTACGGCGAGCCGTTCGCGGCGAGCGGGCGCTATTACGGACTCGGCGAGCTCGCGGCGGCACGAACATTTAACCTGCGGCAGTACGGCACGGGCGGCACTACGATCGCGCGCGATGGCGCCGGCGACTACACGATCACGGACAACGGCGGCGCCGACACGCTGCGCATCGCGAATCCCGACTTCAACATTCTGTCGTTCCGCAGCAATGCAGTGCTCCGCTGGGAGTGGAGACCGGGCAGCACGCTGTACCTGGTATGGGCACAAAATCGGTTTGGGTACCAGCCCACGGCTCGCCTGGTTGGATTTGGAGATCTCGTGGATAGCTTTGGTGCGCGAGGGGATAATTTTTTTGCGGTGAAGGTCAGCTACTGGATTCCGGTCGACTAACGCTTTCTTTTTCCAACAGCGATCTTTTCCGGTCCACTCCCCAGCGATATCCTCCGAGATCTCCGTTCTCTTTCACCACTCGGTGGCACGGGATCACTAACGCAGCCGGATTGTTGGCGCACGCCTGAGCGACTGCTCGCGTCGCCGTCGGCTTGCCGATGCGGCGAGCGACCTCCGCGTAGGACCGCGTCTGCCCGAAGGGGATCTTCTGTAGCTCCTGCCACACCCGCCGCTGGAACGCGGTGGCGCGAATATCGAGCGGCAGATCGAGATCGGGTTCGGAGCCATCGAGATACGCGAGAATCGCGGCGACCCAACCGTGGAGTTTGCCGCTCTTGTCCTCGACGACTCGGGCCGCCGGGAATTCAGCGATCAGCTCGGCCTCGAGCGCCGCGGCGTTCTCGCCCAGTGCGACGCGGCAGACACCACGCTCGGTTGCTGCAACGAGCAGGCGTCCGAGGGACGTGGGGACGGTGACGTAGGCGATGCCGATCCCCGCCCCGCCGCGAGCATACGTCGCGGGCGTCATACCGAGCTGCTCGTGCGTATGCTCGTAGACGCGGCTCGTGGAGCTGTATCCGGCTTCATAGAGTGCGGGACTCACGTGCTTCCTCCGTTTCAATTCCTGTTTGAAGCGCGCCGTGCGGTGCGCCTCGGCGTAGGCCCGCGGCGTGATCCCCAGAACGCGCTTGAATGCGCGCGCGAGCCGGCGGGGCTCGCCCCGAGGCGACGTGCCGGCAGCGATTGCGCGAGCAGCTTCGCGCACCAGTGCTACAGTGGCGTCGGCGCCAGGCGCGTCGGCAGGATGACAGCGGCGGCACGCGCGGAACCCCTCGCGCTCGGCCGCTTCGGGGATGGGGAAAAAGGTGACCTGGGTGCGCCGTGGGCGGCGGCTGGCGCAGGACGGGCGGCAGTAGATGCCGGTCGAGCGGACGGCGTACACGAACGCCCCGTCGAACCGGCGATCTCTTGCCACCACCGCGTGCCAGCGCTCCGTGGGACTCATGGCGGGGAATTTAGCGCGAGCCCCCACCGGAGTTCTATCCGATTTGTGCGCTCAAATCCTCACTGCCACGGTTCGTCTTTGGACGGGCCGTAGATCGACGGCACTTTGCCGCCCGCCATCCGCAGGTAGACGGAGAACTGCCCGCGATGATGAATCATGTCGTTCAGCATGAGCCAGAGGAAATCCTGCCGGCGCACGTCCCCCATTTGCTTGGGTGCCGTATAGAACTTGATCGTGGAGCTCAGCTCGCCGTCATCCGCCTTGCGGACGGTATCGGCCATCTTCTTGAACACACGCTCGACCTCGCCGACCGTGTCCGACCATGTTTTCGGCATCGCCGGCATGTTCGTCGGCGGAAACTTGAACTCGCCCTGGAGCGCTTGCGTCGCGGCAACGCCCTCGAACGCGAACGTCCAGGCCAACTCCTGGGCCGTGCGACAGGTGGTGTGGGGCTTCATGGTTTCTTTCCCGCCGGGGTAGGCGCGCAGGACCTTCACTGTCGTGGCTGCCTCGCGCTCCCATGCGTCGAGAAACGCCTTTTTCTCGCTCATGTGTTCTCCTCGTTGAGTCGTCCCTGAATCTGCCACATCTGCCGCCGCTTGCGAGTCTCGCGCCAACTGTTATACTGTACCGGTACACTGGAACGCGAGGCCGCCGGCGTGTTTCACGGCATCGATCCCCGCAGTCCCATTCCTCTCTATGTGCAGATCGCCGAGCGCGTGCGGCTCGCGATCGCAACTGGCACGCTCGGCAGCGCCGCGCCGCTGCCGTCCGTCCGCCAACTCGCGGCTGAGCTGCGCATCAACCCCGCGACCGTCATCCAGGCCTACAAGGACCTCGAGGCGCAGGGCTTCGTGGAAATCCGCCATGGGGCGGGCACGTTCGTGCGCGAGCTGGCGCCCGGGCGCAGGGCACGGGAACGCTCGCAGCAAGCCGTCGCCCTCGTGCGCAAGCTACTGGCCGAGGCGCGACGGTCCGGCGTATCGCTGGCGGAGCTGCAGCGCGCCCTCGAGACCGAGCTGGGAGCGAAAACCACATGAGCGACGCGATCCACATCGAGCGCCTGCACTATCGGGCGGGCAAAAACTTCGAGATCAAAGACCTCGATCTCCACGTCCCGTCGGGATCGATCTACGGATTTCTCGGCCCGAATGGTTCGGGCAAGACCACGACGATTCGACTTATCCTGGGCCTGCTACGTCCGCTCAGCGGCCGCATCACAGTCCTGGGGCTTCCGATGCCCGAGCGCCACGCCCACATCCTCGGCCGCGTTGGGTATGTGCCCGAGCAACCACATCTCGACCCGACGCTCACCGTTCGCGAGCTGATCGATTTCCAGTCGGCTTTCTATCAGCGGTGGGATCGCGCACGGGCGGACGAACTCGTCCAGCGCTTCGAGCTCGACGACGAGCATCTGTTCGGCCGTCTCTCCAAGGGCCAGAAGGCGAAGGTCATGATTCTGCTCGCGCTGGCGCAAAGCGGGGACGTGCTCGTCCTGGACGAGCCGACCGATGGACTCGATCCCGTCGTGCGGCGTGACATCCTGAGCGCGCTCATCGCATACGTGTCGGAACGGGGCGCCACGATTTTCATCTCGAGCCATCTCGTGCACGAGCTGGAGCGGGTATGTGACTGGGTCGCCGTGATGGACGACGGTCGCCTGATCACGGAGGCGCCGATGGAAAAACTCAAGCACGGTACTAAGCGGCTCGTGGTGATGGACGCGCCCGCCGAAATCATCGACGCGCCATTCCGCGTCCTGACCCGCGAGTCCGCGAATGGTGGCGGCGCCGGCGAGAATTGGGTCGTCGGCGATTGGGAGCCGGCCATGACGTCGTACTTCGAGGGAGTGGGCGCGTCGGTCCGCGAAGTGATCGATCTCGATCTCGAGGACGGATTCGTTGAGCTGCTGCGGAGCTTCCGGGTACGGGAGAGGGGGACACGCCGATGACCGCCATGTTCCGTGCAGTCCTCTACAGTCAATGGAAGTGGTCGCGTCTCATCGTCGTGTTGGGAACGGTCGCGGCCTTTGCGATTCCGCTGTTGTCGCTGCAGGGAGCCGCGCGGGCCGATCGAGGTGCCCTCCAGACGCAGGACCTGCTTCGGGCCGTGCAGTCGTGGGGAACGTTGTATCCACTGCTCGCGACCGCACTCGGTCTCCTAATGGCGATGGCGGCATGGGCCGCCGACCACCGCGGGCGGCACATTCACGCGCTCACCCTGCCGCTCGAACGCTGGCGATATGTGCTGCTGCGGTTCGGAGCCGGGTTCGTGCTCCTGGCGGCGCCAATCGCTGCCGTCCTCATCGGCTCCTCGCTCGCGGTACTCACCGCCACCCTGCCGCCAGGATTGCAGGCGTATCCGATCGCGTTGGCGGTGCGGTTTGCGTTCGCGGTGTTTGTCGCGTATGCCGTGTTTTTTGCCGTGTCCGCGGGAACGGCCCGCACTGCGGGCATCATCCTCGGCGTCATTGCCGCGGCGGTCCTCGTCCAGGTGGTCGCCAGCATCGCCAACCTCGATGTCAACCTCTTCGCCGCCGCGCAGACTGTGCTGTTACTCGGTCCGGGGCCACTCGCCGTCTTTACGGGGCGATGGATGCTGGTGGATGTCTAGACTCCTCGGGCTGGTGGTCGCGGCCTCGCTGCTGGCGTCACCGCTTCGCAGCCAGGACTCCCTCATGGCGCGGCTGCGCAGGCAGGCCGACAGCCTGCTCGGCAGCTGGCGCGAAGCAGAGAAGCTGGCC
>WNGG01010766.1_pt1 | contig 12995 bp, 15 predicted proteins | sample 5400661 | NCBI WGS metagenome assembly WNGG01 (sample SAMN13153372, study PRJNA577476) | soil metagenome | isolation source: 100 cm soil or saprolite under Garry oak tree replicate 1 | place: USA:California | collected 2016-06-15
CGCCGGAAACAGGAGTGATCGGGCGGTAGCGTTGTGCCAGCCCTGCGAGCATGTCATGCTGCGATACCACTTGGTCCATCGACCAGTGCGTCGCCCCGCCCACGTCCATGTACTCGATGAAGCGCAGCTCGGCGCCCTCGGCGCGACCGAACTCGATCAGATCCCCCAGCTCGTCGTCGTTGAACCCGCGGATCACCACACTGTTGAGCTTCAGGTGTTCGAAGCCCGCGTCGCGCGCGGCCCGGATGCCGGCGAGCACGTCAGCGTGCCGGGCGCTCTTCGCGAACGCGAGCATCCGCTCGGGACGGAGGGTGTCGAGGCTCACGGTGACGCGCCGCAAGCCCGCCGCGCGCAACGCCGCGGCCTGCTTCGCGAGCAGCAGGCCGTTCGTCGTGAGTGCCAGGTCTTCGATATCGCGAATCCGGGCGATCAGCTGCACCAGCGCCGGGAGGTCCTGCCGCAGCAGGGGCTCGCCGCCGGTAAGGCGCACTTTGCGCACGCCCAGCCCCGCGAACACCCGCACCACGCGCTCGAGCTCCTCGAACGTGAGGATCGACGCGCGGGGCAGCCACACGTACTCGTCTTCCGGCATGCAGTAGCGGCACCGCAGGTTGCAGCGGTCCGTCACCGAGAGCCGCAGGCTCGCCAGCGGTCGCTCAAACGCGTCGTGGACGGCGTCAGGCATGCAGGTCGGACGGGCGGGCGGTCGGGCGGCCGGACGGGTCGACCCACGTCTCGGTGCCGTCCACCCGCAGTTCTTTCTTCCAGACGGGAATGCGCCGCTTGACCTCTTCGATCACGAAGCGGCAGGCCGCGAACGCTTCCGCCCGGTGCGGCGCCGCCGCCGCGATGGCGATGCTCGCGTCGCCCGAGGGAATCACGCCCAGCCGGTGGCGCACGGCGATGCGCGTGTCGGGCCAGCGCTGGCCCGCGTCCGCCAGCAGCCGGCCGAACTCGGCCTCCACCATTGCTTCGTACGCCGAGTATTCGATCGCAGTCACGCCCTGCTCCTCGGGTCCGCTGCGCACGGTGCCGAGAAACACGCACGTGCCGCCTCGCTCGGGGGCCGACACCTCGGCGAGGAGCGCGTCGAGAGAGATGGGATTTCGAACCAGGTACTTGATCCTGCCCCCCTTGTTCACACCCTCTTCAGCCTGGGAATCATCCTCCGGCGATCGGAGGGAGTAAGGCGACCTCGTCTCCATCCTCCACCGGCGCGTCGAGCTTGACCTGACGCAGGTTCACGGCGACGAGTGGGCGCTCGGGCAGGGCGCCCGCCGCCGGGACCTCATCGCGCAGGCGACGCACCACGTCACCCACGGTCGCGGGGAGCGTCACGGAGACCGCCGCCTCCGCCTGCCCCACCAGCTCCGCGTAGCGCGCGAACAACCGCACCCGGACCCTCGCCGTCCCCGTCGCCTTGGCCGTCATGTCCGCTCGCAAGATAGCCGTCGTCAGTTCCCCGTGGAACCCGTCGCGAGGCCGCGCCAGATCTTCGCCTGTTTCGGGGTGGGCGCCGCTGCCGGCGTGAGCGTGAACGCCGCCGCCGTGCGCTCCCGCACTTGCGTGTCGAGCGTCACGGGCCTGCCGCCGCGCGTGATGCTGATGGTGAGCGGCTGTCCGTTCTGGCCGCGATAGCGCTCCCGGTAGCGCGCGCCCCAGTCGCCGTCGGAATGGGCCTCGATCTCTCCCACTTTGAGCAGCACGTCCCCGGGCTGGAGCCCAGCGGCGTCCGCCGCGCTGCCCGGTACTACGCTCTGCACCACGAGCTTCCCCGTCTCGTCGGGCTGGGCGTTGACGCCGAGAAACGGGTTGGAGGTCGTCCGGCGGGCGACCGCGATGCCCGCCTTGGCGAGCACCGACTCGTACGGCAGCGGTTCCCGGCCGTTGATGTAGCGCTGATAGAACGCGTCGACGTCCGGAAGCCCGTACTCGCGCAGCAGGCCGAGCAGGTCCTGCGTGGTGAACCCCTTCTGCTTCTGGTAGAACCGGGTGTACAGCGCCCGCATCACGTCGTCCACAGCAGCAGCCCGGTGAGCGAGCCCTTCGGGTAGTACAGCTGCGAGCTGTTCACGAATACTTCGTTGATCCAGGTGGCGACGCTACCGTCCTCTTCACTCCATGGCTCCGGCGCCGACTCGACCTGCTGCATGTTCTGGGTGGTATTGCCGAGGAACTGCTCGGTGGTCCACAACCCGGAGCGCAGGTTGGCGAGATCGGCGTAATAGTCGGTGACGCCCTCGGACCACCACAAGAGCGGTGTGAATTGCTCGGCGTGGTAGTCGTAGGGCCACATCTCGGCCGGTCGAATGCGCTTCACGTTGAAGAGATGGAAGTACTCGTGCGCCATCAACGGCACCATGAAGTCGCCGAACGTGCCGGCCGCGTCCGCGAACGCGCCCTGCGGCATGATGTCGAACTGCGACGCCGCGTGCTCCAGCCCCCCGCCGAAGTTCACCGGCTCGCGGATGACGTTGAAGAACAGCGTGTAGCGATCATAAGGCGCGCCGCCCAGCAAGCCATTCTCCGTCCGGGCGATCTTCTCCAGGTCGGCGCGCATGTTGCGCTGCACGCCGGACGAGTAGGCGTCGGCCGGCCATACCGCGACCCGGATCCACTTGCCATCCACCTGGAGCGAATCGAGGCTGTACTTGCCGACGAACGTCTGCGCGTCGGCGAGCTCGTGATAGTTCGCCGCGGCGTAGGGTCCGCTGCCCGACCCGCCCCCCCCGAGCGCGGTCGTCACCTGCCATCCGGCCGGAAGCGCAAAGCGCACCTCGGCGGGCCGGTCGAGCTGGCCCTCTTCGTACAGAAACAGGTTCGTGCCGAGAAACCGTGACGCGCTCGCTCCGCGCGGTCGTGACGCGCCACGTGTCCTTGTCGAAGCGGTCCCAGAACAATGCCTGACCGGCCGGCGTCTTCGCGCCGAAGTGGCGCACGTAGCGCGCGTAATTCTGGATCTCGTAGTTCCCTGGGCTCCAGGCTGGCAGCGACAGGTACAGCGTGTCCTTGCCGCGCGTCGGGAAGTCGGCGCGCACATGGAACAGCCGGGTCGCGGGAGCGGGCACCGAGATTTCGTACTGCACTGGTGCAAGGCGTTGGGCCGACAACGGGACGGCGACGAGCAACAGGATGAGGTGGCGCACGACGCTGTTCTCCCGCAAGTGGGGGCCTCTTGGTTACACCGCGCAAAACAAAGCGGCCCAGACGGTTAGTCCGGGCCGCGCGCACTCGCTCGCGCCACGCGTCAGGGCGTGACGCGCTCGCTCGCCTCCGCGACCATCGCCCGCAACTCCTTGCTGGGCTTGAACACAGGCAACCCGCGAATCTCAATGTTATGCTGCTCGGCGAGCGCCGCTTTTACGGCGTCCAGAAACGAGTCGACGACACGGGCGCAGTCCTTCTTGGAAATCAGGGGACCGGCAGTGCGCGCGATTTGTGCGGTGACCTTTTCGACCAGGTCGGCCTTCGTCATCCGTCCCCCTTGAAGGGCCCAAGGGCAGTCAAGACGAGGGGCCAACATACGGGCTTACCTATTGTGTGTCAAGAGCTTGGAGGAACTGTTCGAAGTGCCCTTGGGCGTCGTGTGGGCCCGGAGAAGCCTCCGGGTGGTACTGGACCGCGAAAATCGGGTACTCCCGGTGCTTCACCCCTTCGACGGTGCCGTCGTTGAGGTTAAGGTGGGTCACCTGAAGCGCTTTGGCACCGGGGACGCCACCGGTGTCGCCGCGGACCGCGAACCCATGGTTTTGCGACGTGATAAGTACTTGTCCTGTCGCGAGATCCCGTACAGGATGGTTGCCGCCTCGATGGCCGTACGGGAGCTTCACCGTGTCGCCCCCGAGCGCCAACCCGAGCAGCTGGTGGCCGAGGCAGATCCCGAAAACCGGGAGCGAGCCGTCGGCCAGCTCCCGCAGCGTGGTGACGGCGTAATGCACCGCGGCCGGATCGCCCGGGCCGTTCGAGAGAAACAGGCCATCGGCGTCGAGCTCGCGGATGCGGCCTGCCGGCGTGCCGGCGGGGACCACGGTCACGCGGCAGCCGTTCTTCAGGAACAGCCGCAGGATGTTGCGCTTCATACCGTAGTCGTAGGCGACGATGTGATGGCGCGCGTCGGGCGGCCCCTCGCTGTACTCGGCGCCGATGGTCGCCTGGGTCGCGAGGTCGAGGCCGTCCATCGACGGGCTGGCTGCGAGCGCGGCGCGCACCTGGTCGCTGGGCTGCTCGCCCAACGCCACGGCGCCGCGCATCGCTCCCTGGGAGCGGATGTGGCGCGTGAGCTGGCGCGTATCCACGTCGGCGACGATCGGCACGCGCGCCGTCGCGAGCCACTCCGCGAGCGTCCCCGTCGCCCGCCAATTGGACGGCTTCACGGAGAGCTCGCGCACCACCACGCCCGCCACGCGCGGCCGGTCCGATTCCACGTCGTCGGGGTTGATCCCGTAATTCCCGATCATCGGCGCCGTCATCACGACGATCTGACCGAGATACGACGGGTCGGTGAAGACTTCCTGGTACCCGGAGAGGTTCGTGGTGAAAACCACTTCGGCGCACGTGCACTCGAACGCGATCGGTGCGGTGCCGGGGAACCAGGCGCCGTCCTCGAGCAGCACGTAGGCGGCGCGACGGTCAGCGATGGGGCGGCGTCTTGTTGGAAGGTTGCGGCGCGCCCTGCGGCGGTGGCGTCGTCGGGAGCGGCAGCGGCGTGGGCTGGACGGGGGCCGGCGCGGGGACGTTCCCTTCGAGCACCGAGCGCGGCGCCGCGCTGTTCGACGACAGGACCGCGAGCACCAGCGAGATGAACAGGAAAATCCCGGCGCACCACCACGTGATCTTCGTGAGCAGCGTCGTGGCCTGGCGGCCACCCATGAACTGCTCGGTGCCGGCGCCGCCGCCCAGCGACGCCAACCCGCCGCCCTGCCCCGCCTGGAGCAGGACTCCGGTGGTGAGGATCAACGCGTCGAGGGCCAAGAGGAACAGCAGCAGGTTGTACATCGCGCCGGGAAATTACCTATGCGACGCCGCTCTGCACAAGTTGCGCCCAACCCTCGGGATCGAGCGATGCCCCGCCCACCAACACGCCGTCCAGCTCCGGCTCCGCGACGAGCTCGGCGACGTTCTTGGCGTTCACGCTGCCGCCGTACAGAACCCGGGGAGCGGAAGCGCCCCGCCCGCGCAGCCAGGCGCGGATCTCGCGATGCACCGTCGCGGCATCGTGCGGCGTCGCGTTGCGCCCGGTTCCGATCGCCCATACCGGCTCGTAGGCCACGCTGACTCGCGACAGCGTGGGGCCATCGAGACTCGAGAGCGCGCCGGCGAGCTGGCGCACCACCACCGCCAGCGTATGCCCGGCGTCGCGCTCGGCCAGGGTCTCGCCCACGCACAAGAGCGGCACCAGTCCAGCCGCCACGGCGGCCGCCACCTTGCGACGGGTGTCCTCGTCCGTCTCACCGAACACGTGCCGGCGCTCCGAGTGGCCCACGAGCGCAGCGCGCGCTCCGGCCTGGTGGGCGAGCGGGGCGGACACCGCGCCGGTGAACGCGCCCTTAAGCTCCCAGTAAATGTCCTGTGCGCCCACGAGTAGATCGGTGCGCTCGCGCACCGCCAGCGCGGCGGCTTCGACCGACACCGCGGGTGGGAAAAACCACACCTCGCGGTCGTCGCGCCGGTTGTAGCGGGCGCGGAAGGTCTTGAGGTAGCCCCGGGCGTCGTCCGGGCCGAGGTGCATCTTCCAGTTGGCGGCGAACAGCAGCCGCCTCACGCGTCCTCCAGGGCGGCGACGCCCGGGAGGGGCTTTCCCTCGAGGAACTCGAGCGACGCGCCGCCGCCCGTCGACACATGGGTGAGCTTGCTCTCGAACCCGGCGACGGCGGCGGCGGAGTCGCCCCCGCCCACCACGGTCGTGGCGCCGCGCTTCCCGGCCTCGACCAGCGCCTCGGCGATGGCCCGCGTGCCCTCGTCGAACGGCGGTGTTTCGAACACGCCCATCGGGCCGTTCCAGAAGACCGTCTTGGCTTTCAGGATCCGTGCGCGGAAGTCGAGTCGGGTGGGCTGATCGATGTCGAAGGCGGCGCAGTCGACGGGGATGTGATCGCTCGACACCTCCTGCCGTTCGGCGGCGCGCGCGAGACTCGGCGCCACGACGGCACCCCGCGGCAGGATGAGCTTCGCTCCCGCCTTGGCGAGCAGTCCCTTGGCGACGTCTTCCTTGTCGCGCTCGACGAGTGAGCCGCCGACCTGAAAGCCGATGGCGAGGAAGAACGTGCTCGCCATCGCCCCTCCGACCAGAATCTCGTCCACCTTGGGGAGCAGCGCCTCGATGACGTCGATCTTTCCCGAGATCTTGGCGCCGCCCAGCACCGCGACGAACGGACGCTTGGGATGGTCGAGCGCGTCGCCCAGGTAGGTGAGCTCGCGCTCCATGAGGAAGCCCGCGACGGCGGGCTTGAGCAGCCGGGCGACCGCTTCGGTGGAAGCGTGTGCGCGATGCGCCGAGCCGAAGGCGTCGTCGACGTAGAAGTCACCCAGCGCGGCGAGCGTTTGGGCGAAGCCGGCGTCGTTCGCTTCTTCGCCGGGCCAGAACCGCGTGTTCTCGACGAGGGCCACGCCGCCGCGCGGCAGCCGGCGCGTGGCGGCGACGCCCGCGGTTGGATCGGGGATGAATTCGACCGGCGCTCCCAGGACGCGCTCCACGTCCCGCACGATCTGCTTGAGCGAGAGCTTGGGATCAAGACCGCTGGGGCGCCCCAGGTGCGACAGCAGCACCACCCGCGCGCCCTTGTCGCGCAGGTAGGCAATGGTGGGGACGGCGGCGCGGATCCGCGTGTCGTCGCTGACCGCGCCGTTCTTCAGGGGTACGTTGAAATCCACGCGCACCAGCGCGCGCCGGCCGTCCAGCGCCGCCGGGGGGAGATCGCGCAGACTGCGCTTGCTCACTTGCCCGCGATGTAGGCCAGCAGATCGACGCAGCGGGCGGAGTAGCCCATCTCGTTGTCGTACCACGACGACACGTGGAGAAACGTGCCGTCGATCACGTTGGTCGAGAGCGCGTCCACCACGCTCGAGTAGAAACTGCCGATGTAGTCCGTCGAGACCAGCGGCTCGTCGCTCACATCGAGAATGCCCTTGAGGCTCGAGCGGGCGGCCTGCTTGAAGGCGGCATTCACGTCCTCGATGGTCGTCTTCTTCTGGACTTCCGCCGTGAGCTCCACGATCGACACGTCGGGGGTGGGCACCCGCAGCGAAATCCCGTCGATCTTCCCCTTCACCTCCGGGATAACGAGGCTGGTCGCCTTGGCGGCGCCGGTGGTCGTGGGGATGATGCTGAGCGCGGCGGCGCGGGCACGGCGCAGATCCTTGTGCGGCAGGTCGAGGATCTGCTGATCGTTCGTATAGCTATGGATCGTCGTCATGAAGCCGTGCGTGAAGCCCCAGTTGTCGAGCACCACCTTCACCACGGGCACGAGGCAGTTGGTGGTGCACGAGGCGTTCGAGAGGACGTGATGCTTCGCCGGGTCGTATTTCTGGTGGTTGACCCCCACCACGATCGTGATGTCCTCGCCCTTGGCGGGGGCGGAGATCACGACTTTTTTCGCGCCGGCGGCGAGATGCTTGTCGGCGTCCGGCCGGTTGGTGAACCGCCCGGTGCTCTCGAGCACCAGCTCCACGCCCAGCGCCTTCCAGGGCAGCTTCTCGGGCTCCTTGATCGCCGACACCTTGATGGGCTTGCCGTTGACGACCAGCGCGTCACCCTGCGCCTCGACCGTTCCGGGGAAGCGGCCGTGGACGGAGTCGTACTTCAAGAGATGCGCCAGCGTCGTGGTGTCGGTGATGTCGTTCACCGCCACGAACTCGAGGGCCTGCTGCTTCATGAGCACCGCGGCGCGCAGCACGTTGCGCCCGATGCGACCGAACCCGTTGATCCCCACACGCACTGCCATTGCTCTCCCCTAGGTGAAGTCCGGCACGAGCGCCCGGCCGAAGGTCACGGCCAGCACCGTGCGGGCGCCGGCGCGCTCCAACGCCCTCGCTGCCTCGGCGAGCGTCGCGCCGGTGGTGAAGACGTCGTCGACCAGAACGAGGGGCCGTTCGAACGCGGAACTCGGAACGCGGAACGCGGAACACTCATCCGCCCTTCCGTTCCGCGTTCCGCCTTTCGCGTTCCGCGTTTCAAACGCCCCCGCCACGTTCGCCAGCCGCGCCTCGGGTGTCAACGCCGTTTGGGTGCCCGTGTCCCGTGTCCGGACGAGTAGCTCCACGACGGGCCGGTTCCAGCGTCGGCTCAGGGCGCGCGCCAGGCGCTCGCTCTGGTTGTAGCCGCGCTGGCGCAGCCGCCCGGCGCCGAGCGGCACCGGCACGAGCCAGGCGGCCTCGCGCCCCGGCAGATCGAGCGACGCCATCGCGGACGCCAGATCGGCGGCGATGCGCGGCAGCCCGCGGTACTTGAGCGCGTGCACCGCGTCGCGCGCCGCCGCGTCAAGCCAGACCGCGGAACGGGCGAGTGTCAGCGCGGCCGGCCAGTCGGCGCACAGGCGGCAGCGGCCGAACAGCGGCTCCGGCTGACCGCAGCGCCCGCACCACGGCGCCCGCACCGGACGCCAGCGGTGGCGGCAGACGTCGCACACGAGGCGCTGGGAATCGCGGAACGACAGCAAGGCACGGCACTGCAGGCACTCGGCCGGGAGCAGCAGCTGGTCGAGCGCGTTACGCACGCAGCGCTCGGTCCACGGCCGCGCGCATCACCTCCACGGGCGCCGCCCGATCGGGAAAGAAGCGGCTGAACGCGGCGGCTCCCTGCTGCACCAGCACCTCGCGGCCGTCCTGGGCCCGCACGCCGGCCGCCCGCAGGGTACGCACCCAGCGGGTGCCACCGGGCGCGTACACCAGGTCGAGCGCGGCGGCGAGGCGCCGGGCGCGGTCGCCGTCGAGCGGCAGTGGATCCGCGTCCTTGAGGCCGAGGGGCGTGGCGTTGATGGCGACGTCGGGCTGGAGGGCGCCGCGCGCCGGCTCGGCGCGGGCGCCGCTCGTCTGCGCCCAGTCGCTGAACGCCCGGGCCCGCGCCGCGTCGCGCGACACCACGTGCAGGTCCGCCTTCGCCGTCGCCGCCGCCACCGCCACCGCCCGGGCGGCGCCCCCGGTGCCCACCAGCAGCCAGCTGCCGCCCCCGTCGGCGCCCAGCTGGCGCAGCGCGGTGAGAATGCCCGCGACGTCGGTGTTGTCCCCCACCAGCGCTCCGCGTTCGGTCCAGAACGTATTGCACGCGCCCACGCGCGCGCACAGCTCCGTTTTCTGCGCGATACATCGTTCCGCCGCCGCTTTGTGCGGCACGGTGATGTTCCCCGCCCCCCCCACCGCAGGCAGCACCGACAGGAGGCCGGGAAGCGCGGCGGCCGGCGTGGGAAGCGCGACGTACACGGCGTCCAGCCCGAGCGCGCGAATCGCCGCGTTGTGCATCGCGGGGGAGAGCGAATGGGTGACGGGATCGCCGAGCACCACCAACAGGCGCGTGTCAGCGCTGACTTCCACTCGCGAACTCTTTGACGATGCGCTCCACCGCCGCCTGGATCAGTCCCTCGAGCTCGGTGCACGTGTCACGGTACACGTCCAGGTCGCCGCCGAACGGATCGCTCACCTCGGCCTCGTCACCCTCGCGTCCCGCGTACTCGCCCAGCACGAAGACGCGGCCCTCGCCGCCGAGCTCGTCCACGCGCGCCCGGTGGTGGCGCGCCATCGTGAGCATCAGATCGGCGCCCTCGACCAGCTCGCGCGTCAGGAGCCGCGCACGGTGCCCCGAGAGATCGAGCCCGCGCTCGAGCCCGACCAGATAAGCTCCCTCCGACACGGGCGCGCCGTCCCAGGCACCCGTCCCCGCGGACGACACGGCGAGACCCTCGCTGCCGCGCTCCGCCAGCGCGCGGTCGAGCAGCGCCGCGGCGAGCGGGCTGCGGCAGATGTTGCCGGTGCACACCAACAGGATGCGTTTCGTCTTCGACTCCTCGGGTCTGGCGCCTAGGGGGCGAGCCGCCCAGCCGCGCGCCGCAGCTCGGCGAGCGTGAGCGCTCCTTCGCGGATCAGCCGCGGCGCCTGCCGGGTGCAGTCCACCACGGTCGAGGGAGGCGAGTTGCCCAGCACGCCGCCATCCAGCACGAGTAGCGTCCCTGCCTCCAGCGCCGGCGCGAAATCCCGGACGATCGCCTCCGCCCCGGGCGCCGGCGGCGCTCCAGGCAAGTTAGCCGATGTGGACGTCACCGGCTCTCCCAGGGCGCGCACCAGCCGGGCCATCCCGCGGTGCGAGGTCCAGCGCACGGCGATGCCCCCCTCGGGACCGCGCAGCGCGTCGGGCAGCCGGCCGCTGCCGCCCGGCAGCACCAGCGTCAGGGGACCCGGCCAGAAGGCCCGCGCCAGCGCGCCCGCGGCCTCGCCGAAGGCGAGCCCCTGCTCTTCCGCCATGTCCCGGTCGGCGACCAACAGCAGAAAGGGCTTGTCGGGACGGCGCCCCTTGAGCCGGGCCAGCGCCTGCACCTCGGCGGCGCGCGGCCGCGACCCCAGGCCGTACACCGTCTCGGTCGGATAAGCGATCAGGCCACCGGCGCGGAGATGGGCCACCGTGGGATCCAGTGCGGCCGTCACCTCCGCGTCGGTACGGAACGGGACCGGCCTCACCGCAGCTCACGAGCGAGCGCCTCGGCGATCCGGAAGTCGTCGGCCGTCGTCACTTTCAAGTTGTAGGGCGAGTCGGGCACGACGTCCACGGGCAGGCCCGCGCGCTCACACAGCTCTGCGTCGTCGGTCGGCGCGGCATCGCCGTTCGCGAGCCCCGCGTAGGCCCGCTCGATCATCGCCCGCGGGAACCCTTGCGGCGTCTGCGCCCGCCAGAGACGGTTTCGCGCGACGGTTTTCGTGATACGCTCCTGCTCGACGTCTTTGACGGTGTCGGAAACCGCGATCGCGGCCACGGCGCCGACCCCCGCACGGGCTTTGGCGACTACCCCGTCGATCGTTTCCCGGGTCACGAACGGACGGGCACCGTCGTGGATCAGCACGATGGTCACGTGCTGCGGCAAGACGCGCAATCCCGCGCGCACCGAGTGCGCCCGGGCCGCGCCGCCGGCGACGAGCCTCAGGCGCTCACCCACGAGCTTTGCGAGCCACTCGGGGGGCCGCGTCTCAAACCCCGCCGGCAGGGCGACGACCACGTGGCCGACCTCCGGGTGCGACGTGAAGGGGCGCAGCGCCCGCAGCAGCATGGGGACGCCGAGAATGGGGCGGAATTGCTTCGGCTCTCCGGGTCCGGCCCGCGCGCCCGCCCCCGCGGCCACGATCACGACCCCGACGTCAGGCGGCGAGCCGTCGGGCGAGGTCACCGATGCCGTCCACCGCGACCACGTCGAGACCGGGCAGGATCACGCGCGAGCGGGCCGAGAGGAAGGCGCGCCGGAAGCCTTGCCGCAGCGCCTCGCCCAGCCGCCGCTCCAGGCCCGAGACGGGGCGAATCTCGCCGCCCAGTCCCACCTCCCCGAGGAACACGGCGTCCGGCGGCAGCGGCCGGTCGTGCACGCTCGACACCAGCGCCGCCAGCACGGCGAGGTCGGTCGATGGCTCGACCAGCCGGGCCCCGCCCGTCACGTTGACGAACACGTCGAGGGTCCCGAAGGGCAGCCCGGCGCGGCGCTCGAGCACCGCGAGCAGCACCGCCAGTCGACGGTGGTCGAGCCCCGTCGCCACGCGCTGCGGCGTGCCGAAGCCACTCTTGGCGGCGAGCGCCTGGATCTCGACCAGCAGCGGTCGCGTGCCCTCCATCAGGGCCGTCACCGCCGAGCCCGACACACCGCTGGTGCGGCCGGCGAGGAACGCCGCCGCCGGATCGGCGACCGGCTCGAGGCCGGCGCCGGTCATGGCGAACACGCCGATCTCGTCCACCGAGCCGAACCGGTTCTTTACCGCGCGCAGGATGCGATGGTCCAGCGTGCTCTCGCCCTCGAAGTAGAGCACCGTGTCCACGATGTGCTCGAGCGTCTTGGGGCCCGCGATGCCGCCGCCCTTCGTCACGTGTCCCACGAGCAGCACGGCGGGCCCCGTCTCCTTCGCCAGCCGCATGAGCCGGGCGGCGCACTCGCGCACCTGACCGACGTTGCCGGGAGCGCCTTCCAGCTCGTCGGTGTACGTGGTCTGAATCGAGTCCACGAACACGACCTGCGCGTCCAGGGCGCGCGCGTGATGCGCGATCGCCTCGAGCCGCGTTTCCCCCAGCACGTGGACGGCCCCGGCGTCCAGCGTGAGGCGGTCGGCGCGCAGCCGCACCTGGTCGGGAGACTCTTCCCCCGAGACGTACAGCGTGCGGATGCCGGCGTGCTCGAGGCGCGCCGCGCACTGCAGCAGCAGGGTGGATTTTCCGATGCCGGGCTCGCCCCCCACCAGCACGACCGAACCCGGCACGATGCCGCCGCCCAGCACGAAGTCGAACTCGCGCAGGCCCGTTTGCCACCGCTCCAGACGCGGCCCCCCGCCCAGGGCGGACAGGCGGACCGGCGGACTGCCGGACGGGGAGACGCGATTCCTGTCGGGCCGTCCGCTTGACCGCCCGACGGCCTCTTCCACGAGTGTATTCCACGCCCCGCAGGAGTCGCAGCGGCCCGCCCACTTCGGCTGCTCGGCCCCGCAGTCGGTGCAGCGGAACACCGAATGCGCCCTAGCCACGGATCGCCTCGGCTGGCGCCTCGCGCGACGAGAAGTTGTCGAACCGCGTGTATTCCTTCTTGAAGAACAGCTTCACGGTGCCGGTGGGCCCGTTGCGCTGCTTCCCGACGATGAGCTCCGCCAGGCCCTCGAGGCTCTCGTTGGTCTTGGGGTCGGTTGGGCCGTCGTAGAACTCCTGACGATAGATGAAGCAGACCACGTCGGCGTCCTGCTCGATGGCGCCCGACTCACGCAGGTCGGAGAGCTGCGGCCGGCGGTGCTCGCCGCCGCGCTGCTCCGGCGCGCGCGACAGCTGCGAC
>WNGG01008921.1_pt1 | contig 12993 bp, 8 predicted proteins | sample 5400661 | NCBI WGS metagenome assembly WNGG01 (sample SAMN13153372, study PRJNA577476) | soil metagenome | isolation source: 100 cm soil or saprolite under Garry oak tree replicate 1 | place: USA:California | collected 2016-06-15
GCCCTTCGACCCAACGCCGTGCGCGCAACTGGGGAAACCGCCGGCGCAGCTCGGTGAGCTCGCTCACCAAGGCGGTCATGTCCTCCTCATTGCGGCCGAGCGCGGACCAATCCACCCATCCGATTGGATTGTCCTGGCAATAGGCGTTGTTGTTGCCGCCCTGGCTATTGCCGACTTCGTCTCCGGCGAGCAGCAACGGCACGCCTTGCGCCAACATCAGACTTGCAAGCAGATTGCGCCGCAGTTGCCGCCTCAGCTGCAGAATCTCGGGATTATCAGTCGGTCCTTCGACGCCGTGATTCGTGCTGTGATTTTCGTCGAATCCGTCTCGATTGTGCTCGCCGTTTGCTTCGTTGTGCTTGCGCTCGTAGCTGACGAGATCTGCAAGCGTGAACCCATCATGAACCGTAACGTAGTTGATGCTCGCGCACGGGCTGCGACCGTCGTGATGAAACAGATCGGCTGAGCCGGTCATGCGGCGGCCAAGCTCGCCGATAAGATTGCCTTCGCCGGACCAGTAGCGACGCAGCGTGCCGCGAAAACGGTCGTTCCATTCCGACCAGCCCGACGGAAACGCGCCGACCCGATAGCCGCCGGGACCAAGATCCCATGATTCAGCGATCAGCTTGGTTCCGGCCAAAACAGGGTCCTGCCGGATGGCCGCAAAAAAGGCCGCGCCACCATCGAACCCGTTGGACCCGCGGCCGAGCGTGCTTGCGAGATCGAACCTGAACCCGTCGACGTGACAAACCTGCACCCAATATCGCAGCGAATCCATCACCATCTGTAGCACGCGCGGATGCGTGAGCTTGAGTGCATTCCCGCAGCCCGTGAAGTCGTCGTAGTAGCGGGGCTTGTCGGAGAGAAGCCAGTAATAGGAGGTGTTGTCGATGCCGCGGAAGCTCAGCGTCGGGCCGAGGTGATTGCCTTCGGCGGTATGGTTGTAGACGACATCGAGGATGATTTCGATGCCGGCATCATGCAATCGCGACACGGTCGATCGAAATGCATCGAGCGATCCATCCGCGGCGTAACGGGTCTCGGGTGCGAAAAAGCCCAGCGTATTGTAGCCCCAATAGTTGCTAAGGCCGCGCTCGATCAGATGCCGATCGTCGATGAAGGCGTGGATCGGCAGCAGTTCAAGTGCGGTGACGCCTAGACGCCTGAGATGATCGACCACTGCCGGTGCCGCAAGCCCGCGATATGTACCGCGCCAAGCGGGCGGCACATCCTCGCGAAGTTGCGTCAGTCCCTTGACGTGGGCTTCGTAGATGACCGTGTCTTGCCAGGGAATCGACGGTCGACGTTCTTCGCCCCATGTGAACGCTTCGTCGACGACGACGCTCTTCGGTATTCCACGCGCGTTGTCCCGCCGGTCGAACGAGAGGTCTGCCCGGGCGCTGCCGGCGCGATACCCGAAATGCGCGTCGCTCCAGACGAGGCGCCCGGCGAGCTGCTTGGCATAGGGATCGACGAGGAGCTTGTGCGCATTGAAGCGCAATCCCCGCTCGGGCTGATAAGGGCCATGGACCCGGTAACCGTAGAGCTGTCCCGGCGCGACATCATTGAGGTAGCCGTGCCAGACATCCTCGGTGCGTTCCGGCAACGCGATGCGCTCGATCTCGCGGCGACCGTGACTGTCGAATAGGCAAAGCTCGACCTTTTCGGCATTCGCCGAAAACAGCGCGAAATTCGTTCCGCGCCCGTCCCATGTGGCACCCAACGGATGCGGCGCACCGGCCGAAATCCGCACCCTACCGCTCCGGAACGAGAAAAATTGCCGCAAGGGGCGGAACAACAAGGCTGACCTCGGGAACTGCGCCTTCGTCCAACGTCCTGACCGCGCCCGCGTTCCCGACATTGCTGCCGCCGTAGAGCGCGGAATCGCTGTTGAGGACCTCACGCCAAGTCCCCGAGAACGGAACCTTGATGCGGTAGTCGCGGTAGACCTCGGGGGTGAAGTTCACCACCACCAGGCAACGCTCGTGCGTCTGGCGTCCTTTTCGCAGCCACGCGAACACGCTGCGTTCGACATCATGCATGACCAGCCACTCAAACCCGGCATCCTCGCAATCGAGTTCGTGCAAAGCCGGTATCGTCCGGTAAAGACGATTGAGATCGCGGACCAAAGCCTGCACGCCCGCATGTTGAGAAGGTGCCAATCAAGCGAGTGGTCATGGCGCCATTCGCTCTCCTGACCGAACTCGCTGCCCATGAACAGCAGCTTCTTGCCGGGATGGCCGAACATGAAGCCGTAATAGGCGCGCAGATTGGCAAAGCGCTGCCATTTGTCGCCTGGCATGCGGCCGAGAATCGAACGCTTGCCGTGCACGACCTCGTCATGGGAGAGCGGCAGGATGAAGTTCTCGAAGAACGCGTAGTGCAAACCGAAAAGGATTTGGCCGTGATGATGCTTGCGGTAGATTGGATCTTTGCTGATGTATTCGAGCGTATCGTGCATCCATCCCATGTTCCACTTGTACCCGAACCCGAGACCGCCCCAATCCACCGGCCTTGATACCATGGGCCAAGCGGTCGACTCCTCCGCCGCCGTGGTCGCATTGGGATATCGTGAGAACAGCTCCGAATTGAAGCGGCGAAGCAGGTTGATGGCGTCGAGGTTTTCGCGTCCGCCGTATTTATTCGGGATCCAGCCGCCTTCGGGCCGGCTGTAATCGAGATACAGCATGGAAGCGACGGCATCCACGCGCAGCCCGTCGATGCCGTAGCGATCGAGCCAAAACAACCCGCTACCCAGCAGGAAGTTTGCGACCTCGGTGCGGCCGTAATTGTAGACGAGCGTGTTCCAATCGAGGTGACGACCTTGTTGCGGATTTTCATGCTCATATAGTGCCGTCCCGTCGAAACGGCTGAGGCCATGCGGATCGTCGGGGAAGTGTCCTGGCACCCAGTCCAGAATGACGGCGAGTCCCTTTCGGTGGCATGCATCGATCAAGGCGGCAAAGTCGGCTGGACTGCCAAAGCGACTGGTGGGTGCAAAAAGTCCGGTCGGCTGATAGCCCCACGATCCGTCGAATGGATGTTCGCTCACCGGCAGGAATTCGAGATGGGTGAACCCCATGTCGCTGGCGTAAGCTGGCAATTCCTCCGCCAGCTCGCGGTAGCTCAGCCAACGGCCGCCACGTTGCGGCTGCCGCCGCCACGAGCCGAGATGGACTTCATAGATCGATATCGGCGCGCGCAATGCATTGATCCCGGCAGGTGCCGGTTGCGGCCGTTGGATCGTGTCGCGATCGACCACGATCGACGCCGTCTGCGGCCGCAGCTCGGCAGCGAAAGCGAGTGGATCGGACTTCAACGGCAGCAGGTGGCCGTCCGGCCCGACAATCTCATATTTGTATTTGTCGCCGGCGCGGGCTTCGGGCACGAAAATTTCCCAAAAGCCATTGCCGCGCACGCGCATGGCGTGGCGGCGTCCATCCCATAGATTGAAATCGCCAACCACGCTGACCCGCTTGGCCGCCGGCGCGAACACGGCGAAGGCTACGCCTGCCACGCCATCGAGCACCATCGGATGGGCGCCCAGCTTTTCGTAAGGATGCATATGCGTTCCTTCGCCGAGCAGGTAGAGATCGAGATCGGACAAGATCGGCGGGAAGCGGTAGGGATCCTCGATCTCGACCTGCCGTTCGCCGTAACGCGCGCGCAGGCGATAGTGGCGCGGTCCATTGGACAAACGACCCTCGAACAGACCGGCATCGTGGATGCGTTGAAGATCGCTTTCGTGGCCATGCTCGTCGATGACGGCAACGCCTTCGGCATCCGGAAGGAAGACGCGAACGACGGACGAGTCATTTTCTACATGCGGGCCGAGATAGCGGAACGGATCGGAATGGCGACCCTCGATGACGGCATAGGCTTCCGGCGTGAGCGAGCTCATTGCGGCGCGCCTTCCGAACGCGAGAGAATGCGCCAGGTGCCGGCCAGCGGCACCCGCAGCCAATCGGGCCGATGCGCGAGCTCATATTCGATTTCATAGAAAGCCTTCTCCAACAGGAAAAAATCGAGAAGAGCATCGGCGGCCTCGGGCGATTGCGGCCAAAGTCTCGTGTCCCTCAATGATGATCGATATGCCGCCATAAAGGCGGCGACGGAGTGTTCGCGCCAATCTTCGAGCGCGCGGGCGAGCTTGGCATGGTGTTCATCGGGCGCCGACTTGAGCGCACGCTCGAGCGCAGCCGTTGCGGAATAGTCGATCGAGCGGATGAGACCGGCTACATCGCGGGCAGCGGGGGCCTTGCGCCGGCGATCCTCGATGCTGCGGCGCGGCTCGCCTTCGAAATCGATGATGGAGATGTCGTCCTTGACGATCAGAATCTGCCCGAGATGAAAATCACCGTGATGACGGATCTTCATTGCGTCGACGGTTTCCGGAAGCAATTCGCCCAATCGCGCGGGAAGCGAGTCTCGGTAGGACAAGAGCGCGTCGAGCAGCTGGCGATCATTCTCCGCCAACTCCGATCGGCGACGTGCCAAGTCACCGAGGGCGCGGCCGGCACGCTGCAGGATGCCTTCCGTCCAATTCCCGACATCGTCGGCCGCAATCGGTTCCGGAGCGAATGCGGCGATATCATCACGGCTTGCAAGCGCGAGCTGCAACTCGGCGACCCGCCGCCCGATCTGGTCCATCCGCCGCAGATAGGCGGCTTGCTCATCGCTGTGCCCGGCGGCCTCGGCCGTCAGGAGGCGCTGTTCCTCGACGAAACGGTCCAGATAGGCGCTCGTCACCGTCCAGGCGTCACCCTGGTTTTGCACGAAGCCGTGCACGACGGCGACGGCGCTGCGAGCCCCGTTCTCCTCCAGCTCGACCGTTCCGAGCAGGGGCGGGGCATGCGAGAACGCGACTGTTTCCGTGAGAAAATGGCCGACCTCGATTTCCGGGTTGAGCCCCGGCTCGAGGCGGCGAAAGAGCTTGACGACATAGTCTGTTCCGACAAGGACCGTCGTATTCGACTGCTCCGTATCGATGGCACGCACGTCTTGGATCGCGAGCGGGCCGTCTTTCGCAAAGGCCGCCGTCGGCGCGAACTCGATTCGACGACGGTCGGCTTCGGTGGTGTGCCCTGCGCGCAGGTTTTCGAGCAGAAGAGAGATAAAGCTCGGATCTGCGGTGGCGTCGAGCAGGGTGCCTTCGCGTGGCCCCTGGCGCACGGCGGCGAGCGCGCTTGGATCTTGTCGCTCGGGGTCAAAACGGGTCCATTTGATGGTCAAGGGCAGGAGATAATGCGCGGTTTCGCGCTTGTCTTTGGTTTCGAGCAACGCAACTCCCAGATCGGGATCGGCCGCCACGATTGGAACGGCGCCGACGATATGGGTCGTCGCCAGCCTGCCTCGATTCGCATACCAGCGCCGGCTCGCAAGAAATGCCGGAAGGACATCGCGTTCGAGTATCGATTTGGAACGGCCGCGCAGCAGAGATCTCCAGCCGTCGGTGACGACGAGCGTCTCGAATTCCGCCCAGATCCTCGGGCCCTCGATCGTCGACGCATCCGGTTCGCGGAGCAGGAACCAAAAGAATCCGTAGGGCCCGAGCGTCACAAGGTAGGCACCATCGCCAATCGGCGGAAAGTTCGTTCGGCCCAGCAATTCAAACGGCACGCGGCCACGCCAGGGGGCGAGGTCGATCTCGGCAGCCTGCGCCGAGCGCGACAGATTGGCGACACAAAGCACGACTTCGTTTTCGTGTTGCCGCACGTAGACGAGCACGGAGCGATTTGCCGGGCGGATAAATGTCAGCGATCCGCGGCCAAACACCTTGCTCGACTTGCGAACCGAAATCAGGCGTTTGGTCCAACTCAGCAGCGACGCCAGACTGCGCGATTGCGCTTCGACGTTGACCGCCTCGTACCCATAGACCGGGTCCATGATCATTGGCAGGTAGAGCTGCGCCGGGTCGCAACGGGAGAACCCGCCATTGCGATCCGGCGTCCACTGCATCGGCGTGCGCACGCCATTACGATCGCCGAGATATATATTGTCGCCCATCCCGATCTCGTCGCCGTAATAGATGATCGGCGTGCCGGGAAACGACATCAGCAGCGAGTTCATCAGCTCGATCTTGCGCCGGTCATTGTCCATCAACGACGCCAATCGCCGTCTGATCCCCAGATTGATGCGGGCGCGAGGGTCGGTCGCATAGGTTGACCAGAGGTAATCGCGCTCGACATCGGTTACCATTTCGAGCGTGAGTTCGTCGTGGTTGCGCAGGAACAGCGCCCACTGGCAGTTGGCCGGGATGTCCGGAGTCTGTCGGAGAATGTCAGTGATGGGAAAGCGGTCTTCCTGAGCGATTGCCATGTAAATCCGCGGCATCAGCGGAAAGTGATACGCCATGTGGCACTCGTCGCCGTCGCCGAAATAGGCGTTGACGTCTTCCGGCCACTGATTGGCCTCAGCGAGAAGGACTTTGCCAGGCATGTAGGAGTCGAGCGCACACCTGATTTTTTTGATGATCGCGTGGGTTTCCGGAAGGTTCTCGTTGTTGGTCCCTTCGCGCTCGCACAGATATGGAATGGCGTCCAAACGGAAGCCATCGATGCCGAGATCGATCCAGCGGCGCATGATCTGAATCATGGCCGCAAGCACGCGCGGATTGTCGTAATTGAGATCCGGCTGATGCGAGAAGAAGCGGTGCCAGTAATACGCCCCAGCAAGCGGGTCCCAGGCCCAATTTGATTTCTCGGTGTCGCTGAAGATGATGCGCGTCCCCGCATAGGCATGGTCGTGATCGCTCCACACATACCAGTTGCGGGCATCGGACGTCGGTTTGCTTTGGCGCGCGCGTACGAACCAGGGATGTTGGTCGGACGTATGATTGATGACGAGCTCGGTGAGCACTCGCAGCCTTCGCCGCTTGGCCTCCTGCATGAAGCGACGGAAATCCGACATCGTGCCGAAATCGGCATTGATGGTGCGGTAGTCGGAAATGTCGTAGCCGTCGTCACGGCCGGGCGAGGGATAGAATGGCAGCAGCCAAAGCGCCGTGACGCCGAGATCCTCCAGGTAGTCGAGCTTTTCGGTCAGCCCTGCGAAATCGCCGATGCCGTCGTTATTGCTGTCGGCGAAAGCCTTGACATGAAGCTGATAGATGATCGCGTCCTTGAACCAAAGCTCGTCGCTTTCGAGCCTCGGCGCCGCCCTGATGTCAGCGACCACATCCATGGCACAGCCTTCACGCGAAGCAGCGGAACAGCAGGGCGGGGTCCTGCTGCTCATCGATGCGCAAACGGACTCCGCCCCACTCGAGGACGTGCCGTTTGCCCGTGATCAGATTTTCAATGGATTTGACCCGCCGGCGTGAGGTCGACGGACCAATTTCGATATCGCCGAAATGAAACCAGAACTCCCGCGGTCCGGCCTTTGTCAACGCCACGGCGACGGCCACCGCATTGTCGCGCGCTACCGATTCCTTGATGAAGCCGATGACGTCGTTGTCATCGATCTGCGCAAAGCGCAAATTGCTGGTTTGCAAGAGCGCCGCATTGTCCCGCCGTATCCGGTTGAGGCATGCGATGTAGTCTTTGATATTGCCAGGCCGATCCCAGTCGCGAACCTTCAATTCATACTTCTCGGAGTTAAGGTATTCCTCCTTTCCGGGTATCGCTTCGTGCTCCAGCAATTCGAAACCGTTGTAGATGCCGTAACTGCCCGACAGCGTGGCGGCAAGCGCCACCCTCGCCTTGAAGACCCAGGGCTCGCCGCTCTGCAGATGGAACGGCAGGATGTCGGGCGTATTGACGAAGAAATTGGGCCGGAAATATTCGCGTTCGGGATAGCGGGTGATCTCGCTCACGTAGGCCTGCAATTCCTCCTTGCCCGTGCGCCAAGTGAAGTAGGTGTAGGACTGGCTGAAGCCGAGCTTGGCGAGCGCCTTCATGACCTTGGGTCTGGTGAATGCCTCGGACAAGAAGATGACGTCCGCATCGACGGACTGGACTTCTCGGATCAACCATTCCCAGAACGCAAACGCCTTGGTATGCGGATTGTCGACGCGAAAGATCCGCACCCCTTGCGCGACCCAGAACAGCACGACGTCGCGCAGGGCTTTCCAAAGCCCTTCGTTGTCGGCCCCGTAGAGGTCGGGATTGACGATATCTTCGTACTTTTTTGGCGGATTTTCCGAATATTGGATCGAGCCGTCGGGTCTGCGTCTGAACCATTGCGGATGCTGCGCGAGCCAGGGATGGTCGGGCGAGCACTGGACGGCAAAGTCGAGTGCGACTTCCAATCCGTGCTCGGCGCAGGCGCGCACCAAGCGCCGAAAATCGTCGAGCGTCCCGAGCTCGGGATGCACGGCATCGTGGCCGCCCTCGGCGGAGCCGATGGCATAGGGACTGCCCGGATCGCCGGCTTCGCAACGGAGCGAATTGTTGCGGCCCTTGCGGTTCACGCGGCCGATCGGATGGATGGGCGTCAAATACAGCACATCGAAGCCGAGCGCGGCGATGTCGGGCAATCGATTGATGCAATCGTCAAAGGTACCGTGCCTACCGGGAACGGACGATTGACTGCGCGGCATCATCTCGTACCAGGCGCCTGCCCGCGCGATCGCGCGGTCGGCCACCAACGGGTAATTGGCGCTGCGGGTAAGATCGGACTGCTGGCCTTTGCTGGCTGCTGCCGCAAGCTCCTCGGACAAAAGCGGGGCTGGATTTTCGGCGATGCCCGGTTTCCGGCAGACATCCCGAATGAGCCGAGCATGTTCGCCGTACCTGAGCCTGAGATCCGCCAACAGGTTGCGGCCTTCCTCGATTTCGAGGCTGATATCCATCCCGGCCGCCCTTTTGGCCAGGAAATCGCGACGCCAGCTCGCAAATACGTCCGTCCAAGCCTCGATGGCGTAGACGTAGCGGCCGGCCTTGGGAGGGGTGAAGCTTGCCCGCCAGCGGTCGTTGTCGTGCAGCACCATGGGAACGCGGAGCCATTTGTCGGTTCCTTCGCGCCGCCACAAGAGTTCGGCTGCGAGCACGACATGGCCGTCGCGGAAGATATCGGCCCAGACGTCGACCTCCTCGCCGACGATGCGCTTGACTGGAAAACGGCCTCCATCGACGACGGGGTAAACGTCTTCGATGTAGATGCGATGTTTAGAAAGGTCGCCGACGGATCGGATGCTGGCGTTGGCTGTCACGGCTCGATTGTGCTTTGCCGCCCTGTCAAGCCGCCCGGGCGGCGGAAGGGCATTGATGGAACCTGGACCCTCCCGCTTTGGTTCCAGGCCGCGTTTCAGGTCGCGTTACGCCGAAAAATATGAAATCGTATTGCGCAATCCGCGGGTTCTTAGCGGAACAAACCCGGATCGTCCTTGTTGTCGGTCCATCGATCCAGACGAAATCTTTTGCACCGCACGCAAGGTCGGGTCTGTCGTAGAGCGCCGCGACCATGGACCGCGTGTTTGAACGAGCAGCTCTTTGCGGTTTGGAAACCGAATACCGGGACGCGTTCGGAAATCTTCGGACTGTCGAACCGGAGGTTCTTACTCGAATCCTCAAGGCTCTGGCCTCCGGTCGTGATGCGGCCGATCGCATGCTGCCGCGGAGCATCGTGATCCGTGGCGAGGCGGATCCACCCCTGCGCTTAGCCGCTGTCGAGGGGCTGCCGCTGCGCTGGCAGATCTTTTCGGAGCACAGGATCGCCGCGGGCGAGGGGACATCACCTCTGCTGACGCTGCCAAGCGCGCTACAAAACGGGATCTTTCGACTGCGTGTCACAGTCGCAAGCCCGTCACGTCCCCTATCCGAGGACGCCTGCTTAATCGTCTGCCGCGACCGGGCGTACCAAGGAGAGCAAACGGCGCCACGGCGGATGTGGGCGCTCGGGGTACAGCTCTACGGGGTGAGGTCGCTGCGCAACTGGGGGCATGGCGACTTTACCGATCTTGCCGCGCTCGTCGACCTTGCCGCCGATCTGGGCGCAGCGGGCATCGGGCTCAACCCGCTGCATGCTTTATTCGATGGGGCGTCGGACGCCAGCCCCTACGCCCCGAACAGCCGCCTCTTTCTCAATCCGCTCTACGTCGATGTGGATGCAGTTCCGGAATTTCCCGGCCTACAAGCCGCCGGGCTGGAAGAAGAGGTCGAACGCCTTCGAACGCGCGAGATCGTCGATTACGACGGCGTTGCAAATGCCAAGATGCGCGCGCTCGAGCTTGCATACGAAGTCTTTCGCGATGAAGGCACTGTGGAAAGGCGTCGCGCCTTCGATCGGTTTCGACAAGCGCAGGGACCCACGCTGGCTCGCTTTGCGTGTTTCGAGTGGCTGCGCCAGAAATTCGGACATCCGTGGTGGGAATGGCCGCAAGAGTGGCGAAGGGTCGAAGACCAAACGCTCGCTGTGCTTCGACATACCGAGGCGGTATCGACCGGTCTCTTCGAATTCGTGCAGTGGGTGGCCCACGAGCAGCTCGACCGCTGTCGTGCGAAAGGCTGCGAGCGGGGCCTGCCGCTCGGGCTCTATCTCGATATCGCGGTCGGAGTTCGCAGCGACGGCTTCGACGCTTGGTGCGATCAGGATGCGGTCTTGGCGGGGATGGCAGTTGGTGCGCCGCCGGACGTCCTCAACACCGCGGGACAGAACTGGGGTTTGGCCGGGTTCAATCCCGCCGGCCTTGAAGATCGGCAGTTCGAACCGTTTCGCCGCATGCTGCAGGCGTCCATGCGCTACGCGGGGGCGATTCGGCTGGATCACGTCTTGGGCTTGAAGCGCCTCTACCTCATTCCCCACGGCGTGCAAGCGAGCCAGGGGGCCTACATTCGCTTTCCCTTCGAGGCGATGTTGGCAGTCACCGCCCTATCCAGCATGGAACACGGGTGCATTGTTGTGGGGGAAGACCTTGGGACCATTCCCGAAAATTTTCGCGAGACGCTCGCGGATTGGGGCATCTGGACGTATCAAGTCATGTTGTTCGAGCGCTCGGCGAACGGCGCTTTTTTCCCGCCCGAAAGCTACCGAGAGAATGCACTGGTGTCATTCGGAACGCATGACGTTGCAACCTTCGCGGGGTGGAGGGATCAACATGATTTGGCTGTCAAGCGAGCGCTGGGCATGGATCCCGGCGAGACGAGCGAGGAGCGTCACGGTGCCCTCGATGCCCTGCGCCACGCGTTGCAGGAGCGCGGGCTCGAGAGCGCCGACTTTGCGTCGGTGGCAAGGTATCTCGCGGACGCTCCGTCACGGCTTTTGGTCGTATCGATGGAGGACATCCTGGGAATAAGGAATCAGGTCAATCTACCTGGGACGACCAATGAACATCCGAATTGGCGCCATCGCTTGCCCATATCCTTGGAAGACTTGAAAAATCAGGCAGCTCTAAGATCAACGGCGGATATCATGAGGTCAGCGGCCCGGGGTTCTCCTGCTTAGAACAACGGGGAAGGCCCAGCCCGGCCCCCCAAGGCCAAACGGTGGGTAGTGTCCTAATTCCGAGGCATCTGTCCTGATTGGTGTGCTTTCCGACTGACTCTGCCCAGACTGTTGTGTTACATTCATGCATCACCGATAGCGGCCCTGGGTCAGGCGCCGGTGGCTGAGAGACCGATCGCGCTCCCGCCTGGAGAGAGGAGCGCGGAGAAATGCGTGGGTTTCTCGCGGAGCATTTAGGGGTGTTTGACCCCGATGAGATTCGCATTCTAGCCGCCGCATTCGATAAAGCATGGGAGGCCGTTCAAGCCAGCGGAGTGACATACCCGAAGGCTCAGGCTGAATTGGCGCGGGCGATACTCGCAAAACATATTATTGCCGCTGCTAAGGACGGCGAATTTGACCAGGGTCGGCTACACGATGGCGCTCTAGTGGCCTTGGCTCAATCAAATTTGCGACGCGCACCGCGTCCGCCGCGGTAAGGCCGCCTGAGGAGAAAGGCGGTCCCGATGTCGGCAACCAAACTGAGGCGCAGGCGAGGCCCTAAGCCCGACCGCCGCCGCGCGCTCGAGCTGCTCGCCTCCTGCCGGGACGGCCGCACCGAGGCAATGATGCTCGCGCATGGCTTCACGGTCGAGCAGATTGTCGAGCTAGTGCGTGCCGGACTCGCAACCGCACAGCCCGAGCGCATGCGCGCTGGCGGCCATGAAATCGAGGTCACCAGAGTACATATCACTGACGCCGGCCAACGGATGCTTTTGGGCGAGCCTGGTGGCCGGTTTTGAACCCGGTCGGCGGGCGTAGCCGTTGGGGGCCGCCTCAATTGGCGGCCTCGTCATCTGAGGAATGATCGGGGTGGCCCGGCGGGCGTGCTCTCTGTTCCAAAAAAAGCCCCGCTAGGGCGGGGCTGAAAACAGGGACGTGGGGGATCAGCCATGACACCCCACGTGTCCTAATGTGCAGACGAGAGTTTCCTAATTAGGGAACAGTACCAAACGGTGTACACAATCTCGCCTCGGTTGCACCTATAACTAAGGTGTTGTTGATGCGTAGTCGGGAGGCAATGATGGGCGGTAAATACTCGGCGGAATGGTGGGAAAAAATCGCAGATATCAACCGTGAAATTTCGGCACGGCATAATCCCTCAAGCGTCGTTGACGATCTCATACAGGCAACGGCCAGTGGCCAGTCGTCTCCCATCAGGAAATCTGAAACACCTCTGAGAGGGGCTGGTTTCAAGGCGGCGAAACCGCGCCGGGATGGTCTCAGTTCGAATTTTGTCGATCTAGTCGAACAGTCGTAGTCGAGGGGGCGTATTGGCCCCAGGGGGCTGCCGCCCCCTGGGGTTGGACAGATCCGGGCGCTAAGGGGCCACCCTCAACTCCCAAACCGCCCGTATACTATGTCGGATGTTCGTCTCTGAACTCAGCCCCGCAGATCGGCGGGGCTGTTCCTTACCGGGGCGTCCCGATTGACCGCCGGAGAGTGTTGTTTCGATATTTTGCCATGATTGCCGGCCTAAATGTGCCGACCAAGCTAAGTAACGGGGGATCGCGGCATGGGCGTCGATGTCTTGCGGAACAAGGCGGAAGAATACTTGGAGAAGGCACGTGC
>WNGG01014715.1_pt1 | contig 12993 bp, 12 predicted proteins | sample 5400661 | NCBI WGS metagenome assembly WNGG01 (sample SAMN13153372, study PRJNA577476) | soil metagenome | isolation source: 100 cm soil or saprolite under Garry oak tree replicate 1 | place: USA:California | collected 2016-06-15
GCCCGGTTCAGCGTGCGCGCCATCTGCCCGAGCACCTCGATCGGGGCGGTGAACATCGTCGTGTAGAGCAGGAACGACACGAACGTCCCCGCCGAGAGCTCCGCCCCGCCCCCGAGCAGGCGCGGCATGGCCAGCATCCACACGGCGAGCGTGCTGGCTTGCACGGCGAGCATCAGCAGCGGCCAGAACGTCGTCCACAGGTGGTGCATCCGGTTGATCTCGCCGGTCACGTCGTCGTTGTATCGCACGAACCGAGCGATCTCGCGCGACTCCTGGTTGAACGCCTTGACGACGCGGATCCCGGGCATCGTGTCCGACAACACGTCCGTCAGGCGCGACCACTTCCGCCACACGCGCAGGAACCTGCGGTTGAGGGCCTCGCCGTGGCGATAGATCGCCCAGCAGAACAGCGGCACGGGAGCGATCATCACGAGGCCGAGCCGCCAGTCGAGCGACAGCAGCACCGCCCCGAGCCCCGCGAGCATGACGAGCGACAGCGACACGTCCACGACGCCGAACGCCAGGAATTCCCACAACCGGTCGGTGTCGGCCGAGACCCGGGTGATCAGGCTGCCCGTCCGCTTGCGCGAGAAGAACGAGAGACTGAGCCGCTGGATGTGCTCGTACAGCTCCGCACGCAGGTCGCGCGCCACGCACTCCCCCAGGACGGCCATCAGCCGCAGGCGCGCCACGGCCGCAGCCTGGCGCACGACGTACACCAGCGCCATCGCCGCCACCGCGAGCCACGCGATCGCGCTCGCGCGCCCGACCGCCAGCCGACCCTCCTGGGCCGGTCGCACGACGCGGTCGATCAGGTAGCCCGCGAGGTAGGGCGGCACGAGACTCACGAGCGTGATGAGCGTCGCCGCGGCGATGCCCAGCGCCAGCGGGCGCCGGTAGGGCGCGAGGTAGCCGAGCAGCCGGCGGATCACCGCCGCCTGACGCCCCGCGACCAGGGCCTGGGCGTCGCGGATCGGGCGGGCGACGCTCGCCGCATACTCCTGGTCTGAGTCCGCGGGCGCGACCGGGCGCCCCTCGAGCGCTTCCTCGAGGACGAAGCGGAGGTTCTCGAAGCCGCGCCGCTGGCGGTGCGTGTAGCGGAGCAGCGCGAGGGGCGGGTCGCCCGGGCGCCCGAGGATCGTGAGCGTGTTGGCCGAGAGACCCGGCGCCTCGCGCACGGCCTGGATGTGCGCGCGCGCGACGCTGTGGATGTCCCACCCCAACCCCCGGTCACCGGGCCGGGCCACCGCAATGTGCCTGGGCCCGAGCGCGACCCAGGACTCGGTCAGCCGGAGCCCGTGGTCGAGGTCGGCGAGCGCGTACAGTTGTACCGGCGCCCCGTGCCACCGAGCCTCGATCTGGCCGCGCAGCTCGAGTGGCAACCGGGGCGGCTGGTCGGTGTAGCGCGCGATGATGTCGCGATCGGGACTGTGCCGCGTAGCTTCCATGCGCGTGTTCTCGTTCAAGTGTTGCACAACAAAACGGCCTTCCAGGTCTCGCGACGCACCCGGAAGGCCGGACCACGGCATGCGATCCTGGACTTCTAGGGCGCTCGTCTCCGCCGCACGGCGGCGTCGGGGGACACCGTACCCGCCACGGCGCCTGGCAGCGCACCGGCCGGATACAGGAATTCCCGGGCGTTCCGGCAGCGAAGCGTCAGCGGGGCATATGGATAGCGCAACATGCGGATCGCGAAGTCCTTGTGGGCTGAGTTTTGGTGCTGCTGCCGAACGAAGCTAAAAGGGGTGGCCGAGGAGGGGCAAGAGGGCAGCCCCTTCGAGGGCGCCGGGGGGGTCTGTCGCATCGGCGCCTGAGAGTGTCGATTTCCCGGACCGTCGTTCGACGTACAGGTAGAGCCAGGCCATGGGACCAACTCAGAAAGGACGGAAGCATGAGCGGCGTACGGGTACTGGTTGGCACACGTAAGGGCGCGTTCGTCCTGACATCGGACGGGAAGCGCGGGCGATGGGACGTGAGCGGCCCCAACTTCACGGGGTGGGAGATCTATCACCTGAAGGGATCCCCCGCCGATCCGAATCGCCTCTACGCGTCTCAGTCGAGCGGGTGGTTCGGACAGGTCATCCAACGCTCGTGCGACGGCGGCAAGACGTGGGAAACGCCCGGCGGCGGGGTGACCATGGCGCCAGGCGGCATGCCGGCCGGCGAGAGCAACAAGTTCGTCTACGACACGTCTCCGGGTGCGGGTAAACCCCTCACCACACACCAGTGGTACGACGGCACGCAGCACCCCTGGGAGTTCAAGCGAGTCTGGCATCTCGAGCCGTCACTCACCGATCCGGACACGGTCTACGCCGGGGTGGAAGACGCCGCGTTGTTTCGAACGAGCGACGGCGGCACCACATGGGGCGAGCTCGCCGGGCTGCGGGGTCACGGCACGGGGCCGAAATGGCAGCCGGGCGCCGGCGGGATGTGCCTGCACACGATTCTGCTGGACCCGCGCGATCCGAAGCGGATCTTCGTCGCGATCTCGGCGGCGGGCAGCTTCCGCACCGACGACGGCGGCAAGACGTGGAAACCAATCAACCGTGGCCTGCACTCTCAATACATCCCGGACCCGAACGCCGAGATCGGCCATTGCGTCCACCGCATCGCGATGCACCCGTCGCGTCCCAACGTGCTGTTCATGCAGAAGCACTGGGACGTCATGCGCTCGGACGACGCCGGCGACTCATGGCGGGAGATCAGCGGAAATCTGCCCACCGACTTCGGGTTCGTGATCGACGTGCACGCGCACGAGCCGGACACGATCTACGTCGTCCCCATCAAGAGCGACTCGGAGCACTTTCCGCTCGAGGGTAGGCTACGCGTCTACCGCAGCCGGTCGGGCGGCGACGAGTGGGAGGCGCTCACGAACGGGCTGCCGCAGCGCGACTGCTACGTGAACGTGCTGCGCGACGCGATGGCCGTCGATTCGCTCCAGCCGTGCGGGGTGTACTTCGGCACCACGGGCGGGCAGGTGTACGCGTCGGCCGACGCCGGCGACAGCTGGGCACCCATCGTCCGCGATCTTCCGGCCGTGCTGTCGGTCGAAGTCCAGACGCTGCCATGATTCGCGTGGTGCTCCCGCCCCACCTGCGGGCGCTGGCCCGGGTCAAGGGCGAGCTGCAGCTCGACGTCCCGGGCCTGGCCACACGAGCGTCCGTTCTCGATGCGCTCGAGGCCTGCTATCCCATGCTGCGCGGGACGATCCGCGACCACGTCACGCAACAGCGCCGGCCGTTCCTGCGATTCTTCGCCTGCGAGCGGGATCTGACCCACGACCCCCCCGACGCACCGTTACCCGACGCGGTGACATCGGGGGCAGAGCCCCTTGTGGTTCTCGGGGCCATTGCCGGCGGCTAACCTCCGGGTTGACGCGTACGGGAGGTCGGCACCAACAGGGTGTCGAAGAACCCCCTGAAAGAGTCGCGACGTGGATTGATTGGACGCCTGCGATCACCGGGCGCAACCCCTCGACGACCTTTCTCAGGATCCGTACCCCCTTCTGCCGCAAGAATGCGCTATGATAACCCTAGCCCAGAATCGTTGAGCCATCGGCGGACGCCGTGCTGGGTCACATCCGTTGTGACAGAGGGCACGCCCCGAGATGGTCCGGCACAGGCGGATTCGTTCGGCCCAGGGGAGGGGGGTGAGATGTGCGGCGGTGACTCCTTGGTGGGGTTGTCAGCCCCGATCGTGCCTCACCGCGGCGCCGGGCGCCATTTTTCGCGTGCTTCGCGCCGCTGTCCCGTCGTCACATTCCTTGCCTTCGGCTTGGTGATGCTCGCCGACCGGGGCTTCGCCCAGCAACCCGATTCCGCTGAGTCTCCCGGGGCACTCAAGAAACTGACGCTCGAACAGCTGATGAACCTTGAGGTGACGTCGGTCTCGAAGCGACCGGAGAAACTGTGGCAGGCGGCCTCCGCGATCCAGGTCATCACGGAGGAGGATATTCGTCGCTCCGGCGCCGCGAGCCTTCCGGAAGCATTGCGTTTGGCCTCGAATCTGGAAGTTGCTCAGGTTGACTCCCGTCAATGGGCCATCAGCGCGCGCGGGTTCAACAGCACGACCGCGAACAAGCTGCTCGTGCTTATCGACGGGCGCACGGTGTACACCCCGCTGTACTCCGGTGTCTTCTGGGACGTGCAGGACGTACCTCTCTGGGATGTCGACCGGATTGAGGTCATCAGCGGACCGGGAGCCACATTGTGGGGCGCGAACGCAGTCAACGGCGTCATCAACGTCACCACCAAACGCGCGCAGGATGCTCAGGGGCTCTACGTGTCGGGAGGCGGCGGCACCAAGTTGCAGGGTCTCGGAGGCGCGCGCTACGGCGGTGTGCTAGGCGCCAAGGTTCACTATCGGGCCTACGGGAAGGCCTTTACTCGCGACCAAACGGTGTTCCCCGATGGCCGACCCGCCACGGATGATTGGTACGCCGGGCAGGGCGGCCTTCGGGTCGATTGGGACCCGTCGGAGACCAGCCAGCTGACCCTGCAAGGAGATCTGTACGACGGCCGGATCGCCCAGCCGAGCGCGGGGGATATCGCGGTAAGCGGCGGCAACGCCCTGGGGAGCTGGTCGCACGCGTTTTCTCGGACGTCCGATGCGCGACTGCAGCTCTACTACGACCGGACCCATCGCAACATTCCCGGCACGTTTGCCGAAGATCTCGACACCTACGACGTGGACTTCCAACACCATGCTGTTCTGGCCAGGCGGCACGGTGTCGTGTGGGGCCTCGGTTTCCGACTCATTAACGACAGCGTCGGCAACACTCCACTGCTGGCCTTTCTGCCGTCCCACGTGCAGCGAAAGTGGTTCACCGGGTTCGTGCAGGACGAGATTGCTCTCATCCCCGAACGGTTGCACTTGATACTCGGGACGAAGGTCGAGCACAACGACTACACGGGATTCGAACTTCAGCCCGCTGGTCGGGTGAGCTGGACGACCCGCCGGCGAGGGACGCTGTGGGCGGCGGTCTCGCGGGCCGTCAGAACACCCTCGCGCATTGACCGCGAGCTCTTCGTTCCGGGCCAGCCCCCATACCTCCTGGAAGGCGGCCCTGACTTTCGCTCTGAAGACCTGCTCGCCTACGAGCTGGGATACCGCGTTCAGGCCCAGGACAGGCTGCGCATGACGTTGGCCACTTTCTACAACCGCTATGACCATCTCCGCAGCGTCGAAATGGTCAACCCACCTGCGCCATTGCCAATCGTCCTCGCCAACCGGCTAGAGGGAAAATCGTACGGCGCGGAGTTGACGGCCGACTACCGGCTGACCAACGCGTGGCAGCTTCGAGCCGGCTACACCGAGATGCGGGTCCGCACGGAAGCCAAGCCAGGCAGCACCGACACCACGCGGGCGAGCAGCGATCCCGATCGACAGTTGTCGCTCCGTTCATCGCTGGACTTGCCCGCGCAATTGAAGCTGGACGCGGATGCTCGCTACGTAGGCGCGATCGAGAATCAACTGGTAGCTGCCTACGGAGAGCTCGATCTTCGCGTGGCCTGGCAGCCCGCAGCGGCGCTCGAACTTTCCCTCGTCGGACAGAACCTCCTCCACCGGCGTCACGTCGAATTCGGCGCCCCAGCGTCGCGGCACGAAATCGAACGGGGCGTCTACGGGCGAGTCGAGTGGCATTTCTGAAGGCGACCCCTGGGAGCAGGGGAGCCCGTCGCCACGCAAGGGGTGGGATCCGGGCGTATCTCCTCGCTCGGGTCGTGCTGCTTCTGTGGGGCTCTAGTCTCAGGGCGCAGGCTACGCGGCCGTCGGAGTATCAGATCAAGGCCATCTTCCTGTTCAACTTCGCTCAGTTTGTCGACTGGCCAGCCGGCGCTTTTCCCGACTCGACGGCTCCCCTCGTCATCGGCGTCCTGGGAGACGATCCATTCGGTCCTTACCTGGACGAAACTGTCCGGGGTGAGACGGTGCGCGGCCGACCTTTCGAAGTCCGTCGCTATCAGAAGATCGAAGACATTAGGACCTGTCATATCCTGTTCGTCAGTCCCTCGGAAGAGAGTCGGTTGGAGGACATCCTGGCCAACCTGAAGCACCGGGCCATCCTCACCGTGGGTGATGGTACCGGATTCGCCAAGCGGGGAGGGATGATCCGCTTTGTCTCTGAGAGAAACAAGATCCGGATGAGAATCAATGTCGCAGCGGCAGAAGCGGTGCAGCTGACGATCAGCTCCAAGTTGCTCCGGGCGGCGGAGATCGTGACGACGGGGAAGCCCTAGGATGTCGCTCCGAGACAGGCCGATTCGGCAAAAGTTGATGGCGATCCTCCTGCTGACGAGCGCAGTCGTGCTGGTGCTGACGTGCGCAGCATTCCTTGCGTACGAGTTCGTGACGTTCCGGCAGACCACGCTGAAGAATCAGTCCACGCTCGGCAGAATTATCGCGGCCAACAGTACGGCGTCACTGGCGTTCCAGAACGAGGGTGACGCGCGGGAGATTCTTTCGGCGCTCCGAGCGGAGCCGGATATCGTCGCCGCCGGCCTGTACGACAAAGATGGGAAGCTGTTTGCCCGCTACCCTGCGGACCTGCCGGTAGCGGCGTTTCCGGCCGTGCCGGACCGGGACGGGTATCGCTTCGAACCCTCGCACCTCGTGGGATTTGCGCTGGTGGCGCAGGCAAGCAACGCGCGACTGGGTACACTCTACCTCCAATCCGATCTCACGGCGGTGTACGGCACGCTGCGGCTCGCCGCCGCCATCGCCGCACTGGTGATGGGAGTGTCGTTGGTCGTGGCGTACCTCCTCTCCGCCGCGCTCCAGGGCACGATTTCCCGGCCTATCCTGGCACTGGCACAGATCGCGAAGGGCGTCTCCGACCGCCAGGACTATTCCGTACGGGCGCCGAAGCTGGCCGAGGATGAACTGGGCGTGCTGACCGACTCTTTCAATCAGATGCTCAGTCGTATCGAAGGCCAGGACCGGGCCCTCCGGAAGCTCATCGCCGAGCTGGAGCGCAGCAACAAGGAGCTGGAGCAGTTCGCCTACGTCGCGTCACACGATCTCCAGGAACCGCTCCGCATGGTCTCGAGCTACACGGAGCTGCTCGAGCGTCGCTACCGCGACAAGCTCGACGATAAGGGGCGCACGTTCATCAACTTCGCTGTGGACGGCGCGGTTCGGATGCAGCGACTCATCAACGACCTCCTGGAGTTCTCGCGCGTCAGCACCCGGGGGAAGCCGATGCAGCCGGTAGACGTCAACCGCGTCTTGGGCGCCGTGCGGGCGAATCTGAGCGTCGCGATCCGGGAGGCGGGCGCGCTCGTGACGAACGACGAACTGCCCACCGTCGTGGCCGACGAGACTCAGCTTGTGCAACTCCTGCAAAACCTCGTCGGCAACGCCATCAAGTTCCGCGGTGGCGAGCGACCGCATGTCCATGTGAGCGCGCGGCCGAGCGCGTCGGAATGCGTGTTCGCCGTCCGCGATAACGGCATCGGCATCGCGCCGGATTACTTCGAGCGCATCTTCGTGATTTTTCAGCGCCTGCACGCCAGGGGCGAGTATCCGGGCACGGGCATCGGGCTGGCCGTGTGTCGGCGGATTGTTGAGCGGCATGGCGGCCGGATCTGGGTCGAGTCGGCGCCAGGGCAGGGTTCGACTTTCTATTTCGCACTTCCCAAGGGAGACGGAGGGCAGGCGCCATGAGCGACGCTGTCGGCGGGCGGGCCTTGGAAATTCTGCTCGTAGAGGACAATCCCGGCGACGTGGGGCTGGCGCGCGAGGGACTGAGCGAATGCAAGATTCCCCACCACGTGCACGTCGTTGGGGATGGTCTGGAAGCTTCGGCCTTCCTCCACCGCAAAGGTGCATACGCGTCACGTCCGCGGCCCGACATCATCCTCCTGGATCTCAACTTGCCCAAGCGGGACGGGCGCGACCTGCTCCGGGAGATCAAGGAGGACGAGCAGCTCAAGCAGATCCCGGTCGTCATCCTCACCACGTCCGCGGCCGAGGAAGACATCACCCGGAGCTATTCGCTCCACGCGAACTGTTACGTGACCAAGCCACTCGGTATCGATCAGTTCCTTCAGGTGATCCGCTCGATCGAGAACTTCTGGTTCAACACCGTCAAGCTGCCACCGAAGTAGAGAACGGAACGTGACGACCGCTTCCCCCGTTCGAATCCTCCTCGTCGAAGACAATCCGGGGGATGTCGTCCTCATCGAGGAGACGCTCGCCCAGAGGCACGGAGCGTTCGAGCTGGAAAGCGTCGAGCGGCTCTCCGCCGCGCTCACGCGCCTGGGCACTGGTGGCATTCAGGTCGTGCTGCTCGACTTGACGCTGCCTGATAGCAACGGCCTAGTGACGTTCACCACCCTGCACACCCAGGTGAGTCGCTCGCCGTCTCCACGGTTCGAGACGGCGCGCAGGACTATCTCGTCAAGGGACACGTCGACGCTGACCTGCTCGGGCGTACGATCAGCTACGCGATCGAGCGCCACCAGGTGCGGCGCCAGCTCAAGTCATCCGAGCAGCAACTGAGGGCTGCGCTTGAGCAAGTCCGGAATCTGAATCAGGACCTGGAGCGCCGGGTGGCGGAGCGCACCAGCGAGCTCGCCGCTGCGTACAAGGAGCTCGAGGCGTTCACGTATTCCGTTTCCCATGACCTCCGCGCCCCGTTGCGCCACGTGAGCGGCTTCGCGCAGACGCTCGCGGAAGAGATGGGCAGCCACCTCTCACCCACGTCTCGCGACTACCTTGAGCGAATCCAGCAGGGCGCGGTGCAGATGGGCGTCATGGTCGATGATCTGCTGAAGCTCGCGCGGCTGGGACGCCAACCGCTGAATCCTCGGCTCACCTCGCTGACCGAAATCGTCGGCGCGGTCATCGCTGAACTCGAATCCGAAATCGCCGGCCGCCCCGTCGAGTGGCAAATCCGCGAGTTGCCAGCGGTGGCGTGCGATCCAGGTCTCCTCGGCGTCGTGTTTACCAACCTGCTCTCCAACGCGGTCAAGTACACCCGACCGCGCGACGTCGCGGTGATCGAGGTTGGCGAGACGACACGGGACGGTGAGCGCGCCTTCTTCGTCAGGGACAACGGAGTTGGATTCGACATGAGGTACGCCGACAAGCTGTTTGGCGTGTTCCAACGGTTGCATCGGACGGAGGATTTCGAGGGGACGGGCGTCGGGCTGGCCACCGTGCAGCGAATCATCCACAAGCACGGGGGTCGGATCTGGGCCGAGGCCATGCCCGATCGCGGAGCGGCGTTCTACTTCACTCTCAACGCACCCGCAGCGGGCGCCCCCTTGTTGTAGGACGCCTTCGGTTAAAACTCCAAGTGGAACGGTGTATGGTTGTACCAGCCCGACAATGGCCCGAACACGGTCTCCCCGAACGCCACGAGCGTCAGGAACACCCGCCGCTTCTGCTTCGGCAACAGGCTGGCGATCCCGATGGCGGTGGCTTCGCTGGCCGCGCCGACCAAGTTGATTTTCGCTCGGGAGGGGTGCTTCCCGAGCAACGGGTTGAGTTCTTCCCCTCCGTGCTCTTGGGCGTAGTGGGTCATCCCGATGTCCAGTATGAGCGCCCCCGTGTAGATGCTCCCATAGACCTTGGACTCGACGTCCCAGTGCCACGGGAGGGCTTTGCCGTTGTGGGTGGTGTCGGGGGTTTGGGCGGTGAGAGTGAATGGAAACGGCAACAGCAGCGACAACAACAGCAGCCTTCTCATTCGTTTCCTACCTCTGCTTTCGATAGCGGCGTCAAGCGTGCGCCGCGGCTCCAGGGCTGCGGACGTAGATCAGCGATGCCTTTCGCGTGAGGTGGGACTCAGGACCCGTGCCGACGAGGGAACGCCGCTAGTTCAGATCAGGCTTGTGCTTACGGAGGGTGTGCAACTCGGGCACGGCGTTGGTTGCGGCCGCAAACTCACACAGGTGTGCGCTCGCCGATACGGAAGGGCGGCAAGCGCCAAAGGCGGCTGGTGCGCCCACTTGCCGGGTGCTCAAGAACTCCCTGAAGGTCCCGACACGGATTGATTGGACGCCCTGAAGGGCGCCCTCGGCCCGAGCGCGTCCTGAAGGACGCTGGTGCGCCCCCCCCGTCCTTCAGGACGGACCCCGCGGCCGAGGCCGGGCTTGAGCCCGCGCGATCACCCCGCAACTCCTCAACGACCTTTTTCAGCGACCTCTTTCAGCATCCTGGCTAGGCTAGGCTCCCGTCGGCGCAGGCGGGGGCGCCGGCGTCGCGGCGCGACGGCCGCGGCCCCAGGCTGGAAGGCCGGCGGCGAACCCCAATCCCAAAGCCACGCCCATGGCCGTGAGCGCGCCGGCGCCGCTCGGCTTGGTTGACATGATGAAGACGATGCCGAGCGCCAGCGCGGTCCGGAGCCACGCCGAGACCAGGAGCACGGGATCGCGCAGCCGGTCGCCCAACACGGCCGACACGGCTCCGGCTTCCGAGGCGACGGCGCGCACGATGGCCCCGGCACGCCGCCCGGTGAGCGTGGCGCCGAGCACAGCGATCAGGACCAACCCGCCGAGCCCCGCGCCGATCCACCCCTGGCCGCCCCAGCGGGTGGCTGTCAGGTAAATGCCGGTGACGAGGACCGTGAGGACGGCGGGGGTGCCGACGATGCGGAGTGAGGCCAGGACGCGCGCCCATTCCCTGGCCTGGCCCGCGGCGGTCGCGCGGCGAAGATTGAGGAGGCTCGCCCATTCCAGGCCGAGGGCGGCGAACAGTCCGAGGGCCCCGACGATGTGCAGGAACACGGCAATGGCGTACAGCGACATAGGATCCTCCGTAAGTCACCGAAGGGTGGATCGCCGATCCCTCAGGGGAGCGGCGGCTGATTATATTTATATAGACAGTACGTACAATTAATGTCAATGGTTCCATGAGCCCCCGCTCCTACCGGCTCGGCCGGCGGCAGGGCGCGATCGAGAAGACCCGCAACCGGGTCCTGCGCGCGGCCCGCGACCTGCTGGCGGTCCGGCGCGGCGCGGGTCGGTTCAGCATCGACGCCGTGGCGCGCCGCGCCGGGGTCGCCCGGATGACGGTCTATCATCAGTTCGGATCGCGACGGGGACTCCTCGAGGCGCTGTTCGATTCGTTCGCGGTGGACGGCGGGTTGCCGGACCTCCTCGCCGGCGCATTCCAGCGCCCGGATCCGCACGACACCCTGGCCGGTGTCATCCTGGCGTTCGCCCGGTTTTGGGAGGCGGGGCGGACGGGGATCCGCCGGGTGCGGGCGCTCGGCGTGCTGGACCCGGAGCTGGGTGACGCGCTCGACGCGCGCAACCAGCGCCGCCGGGAGGTGGTGCGGGCGGTGGTGAAGCGGCTGACGGAGCGATACGGGCGGCCTGCGCCGGACGAGCGGGCGCAAGTCGAGGAGATGCTCTACACCCTCACCAGCTTCGAGACGTTCGACACGCTGGCCGGGTCCGAGCGCGGCCTGGAAGAGGTCGTCCCGGCGATCCTGCAGCTCGCGCGCGCGGCGACCGGGTTGTCCCCTCAGGCTTGAGGCGCCCGATCCGCAGCGACTGGCCGCGCCATGCGGGCAGTCTCCCAGCCGTTAGCCGGCGAGGACGAGTGCACCGCCGGTGCGGTACGTGAGGGAGCGTGACGTGGTGAGACTCGAGGAAGGTGACAGCGATGGTACTCGGCCCGCCGGCGTTCACCCACACCTCGTAGTGGACGTGGGGGCCGGTGGACTCGCCGGTCGAGCCGACGAGCGCGATCTTCTGCCCGCGCTTCACGCGCTGTCCGCGCACGACGAGAATCTTGGAACAGTGCGCGTACCGCGTGACCACGCCGTAGCCGTGATTGATCGTGAGCAGGTTCCCGTAGCCGGCTTCCCACTTCACGTCCGCCACCACGCCCGCCGCGGCCGCCTCGATCTCGGTGCCCATCGAGGCGGCCACGTCGATGCCCTGGTGCGGGCGGGCGATATGGAGGATCGGGTCCACCCGTTCGGGCGCGAACGGGCTCGAGATCGAGCCGCGGGCGGGCATGATCGAGGGCGTGGCGGCGAAGCGGGCGTGATGACTCGACAGCGAATCGTAGGCCTGGTCCACCGAGCGCGCCAGGATATTGGCGCGGCGCGCCAGCCCGTCGACTTCCAGCCGGGCCGCGAGCGCCTGTGCGCCGTCGACCCCGAGCGCCATCAGGCTATCCCGCTCGGGCCACTCGCCCGCGGGGCCGCCGATCCCGCCTTGTTGCACCGCCGGGTCGAGGGGGCTCAAGCCGGCGAGGAGGCGCAGATCCTGCCCGCGCTGGCCCATGGTGGTGAGCGAGTCGCGCAGCACGACCAGGTGCTCGCGTACCCGCTGGATCTCGTCGACGAGCACGCGGTTCTCGTGCTCGAGCACGCCGTTCCGCGCGATGTTCACGCCGCGCGCGATCGCGGCAACGCCCAGCACGACCATCACCAGCACGACCACGCCGCCGATCCCCATGAGGCTTCTGACGACGGTGTGCGACAGCTCCACCGCCCGGGAGGAGCCCGAGCCGTGCGGCACCAGCATGATCGTCCACCGTCGTTCCGCGCGCTTGCGCATCGGCGTGGCAATACCTCGTTCCGTCAATTCGATCAAGGTGGAGGAGGGGACTGCAACAATACGGCCCGCTTCCAAACCGGTCAACCCGTCCCTACGTGAGCTAAGTCACAATTTCTCGGGCACTAAGCAGGGACGAGAATTCTTGGCACGCCACCTCTAGCGGGCTGGCGAGGAATCCAGCACCTCCCGCACTCTTCGCCCGAGCGTCTCCGGTGTGTAGGGCTTCTGGAGGTACGCGATGCCGGACTCGAGGATGCCGTGATGGACGATGGCGTTGTCCGCATACCCCGACGCGTACAGCACCTTCACGTCGGGTCGCAGCTGCGCCAACTGCTCGGCCAGCTGCCGCCCGCTGAGGCCCGGCATCACGACATCCGTCAGCAGCAGGTGGATCGGACCGTGATGCTTGCCCGCGAGGCCGAGGGCCGTTTCACCGTTCGGCGCCTCCATGACCGCGTAGCCGTAGCGCTCG
>WNGG01006501.1_pt1 | contig 12991 bp, 11 predicted proteins | sample 5400661 | NCBI WGS metagenome assembly WNGG01 (sample SAMN13153372, study PRJNA577476) | soil metagenome | isolation source: 100 cm soil or saprolite under Garry oak tree replicate 1 | place: USA:California | collected 2016-06-15
TCAGAAATCGAACGCCTCACTCTTCGCGGCGGTCGTGCTCTTGAGCAGGGTTGCGTCGGCCGTCGGCAGCGGCGTGCCGTCGGCGGCGATCCGCGAGTTCGTGCGCCGCATCGGTGTCGCCAAGGCGAACAGCACCGTCGACGTCGCCATGTTCGACCACGCCGTGCGCGAGGTGCTCAACCGGACGGCGCAGCGGCGCATGGCGGTGCTGCGCCCGCTCAAGGTCACGATCGAGAACTATTCAGGCGACGGCGAGATGCTGGAAGCGATCAACCATCCGGACGATCCGTCCGCCGGCACCCGGCGCATCCGCTTCGGCCGCGAGATCTACGTCGAGCGCGACGACTTCATGGAGAACCCGCCGAAGAAATTCTTCCGCTTGTCGCCCGGACGCGAGGTGCGGCTGCGCTACGCCTATTTCATCACCTGCCGCGAGGCGATCAAGAACGCGGCCGGCGAGGTGATCGAGCTGCGCTGCACCTACGATCCGGCGACGCGCGGCGGCAACGCGCCGGACGGGCGCAAGGTGCAGGCGACCCTGCATTGGGTCGGCGCGGACGCGCTGCCGGCGCAGGTGCGGCTCTACAATCCGCTGTTCACCCGGCCCGATCCCAACGCCGACGACTTCGCCGCCGACTTGAACCCCAATTCGCTCGAGGTGCTCAGCGATTGCCGGATCGAGCCGGCGCTTGCCGCGATGAATTCGGACGAGCCGGTCCAGCTCGAGCGGCAGGGTTATTTCTGCCGCGACACCAGCTCACTGTCCGGCCGCCCGGTGTTCAACCGCACCGTCGGCTTGCGCGACACCTGGGCGAAGGTCCAGGCGGGCGGCTGACTTTACTCCGCCCTCATGGTGAGGAGGTCGCGCGAAGCGCGACCGTCTCGAACCATGGAACAGGCGACGACCGAGGGCTTCTTTCTATCTTCTCCGCAACGCTGCGAGCTGCCATCCTTCGAGACGGCCGCTTCGCGGCCTCCTCAGGATGAGGGCGGCGACAGCCAAGCGGGCGTCAGAAATCGAACGCCTCACTCTTCGCGGCGGTCGTGCTCTTGAGCAGGGTTGCGTCGGCCGTCGGCAGCGGCGTGCCGGGATCGCGGAAGCGGTTGGTGATGGGATAGCGGCGGTCGCGGCCGAAATTCTTCAGCGTCACCTTGACGCCCGGCGCGGCCTGGCGGCGCTTGTATTCGGCGATGTTGAGCATGTGCTCGACCTTCATCACCAGCTCCCGCGAAAATCCGGCGGCGACGATCTCGGCGACCGGCTCCTCGCGCTCGACCAGGCGCTCGAGGATCTGATCGAGCACGTCGTAGGGCGGCAGCGTGTCCTGGTCCTTCTGGTCCTCGCGCAGCTCCGCGCTCGGCGCGCGCACGATCACGTTCTCGGGGATCACCGGCCCGTCCGCGCCGAGCGCGCCCTCGGGCTTCCAGCGGTTGCGCAGCCGCGCCAGCCGGTAGACCTCGGTCTTGTACAGGTCCTTGATCGGATTGAAGCCGCCGTTCATGTCGCCGTAGAGCGTGGCGTAGCCGGCCGACATTTCCGACTTGTTGCCGGTCGTCACCACCATCAGGCTGAACTTGTTGGAGAGCGCCATCAGGACCACGCCGCGCACGCGCGCCTGCAGGTTCTCCTCGGTCACGTCGCGCGGGCGCCCGGCGAACACCGGCTTGAGCGCGCGCTCGAGCCCCTCGACCGCGCTCCCAATCGGCACCACGTCATAGGCGACGCCGAGCGCCTTGGCGATCGCGGCCGAATCCTCGATCGAATCCCGCGAGGTGAAGCGGTAGGGCAGCATCACGCAGCGCACGCGCGCGGCGCCGAGCGCGTCCACCGCGAGTGCCGCGCACAGCGCCGAATCGATACCGCCGGAGAGGCCGAGCACCACGCCGGGAAAGCGGTTCTTGTCGACGTAGTCGCGCAGGCCGAGCACGCAGGCGGCGTAGTCGGCTTCGTCGCCCTCGACGATCGTCTCGTGCGGGCCCTCGCAGCGCCAGGTGCCGTCCTCGCGCCGCCAGTGCGTCAGCGCCACGCACTCCTTGAACGCCGGCAGCTGCGCGCCGATCGAGCGGTCGGCGTTGAGCACGAACGAGGCGCCGTCGAACACCAGCTCGTCCTGGCCGCCCACCTGGTTGAGATAGACGAGCGGCAGCCCGGATTCGACCACGCGCGACACCGCGATGTTGAGGCGGTGCGCGGTCTTGTCGCGCCAGTAGGGCGAGCCGTTGGGCACCAGCAGAATCTCGCCGCCGGTCTCGGCCACGCACTCGACCACGTCCGCGCCCCAGATATCCTCGCAGATCGGGATGCCGATGCGGATGCCTCTGAAAACGATCGGCCCGGGCATGGGGCCGGGCACGAACACCCGCTTTTCGTCGAACACGCCGTAATTGGGCAGGTCGACCTTGTAGCGGATCGCCTCGATGCGTCCGCCCGCCAGCAGCAGATAGACGTTGTAGAGCTTGCCGTCGTCGCGCCAGGGCGCGCCGATCAGCACGGCGGGGCCGCCGTCGCCGGTCTCGCGCGCCAGCGCCTCGACCTCGACGCGGCAGGCGGCCTGGAAGCTCGGCTTGAGCACGAGGTCCTCGGGCGGATAGCCGGCGATGAACAGCTCCGGCAGCATCACCAGGTCGGCGCCGCCGCGCGCGGCCTCGGCGCGGGCACGACGCAGCTTGTCCGCGTTGCCGGGGCAGTCGCCGACGAGCGGGTTGAGCTGCGCCAGCGCGATGACGAGCCGGTCGGCCGGGCGGTTGTTCATGGCGGTGGTGTAGCGCGGGCGGGCTTGCTGCTGCAATGCAGACCAGCCATGCGGCCTACCAGAGGCCGAGGCGCTCGGCGATGGCGGCGAGCCAGACCACGGCGGCGATGATCAGCGCGCCGCCGACCGCCGCCGAACCCATGTCCTTGATCTCCTTGATGGCGGGGTGGGGCGTCTTGCTGACCAGGTCGCAGAGCCGCTCGAGCCCGGTGTTGAGCAGCTCGATCACGAGGATCAGCAGCAACACCAAGATGAGCAGCAGCCGCTTCCAGGTGTCGGGCGCGACGACGAAGGCGAGCGGCACTGCGAGCGCGAGCGCTATCAACTCCTCGCGGACCGCGGCCTCGCTACGTGCGGCCGCGCGCAGGCCGTGCCAAGTGTTGACGACTGCGCGCAGCCAGCGGTCCATTGCGCAAGCTCATCGAGCGGAGAGTCTGGGGCGCCGGCCCCCACCCTACCCTCCCCCGCAAGCGGGGGAGGGATTAGAGCATGATCCCGAAAAAGCCTGCCCCGGACTTGATCCGGGGTGGATACCGGTTTTCGGAAGAGATCATGCTCCAACAAATAAGCTGGAGCGGGATGACGATTCGAAGAAAAGTCATCCCGCTCTATAGGCCCGCGATCGCCGGCACCGGCCGCGGCTTGGCGGCGCGCTCGTCCTTGAGCAGCCCGGCGAGCAGGAACGCCAGCTCGATCGACTGCTCGGCGTTGAGCCGCGGATCGCAGAACGTGTGATAGCGGTCGTCGAGATCCGCGTCGGTGATCGCCCGCGCGCCGCCGGTGCATTCGGTCACGTTCTTGCCGGTCATCTCGAGATGCACGCCGCCCGCGTAGGTGCCCTCGGCGGTGTGGATGGCGAAGAAGCGCTTGACCTCGTCGACGATCTGGTCGAATCGCCGGGTCTTGTAGCCGTTCGCGGACGTCACCGTGTTGCCGTGCATCGGGTCGCACGACCAAACAACGGTGCGGCCCTCGCGCTTCACCGCCCGGAGCAGACCGGGCAGCAGGTCGCCGACCTTGTCGGCGCCCATCCGGCAGATCAGCGTCATGCGGCCCGCCTCGTCCTCGGGGTTGAGGATGTCGATGAGCCGCAGCAGGTCGTCCGGCTTGAGCGACGGCCCGCACTTGAGGCCGATCGGGTTCTTGATGCCGCGGAAGAATTCCACGTGGGCGTGGTCGTGCTGGCGCGTGCGGTCGCCGAGCCACAGCATGTGGCCGGAGGTGCAATACCAGTCGCCCGAGGTCGAATCGACGCGCGTCATCGCCTGCTCGTAGCAGAGCAGCAGGCCCTCGTGGCTGGTGTAGATGTCCGTCGTGCGAAGCTCGGGGTGGCTCTCGGGATCGAGCCCGCACGCGCGCATGAAGCCGAGCGCCTCGGAGATGCGGTCGGCGAGCTCCATGTAGCGGCGCGACTGCGGGCTGTCGGCGACGAAGCCGAGCATCCACTGGTGCACGCTCGCGAGGTTGGCATAGCCGCCCTGGGCGAAGGCGCGCAGCAGGTTGAGCGTCGCGGCCGACTGGCGGTAGGCCTCGACCTGGCGGCGCGGATCGGGCGTGCGCGCGGCGGCGTTGAACGCGATGTCGTTGATGATGTCGCCGCGGTAGCTCGGCAGCTCCACGCCGTCGCGCTTTTCCGTGGGCGAGGAGCGCGGCTTGGCGAACTCGCCGGCGAGGCGGCCGACCTTCACCACCGGCGAGGCGGCCGCGTAGGTGAGCACCACCGCCATCTGCAGCAAGACGCGGAAGAAGTCGCGGATGTTGTTGGCGCCGTGCTCGGCGAAGCTCTCCGCGCAATCGCCGCCCTGGAGCAGGAAAGCATCGCCGTGCGCGACCTTGCCGAGCGCGCGCTTGAGGTTGCGCGCCTCGCCGGCAAAAACCAGCGGCGGGAACGTCGCAAGCTGCTGCTCGACCTCGGCCAACGCCTTCGGGTCCGGATAGTCCGGCACCTGCACGATCGGTTTTGAGCGCCAACTGTCGGGCGTCCAACGCCTGCTCACGTCACCCTCCTCACCTCAACCTTGGGCGGCGGGGTTATAGCGGCAGCTTGACGCAAAAGCCAGCGACGGGGGCTCCACCTCTCTCCGCTTGCGGGGAGAGGTTAAGTCACTGCGCGGCTTCGCGGCCGTAGACTTTGCTGGGCGCGTGCATGGTCACCAGCTCCTCGGCGGCGGTCGGATGCACCGCCAAAGTGGCGTCGAGGTCGGCCTTGGTGGCGCCCATCTTCACCGCGATGCCGAGGAGCTGGATCATCTCGCCGGCGTCGGGCCCGACGATGTGGCAGCCCACCACGCGGTCGGTATCGCCGTCGACCACGAGCTTCATCAGCGTGCGCGTCCGGCGGCCCGACAGGGTCGCCCGCAGCGGCCGGAACTCGGTGCGATAGATGTGCACCGTCCGGCAGCGCGCCCGCGCCGCGGTCTCGGTCAGGCCGACGACGCCGACCTCGGGCTCGGAGAACACCGCGGTCGGCACGTTGACGTGATCGACCCGCGTCGGCTTGCCGCCGAAGACCGTGTCGGCGAAGGCGTGACCCTCGCGGATCGCCACCGGCGTCAGGTTGACCCGGTTGGTGACGTCGCCGACCGCGTAGATGTGCGGCAGCGAGCTGCGCGAATAGGGATCGACCGCGATCCCGCCGGTCTCGGCGATGTTGACGCCCGCCTCCTGGAGGCCGAACCCGCTCACGTTGGGGCTGCGGCCGATGGCGAACAGGATGCGGTCGGCCTCGATCTCGCGGCCGTCGTCGAGGCGGGCACGCAACGCGCCGGGCTTGTCGACCCGGGCGACGGTGCGGCCGGTGACCACCTCGATCCCGTCGCGCTCCATCTCGGCGCGCACGTGCGCGCGCACGTCGTCGTCGAAGCCGCGCAGGATGTTCTGCGCGCGGCAGACCAGGGTCACCTGCGAGCCGAGGCCGGCGAACACGCAGGCGAACTCGATCGCGATGTAGCCGCCGCCGTGGATGAAGATGCGCCGCGGCAGCTCGGGCAGATGAAACACGTCGTTCGACGAGATCACGTGCTCGATGCCCGGGATGGAATGGCCGGGGAACGGCTGGCCGCCGGTCGAGATGAGGACGTGCTCGGCGCGCACATGCGCGCCGGTCGACATCAGGCGCACGTTGTGCGCGTCGTCGAGCATGGCGCGGCTCATCACCACCTCGACCCCGGCCTTTTCCAGGTTGCTGGTATAGGCGGCCTCGAGGCGCGCGATCTCCCGGTCCTTGTTGGCGATGAGCGCGGTCCAGTCGAAGGACGGCTGCGGCACGGTCCAGCCGAAGCCGGCCGCCTCGACGAAGTCGTGCGAGTAGCGCGAGGCATAGACCAGGAGCTTCTTCGGCACGCAGCCGCGGATCACGCAGGTGCCGCCGACCCGATACTCTTCGGCGATCATCACCTTGGCGCCGTGGCCGGCGGCGATGCGGGCGGCGCGCACGCCGCCGGATCCCGCGCCGATGACGAACAGGTCGACGTCGTATTGGGCCATGGGGTCTCCTCGCGGCGGGTGCCGTGTCCTACCAGCGACGGCAATATTAATGTAGTGCCGGCCGCAGGATATCGGTGATATTTGCCCTCACGAATGAGCGAGCCTGAAAGCGTCACATGAAGACGATCGCCGCCGGCGCGCTGGCCGCGGCCCTGCTCTGCGCCGTGCCCTGTGCTGCGGACACGCTGCGCGTCGGCATGGTGGGCGATCCGGCAACCCTCGATCCGGCGCAGAGCACGAGCGTCACCGACCGGGTCGCGCTCGCCGCCGTGTGCGACAAGCTGATCGATCTCAACGACAAGCTCGCCTACGTGCCGCAGCTGGCGACCGGATGGACCTGGGCGGCGGACGGGCGCTCGCTCACCATGACCTTGCGCGAGAACGTCGTGTTCCACGACGGCGAGCCGCTCGATGCGCAGGCGGTCGCGTTCAACTTCGAGCGCAACAAGACCGCGCCCTACTCGCGCCGGCAGACCGAGCTCAAGCCGGTGAGCGCGGTCAGCGTCATCGACGCGCGCACGCTGCGCATCGAGCTCTCCGAGCCCTACGCGCCGCTGATGGCGCAGCTCGCCGACCGGGCCGGCATGATGGTCTCGCCCAAGGCCGCGCGCGAACTCGGCGACAAGCTGGCGACGCGGCCGGTGTGCGCCGGCCCCTACCGTTTCGTCGAGTGGGTGGCGCAGGACCGCATCGCGTTCGAGAAGTTCGAGCGCTACTGGCACGTCGGCGCCGTGCACATCGACAAGGTGACGTATCTGCCGATCCCCGACGATACGGTGCGGCTTGCCAACCTGCGCGCCGGCGGGCTCGACATCATCGAGCGCGTCGCGCCGACCGACATCGCGACCGTGCGCGCCGACGCGCGGACAAGACTCTACGACAGCCCGTCGATCGGCTATCGCGTGCTGTCCATCAACATGCGCAAGTCCCCGCTCGGCGCCGACGCCAGGCTGCGCGAGGCGTTCGAGCGCGCGCTCGACCGCGCCGTCATCAACCAGGTGGCGTTCGACGGCCTGTTCATCCCGTCGAACCAGCCGGAGGCGCCGGGCACGCCGTTTTATGCGCAAGGCTTTCCGGTGCCGCCGCGCGACCTTGCCGGCGCCAAGGCGCTCATCGCCGCGAGCGGGCTCTCGCGCGTGCCGGTGAATTTTTTGGTGAGCACCGACCCGCTCGACAACCGCGTCGCGCAAATCATCCAGGCGATGGCGGGCGAGGCGGGGTTCGACGTGAAGCTCGTGCTCGCCGAGAGCGCGAGCCTGCTCGGCCGGCTCAAGAGCGGCGACTACGAGGTGGCGCTGCTGATCTGGAGCGGCCGGCCCGACCCCGACGCCAACATCGCGATCTGGGTCGCGTGCGACGGCTTCGTCAACTGGGGGCGCTATTGCGATCCGCGCCTCGACGAGATCTTGCGCCGCGCGCGCTCAACCGGCGACGCCGGCGAGCGCGCGAAACTCTACGCCGACGCCGCCGCGATCTATCTCGCGGCGCGGCCTTATCTCTTCCTCTATCACCTCAAATGGCTGTGGGGCGTCAGCGCCAGGCTCGACGGCTTCGTGCCGCACCCGGACGGGATCATCCGGCTGCGCGGATTGAAGTTTCGCTAGCGCCGCCCTCATGGTGAGGAGCCCGAGCGCAGCGAGGGCGTCTCGAACCATGGCGGCAAGGGCGCTCGTTTCCATCCTTCGAGACGGCCCGCTGCGCGGGCCTCCTCTGGATGAGGCCGATGATTTGTTACAGATTATGCCCGCGCTTTTTCATTTCGACGCGCATGCGGCCGCGCACTTCGTCTTCCAGTTTGTTGGCCCATTCGCGGATCCGGGCAAAGCTTTGATCGAGAACCTTCGGCTCCTCGACGATGATCTTCTTGCCGAGCGGCGTCTTGTAGAACGCCACCGCCTCCTTGAGCTCCTGCTCGGTGAACCGCTGGGCGTAGAGCTTGGTCATCTCGTCGAGCTGCTCGGAGGTGCGCGGCGCGTATTCGGTGCGCAGCTGGGCGGACACCTCGTCGAGGTCCTTGGCGAGCGACGGATTGGTCTGCAGGATCACCACCCGCGCCTGCTCGACGATGCCGAGCACCACGGGCTCCAGCATGTTCTTGGCGCCCTTGATCTCCATCAGCTCGCGCGCCGCGGCGAGCGCGCCCGGGGTGGGCTGCTGGGCGCGCGCCGGCGCGACGAGCAGGACGGCGGCGAGCGCAACGAGGGCGGCACGGGCGGCGCGGGCGGGGACGTTGGCGAACATGACTCGCTCCTTCTAATTGGACCGTTCGACGATGCGCACGCCGTCCGGTCCGGCAATGACGGCAGCCTGGGCAAGCCCGATGAACAGGCCATGCTCGACCACGCCCGGTATGACGGCGAGGCGCTCGGCGAGCAATTGCGGCCGGGGAATTCGTTCGAGCGAGGCGTCGAGAATCCAGTGCCCCCCATCCGTGACGAAAGCATGGCCGTCCCTGCCGCGCCGCAGCAGGGCCGGGCCCGGGCAGCCGGCGGCGGCCGCCGCCGCCTCGACCGCGCGGCGCGTCGCCGCGAGCCCGAACGGCACCACCTCGACCGGCAGGGGGAAGCGGCCGAGCACCTCGACCCATTTCGTTTCGTCCGCCACCACGACCATGCGCGCGGAGGCGGCGGCGACGATCTTCTCGCGCAGCAGCGCCCCCCCTCCCCCCTTGATCGCGCTCAGGTCGGGCGCGATCTCGTCGGCGCCGTCGACCGCCAGGTCGAGCTGCGGCGTCTCGTCGAGCGTGGTCAGCGGCAGCCCGAGCCGCTCGGCCTGCTCGCGCGTCGCCTCGGAGGTCGGCACGCCGACGACGGCGAGCCCCGCCCGCACGCGCTCGCCCAGAAGCTCGACGAAATGCGCGGCGGTCGAGCCGGTGCCGAGCCCGATGCGCATGCCCGGCCGCACGAAATCGAGCGCCCGGGCGGCGGCATCGCGTTTGTAGGCGTCGGCTGACATCGCGACTGGATGTAGCCGCGTTCCGCCCGCACGCATAGCCGAAACTGGTCCGCCCGGCGGCGCAAAGGGTTAACGGCGAACGCTTGCCTTCGCCGCGACCTGCCGGTAGCGATGAATCGATGCCCGCCTCCACCATCGTGTTCGACCTCGACGGAACGCTGGTCGACACCGCCCCCGACCTCATCGCGACGCTCAACGTCGTGTTCGCCCGCGAGGGGATCGCGCCGGTCGCCTATGCGGCCGGGCGCAGCATGATCGGCGGCGGCGCGAGGCGCATGCTCGAGCGCGGCCTGGGCGAACGCGGCGTCTCGCCGGCGCCGGCGGACCTCGACCGCCTCTACGCCGAGTTCATCGCGCACTACGCCGGGCACATCGCCGACGAGTCGCGCCCCTTCCCCGGCCTCGAGGCTGCCCTCGACCGGCTCGCCGACCGCGGCGCGCGCTTTGCGGTGTGCACCAACAAGCTCGAATGGCTGTCGGTGCGGCTGCTGGAAAAACTCGGCTTGGCGGCGCGGTTTGCGGCGGTGTGCGGACAGGACACGTTCGGACTGCAAAAGCCCGACCCGGCGATGCTGCGCCGCACGATCGAACGCGCCGGCGGCGGGCTCGACGGCGCGGTGATGGTCGGCGATTCCGCCGCCGACGTGACGGTCGCGCGGGCCGCCGGCATCCCGGTGATCGCCGTCGACTTCGGCTACGAGGAAACCCCGGTGGCGCTGCTCAAGCCGGACCGGATCATCGGCCATTTCGACGAGCTGCCGGCCGCGGTCGAGGCGGTGCTGGGTGAAACGCAAGCATGACAGGCCGGTTGCGCCCGGACCGGCCGCCCCCTATGGTCCCGGGCGGGTGGAGACGGCCGGTTGGCCGTTGCGTCGTGTGGGTATTGGCATGAGGCGCTTGGGGGCCGTCATCGCGATCGCTGCCGTGGGCGTCGGCATCGCCGGGTGCTCCTCGCCGTCGTGGTTGCCGAGCTGGGATTTCGGCTTCCCCTCCTCGCCTCCTCCGGCCACCACGATCCAGCTCGAATCCGAGCCGCCAGGCGCGGAAGGCAGGACCTCGGTCGGCCCGACTTGCCGCACGCCGTGCTCGCTCAACGTGGCGACCACGGCCGAGTTCTCGGTGACGTTCGCGCTCCCGGGCTATCTGCCGCAGACCATCCCGGTCGTGCCCCGCCCGTCGGGCGATCCGCGCGAGGCCGGCGGGCTGAAGTTCGATCCCAATCCGGTCTACGCCCAGCTCGAGCCCGCCCCGCCGCCGCCCGGCAAGGGCAAGAAGAAAGGCGCGCCGAAGGGGCAGAAGACCGCCGCGCCGAAGCAGTGAGGCGGGTGCCACGTTGACACCCCGCCGGGCCGCACCTTAAATCCTGCCTGCATTCCGCACTATTCCGACGGTCAGGGCGCTTAGCTCAGCGGGAGAGCGTTCCCTTCACACGGGAGAGGTCGTAGGTTCAATCCCTACAGCGCCCACCAGCCAACCATCTGATTTTACACGCTGCGATTCTGACATCAGCTTCCGATTCCAACAGCGCGGTGCCTACCTTGCTCCGTGCCGCTGTGTCGCTTTCGAATTTCGATTCGCGTTTTTACAGGCATCTACAGGTTCGCGCGGGTCTCGCTCGGAAGCTCACTGCTCGGCACAAGCGAACGGCGGACATGCGGTTCGCCGATGAGCGCCCACAGATCCGGACTGATCGTCATTGGTACCGGCGCGCCGGCGAACGGCACAGCAGCGACCTCCGGACCGCGCGCATCATGCGCGAAACCTGTATTTTCCCTGATATTTACAGGCTCTCGCTGGTCGACCGGCGGGGCATCCGCGACCGGTCCCGGCGCCGCGCAGCCCGGCGGCATTGATCGCGCATTGATGCGATCAATGGCCGGGGCGGTTTCGGCGGCATTGTTTGACGGCGCGGCCTCAGCGTGCTCGGCCGGACGCGCGTCGGCGCTGCGGACCGGCGCGGCGGCGGCGTCCGGCATTGATTCCGTATTGATCCGATCAATAGCGGCCTCGACTTCCGCCGCGCCGTCGCCGGGCGCAGCGGCCGTGTCGGCGGTTGATTCCGTATTGATCCGATCAATGGCCGGCTCGACGCCGAGCCGCCCGGCAATCCTGGTCATCATCTCGCGCAGCTGGGCGACCTCTTGGGCAAGATCGCGCGATGCGGGGCCGAGGAGTTTGAACTCCCGCTCGATCACGCGGAGCAGACCCTCGGTTTCCCCGATGGTGATCTCGCCGTCGCCGAGCGCCTCATTGATCAGCTCGACGGCGGCGTCCCGGTCCGCCGCCGACTTGATCGGCGGCAAGCGCAGCCGCACCGGCTGCTCGCGCATGGGCGGGAGCATCCGGGCCATGAGCAGCCGCATCGCCGCCGGGTTGTGGTTCCTGGCCGCGATGATCACATCCTGCACGACATCGGGCGTCGCCACGGTCAGCATCGCCTCGGTGACGGCGCTTCTCTTGTTGCGGCAGCCGCGCGGACGGCCGGCCGGATTGCCGCTCTGGCCTTTGACGAAGGGCATGGGTTTCTCCTTCCTTTGAAATTCCTTCGGGTATGACATGATCATAACGCAGATTGACTGTCAATCGATTTAGTATGATTATTTTGGCACGAGAGATCCATCCAACTAAGGTATTGCAATTACGATATATTCTCTCCAATATCCGGTGCGAAGGGAGGCGGAACGCCAACGGAAAAGCGAAATCGAGGAGGCCTGGGAGGCCGGCCAAATCCCTTCGGACTGACCCTGGCGCGACCGCCCTGCGGCGCCGGAGCACGCGCCCCGCATCAATGCCCGTGGCAGCAGTCGCTTCCGTGCCAAGCCTCCTTACCTTCGCGGACCAGGAACCAAATGATGCCGAAGCGAGGCCACGGCCGTGATCCGCCGCGGCGCCGATCATGAGGTCAGCCATGAACATCCGGGCCGTGGCGAGCGCCGTGCACACCATGCCGCTCGGATTGGGCCGGCGCGGGGAAATCGCGCCGGCCGATTCGCGCCTACCGCGGGAAGCTCGGGCTCATTGTGCCCATTTGAATTTGGCCTTTGTCGGCCACGTTCTCCGGCGTAGCGCGCACTGCCGGGAAGTTCGGGCTCATTGTGCCCATGCGGACCCTGGTGTCGTCACGGACGCTGGAGGGCGGGGCCTTCACAACTTCGTCTGCGCCAATGTCCTTCACGGAAGCCTCCATAGCTAGCACCTGCTCCACGGCAGGGGCGCAACATATAGTATAAGACGCGGCGGTTGTTAACCCATGAATTCGCGCGCAACCGATTATCGAATCATCGTCAGACTTCACCTGACGTAGGGTCTTCGCTAGCGTGATGGATGACAGGTTTACGATCAGCTTCCGGTCGAGGATGGGGACGCGATGAACAGCACCGCGGCGGCCGGCCAAAGCGGGGTAGTGGCGTTCAATGTTGCTAGGCAGCCCGAACGGCGGCCGGCCTACCCGATCGTGAGAATCCATCTGCTCGGGTCGATGCGAGCAACTAGTTATCTTGGCGACGATGTCCTTCCACGCCCGAAAAAAGCTCGCGCAATCCTTGCCTATCTTTGCTTCGCATTTGGAAGAGCAGTGCCGCGCGCTCGCCTAGCGTCCATGCTGTGGGATCGGGTGAGCGACGAACAGGCTCGCGCCAGCTTTCGTCATGCTTTGAGCGAATTGTGCACGGCCATGGGTCCCCTCGCGGGAGAGCTGATCTCGGCTGGGCGCGCTACTGTCCGCCTCGGCGTCACATTCCAGCGGATTCAGAAGTAAGAGAACGGCACCAATCGCATCGGTGGCGGCCGGCTGGTCC
>WNGG01009770.1_pt1 | contig 12991 bp, 4 predicted proteins | sample 5400661 | NCBI WGS metagenome assembly WNGG01 (sample SAMN13153372, study PRJNA577476) | soil metagenome | isolation source: 100 cm soil or saprolite under Garry oak tree replicate 1 | place: USA:California | collected 2016-06-15
TCACCATCGAGCTCGATCACAACCCGCTGTACCACCATCTGCGCAACGAAAGGTTCCACGCGTCGGTCCTGACGCTCGCCCTGGACGGCGCAAGGGAGCAGGTGCTGCTGCGCGCGGTGAACATGCATCCGTTCAAGACCGAGGTGCAGCACATCGATTTTCAGCGGGTGTCGGCGGACGAGAAGATCCACGTGAAAGTGCCCTTGCATTTCGTCAATGCCGAGAAGTCCCCCGCGATCAAGGAGCAGGGCGGGCTCATCACCCACGTCCTCAACGAGATGGACATCCGCTGCCTGCCCGCGGAGCTGCCCGAATTCATCCAGGTCGACCTGTCGCAGCTCGCGGTCGGACACTCGATCCACGTGCGCGACCTCCCGCTGCCCCAGGGCGTGGAGCCCGCACTGAGGGGCAGCGAGAATCCGACCGTCGCTTCGGCGCAGATCCCGAAGGCGGCGATCGCCGAGGAAGAGGAAGCCGCCGCTGCGGCGGCCGCCGCGGGGGTCGAAGGGGCGCTTGCACCCGCCGCGGAGGCGGTCCCTGCCGCCGCCGACGTGCCGAGCATCAAGCAGAAGGCGCCGGAAGCTGCGCCCGCCGCGGAAGAAAAGGGCGGCAAAGGCGGCAAGAGCGACAAAGGCGACAAGGGCGACAAGGGCGACAAGGGCGACAAGAAATAGGGCCGCTATTTCGCGAAAGGGCGCGGTGACCCCCGCGCCCTTTTTTATCCATGCGTTCTCTAAAACTGATCGCCGGCCTCGGGAATCCCGGGAGGAAGCACGAGAGGGACCGGCACAACGTCGGCTCCTGGTTCGTGTCGCGCCTCGCCTCCGGAGAGCGCGTCGAGCTCAAGACCGTGGCCAAATACCACGGGCGGGTCGGCAAGCTGGAGCGGCCCGCCGGGGAGCTGTGGCTCCTGCTGCCGCAGACCTATATGAATCTTTCGGGCAAATCGGTTGGGACGCTTTCACGCTATTACAGGATCCAGCCGGAGGAAGTGCTGGTCGTGCACGACGAGCTCGATTTTCCGCCGGGCGTTGCGAAACTCAAGCTCGGCGGCGGCGTCGCCGGCCACAACGGCCTGAAGGACATCGCCGCGCAGCTCGGCACCCACGGCTTCTGGCGCCTGCGGATCGGCATCGGCCACCCGGGGAACAAGAACCTGGTTGCCGATTACGTGCTCAAGCCGCCGCCGTCATTCGAGCGAGACCTGATCGAAGCGGCGCTCGCGCGCTGCATGGAAGTCTCCGGACTTTTGCTCGACGGCGATATGGAAGCGGCGATGCTCAGGCTGCACACGAAGTCCTAGATGTCGCTCAAATGCGGGATAGTGGGGCTGCCCAACGTTGGTAAATCAACGTTGTTCAACGCGCTCACCAAGTCGGGCGTCGCGGCCGAGAACTATCCGTTCTGCACCATCGACCCCAATATCGGCATCGTCGAAGTCCCCGACCCGCGCCTCGCGCAAGTGGCGGCGATCGCCGCGCCGCAGAAAGTCGTGGCCGCGGCGGTCGAGTTCGTGGACATCGCGGGACTGGTGGCGGGCGCGTCGAAAGGCGAGGGGCTGGGGAACCAGTTCCTCGCCAATATCCGCGAATGCGACGCGATCGCGCACGTGGTGCGCTGCTTCGAGGATCCGAACGTCGTTCACGTTGCGGGCAAGGTCGATCCGGTTTCCGACATCGAAACGATCCACACCGAGCTCGCTCTGGCCGATCTTGCGACGGTGGAAAAGACCTATGCTCGCTACGGGAAAGTCGCCAAGACCGGCGGCGACAAGGAAGCGCAGCGCATCGTCGCCGTGCTCGACAAGGTGCGTCCGGCGCTCGATGAGGCGCGCCCGGCGCGCAGCGTGCCGCTCTCGAAAGAAGAGCAGGCCGTGCTGAAGCCCTTGTTCCTGATGACGTCAAAACCCGCGATGTACGTCGCCAATGTCGCCGAGCACGGATTTCAGAACAACCCGCTGCTCGCGCAGGTGGAGGAGTACGCGAAGAAGGAAGGCGCGCCCGTCGTGCCGATTTGTGCGGCCTTGGAAGCGCAGATCGCCGATCTTTCGGACGAGGACAAGCAGGTTTTTCTCGCCGACATGGGAATGCGGGAGCCGGGCCTGAACCGCCTGATTCGCACCGGCTACGCGTTGCTGGGACTACAGACTTTTTTCACCGCCGGACCGAAGGAAGTCCACGCCTGGACCGTGCCCGTCGGGGCGACTGCGTCACAGGCGGCCGGGGCGATCCACACTGACTTCGAGCGCGGATTCATCCGCGCCGAGGTGATCGCCTTTGCGGACTATATCGCCTGCGGCGGCGAGTCGGGCGCGAAAGAGGCCGGAAAGCTGAGGCTGGAAGGGAAGGACTACGTTGTTCGCGACGGTGACGTGATGCACTTCAGGTTCAATGTGTGATCAGCGCGTCAGAAACTGCAGGCGAACGTTGCGCCGGCGCCGTGATCGGGACTCGCATCGGCGAAGCCCTTGATCGCGTAGAGCTGCAGCTTCCAGTCGCCGGAAAGCCTGTGCGAGACATACGCGGTCAGCTCGCTCACGTGGCCGCTCCCTTGCAAGATTCGATCGCGCCAGTCATAGGCGAGCCCGACGCTCGTCGACTGCGACGTCCGGTACGAGGCGCCGATCGCCCCGTAAAACACGTTGCGCAGATCGATTCCGGGGAGGTCGCCGTACCATCGGCCTGCAAGGAGAAGTCGTTCTTACCGGTGCCGAGCCCCCTGGAGTCGTCCGCCGTGCCGAATTTGATTTTCGTCCCGATGTCGAGCCCGAACGAGGCGTCGCGCTCGCTCAGCGCGTTGTAAAACGCGCTCGCGACAACGTCGCCCAGGCCGGTTTCGGTGCGGCGCACGGCGCCCGCGCCTGGAAGCGTCACGAGGCCTTCGGCGGCGCCGATGACGTTGCTCGGTCCGGTAATGCGGATATACGGTACGACCAGCTTGAGGGCCCACCGGCCGGTTTCGTGCTTCGCCGTCACCGGCACATAGAAGATCTCGGTGCGTTCGCTCGCTCCGTAATTTCCGCTCGAGTAATCGGCGCCGACGCCCAGAGTCGTAAGCCCCTCCGCGCCGAGCGCAATCGAGTTCGCCGCCGTGATGAGCCAGGCTGCAAGCGCTATTGGGGCGACGTGCGCCATCGAGTTCCTCCGAGGTGGTTTTTGGGTCTGCTGCCGATGAAGACCGCCCGGACGGGGCGATGCCGTGCGGGTGCAACGGAACGCAGACGGTTGTTGGTCGAGCTTATCCGTCTTGAATGAAAAAAAACAGCCGCTCGTGCGAGAGCGGCTGCGAGATAAATCCCGGCGGCTTGCTTGGCGTTATCGGCCCCTGCGGGCGGAGCGGTCTGGACGATCTACGCCCTGCGGCCCTCTGGGAATGTCCGGCCGTGCCACATCGGGACGCCCCGGCTCTCCCCGATCTGCACGGTCAGAAACCGAAGGCCCATCGATGTGTTTTTCGATGAAGCGCTCCTGATTCGCGTTCACATGTTCAATCGCATTTTCCAGGCCCTGGGATTGCGGGTGGGCCTGCTCGTTGCGATTGAGCACATTTTTGGCTCTTTGCAGCGGTATTGACGTCCGAACATGCGTCTTGGAGGCGTCTGCCTTGTCATCCGCCTTTTCTGCAGGATCGTCGCTGACTTGCGCAGCCGCGAGACCTCCCAAGCTTCCCCATGCCAATAGAAAGCACAACACCAGCAGTTTTCTCGACATATACCCTCCCATGAAAAACCATCCAAAAACCAAGCAAAAACCATGCGAGTAATGGCCTTGAACCTTATAAAAACGGTTATAAGTCACTAATCCTCATCACTAATCCCTTCCCGTAAGGGTCCGGGCCTAAACGAACTTCGATATCTGCGGATAAACCTGTGCTGTTAACGAGTTCTAGGGACAACCTGAGGGCTCAAGGCTCTTCAACACGAGGAACGGACCATGGCAACGATCATTGGCGGATTTGACACGGGGTTGTTGGACAGCTCGCTGTATTTGCTGAACCGCAACGACCGCACGCGCACCGGGGTGGACGGCCACGAGGAAGACCTCTACGTAAACGTCAGCAACGGCAACCTGATCATCCGGCATGTCGATGCCTTTCTGCCCTCGCAAGGGGAAGATTCGTGGGTCATCCGCACCTACAACAGCCGCGGCAGCTGGAACGGCAATGTCGGGCAGGGCTGGTCGCTCAACACGATTACGCTGGACACCGGCCAGATCACCGCCAACCTGATCACCCTGATCAACGCGGACACGAGCCGGTTTGTGTTCACGAACGACGGCACCGGGGTGTTCCGCTCGGTCGATGGGCCGGGGGCCTACGAGACCATCACCCAGAACAAGACCGCCAAGACCTTCACGCTGGTGCGCTCGGATCAGAGCGTGTTGACCTTCGATGGCAACGGCGACCTGATCCAGAGCCAGGACACCAACGGCAACCTGATCCAGTACGTCCGCAAGGCGGGCAAGCTCACCCAGGTCAAGGACGACACCGGGCACCTCATCAACTACATCTACAGCGGGTCCAATCTCTCCCAGATCACCGACGAGACGGGCGCGGTGCTGGTGAGCTACGCCTATGGCCAGGGCGCCTTGGGTCTGGTGACCGACCGGGCCGGGCACGTCACGCGCTATCTGTACAACACCGACGGCACGATCCTGTTCGTGACGCTGCCGCAGTCGGGCAGCGAGGCCGTGCGCCAGCTGCAGTTCAACTACACCGTGGACGCCACCGACACCACGGGCAAGACCCGTACGGTGAGCGAGATCATCGACGCCGAGGGCAACCGCACCACCTTCAAGTACGCCTTCAACCGCGACAACTTCAACAAGTATGTGGGCGGCACCACCACGATGGTGAACGCGCTGGGGGTGAAGCGCACCGAGTCGAATGACGCCGAATTCGTGCAGTGGCGCCTGGACAATGGTTATTACCAGCTCTGGGACAGCGCGCGCTACACCCTGGAGCCTGCCTATCGGGCGCAGGCCGACGACATTCGCCTGCGCCACACTACGCTGTACACCTATGACGGCAACGGGGCGCTCCTGACCGTCACCGAGCCGCGCGGCTTCACCGCGCGCTACCAGTACGATGCGCTAGAGAACCTGATCACCGTCGTCGATGCCAACGGGGACGCCATCACGCGCAGCGACGATACCTATTTCCGCAATCTGCGCCGGGACTTCGGCTACGTCAACGCCTTGACCGGGCAGGGCAAGCTCGTGGCCGAGCTCTCGGCCGACGAGATCGCCGCCCTGAAGGAGCGTTACACCACGCACCTGGAGTACGACGCGTTCGGCAACCTCACCAAGCGCACCGACGCGGACGACAACGTCACCACCTATACCTACACGAGCTTCAACAAGCTCGCGAGCCAGACTTCGGCGATGGGCAATGCGCTAGTCACCTCCGATGCCGCCTTCTACGTGCAAAAGCGCGCGGAACTGGGCTTTGTTGTCGCCCCGGGGAGCGAACAAGGCAAGCTGGTGGCGCAACTCACCGCCACCGAGAAACAGGCGATCCTGACCCTCTTTACTACCACCTACAGCTACGACGCCAAGCAGAACATCACGCAGATCGCGAGCCCGGGGGGCGATCTCACGCGCTTTGCCTACGATGTCTTTGGCAACGTCACCAAGAAGACGGTCTACCTGGACAAGAACGATCTCGTCACCCCGTCCAAGCAGCAGGTGACGCAATACTTCTACGACGCTTTTGGCGAGAACGTGAAGACCATCGACGCCGAAGGCAACACCAGCTTTGCGAGCTACGACCATTTCGGCAACCGCTTGACCTTCACCGACGGCAACGGCGGGGTGACGACATTCACCTACGACAACGACAACCGTCCGTTGACCGTCACCGACCCCGAGGGCAACGTCACGGTCAACACCTATGACTCGGTGGGCAATCGCATCAGCGTGCGCGACGCCAACGGCCACAGCGTGATCTATGTATATAGCCGCAACAACTTGCTGATCGCGGTCACCGACCCGTCGGCCGACGGCAACACCGCCAAGGACCGCGTCACCCGCAATACCTACGACGTGGTCGGCAACCGCACCACGACCACCGACGCCAACGGCAACACCACCACCTACACCTATCGCGAGGACAACCGCCTGGTGGCGGTCACCACCCCGACGGTGGCGAACGCCGCCGGGCAACTGGTGACATATACCACGAGCTACGCCTATGACGGCGTCGGTAACCGCATCAGCGTCCGGGACAACAACGGCAACCTCACCCAGTACGTCTACGATCCGGATAACCTGCGCGTGCAGAGGACCGACGCCGTCGGCCAGGTGACGCAGTACATCTTCGATGCGAATTTGAATCGGGTGAGCGTGGTGATGGGGGCGCAGCTTGCACCCGCCCAGCGCCAGTTGCTGCGCTTCGCCTACGACCAAAAAGATGAAATGATCACCGAAGTGGATGCCCTGGGCGGCACCACCCGTACGGTCTATGACGCACCGGGCAACCGCATCGCCGTGACCGACGCCTTGGGGCGCACCACCAATTTTGCTTACGACCGCAACAACCGGCTGATCACGGAAACGCGGCCCGCGGTGACCGATCCCGCGACCGGGCTGCCGGTGCGCTACACCGTGCAGCACCAGTTCGACGCCAACGGCAACGAGATCGCCACTACCGACGAGAACGGACATATCACCAAGTTCTCCTTCGACCGTGACAACCGCCTGGTGATGATCGAGGACGCGAACGGCATCAAGACCGTCTACGGCTACGACAGCCGCAGCAATCGCACGAGCGTCCAGATCGGCGTGCTCGCGCATGTGGACGCGCAGCGCCACGTCGTCGTCGACTCGACCGAGAACGCGCAGGTCACGACCCACACCTACGACGAGTTCAACCAGCGCATCGCCACCACCGACGGCGTGGGCAACGCGCTCGTCACCTCCGACAGCGCGCTCTACCAGAACATGCGCAAGAGCCTGGGCTTTGTCGATCCCGTGACTGGAGCGGGCAAGACCGTCGCCCAATTGACTGCGGCCGATAAGCAGGCGCTCAAAGACGCCTTCACCGAGCGCTATGCCTACGACAAGGTGGGCAATTACCTGAGCACCACCGACCACCTGGGCCGCAGCACGAGCTTCACCTACGACGCGATGAACCGCCAGGTGACGCGCACCGACGCTCTCGCCGGCGTCAGCCGCTTCGCCTACGACGGCGACGGCAACCGCGTCAAAGAGACCGATGCGCTGGGTCGCGTCACCACCCATGCGTACGACGCTGTCAACCGCTTGACCGACACCACCGACGCCTTGGGTGTCATTACCCACCGCGACTACGACAGCTTCGGCAACCTGCTTGACCAGACGCGCGCCGCCAGCACGCCGGATGCGCGCGCTGCGCAATACGTCTATGACCTGAAGAACCGCCTCATCCAACAAACCGACCCCGAAGCCCATACCCAGAGCTACGTGTACGACGCGGTCGGCAATCGCCTGCAGGTCACCGACGGCCGCGGCAATGCCACGCAGTACTTCTACGACGCGCTGAACCGCAACATCAAGATCATCGACCCGCTCAACTTCCAGACCCGCTTCGAATACGACGGGGTGGGCAACCGCATCACCCTGGTCGATGCCCGCGGCGGCATCCAGCGCCTCACCTACGACGCCGGCAATCGCTACATCCAGACCACCGACGCCGAGGGCCGGAGCACGCGCTTCATCTACGACGTGCGCGGCAACCGCATCACCCAGACCACCGCCTTCGGCGCCCCGGAGGCGGAAACCACCACCTTCGAGTACGACGCGGAGAACAACCTGCGCTCGGTCACCGATGCCGAAGGCAAGCTCACCCGCCACGACTACGATCGGGTCTACAACCGCATCCAGACCACCGACGGCAACGGCCACGCCACGACCTACGCCTTCGACGCTCTGAACCGGCAGATCCAGGTGACCGACGCCGAAGGCGGGATCACGCGCTACAGCTACGACGCGGTCAGCAACCGCCTGACGCAAACCGACGCCCTGGGGCGGGTGACGACCTATGTCTACGACGCGCGCAACCAGCTCATCACGCAGACCGCCGCGGACGGCGTCCAGACGCAATTCGCCTACGACCGCGTGGGCAATCGCGCGAGCATCGCGCGCGCGGCCAACACGCCCTTGGCGGCGACCACGACGTTTACTTACAACCGCGACGACCAACTGATCGCGCAGACCGATCCCTTGGGCCATACCACCACCTACCAGTACGATGCCAACCACAATCGGACGCTCGCCACCGATCCGCTGGGTTTCCGCACGACGTATGTCTACGACGCCGACAATCGCGTCAGCCGGATCATCGATCCCCTGGGCAACACCACGACGTACGTGTACGACGGCAACGGCAACCGCGTGCAGGTGATCGACGCGCGCGGGTTTGCGAGCACCACCTATTACAACGCGGACAATGAAACCAGTTTGGCGGTCGATGCGGAAGGCTTTGCCACGAGCTTCACTCACGATCACAACGGCAACGTGGTCGCGCAGACCTTGTTTGCCAAAGCGCTGACGCTTCCGCTCGATCCGGCGATCAAACCCACACCCGTTGCCGATCTCAAAGACCAGACCAGCCGGTTTGCCTACGATCGCGTCAATCGGCTGACCCAGCGCACCGACGGCGAAGGCTTCATCACCCAGTTTGTCTATGACGCCGTAGGCAACCGCACGCAGGTCCGCCAGGCGCTGGATCTGGCGGCCACGCAGTTCGCGGTGCGGCGCAGCTATTACGACGGCGTCAACCGCGAAGTCCTGAGCCTCACCGCCGAAGGTTATCTCACCGAAAACCGCTATGACGCCGTCGGCAACCGTCTCGCGCGCATCCAATACGACCAGAAGGTCACCGCGCCTGCGGACGGCAGCCGGCCCACGCCGGTGACGGGCGATGCCGGGCGCACCACGAGCTTTGTTTATGACGTCAACAATCGCCTGACCCGGCAGACCAGCGCGCTCGGCATCTCGACCGACTACACCTACGACGCGCGCGGCAACCGCACCTCGATGGTGGAGGCTTCGGGCACGATGGACGCGCGCACCACGCTCTATCGCTACGACGCCGCCGACCGCTACGTCGAGACGGTCAACGCCTTGGGCGTGACCACGCACCTGGAGCTGGACGCCGACGGCAACATATTGACCCGGCGCGAGGCCTTCGGCACGCTCGGCGAGCGGATATTTACGTTTGCATACGACGGCAACAACCGCGTGGTGAGGCAGACCGATGCCTTGGGCGTCGTCACCCTCTCGAGTTATGACGCCACCGGTAACGTAGTCAGCCGTACCACCGCCGCCGGTCTCCCCGAGGCGCGCACGGAAACCTTCACCTACGATCGCAACAATCGTCAGATCGCGGCGGTCGATGCCGCGGGCGAGCGCACCGAGTACGCCTACGACGCCGCCGGCAACCGCATCCGCCTCACGCAGGCGCCGGGGCTGCCCGAGGAGCGCAGCAACCTCTTTGTCTACGACCGCGACAACCGTCTCGCGCAGGCGATCGACGCGCTGGGCACCGTGACCGCCTACCGCTACGACGGCGCGGGCAACAAGATCGAAACCGTCCAGGCGCAAGGACTCCTGGGTCAGGAACGGCATACGTCTTACGTTTACGACAAGGACAACCGCCTCACGCAGATCACCGATCCCGTGGGCGGGGTCACGCGCTATGAATACGACGTATTGGGCAACCAGACGCGGATCATCGACGCCAACGGCGGAGTGCAGCAGAACACGTTCGATGCCATCGGGCGTGTGGTTTCGAGCCTCTCAGCAGGCGGCGTGTTGACGCAGAACACCTATGACAGGCGCGACAACATCCTCAGCACCACCCAGTCGTTCGCCGACTCGAGCGACGCGCGCACGACCACCTACGCCTACGATTTGCTCAATCGGCAGACGCGCATCACCGACGGCGAGGGCTTCAGCACCAGCATCACCTACGACGTCTTCGGCAATCAGACCGGCATCACCCACGGCCAGTATCTGGTACCGGCTACCGATCCTGCCTACAGCGCGGACAAGGCCGCACGCGCTTTTGCGCAGACGAACAGCTTCGTCTACGACAAGGGCAATCGGATGACGAGTATGACCGACGCGGAAGGCAACGTCACGCAATACGCCTATGACGCCGTGGGCAACCGCTTGAGCGTCACCGAGGCGTCGAACAGCGCGCCGCGCACCACGCAGTACATCTACGATCTCGTCAATCGCCTGACGGAAACCCGCACGCCCGAGGGCGGGATCACGCGCAACCGCTACGACCAGGTTGGCAACAAGATCGCCGAGGACCAGCTGCAAAGCGGCGACGCGCTCACCGGCGTGTTTATCCACAAGACCTTCCAATACGACAGGAACGGCCATCTGAGCGCGCAGATCGATCCGTTCGGCGTGCGCACGGAATACGCCTACGACGCAATGGGCAATCTCGTCCTCCGCCGCGCCGCGGCGGGCACGCCGGATGAGCGCCTAGTGCGCATGGAGTACGACTTCGACAACCGCAAAACCGCGGATATCGACGGCGAGGGCAATCGCACCACCTATGCCTACGACAGCATGGGCAACCGCATCAAGCTCACCGATGCATTGGGGCACTTAGCGCATTACTACTTCAACGCGTCGAATCAGTTGGTGGAAGTGGCCGATCCCGAGGGCTTCATCAACACCTTCAAGTTCGACGCCGCCGGGAACCAAGCCGAGCAGCACGTCTACATGACGCGCTTTGCCGGCTTGATCGACGATCGCATCGCGCCCACGCCGGCCGCCTCGGCGTCCGACCGCATCGTGCGCATGGAGTACGACCGCGCCAACAAGCTCACCGCGCGCGTGGAACCCGACGGCGCGCGCACCGAGCTTACGTACGATGGCGCCGGCAACAAGACCCAGGAAAAGCGCTTCGCCAATACCAGTGCGCCTCGCACCATGGCCTTTGTCTACGACCGCGACAACCGCCTGGTCAGGTTCACGGACGTGGAAGGCACCATCAACACGTTCAGCTATGACGGCGCCAACAACAGGCTGAGCGAAATCATCACCAATCCCACTGATCTCAACAGCACGCGCGCCACGTTTTATCAATACGACCTCAACAACCGCCGCATCCGCGAGACCTTCGACCCGACCGGCCTCAACATCGTTCTGCTGACAGCCTACGACAAGCTCGCCAACGTCGTCGCCAAGACCGACGGCAACGGCCACACCACGGCCTACGCTTACGACCTCAACAACCGCGTCGTCAGCCAGACCGACCCGGTCGGAAATATCTACCGATTCGGTTACGACGCCGTAGGCAACCAGGTCCGGGTGACCGATCCGCGCGGCAACGTCACCACGTTCCAGTACGACCGCAACAGCCGCGAGGTGAAGGAGATCCGGCCGGCGGTGGATGTCTATACCATCGACGCCGGTCTGCGCACGCTCGCGCCGACCTTCACGAAGCAATACGACGCCGTGGGCAACGAGGTGCAGGCGATCGACGCCAACGGCTTCATCACCACGCGTTACTTCGACGGCAACAACCGCATGGTCGCGGAGTTGAACGGCGACAACGTGCTGTGCGAATACAGCTACAACGCGAGCGGCGACGAGGTGACCAAGACGACAAACATGACGCGGCTCGCGGCCGCGGCGCATGACCCCGCGGTACGGCCCGCGCCGCCCGCGGGCGAGAAGCGCGTCGTCACCTACGACTACGACCTGGCCGGCCGCCTGACGCAGACCACCTATCCGCCGACCGAAATTACGACGCTTACCAACACCGACACCAACAATCCCACGCCGGTCAAGGTGCTTACCCAGGTCACCGAGCGCAAGGTGTACAACGCTTTCGGCAAGGAGGTCGAGAGCTTCGACCGCAACGGCAACCGCGCGGTGACTTATTACGACGCGAAAGACCGCAAGGTCGCGGTCGTGGATGCCCTGGGGTTCCTGGTGGAATGGGACTACGACGCGCAGGACAACCAAATCGCGCAGCGCGTGTACGCCCAGCCGCTCGATCCCGCGACGGTAAGCCCTTCTGCGCGGCCCACGCCGCCCGCGGGCGAGGTCTTCGTCACCAGCGTGCGCTTTGACGCCGCCTCGCGGCGCATCGAGGAGAAGGCGCCGCTGATCGAGGTGTTCGATCCGGCGACGCAGACGACCAGCTTCGCGCGTCCGACCACGACCTACGCCTATGATCAAGCCGGTAACCCGCTGACCAAGACCTCCGCCGCGGGCACCGCCCAGGCGGTCACGGAATACAGCTATTACGATGCGGCCAACCGCCTCATCGCGGTGATCAATTCAGGGCGCGTGCTGGCCACGTATCAATACGACGCGAACGGCAACATTACCTCGCGCGAGCGCTTCTTCAATACCGTGCCGATGACGGTCAGTCCGTCGCAGTTGACCGGCAGCACCAATTTCGCCGCCTTAGTCGCCGCCGATCCCGCGAGCGATGAGGCCACGAGCTTCGCTTACGACGCCATGAATCGCCTCACCCAGGAGACCGACCTCATGGGGCCGGGGGCGGCGGACGATCTCACCAAGCACTACCGTTACGACGCGATCAAGAACCGCACCTTCCGCCAGGACGAGGACGGATTTATCACGCAAAACGCCAACGACGCCATGGACCGCCCGGCACAGACCATCACCGCGGACGGCAGCGGCACCTTGTACCAATACGACGCCGCCGGCAACCAGGTGCTGGTCTTCACCGGCAAGATCGCGAACGCGGTGCTGGCGCCCACCGACTTCCAGGCGAGCTTGAGCGACAGCCTCAACTTGCAGTGGAGAGTCGCCGCAGGCCGCCAGACCTGGGTGGTGTACGACACGACGAGCCACGCGAATCTCGCAGACTACGCCAACCGCACCGCCACGCAGTTCGCCTTCGACGGAGCCGCGCGGGCAAAAATCTTCACGACCGCCACGGGCAGCCAATTGTTTTTCCGCTTCGTTGCACAGGACGGTGCGGGCAACCGCACTTGGAGCGACGAGCAGACGCT
>WNGG01006502.1_pt1 | contig 12990 bp, 11 predicted proteins | sample 5400661 | NCBI WGS metagenome assembly WNGG01 (sample SAMN13153372, study PRJNA577476) | soil metagenome | isolation source: 100 cm soil or saprolite under Garry oak tree replicate 1 | place: USA:California | collected 2016-06-15
CCGCCGAGGCGGAAGGTCTTGTACCCGAGGTCGTTCGCCCGCCCGGACTCCACCAACGCTTTCTGTTGCGTGACCATCGTCACTCCTCCGTAAGACAGATCTCTTCCCACGCGTACGTCAGCCATTCGCTGTGCTTCGTCTGCAAGAGGACCAAGGACTTCTTTGGGGCGCGCATCCGGTACGCCACGCGGGCCGGCAAGGAGGCCAGGCTGCCGTCGCGCAGGACCATGTGACCCATGTCCGTGCCCGTGACGTTCTTGTGGGGTCCCGGCTTGAGTTGGTCCCGCGGCTCGATGTAGTCGACGCGCACCTCGCCTTCGACGAGCAAGAGGTATTCGTCGTGCGGCATGTACCACCACGACGCGTCTTCGCCTTCGGCGCGGAAGCACGCGAGCACGTAGGGCCCGTTCTTGCCGATCACGACCCGGTCGTACGACTTCGGCCACGTCGCTCCGATCTCGTAGATGTTCGACATCGCGTACCGGATCGGCCGGTCGTCAATCAGGAGCAGGTTGCCCTTCGTATACTTCGCCATACTCCCCGTCATCACCATGTCGTATCCTCCCTCGCATATGCAGCGTAGGCAGGCTTCTTTAACCTTGCGCCGACTCGCGGCATCGGTTTGCATGGAGAGCGCGATACGTCATGCGGTCGCGGACTTTATTAGCCTCAAGACGTCTCGCGCGGTTTGATGGAACCGCCATCCTCCCGGACTCGATTGGTCGTTGCAGAGAGCAACCTGCGCGGCTTCCGCGGTCTCACGGTCGACGCATTCGGCTGTCTCCTGCGCGGGGGTCCGGCCCAACTCCCAAACGCGCTGCGAAAAATTGTCGCGGAGCACAACGGAGACCGGAACGCGCGGTCGCCCGAAGATCTCTGGCGAGACACCTTTCGGAAGTACATCCGGGCCAATCCGTTCCTCTCCTTCCGAGAAGTCCACCGGAAGACGATTCAGGACTTCTTCGAGGCCCTTGGGATCGCGAATGACGTTGACGGGTGCATCGATGCGGTGTTCCATGAATATCGGAGCTCGAGCGCATACCCAGAGGTATTGGCAGTCCTTCGAGACGTCGAGCAAGAGGTGCCAGTCGCGGTGGTCTCGAACATGGACACAACCGCGCTGTTGGAGGCGCTGCAGCGGAACGGTCTGACGTTCACATTCATCATCACGTCGGACGAGGAGCAGCGTTACAAGCCGGACCCTTCCCTGTTCCAAAGGGCGGTCCGCTACTTGGGTCTCCCCGCCGCGAACGTGCTTCATGTCGGAAGTTCTTACGCGGAGGACATCGTTGGCGCGTCATTGACCGGAATGCCTTCCCTTCTGATGCAACGGCCCGGAGCGCCGGAAGAGCCGAGAGGCGAGGCAAAAGGGACGGTCCACAATCTGGAGCAGGTGCGCGACTTCATTCGGAGTTCTTGGAAAGGATCGTAGCCCGGTTGGCGCTCGGTCGATCGCTTGAGGTTACCAAGCGGCCTCGAGAATCTGAAGGGCATCTCGGGCGTCGCGCAGCGGACGCGGGTTGCGGCGGACCGATTGACTTTGGAGCGCGTCGGCAGCGACGGCGGGCAAGTCGGTCCTCGGGATCCCGATTTCCCGGAGGCGCTGAGGCAGCCGGAACTGACGAATGAAGTCCGTCACTGCCCGGCAGACGGCTTCTCCCGTCCTCGGTGAATCCGCGGCCTTTAAGCCGAACACAGGCGCCAACTGCGCGTAGGTCGGTCCGGCGACGGGGAGATTGAACCGCATCGCGTGAGGGAGCATGATCGCGTTCAGCACTCCGTGCGGCGCGTTATACCGCCCGCCGAGTACGTGGCAAAGTCCATGGTGGACCCCCATTCCCGCCCGCGCGAGCACCAACCCCGCGAGCATCGACCCCTCGAACAGGTGGTAGCGGTGCGCCAACTCGTCGGGCCGTGCGAACGCCTTTGGCAAATGCTCGACGAGAAGGGTTGCTGCCTGGACGGCCATGGCGCGCTCTTCGTCCCCCGCGTCACTCGAGTAGAGGCCCTCGACACAGTGGGCGAGAGCGTTGATTCCAGTGCCGGCGGTCAAATCGGGCGGGGTGTCGATGGCCAGCTCGGGATCGTACAGCACCAATCGGGGCCGGATTCCGGGATTCCGGACGACCTCTTTGCGGCCACGAGCGACATCGGTCGTGCCGAAGACGGGTGTGACTTCGGATCCCGAGTACGTGGTCGGGATTGCCGCCACGATCCAGCGAACGTCGCCGGCCGTGGCCCCGTCTGCCAACCGAGCGACGGCGGCCTTCGCGGTCCCGATCGGACTCCCTCCGCCCAGACCGATGAGCACGTCCGCGTTCAGCGAGCGCGCCTCGTTCGCGACCTGCTCCGCGGTCTCGACAGGGACATGCCGACGCGCCCCGGAGAACATGCCGACCATCATCGGCCCGAGGGCGTTGCGGATCGTCTGCCCGACCCGTCCAGAGGCGAGGCCCGATCCCGTGACGACGTACGCTCGCTTACGACGGAGTCGACCCAGTTGGGAGGCGACCTCGTCGACGCATCCGGGAGCGAGCACGATGAGCGCGTCGGCGTCCTGGCGGGTCACGCGCGGAAAATCAGTGCTCGACGTTCCACTCATCGTCTGGCCCGCTGATCGGTACGGATCGGAGAACCGGGGGACGGCCTTAGGGCTTGCGCTTCCGAACTAGGGCGTAGATGCCGACGAGGAGGGCCACCACGGCGACGGCGAGCGCGGCGTAGCTGACGGCCGAGAGCGTGTTCAGCGTGTCGGCGACGGACGGCTCGACGATGACCGTCCCGACCATCCCGGCCCAGGAGCTGCCGACCTGGTATGCGTGGACCTTACAGAAGTACGTGAACGTGCCCGCGGTGCTGAAGGTGTGATTGAACGTCGCCCCGGGCATGATCAGCACGGGCGGCGGCCCGGGCGGGTTGAAATTCGGGCTCGAATCCCATGCGGGGCTTCCGCCGGGAGGCGGTCCCGTGATCGTATGGGGTTCCGTCGGGTTGGCAAGTCGCCATTGGACGATCGTTCCCTGGACGACGGTCATGTTCTCCGGCGCGAAGGCTTGCGCGGCGTACACGGAGTCGCCCCAGCCGGCGTTCGCTTGGACTGTGACCGTCGAGACCCCGGCGACGACCACCAGCGTGCCGGTCATCCCGGGATGGATCTTACAAAAGTAGTGGTATGTTCCGGGGGCCAAGCCGCTCGTATCGAGTTCGTACACGGAGCCCGGTGCGAGGAGCTTTCCCGGTCCCATGTCCGCCAGGGCTCCCGCGGGAGTAAACAGCGGACTCGAATCGTACACGAAGCTGCCGTTCGACAACGTATCGGCCGACGTGACCGTGTGGACGGCGCCGACGAGATGCCACGTGACCGTGTCCCCGGCCGTGATTCGAATCGTCCCGGGCGAATAGCCGTTGAATCACACCACGCCACCTGGCGCGAGCGGCGCCCCCGCGGTGACCCCGCCAATATACACGTCGTGCGTCGTGGCGGCAAAACTCCGTGACGCGGAGAAGACGAACGTCATGAAGATCGCGACGGACACAATGGCGGCCACCCTCGCAAAACGAGCTGCGCGTTGGTTCACCTACTGCACCTGCGGCGGGGAATCACGGCTCGTGGTATTTAACGCCCGACAGAAGGCAGAGAGGCAGCAGAAAAGGGAGACTTACCCTGCATAGCGGTGATGTCGGGATAACGGGTCGTCGCTACCGGAAGTATTCGGGTGTGAATGAGTGTAAACATACGCCTCATACCCGTCCTCCCACGCTGGGGCGCCTGTCGGTGGCGATAACAACGACCCTGAAGTGGCTCCAAAATTCGGCATCGCGGACGACGATTTTCTTCATTGCCATCGTCCTTCTCGCAGTCGCGACATTCGGCTCGAGCTCTCTCGGACGTGGGAACGTCTCGGCATCCGGGAGTCTTTACTCCTGGAATCCGAACGTTCACTGTGTCCCGGATCTCGTCACAATCCGCGATGTGCTGGGGCCGGCGTATCCACACCAGAACCTCAACGGCAGCCGATACCAGGTCAATTCAACGTCGGGCGGAATCCCGCTCGAACGATCTCTCTCGCCGCCGTGCACCATCACCAACATGACCGGCCAAGTCGTGTCACCCTTCGTCCAGATCAACGGCGTCTCCCTGTACGGGTATGCCGTCAAGACGACGGACTGCTCCGCCTGGTACTCGAAGCAGAACGGCGGCCAGCGCTATCCCGGCAACCAGACGTATTGCACGGACGGCGGACAGATCATTACCCTCGGGACGACGAGTGGATACCTGCGGATTGAGGTCGACCGCGACTGGCTGGGCAAGGGATACTGTGGGCCGAATGTCCCGAGTTGCGACAACGCGACCCTCTTCCAAGAGCAATCGAACGGGACCATCTCCATCGACGTCCAAGGCTTCGTGTTCTGGGAGGGACCATGGCACTGGGAGCTCCATCCGTTCACCGCGTGGAAGCTTTCGAGCTCTCCGCCGCCCCCGCCGCCTTCTCCGCCCGATTTCAGCCTCGGCGCCTCGCCGAACTCCCTTACGTTCGTTATCGGTTCCTCCGGGACATCGACGATCACGTTGACGAGCATCAGCGGTCTTGCAGGGACGGCGAGCCTGAGCGCGTCGGTTTCCTCATCCGATCTCATCCTGATCTGGCCGACGGCCTCGGTGAGCCCGAGCAGTGTGACGCTGACGGCCAACGGGACCGCCACGTCGACCCTGTCGATTTCCACATCGCTGCTCACGACTCCGGGGACGTACACCGTGACGGTCTCGGCGACAGTCGGCTCGATCACTCACTCGACATCGGTCCTCGTCAAGGTGGTGATCGTCTAGCGGATCTCAAGCGGCGGATCGTTGCCCAGCCTACGCGGTGATCCCATTGGCCGCGTCGAGTTCGTCCCAGCTCCCGATTGCGAGGACGAGGAGTAGCGCGGCGAGCACGGCGGTGATTCCCAAGCTGACGGCCGAAACGCTGTCAGGAATTCTCCGCCCACGGCCGCGACAACCGACGTCGTTCCAACAATTGCACCGATCGCGTTCATTCGGTTTGTTTCTCCTGAAGCTCACGCCTCAATAGGCACGCAAGCTCCGGGGGTCAATGTCGCTTATCGCAGAACCCTACCAAATCGTTCCCAATCATTGATTGATGTTGCGCTGACCGAGAGATAACTTAGCTCCGGACCAGCATGGAATCCGCTCGATTCAGAGCACGTCGTTCTGCGCAGGAGCTGGAAGTGACGACTGCATCGTGGCAAGGCGGGCAGAGCGGGGCTCATGCCGCGACGAATGCGTTTTGAGAGCCCTTGATTCCGAAGGCATCGAACAGGAACTCGTCGAGGAGGGAGGCGATGACGACCTCCGGTGCGGCCTGCTTAGACCGGAGCGCAGCCAGGAGGAGGGAGGGCGTGAGGTAGGCACGGAACTGCTGAAGGACCGTCGCCTGTGAGATGCGACCTCCCTTTCCGTCATCGATCGCATTCGCCCCCGCCTCCTTGAACCGCCGGTCGGCGGCCTGCATCGCGTATCCTTCCCACTGGGTAACGTTCTGGGCCGTCTCCGGTGTGAGGACCGTGTATCGAAGTGAGAAGCCGCTGGACCCGGGAGCGTAGATGAAGGAGCCGAGGGTGAGCACGCCGACCGCAACCGCGGTCGCGGCGCGCTCGGCTCCACTCCTCGTTTTGAAACTCACACTGTGTTCACCCGCCCCTCGGTTCGTCGGAACGGAAACGAGCTGAACGGCCCAGCGGCCGGGATGTAGCGAAAAGGAGAGGTTCCCCCTCATTCCCTCCGGGATTTCCGCATCCGTCGCGCGCAGGCTGTGCTCCTGTTGCCGTTTCGTCAGATTGAACGCGGCGAGGTACACGTTCAGCCAACCATCGGGCTTCACGACGCTCGATTCGACGATCGGAGCCACCCAGAAGCCGCCCCAGAGCGGGAAGAGCCGCGACCGCCGGACGATCGGCGCGGGGATCCAGTCCAAATGAGCGGAGAACCAGAACCCCAAACTCCGCGCCTGTGGATCCGCCGCGAGGATGCGGGAAAGGTCTAACGCGCGGCTCGGATTCGAATTGAGGGCGGTGAACCCGAGGACCGGTGGGGTCTTTCCCTTCGCGCCCGGGGTGAATCGCATCTGTGGGAACGCATACGCAAACTCGGGCCGGTCGGCCGTTCGGGTCCACTGCGCCTCCGACGCGCGCCGGACTTGGGAGGCCAGACCCACGCGGCCTTGACCGATCATCGCGAGAATCTGCCCCGTCGTCATCGTCGCGGGAGGCAGGTCGGCATCGGTGATCACCCATGCGTCTTCGTTTCCCGGTGCCCGTGATACACCTGCCGGAGAAGCCGTCGCGCTCATGCGTGCATCAAACTTCCACGGGTGGACTTCCGGATGGAACGCTGACGCCGCGGAAGAGGTCCCTCCATGTCGCATCACCCCGAGGATTGTGAACGGGATGCGAGAACTTAAGCGTGGTGTTGCGCCAGAAAGCCGAAGTCAGATCATTCGCTCGTATTCCGCGATCGCGGCACGCCGTCCGCGTGGCTACCGTCGTATCTATCCGTCAACGAACGGCAAACGCAGGGGTCTTGTTATCATCTCGAATACTCGCGCGTCGCCTTTATAGCGAGCAACTCCGTTTCCGTGTCGCGGTCCTTCGGGACGGGCGGAGGGTTTCTGTGATCGACTGCAAAGGAGTCGCAATATTCGGAACCGTTGTGGTCTTGCTTACGTCTGCCGGTTTCGCGCTCACCGGATTCGAGAGTCGAGCGGCCTCTGTGGCGTCCGTGGGCGCCGTCCAACCCCAAGCCGCGTATTCGATCAACTACCACTTTTATGATTTCTTCAACGTCCCCTACCGGGAATACTGGGACCTCCGGACGGCGGCAAAGTACGGAGACCTGCCGATGAACGCGGAGTGCTTCTCCGCGGAAGGCGTCGCCGAGGGCACGTGCGTGCCGTCCAATCCGAGCGTGCCCGACGTGGCGTCCTATCCGTACGCGGACTGGTATCCGTCGACCACATCCATTAGTCCGACGTCCACGAGCACAATCCCGTTCATTTACGCACCGTACCGAATGCAGGCAATCGGGACGAGTGTGCCCGGGTACACGCTCACGGACCCCGTGTACCTGCCGATCCAGAATCCGGCGGCTGCGGTCGGAACCTCGCTGGGGATCGACTGGAGGATGGACTACATCACGAAGGCCCAGGGAAACACCCTGAAGAACGTCGCAGGTTGCCCCCTCAACCCGAGCTTCAACGATGGATACTACGTGCGCTCGGAACTCACGGTGACGCTGGACCTCCAGGAGTCAAGACGCTTGTTCGGGGTCGTCGCCACGGATGCCGCGTCCGCACAGAACTGGTGGTCCGCGAACACGAATCCGGCCTGCGGCACCTCTGGCACAGAAGAGACCAATTGGCAGAACGCGATTGTCGCACTCGGTGGGTCGGCAGGAACGCCCGGGAAGTTCGATATCTTCAACGGATACGACTACTACTACTCCCCATTCTACACAAACATGACCGCGAGCGTGGCCCTCGACGGCACGACCACGGTCAAGATCGACCACTTGGCGTTCGGAACCGAAGTGCTTCTCGCGCGGATGTTCTACTGGGGGAATGCGGGTTACCTTGGCAACACCCTGAACTCCTCGAAACGGACGGGCTGGTGGGGCATGGAGGCCCCCTGGTTCGAAAGCTTCCACTTCACGACCACGATTGGCGCCGCGACCCACGACTTCTCCCTGACGACCGCGCTCTTCTATCACCTCCAAGCGAATGCGGACGCCGGGCCGAATGGGCTGTACGACAAGACGGACGATATCCCATTCTGGGATTGGGGACCGTCGCTTGCGGACTACGGCTTTTTCAGTCCCGTCAAGCACCCCGAAAATGAGCTCAGCCGATATCCCGATCCGCCGTATGCGTACCCGCACGCGACGACGGGGAGCTTCGACTACGGAGTCAGCAGTGCGTACGATTACGTGCCGGTCACATGGAACCTGAAGGCGGGAGAGAGCTGGTCCTTCACCCTGCCGAAGGGGAATGTGAACTTCTACGATCCGAACCACACGCCGGCAGGCGCGGACCCGACGAAGGGCCAGTTTGTGACGATCCAAAAGCCGCTGTACCTCATGCGGACGTTGCCATCGTCGTACGGCACCTGGGATGAATCGACGAACACGTGGACCCTGACCGGCCCGGCGACGACCGGCGGCCCCCCCGGGAACCCCGGGCCGGACGGTATGCCCGGGACGAGCGACGACCAGTACCCGACCTACTCGTATCCGTCGATCGACTTCCAACCGGGTCCGGCGTTGCTCCGCGTCACGACGAACCCCGCGCTGCCCGGAAAGATTACCGTGGACGGTGTGCCGCGGGACGAGTGGGGTCTCGCCTGGATGAAAATCGCGCCGGGCAGGCATCTGGTGTCGTTCGGCGGCCTCAACGGCTTGGCGACGCCGGCGGCCCAGACCGTCACGGTGACGTCCGGCGCGACGGCGACGGTCCAAGGGAACTACGGAGTCAATGGCTACCTGAGGGTGATCACGAACCCCGCCCTGGCGTCGACGATTTCCGTGAACGGGGTCCCGCGGAACGACTGGGGCATGTGGACCGCCTTGCCGCCGGGCACCTACACGGTGCACTTCGGCCTCGTCGCCGGATACAATCCGCCGGCGGACCAGACCGCGATTGTGTCGGCCGGATCGACGATGACGATCACAGGGACCTTCACCTCGAATCCGACGGCGCCGGGACCCGATCCGACGACGTTCGGCTACTTGCGCGTGACGACGAACCCGGCAAGGGCCGCGCAGATCCTCGTGAACGTCGTGCCGCGGGACGACTGGGGCCTCACGTGGGTCAAGCTGGCGCCGGGGACGTACACGGTGTCGTTTGGCGAAGGGTATGGCTACACGCCGCCCGCGCCGAAGACGGTCAACGTCGCCGCGGGCGCGACGACGACGTGGGACGCGCCGTTCGTCGTGCACGGATCCCTCCGGGTGACGACGGACGCCCCCTCGGCCGCGACGGTCTTCGTGAACGGCCTCCCCCGCGATGATTGGGGCATGTGGCAGTCGATCGCGCCGGGCACGTACACAGTGAGCTTCGGTGACGTGTCCGGCTACGTGACGCCGGCCTCGCAGACCGCGGTCGTGACGGCGAACGCTCTTACGTCGATCGCGGGACATTACGTCGCCGCAGCGCTCGCACAGGCGGCGACAATTCCGTCTGGTGCGGTAGTCTGGATACTCCCAATCGCCGCGGGGATTGCATCGGTGGCCTCATGGACGAGCGGGACGACTTCTGCCGCCGCGCTCGTCAGCACGTCGCCGTCGAAAGTCGAAGACTAGCGAGACGAAGGATCGCGAGTGGGTCCGTCCGGATTTGAACCGGAGTCTAGTGGTCCCGAACCACCAAGGATAGACCAAGCTACCCCACGGACCCGCGCGACGCGGCGTACGCCCGGGGTCTCTATAAGTGTTGCGCGCTCCTGCGTTTCAGTGCGCGAAGATTTCGGATTCTTGGTTTCGTCAGACCTCCCTTGTTCTGCGTCTGGATACTCAGTGGCGAGGCTTGATTAGCGTGGCCTTCCAATTTATTCGGGATGGACCAGCTCCAGATAGAGCCGCGGGCACGGAAGAAGAAAAAGTCTTCAAAGCTCGAATTCGACGCCTCGCAAGTGTTCGGGACCTCGAAGGACACCGAGATTCAGATGGACCTGGACTCGGCCCGGTACGCGGCCCAGAAAGGCGAAGGCGGAGACCGACGAGCGTAGTTCTGTTGGCGTCTCGTTACGATCGCGTCGGCGCAGCCTGGGCATTGGATCGCGGCGTGACAAACGATGAATCATGGTCGTCTGGATAAGCCGCCGACCGCGGGCTCGAAATGTCTAGGAATCGAAGGTGCTTCGAACCCACGCGCGCGATATTTTCGCGCGTGATAATTTCGGCGTCAGTAACACACGTGGCCCCTGTGTGTTCACTGCGGGCCCAAGGCCCTTATCCCGGATCCCGGGGTCGGGCCGCCCACTAGGAGGTGGGGAAACATCCACAACCGAATAGCCATAGTGGGCCTGATCGTGCTCGGCCTCGGGCTGGCGGCGTTTTCCGTGGCCTTCGTGCCGCGGGGCTTTGCGTCGACCATCTCGACGGCGGGTGACTCGATCGGGAAGCAATCGGTGAGCGCGGACGTCCCGATGCCGGTCGCCGTCCACGTCGACGCGGCCTCGTCCGGGTGCGACAACTCCCCCGGACCGACGATCACCCTCTCGGGTGAGCTCGCGTTGGCGGGACTCGGCGTCCAGATGACGTTCCAGAACAACGTGAAGGGGACGCACCAGCACATCGAGACGACGACGGCCACGGCCGTGCTGATTCCAGCCGGGGAGAGCCTCTCGATCCCGAAGCAGCCCGTATTGGGCGGGACTGGCGGCAACCCCTTCATCTGGGTTCAGTTCATGGACGCGAGCGGGAACGCGATGTCCGATGAGATCTTCCTCGGACGCTGCGTCCAAGGCATCTTCGCCACGGATGCGAGCTTCGTGATCCGGGCGCTCGCGACGGCCGACGTCACGGGTGGAACCTGCGACAACACAGGCTCGACGATCAGCCTGAGCGGCGAGTTGAGCCTATCCGGAGTCAACGCGCAGATCATCTTCCGAAACAACGACAACCCGGTCGGTGGTCCGCACGAGAACGACCAGCCCGTCAAGGTGAGCGTCGTGCTCATCCCGGCGGGCGAGTCGATCGAGTTCGCGAAACAACCGCCCCTCGGTGGAGTCGGCGGGAACCCGTGGATTTACCTCGAGTTCCTGAGCGCGAACGGCGAGCCCGTATCGGACAACTTCCTGTTGGGCCGATGCGTGCAGGACTTCTGAAACCCAACCCCCTTTCTTCATTTTTCGATTCGCCTAGCGAGAAGCAGCCGCGGGACCGCCGATCCGTCTTCGACGTGCGCCGATAGTCTCTTCGACACGCTTATATAGCGCTCGAATTGTCGCGGGCTCCATGCAGTTTCCGCTCCGCGAAAAAATCGCGGGCGAAATCGCCCTTTCGGACCAGCCGGGCAAGACGATGCGGAAGTGGCGGGAGGAACTGCGGATTTCACAGACCGAGCTCGCGACCCACATGCGCGTCTCGCCCTCCGTCATTTCCGATTATGAGGCGGGTCGTCGAACGTCGCCGGGCATCAAGACGATTCACCGGCTCGTGGACGCGCTCCTCGAGATCGACCAGAGGACCGGGCAAAAGCTCACGAAGCGGTTCCAGGAGTACTCCGACGTCATCCCATCGATGCGAGACTGGGCGGTCGGCGTCCGCGCGGCGGACTTTCTGCGGAAGATCGACGGGAAGCTGCTCACCCAGAAACTCAACACACGCCGGATCGTGAACGGATATACGGTGATTGATTCGATGAAGGCCATCACCACGTTGGACGCGAGCGACTACTTGCAGATCTATGGCTCCACGAGCGAACGGGCCCTCTTCTTCACCGGGGTGAAGTACGGACGTTCGCCGATGATCGCGATTAAGGCCCATCCGTTGAAACCCGCGATGGTCGTGTACGTGCAGCCGGAGAACATTGACGACCTGGCCGTCAAGTTGGCCGAGCTCGACAACATCCTCCTGGCGCGCACGGACCTCGAACAGGGAGAACTCATCTCGAGATTGGAGCGAATCGCATGAAGGCAGGCATCGTGAGCTACGGCGGGTACATCCCGCGGTACCGAATTCGACCGAAAGACATCGGCGTGGTGTGGGGCGCCGACGGCGAGGCGATGGGCCGAGGGCTGAACATCCGCGCGAAGAGCGTGCCCGGTCCCGACGAAGACGTGATCACGATCTCCGTCGAAGCCGCGCGGGCGTGCATGGCGAAAGTCGACATCGACCCCACCGAGATCGGCGCGATCTACGTCGGCTCCGAATCCCATCCGTACGCGGTCAAGCCCACGGCGACCATCGTCGCGGAAGCGATCGGTTCGGCCCCGGTCCTCACGGCCGCGGACTTCGAGTTCGCGTGCAAGGCCGGGACCGCCGCGATGCAGACGACGATGGGCCTGACCCTGTCGAAGATGATGAAGTACGGCCTCGCGATCGGTTCCGACACGAGCCAGGGCGCCCCGGGCGACGCGCTCGAGTACAGCGCCTCGGCCGGAGGGGCCGCCCTCCTCATCGGGACGGATCGCTCGGTCGCCGACATCAGCCACACTGTCTCCTACACCACGGACACGCCGGACTTCTGGCGGCGCGAAGGCCAGCGATACCCGAGTCACGGCGGACGCTTTACCGGCGAGCCGGCGTACTTCAAACACGTCGTCAATTGCGCCCAGCTCTTGTTCAAGAGAGCCGGCACGACCGCGGAGGATTACGACTACGCCGTCTTCCACCAGCCGAACGGCAAGTTCCCCGTCCGCGCGGCGAAGCAACTCGGATTCAAGGAGCCTCAGATCGACGCGGGCCTTTGCGTGCGGGACATCGGCAACACGTACAGCGGCGCGATCATGGTGGGCCTCTGCGCGATCCTGGACGAGGCCGAGGCGGGCGACCGCATCTTCGCGGTCGGCTACGGCAGCGGCGCGGGCTCCGACGGCTTCGACCTCACCGTGACCGACGAGATCTCGAAAATTCGTCGGGATGCCACGCCCTCGATCAAGGAGATGATCGCGGACCAGGTCTTCGTCGACTACGCGACCTACGCCAAGTACCGCGGGAAAATCCTGATGAGGGAGGCCTGAGTCGATGCGAGACGTCGCGGTCATCGGCGTCGGCGAGACGGAGTTCGGAGAACTCTGGGACCGTTCGTTCCGGGACCTCGGCATCGAGGCGGGGCTGAAGGCGATCCAGGACGCGAAGCTCCGCTCGGAGGACATTGACGCGGTGTACATCGGCAACATGTCCGCGGGGAAGTTCATCGACCAGGAGCACGTGTCCGCCCTCGTCGCCGATTACGCCGGCCTGGCGGACATGCACCTCCCGACGGTCCGCGTCGA
>WNGG01006505.1_pt1 | contig 12988 bp, 9 predicted proteins | sample 5400661 | NCBI WGS metagenome assembly WNGG01 (sample SAMN13153372, study PRJNA577476) | soil metagenome | isolation source: 100 cm soil or saprolite under Garry oak tree replicate 1 | place: USA:California | collected 2016-06-15
TCGGCGGCGAGCATGTTCATCCCGAGCGGCGTCATGCACCACTGGAAGCGCTTGCGCATGTCCCAGATCTCGTTCTGGCTCGTGCGCCAGGTCGGGAAATGGCGCGTGAGGCCGACGGTGACGTCCGCGAGCAGCCGCCCGCCGAGGAACTTTCCCGCACCCTTGTCGGGCGTGTGGCAGTCGGCACAGGAATGATTGCGCTCTCCGACGCGGCGATAGAACGTCGCCCGGCCGCGGGCGAGAGCCGCGCGCGCCTCGGCGCTCGTCGTATCGACGGCGACGGCCATGCCGTTCGACGCCATCTTGATCAGCACCGTCAGCGTGAGGCTGTCCGGGGTCTCGGCCGGGAGGGCGCGCCCCGTCGTCTCGGGCGCGTGAGCCTCGAGGAAATCCTCGATCGCCATGACCCGCGCGTACGCCGGCACGAAGCGTGGATACCGCGTCGCCACGCCCTTCATCGCCCCGGCCGGGTCCGCGTGGCAGTCGGCGCACGCCTTTCCCCGGGGGCCGCGCGCGCGCCACTGCGCCGCGGCCTCCTCGACGAGAAGGACGGCGGGATTGTTCGTGGGATCGAGGTTGTCGCCGAAGCCGACGGGCTTGGCGCGCGTGAACGGGTTCCGGTCGCGATCCGTCTCGAGGGCCGCGGGTCCGCGCAGCGTCTGGAGATAGGCGACGAGATGGACGATCTCCTCGGCGGTGAACGCGCCCTGCACGCCCCACGGCGGCATCGTCGTGTTCGGAAAGAGGATCCGCGGGTCCCAGATCTGTTGAAAGAGGTAGGCGTCGGGCAGACGGCGGTCGGCGATCGTCGACAGATCCGGCCCGACGCTGCCCGCCGGCCAGACGTCGGCGCCTGGAACGAGATGGCAGCCCGTGCACGGCCCCTTGCCGCGGTCGAGGAAGAGGGCGCGCCCCAGCTTCGGATCGCCGACGCTCCCGGCGGGCATCGCGGCGCGCTGGACCTCGGGCTCGGGTCGCCTGTCGTCGTACGCGTAGGTGCGGAAACGGCCGAAGTCACGGGTCGTCCAGCCCTTGTAGCGGACGGCGACGCGCCGGCCGTCGGCGAGGGTCCTCATCTCGCCGCGCGCCGCCTCGGTCGCCCGCGTGGACCACGCGGGCACGGTCGAGTAGTCGGGACTGTCGGCGACGGCAGTCACGCAGCCCGCGGCGAGCGCCGCGACGAGGAGCGAGCGGAGCGGACGGGTCAACGGCACCCGCCGGTCACCCGAACTTGATGTCCGCCGTGCCCTCGTACTTGCCGCCCGTCGTGTCCTGGAAGGTCACCGTGAGCTTCCCGGGGTCGGTGGCCCTGAAGGTGAAGGCGAAGAACGGGTTCTCGCTGACCGACTGCGTGGTGTCGAAGGTCACGACGGTCTTGCCCAGATACGTCACGATGACCTTGTTGATGTAGTTGTAGTTCCGCTCGATGACGCGGCCGTCTTTGTCGCGCTCGATCCGCTCCATCGGGTGGATCACGAGCGCGCGCACGCGCACCGTGTCGCCGACTTTGATGGACGTGGGAACCCGGAGGCGCACGCGGCCGACGTCGGACACCGCTAGCCTCCGCAGCCCCCGACGGTCACCTTCACCTCGCGCTTGACCTGCCAGAGCGAGCCGTCGTTCTTCTCGACGATCACGCGCAGGTCCGTCGACTCACCCAGGCGGATGTTGGCGCCGACCGCCGCCTGGCCCGCCTCGGGGGCCAGAGTCACGCGCGTGACCAGGGGGATCCGGTTCTTGTCCGCGACGATATAGATGCTCTTCACGTAGTCCGTCGCCGTCTGGACGGCGCCGAGCTCGACGCCGACGGGGACGACGGCGCCGTTCTCGGCGATGAAGGGCACGTCGAGCTTGATGAGCCCGCTGCCGTCCTTGATCGGACGCCCGCCGAAGACGCGCTTGAGCCCATCCTGCACCGACTCCTGCTGGCCGAGCTGCTGGGCCGCCGCCGGGATCGGGAGTGTGAGCGACCCGGACGCCGCGGCGGCGCCGGCCGCTCCCAGCACTCTCAGGATGGTCCGCCTGGTCACGTTCGCCATATGCCCTATTTCCTATAGGAAACTGATCTAGTGGTCAAGCTCACGCGTCGAGCTGGAACGCCGACGCGTCCGGCTTGAAGGCGCGCGGCAGCCAGAGCGGACGGCGTAGCCCGCCGGGTCCCGGTGCCGGGCGCGCCAGCGCCAGCCAGCGACGGTAGACCTCGAACGACTTGTTGGTGTCCACGACGATGTCGCCGTAACTGTCGTCCGTCCCGGCCCGGGTGACGACGACTTTCTGATGCCAGCAGTGCTGGCCGGAGACGGGATCGGGCTGCACCGGGAACGTGAGGTTCTGGTGGACACCGGCGTCCTGCCACCACACCCGCTCGGAGTCGGGATCGTCGCTGGCGAACGGCCGTACGCCGTGGACCTGCGTCATGCGCCAGACGCCGGCACGAGTCTGCTCGAGGCGCACGAGCGCCGTCGACCAGCGATCGCCGCCGGCATCCTCGGAGAGACGCCAGCGTCCGAGGTGGTGCGAGCACGCGATGACGCCCGGCCGGATCGACTCCGTCACCCACGCCTTGTCGACGAAGTGCCCGATCTCCGTCGCCACCTTCAGAAGGCCGCCCGTGTCGATGCCGAGTCGCCGCGCATCCTCGGGGTGGAGCCAGAGCGGGTTGCTGTGCGAGATCTCGTAGAGCCACTTGGCGTTGCCCGACCGCGTGTGGATGAGCGTCGGCAGCCGGAACGTCGGCAGCAGGACCATCTCGCCCCGCGCGCGGTCCACGCGGGACCAATGGACGTGGCTGCGGATGTAGCCGGGCACCGCCTGCTCGGGCCACTTCCAGTCCCTCAGCGTTTTCGAGAAGAACTCCAGCTTGCGCGACGGCGTGGGGAACCCCACGCGCGCGATCCCGTCCACGACGACGCCGCCTTCTTGAGGCGTCTCGTGGGTGCGGTAGACGTTGTCCTCGACGAGGAAGGCGCCGTAGCGGCGCATGTACTCGAGCGGCGTGAGTCCCTCGCGCTGCGCGGCCTCGGGCAGCCCCGGCACGCTGTGCTCGAAGATCCAGCGGTAGAACTCCTCGATCCGCAGCTTCTCGCCAGGGCGGTACGGCGACTCGAACCACTTGCGGATGCCGAGCGCGCCGTCCGGATCGATCCGCCACGAGAGCTCGATCCAGAACTCGTCCTCCTCCCAGACTTGACCAAGCCCCGCCGCCTCGTGCGCCTGCCACGTGAGGTCGAAGACCTTCCCCTCCCGCTCCAGCGCGACGCGGAGGACGGGCTGCCGGAAACCGATCCAGCGCGCGGCGTGGGTCTCCTGCGACATGAGGTCGTGGCGCTCGGAAGCGAGACCCATCGGCAGCACGTAGTCGGCGAACCACGCCGTCTCGCTCCACACAGGGCTGAGACACGCGTGGCGTTCGACCTTCGCCTCGTCCGTCAGCATCTCGATCCAGGACATCCCGTCCGGATTCGTCCACACGGGGTTGTAGACCCGCGTGAAATACATGGCCAGCTTGCCGCGCGCCTGCTTCAGGAAATGCGGCAGGAGGAACGACATCTCGAAGAACGCGAGCGGGTACTCGCGCGGCATCAGGAGCTCGCTCCACACCTTGGCCGGCGGCGGCATCAGGGGCGGCGCGGGAACCACCTTGTTCCAGGCGCTGGGAGCCGTGCCGCCCGGCGTCGCGACAGCGCCCATGAGGACGACGAGCAGCTCGAGCGCGCGCGCGACCTGCCAGCCCCCGAGGTTGCCCGCGGCCGTGTTGCGCCAGACGTGCGTGGCGAGGGCCGGGCCGGCGTCGCCGATCGCGCGGGCGACCTCGACGATCGTCGTCGCGTCAACACCGCTCTCGCGCGCGGCGAACTCCGGGGTGAACCCCGCGTAGAGCGCGTCGAGCGCCAGCTCGAACGACTCGAAGGTCGGCGGCATGTCGGGCCGGGCCTCGCCCAGGTATTCCTCCCAGTTGACCCAGCGCCGCACGAACTCGCGATCCCAGCGCCGCTCACGGATGAGCACGTGCGCCATCGCCAGCAGGACGGCCGCCTCGGAGCCCGGCCACGGCGCGAGCCACCAGTCGGCCATCGACGCCGTGTTGCTGAGGCGCGTGTCGAGGACGCAGATCCGCGCGCCCCGCTCCTTGGCCTCGATGATCCGCTGCGCGTGCGGGTTGAAGTAGTGGCCGGTCTCCAGGTGCGAGGACAGGAGGAGGATGAAGCGCGCGTTGGCGTGGTCGGGCGACGGCCGGTCCATCCCGTGCCAGAAGGCGTAGCCGGCGCGCGCGGATGACGAGCACACGTTGGTGTGGCTGTTGTGGCCGTCGATACCCCACGCGTGGAACACGCGCTGCAGGTAGACGAGCTCGTGGCCCGGACGGCCGAGGTGGTACATCACTTCCTTCTGGCGACCCTCGACGAGCGCCTTCCTGATGCGGCCCGCGATGTCGTCGAGCGCGTCGCCCCACGTCACCCGCTCCCATTGGCCGCTACCGCGCGGGCCCTTGCGCCGGAGCGGATAGCGGATGCGCTCGGGGTCCTGCACCTGGTTGAGCGTCGCCGGGCCCTTCGCGCAGTTGCGCCCGCGGCTGCCGGGGTGGGCGGGGTTGCCCTCGAACTTCTGGATCTGGAGCGTCTGCTTGTCGACGTACGCCAGGAGGCCGCACGCCGCCTCGCAGTTGAAGCAGATCGTCGGGATCAGCGCGTAGCGGCGCTTGACCTTCCGCGGCCACGCGACGGGATCGTACTCCTCCCAGTCCTGCCAGCGCTCGACCGGCGGATACGCGGCGAGCCCCCCCTCCGGCTCCTTCAGCTCGCGCGCGACGGGGTGGAGCGGTTCGGGCGCCCGCGCCGCGCTCACGAGAGCGGCACCGCTTGGCCGGCGCGGATCCAGAGGTCCTCGTAGACCCACAGGCCGGCGAGCGCCAGCGCCGAGGCCGACGCCGCCGCACCCGGCCCCTGCCACGCGATCGCGAGCGGGACGAGGACCCCGACCACCACGACGCCGACCCAGAAGCGCAGGCGCCAGGGTCCGCGGGTGACGAGACGCGCCGCCCGCGCCACATCCACGTTCGTGTGGGAGGCGAACAGGTCGAAGGCGAGCAAGGCTCCGTGGGCGACGAGGCCCACCGCCATCACCAGACGGAGAGGTTCCGCGCCGAAGCCGGTGATGACGCGGAGGATCGTGAGCGTCGCCGCGCCCGCGACGACGGCGCCCGCCAACAGGTGCGGCAGGTGGAGCGGGCTCTGCCAGAAATCGCGCCCCTCGCACTGGCCGAAGAGGAGCGCGCTGTATCCTGCCGCGGCGCCCGCGAGGACGATCGCCGGCAGGGCGAGCCACCGCAGCAAGTCGGCGTTCTCCCTGAGCCCTCCCACGAGCCAGACCGTCGTGATCCCGCCGAACCCGAGCAGGATCCACGTCCCTCGGACGAGCCACGACGTCGGGTTGCCGCGCGTGAGGATCCAGAGGAACCGCTCGGGGCGTTTGAGGTCGACGATCAGGAGCGCCGACGTGAGCGCGAGGAACACGAGCGCGGCGAGCGGTGCCTGCACGCCGGAGAGCGTCCCGCCCTCGGCGACTCCCAGCAGCACGCCCGCGGCGGCCACGAGCAGCGCGCCCGTGGCGACCGACTTGGTCCACAGGTAGGCGGCGACCTTCCAGCCCCACGGCCGAGGCGCGTGCGGGACGTCGTACACCGCCCGCGCCTGCGCCGGGTCGACGGCGACCTCGGACGCTTGCGCGCGCGCGACCATGGCCACGAGGTCCGCCTCGTCGGGCGGCCGTTCGGCCCAGAGAAACGTCGGCTCAGAGGTCTGAAGCGCGGGCGTGAGCGCCGCGGTATCGGCGCCGACGTAGAAGACCTTGGGTCGCGTCCCCTGCTCCGCCTTGCGCACCTCGACGGGCTCGCGCGCGACGAGCCGCGCGATGCGCGAGCCGGGGTCGTCGAGGTCGCCCGCGATGATCGCCTGCTCGGGGCAGACGATCACGCAGGCCGGCTCGAGTCCGACCTCGATCCGGTGGGCGCAGTAGTTGCACTTCGCCGCCGTGTTGGTCTCCGGGTCGATGTAGAGCGCGTCGTACGGGCACGCCTGCATGCACGATTTGCAGCCGATGCAGAGGTCCCGGTCGAAGTCCACGATGCCGTCGGCGCGCCGGTAGAGCGCGACGGTCGGGCAGATGGTCACGCACGGCGCGGCGTCGCAGTGGTTGCAGCGCAGCACCGAGAAGTAGCGCCGCGTGTCCGGGAACGCGCCGCGCTCGACGTACTTCACCCAGGTGCGGAAGGCGCCGAGCGGGACGCGGTTCTCCTCCTTGCACGCCACCGTGCACGCGTGGCACCCGATGCACCGCCGATGGTCGATCACGAACCCGTAGCGCATGGTCCCTCGTCATGGGGGCCCCGAGATGGCCCCCCATCTCTACTCACAAAACACGTTCCACCAGACGCGCGCAGCGGACACCACGACGACGGCGAAGAGCGTCGCGCGGAGCGCGCGCCCCGGGAGCCGATGGCTCAACGCGGCGCCGATCTGCGATCCAGGCAGGGCACCCGCGACGACCGCGAGGGCGGGCGCCAGCTGCACCTGCCCCGTCAGCAGCTTGCCGGCGACGCCGGCCGCGGCCGCCATGGCCGTGATCGCCAGCGAGCTGCCGATCGCGGCGCGCAAGGGTACGCGCGCGACGACGAGCAGCAACGGCACCAGCAGAAACGCGCCGCCGGCGCCCACGAGGCCGGCCATGACTCCGACCCCGCCGGCGATCCCGACGATCAGCGGCGCGCCGGGTGGCGTGGTCGACGCGTCCGCCGGCTCGGGAACCAGGAGCAGAACGATCGCGCCGCTCGCCATGAGCGCGAACACGACCAAGAGCGCCCGGTCCGGCGTGATCTTCGAGACGAGCGCGCCGACGAAGGCGCCGGCCCCCATCGCGACGCCACCGATCGCCGCCAGCCGCCCGTCCACCGCGCCCTGTCGGCGATGCGCCAGCATCCCGGACACCGCGGCGACGAACACCTGCACCATCGTCACGGCCGCCACGGTCTTGACGTCGAGCCGTCCGACGCCGAGCAGCGGAGGGCCGTAGAGCAGGAGCGGGATCATGACGACGGCGCCGCCGACGCCGACGAGCCCCGACACGAACGCACCGACGAGGCTCAGCGCCACGAGCGCGGCCGCGAGTGCCTGGGTCACGAATTGCGCGCTAGCGCAGGCTCGAGTAGTACGCGGCCAGGTCGGCGATCTGCTCGTCCGGAATCTGCTTGAACAGCGCCTTGAGCGCCTTCAGCGTGTCGTCGCCCGGACTGCGCCGGTCGAGCTTGAACAGCGTCATCTGGTTGCGCAGATAGCCGGGCGGCTGGCCGGTGATGTCGGGAATGGACTTGGCCTGGTCCCCCTTGCCCGCGGAGCCGTGGCAGACGACGCACTGCGCGGACGCGGCACGACCCCGCTCCACGGCCGCACGCTCGACGCGTACCGTCGGCGGCCGGCGCGCCTGCGCGGCGAAGTACGCCGCGACCTCGTCGACGCCGAGCCCCTTGACCATCTTTGCGAAGGGCTCCATCTCGGCCGAGACGCGTCGGCCGGCGGCGTAGTCGTCGATCGCCTTCTTCAGATACCAGGCCGGCATGCCGGCGAGGATCGGCACGGCATCCGAGCGGCTGTTGCCGTCCGATCCGTGGCAGGCGCTGCACGAGAATGCCTTCGCATACCCGGGCTGCCCCGGGCCGGCGGCCGCGGGCGCGGCGACCGCGGTCAGCACGAGGACGGCGGCGAGAAGCCCGAGTGCGCGCGTCGTGGTCATGGTGGCCCCCGCTCAGCCGAGGATGTCCGTCCAGATGGAGTCCGCCCAACCCAGCGCGTGCTGCGCGTAGAGCGTCGAATGCCCCGGGGTGAGCTTCTGCTCGATCTGGACGACCTTCCGGTTCTCGATCCGGTACGCGTTGACGACGGCCATGACTTCCGTGTCGCTGACCCACGAGTAACAGACGTTGACCGGCGCCATCTCGGCCGGCGCCTTGTTGTTGAGCAGGCTCACCACCGCCTGCGCCGCGATCTTTCCCGTGCTGTTGGCGATGGTGCCCGACTTCGGCACCGGGATGCCGATCGTCGCGTCGCCGATCACGTGCACGTTCTTGGCCTTCACCGACTCGTACGTCACGTGGTCCACCTCGCACCAGCGGCCGTCGGCGCCGGTGAGCCCCGCGGCCTGCGCGATGTTGGCGGCGCGCTGCGGCGGGATGAGGTTCAGGACGTCGTACTTCACCTTGTCGCCCAGCTCCGTCGTGACCTCGCGCGCGGCGGGATCCACCTTCGCGACCTTGCTCGAGGCGCGGTACTCGATGTTCGGATACGCCTGCCACGCGGCGCGGAAGAGCGCGGTCTTCGAGACGATGTTCGGGTTGGCGTCCAGCACGATCACCTTGGACCGCGGCTTGTTCTTCTTCAAGTACCAGGCGACCTGGCAGATGCGCTCGTACGGACCGGGCGGGCAGCGGTAGGCGACGGGCGGCACGGTGAGGACGAACACGCCACCGTCCGCCATCGCCGCGATCTGCCGCGCCAGCTCGACCGTCTGCGGTCCCGCCTTCCACGCGTGGAGCACGCGGTCCTGCGCGGCGGCGAGCCCGTCGACCTGCTCGAACTGGAAGTCGATGCCGGGCGAGAGGATCAGTCGGTCGTAGGTGAGATAGCCGTCGGCGACCCGCACGCGCCGCTGGTCCGTGTCGATCGCGGCGGCGACCTCGTGGCGGATCCGCACGCCATAGTCCCGGAGACCGCCGTAGCGGAATGTGAGGCTGCCGATCGTGTACACGCCGCTGAGCACGAGGTTCGACATCGGGCACGAGACGAACTGCTGGTTGGGCTCGAGGAGGACGACCTCGATCGACGGGTCGGCGAGCCGGACGTACTTGGCGGCCGTGGCCCCGCCCCAACCACCCCCGACGACGACCACGCGCCGGCCCGACGCCGGCGCGACCTCGCCCGTACCGGAGGCGCAACCGCCGACCGACGCCACGGCGAGCAGTCCGGCGCCGGCGCCAGAGGCTCTGAGGAACTCTCTCCGCGTCATGCGTGCCATCGCCACACCTCCCGTGACGGCCGGTACCTTATCACGTCACTCGAGCGCGGCGAACCGTCGGGTCGCCTCGTTCCACGTCGCCGCGACGGCCCACAGCGCGATCACGCCGAGCGTCGCGAGGAGGGCCCACGACCAGCCGAGCGTCGACGGCAGGAACACGGCGAACCCGACGTGGGTCCCCGCCGCGGTGAGCCCGAGCCGCCCGAGCGAGGCGCCGAGCGCGAACGTCAGGAGCGCCGCCCAGAGCTTCACCTGCCCCTCGCCCGCGCGCCAGATCGAGCCGGCGCCGCAACCGCCGGCGAGCGTCATGCCGATCCCGAACAGTGTGCCGCCGGCGAGCCCGCCGACCCCGGCCGCGGCGAACACCCAGTCGCCCTTGTCCTTGAGGTCCGTCGCCTTGAGGATCGCGAAGCCCAGCGTGCTGATCGCGAGCGCCAGGGCGGCCGCGCGTGTGTGCTCGGCGTCGCCGGTGAGGAACGGCTCCCGGAAGGCGCGCACGAGACAGAAGCGCGAGCGCTGGAAGACGACGCCGAAGGCGACCCCGAAGAGCAGGAAGACGCCCTGCGCCGCGAGCCCGGCGCGCGCGTACGCGAACGGGGCCGCGACGAGAAGCGCCAGGAGCACCCAGCCGGCGAGGGGCTGCCGGCTCCCCGACGCGGCGGCGCGCGCGAAGGCGGGACCGGCCCCGCTCGACCAGCCGGGATGCCGCGCCGTCTCCCACACGAGGTAGCGGAGCCCGATGAACGACCCCAGGCCGAGACCCACCATCATGCAAAAACCCGCGAGACTCAGCGCGCTCACGGCCGAGAAGAAGCCGCCGATGTTGCAGCCGAAGGCGAGAACCGCGCCGACGCCCATCAAGAGACCACCCGCCGCGCCCTTGACCATCTCGCCCGCGCCCGGCACGCGCACGGCGAACTCGCGGCTCAGGAGCGCCGCGGCGCAGCCGCCGAAGGCCACGCCCAGGTTCAGGAGTGAGCCCGAGTAGAGCCACGGCGCCACCAGGTCGGGACGTCGCACGAGGCCGGCGCCGGTGAGGAGCCAGTCGCCCCAGTTCCGCAGGCCGTCGGACGCGGTCCACGGATGATCGAAGCCAAAGAGGAAGACGTTGATGGTCGCGACGAGGATCGCCGCGCCCCACACCGGCCACGCCCGGCCGAAGAGCGCGTCGAACTGCGACGCGAAGACGCGCGTCATCCGCTTCGGAGGCTCAGCGGGCCGCGGGCGGGCGTTCGAGCGCGCCGGCCGTGCGGGCCCACGCGGTCATGCCGCCGGTGACGTTGAACCAGTCCCCGAGGCCGTGTCTGTTGAGCGCGCTGATCACGGTGCTCGAGCGCAGGCCGCCGGCGCAGAGGACCGCCTTCGGGCGGTCGGCGGGTAGCTCGCGCCAGCGCGCGGCCGCCTCGCTCATCGGCAGCGACAGGGCACCCGGAATGTGACCCTCGGCCCACTCGGCGGGCTCACGCACGTCGACGACGAAGACGTCATGGCGCTCCTCGAGCCAGTGCGAGAGGTCGTGCACCGTGATCTGCTGGACGCGCTCGACCGGCAGCCCCTCGCTCTTCCACTCGATCATTCCCCACTGGAGGAAGCCCGGGACGTCGTCCATGCCGACGCGCGAGAGCGCCTGTGTCGCGTGCTCGAGGTCCGCGGGGCCCGGCGCCATGAGCAGCACCGGCGTGCCCGCCGGCACGAACATCGCGACGCGCTCCGCGAACTGGGGGCTCTCGACCCAGACGTTGAGCGCGCCGGGCACGTGCCCCTCGCCGAAGGTCGCCGGGTCGCGCAGGTCCACGACGAGCGCGCCGCGCCCCATCGCCTCCGACGCCTCGCGCGCCGAGTACGGTCGCGGCTTCGCCACGACGATCGGGATCGTGCCGCGGTTCTTGCCCACGATCGTCTCGAAGGCCGCGGGCTTGGGCGGGACGTCCGCCATGATGAACGACACGAAGCGGCTCCGGTCCTCGATCCGGAACGCGGGGTTGAAACGCCGTTCGAAGCCGATGGTCGAGCCCGTCTTCGACGACATCGCGCGGCCGCACGAGGAGCCCGCGCCGTGCGCCGGGTAGACCTCCACGCTGTCGTCGAGCGGCATCAGCACGGTCCGGAGGCTCCGGTGGATGTCCTCGGCCGCGCGCGCCCCACCGAGGTCGGGCCGGCCGACGGAACCGACGAAGAGCGTGTCGCCGGTCAGGACGAACCACGGCTCCGCTCCGCGATCGTGGTCCGTGACCAGGAGACAGATCGAGTCCGGCGTATGGCCCGGCGTGTGCGCCACCCTCAGCTCGACGTTGCCGACCCGGAGGGCGTCGCCGTCCACGAGGTCCCCGTGGTCGAAGGCGACACCGGCGTCGCGGTGGACGTGGATCGTCGCGCCGGTGAGCGCCGCGAGGTCACGGTTGCCCGAGATGTGGTCGGCGTGCGTGTGGGTCTCGACCACGCCGGTGATGCGGAGGCCCTTCTTGCGCGCCATCGCGACGTAGTCGTGGATCCGGTCGCGCCCGGGATCCACGATGATCGCCTGGCCCGCGCGCGCGCAGCCGATCAGGTAGGACAGGCAGCCCGATTCGTCGTTCACGAGCTGCTGGAAGATCATGCTCCGCCTATTCTACGCCGGACGGGGTCAGTGCTTCTCGGCCTTCTCCTTCTCGGCCTTGATCTCCTTGACGACCTTCTCGGCAAGGAAGGCGGGGACCTCTTCGTAGTGGGAGAACTCCATCGAGTAGGTCCCGCGCCCCCCCGTCATCGAGCGGAGGGTCGACTCGTAGGTCAGCATCTCGGCCATCGGCACGGAGGCGCGCACGAGAGCGGTCTCGCCGGTCGGCTCCATGCCCACGATCCGCCCGCGCCGCGAGTTGAGGTCGCCGATCACGTCACCCGTCGATTCCTGGGGTCCTGTCACCTCGACGTTCATGATGGGCTCGAGCAGAATCGGATGCGCTTCCAGGAAGATCTTCTGCAGGCCCATCGAGGCCGCGATCTGGAAGGCCATGTCGGAGGAGTCCACGTCGTGGTACGAGCCGTCGTAGAGCGTGACCTTGAGGTCTACGATCGGGTAGCCGGCGAAGATCCCCTTCTTCAGGCACTGGCGCACGCCCTTCTCGACCGAGGGGATGAAGTTGCGCGGAATCGCGCCGCCGAAGACGTCGTCCACGAACTCGAAGCCGCCGCCGCGCTGGAGCGGCTCGACGCGGAGCCACGTGTCGCCGTACTGACCGCGCCCGCCGGTCTGCTTCTTGTACTTGCCCTGCCCTTCCGCGCGCCCCTTGACCGTCTCCTTGTACGGAATCCGCGGCGGCAACAGGCTGACGTCCACGTTGTACTTGCGCTTCATGCGCTCGACGACCATCTCGACGTGCAGGCTCCCGACGCCGGCGACGAGCAGCTGCTTCGTCTCCGGATCGAAGTGGTAGTGGACGGTCGGGTCTTCCTCGGCGATGCGCGCGAGCGCCGTGGAGATCTTGTCCTCGTCGCCGCGCGTCTTCGGCTGGAGCGCGAACGAGATCGCCGCCTCGGGGAAGGTGATCCGCGGCAGGTCGAAGGGCTGCGCCTCGTCGGAGAGCGTGTCGCCGGTCTGCGTCTCCTTCAGCTTAGCGACGACGCCGATCTCGCCGGGACCGAGCGCCTCGACGTTCTTCACCGCCTTGCCCTGCATCCAGGAGATGTGGCCCATCCGCTCCTTCGCCCCGCGCATCGGATTCCCGAGCGTCGAGTCGGCCCGGAGGGTCCCCGAGAAGACGCGGAAGAGGGAGAGCTTGCCGACGTGCGGATCGGAGAGGGTCTTGAAGACGAGCGCCGACACCGGCGCCTTCGCATCCGGAGCTCGCGTGCCCGCCTGCTTCGTCTTGAGATCGGTGCCGGCCACGGGGCCGCGGTCGAGCGGCGACGGGAACTCGTGCACCATGAGATCCAGGAGCGCCGCGGC
>WNGG01021408.1_pt1 | contig 12988 bp, 10 predicted proteins | sample 5400661 | NCBI WGS metagenome assembly WNGG01 (sample SAMN13153372, study PRJNA577476) | soil metagenome | isolation source: 100 cm soil or saprolite under Garry oak tree replicate 1 | place: USA:California | collected 2016-06-15
TCCGCGACTACGAGCGGCTGCCCGCCCACCACGAGACCTACATCTACTGGGCCATGATCATCGTCATGACCCGTCGCCTCGCCCGCCAGCGCACCGCCGCCCAGCCAGCCGCAACCTAAGTTCTCAAGCAGGCTCTTAACGTCGATGATGAGCGGCGCCGGTTCCTGTTCAACGTTCACGGCGACGCGGGAGTTGGTAAGACATACCTGACCATGCAGTTGCGTCAGGCCGCGGCCGACCGGGCGGCGTTGACTGCTTACATTAATGAGACGGTTGACGATGTACTGTCGGCGATGTCGGCTATCGTGCTCGAGCTGGGCCGGTCCGGGGCCCGGCTGGAGGAGTTCGATAAGCGCGCTGCTACCTACCTCAAGCGCCGCCACCAGCTTGTGTCTGACCCGCACGCCCCTGACGGGGTGGCCGCCTTCTTGACCAGGACTGCGGTCTTGATCGGCCTGCACGCGGCGCGCGGAGTGCCGATCGCCGGCGGCTTGCTCGCGCCGGTCGATCCCTCTGCTGCTGCGGATCAGGCGGACCGGGCGCGGGCTTACCTGGCCACTAAGTTCCGCGACCACGCTGAAGCGCGCCTGCTGCTGTCGCCGGCCGAGGAACTTACCCCTCTGTTCGTCGCCGACCTTGATCGCGCCGCCGAAGGGCGGCCCATTGCTCTGTTCATCGACACGTACGAGCGAACTGGCCTGCTGCTGGACCAGTGGCTACGCGACTTGTATGCCGGGCGACATGGGGACTTGCCTGGCACGCTGGTAACGACCATTTCCGGGCAGTTGCCGCTCGACCCGAACGCCTGGAGCGACTACCTGCCCGTCATCGCCGATGTTCCGCTGGAGCCCTTCAGCGACGCCGAAGCACGCCAGTTCCTGGCCAGCAAGAACATCACCGACGAGCAGATGACCGAGGTCATCCTCAACCTGTCGGGCCGCCTGCCGTTGTGGCTGGCCACCCTGGCCAGTAGCCACCCGGCCGACGCCGCCGGCGTCGGCGATCCGGCCGGGGAAGCGGTCGAGCGGTTCCTCAAGTGGGAGAACGATCCCGCGCGCCGTGCCATCGCCGTGTCAGCCGCGCTTCCCCGCGCCCTCAACCAGGACGTGCTAACCGCGCTGGCTCCCGGCGACCAGGCAGCCGGCCTGTTCGCCTGGCTGCGCAGGCTGCCGTTCGTCACCCAGCAGGGTGGCACCTGGCGCTATCACGAGGTAGCACGCGCGGCCATGTTGCGGCTGCAACGCGCCCAGGCGCCCAGCCAGTGGCGGTCCCGGCATGATGCCCTTGCCCGGGCGAACGCGGACTGGGCCGCTGACGCTGCTGCAGGCACTGGCCAGACCTGGGAGAACCCTGGCTGGGTAGACCACACCCGCGAGAGGGTTTATCACCTGCTGTGCGCCGACCCGGTCACTGGCCTGCCTCAGGCGCTCGCCTCAGCGGTTCAGGCCGCGCGGCACAGCACGATCCGGGCGCGGCAATGGGCTGGGCTGATCGCCGACGCCGGCCGCGACACCGGCGAGCCCGAGCTGCGGGACTGGGGCCGTCGCCTGAGTGACGGCATCCACGACAGCGATCTCACCGGGTACCTGACGCGCCTGATCGATGGTGCCGAGCTCGACCAAGCCAGTCTCATCATTGCCCTGACCGAGCGCGGCAACGGCCACAGGCTTGCCGGGCGGTACGACAAGGCGCTTGACGACCTCGAGCGGGTCACTGACATAGACCCGGGTAAAGCCCCGGCCGTCGCAAGCCGTGGCCAGATCCGCTACATCATGGGCCGCCACGACGAGGCCCTGGCCGACTTCACCTGCGCCATCGGCATGGATCCAGGCTACGCGTGGGCTTTCTCCAATCGCGGCCGGGTTTTGTGGGCGCTGGACCGCCACGACGAGGCGATGGCCGATTTCACCCGCGCGATCGAACTCAACCCCCGCTACGCCCGTTTCCTAGGCAGCCGCGGCCTCGGCTACCTTCTGACGGGCCGGTACGACGACGCGCTAGCAGACCTGAGCCGCGCCGTTGATATCGACCCCGGCTACGCCTGGGCAATGGCCCGCCGCGGCCACGCCAACCTGGCACTTGGCCGGTACGACGACGCGATAGCCGACTTCACCCGGGCCATCGACCTCGACATCAGCCCCAGCCGGGCCTGGATCATCGCCAGCCGCGGACAGGCCTACCAGGCCACCGGCCAGCACGACAAATCCCGCGCCGACTTCACCCGCGCCATCGAACTCGACTCCGAAATCGCCACCATGACCAATCTCTGAGCGGCGTATATAACCAGCGTGCCACACTTACGCCCGCTCGCTACAACCTAGATCCGCCGTTCGGTGCGTTGGCCCGCCTGGTCGTGTGCAGGGTCGTCTGGACCGCGCCCGATCGGGGTAATCTGCGCGCGGCCATGTCCGTGGCTGATGCTGTGGTCACGGGCGGCCGCATGCGATCGCTGGGCGATCCTGCGGCGCACGAGGTAGCTCTTCGCTGTGATCAGGCCGGATCTCTAGCGAACGGTGGCACCTGTTCGGGGACCGGTAGGCGAATCTGTAGTGGTCCGATTGTCGCGAGTGCCTGTTTCTGACGCATTCGGCGACGCTTTTCTCGTCTTGACGCCGATGTGAGCGCGTCCGCCTCACAGCTCCGCGCTGGTTGCCAGGGCTGGTACCAGTGGCCGACGATGGTTTGTGCGCGCGGGATGCGCGGAGTCGCGCAGTGGGGGGTGAATTCGGTGGCTGAGTTCGGCATTCTGGTGCCGGTGCAGGCGGTCCGGGATGGGCGGGAGGTGGAGCTGGGCGGCCCGCGACGGCGCGCGCTGCAACCAGGGAAGCAATGCCGCCCGCTCGCCGTCCCGGCTGGCAGTCAATTCCCGTGCCAGTAGTCCCGGGCTTTCTCCCAGGCGACCCGGGCGGCGATCCGCCCGGTGGCGCGCGCGTCCAGGTCGCCCTGCTCGAAGTGAATGCCCCCGTAGCGGCGTGAGACGCCTGCCTGGTCGGCCGCCTCGGAGAAGGTCGCCCAAGAGAGCGTGAGATCGCTCGCCGGCACCGCCGCGGGCTCGACGCGTGAACTGCCGGCCGGGAGTGTTACCGAGCCGCCGAAGCGGTCGTGGTGCGTAAAGAGCCTCAGGATCTCGGCGCCGGCGGCACTGAAGTTGCTGTGCCCGGAGGAGTATTCGGGGAAGGGAGGGGTTGGGAAGGTTGTCGGCTGGTAGGGAAACCAGGCGGCGCCATCGATCAGCTTCGTGCCCTGGTAGGGGCCGGCCCAGGCTCTGACCGGCCGACCGCGGAACAGCATGCGGATGGCGGTGATCGGGCGGACGGAGTCGAAGGCCCGCTTGTTGTCCCAGGCGCAGCAGCCGGCATCGGAGACTGCGTTGGTGAGCGCGAAGAAGAGCTTGACGTCCCGCTCGATCCCATGCTCGTGAATACCGTGGTGGTCGCGGCGGGAGATGAACTGCGCGAACAGGTTCCAGTGCCCGGGCGGGAGCTCGGAGTGGGGGCCGTCCGCCCAGTACTCGGCGATCATCTTCTGCTCGTCGGTGAGCCCTGCACTGAGGTCGAGCAGGGCCTGCGCCTGGGCGCGGTAGTCCGCTGATCCGTACCTGGCCGGCCCGTCCGCTGAGCGCAGCGAGCCGGGGGTGAGGGCGAACGTGGCCACCTGCTGCCACTGGGCGCCGACGAACCCCTGCGTGACTGGGTTGCCGCTGCCGTCGGCGTAGCGCAGCGGCTGCCATGTGCTGGGGTCGTGGACGGTCGCCGGATCAAACGGGAAGCGGATGTCCATCGGGGCATCCGCGGGTGTGTAACCCGTGTAGTCGGAGTAGGGGACGCCGGGGATGCCTCCCGGCTCGTCACCGAGTTGGTTGGCCCCGTCCCGGTGGCGGAAGTCGAGCACGGCCCGGGCGGCGACGTTGCCGACCCCCGTCGGCGTCGAGGTATCGGTCGAGAGGTCGCCGGGGTCGTAGCCGAGGGTCTGCATCAGGGGATCGAAGACGGACGAGATGCTGCCCGGGAACAGGTCGGAGGCCGCCCGGTAGGCTGCGCAGCTGATCGCCTGCCGGATATTCGGGAGCGTGCGTTCGGCGGGTGGCCGGCGCAGCGACCCGCCGAGGCGGGTGCCGACCGCCTTGCGGTCGTAGGCGGCCCAGGCGTCGTAGATGCAGGTGTGCCCGATCGCGAGCGCTCGGGCGACCATCGGCGGGCCCAGCTTCGAGCCGCGCACCCCCTCCAGGAATGCCTCGTTCCACGAAACGATGATGCTGTCGCCCGGCCTGGTCGATCCGACCCGGCCGGCGGCGGAGGCCGTCTCGGGAAGCCCTGGCAGCAGGAGGAGCGCACCGCCCGCTCCGGCGGCGGCGAGGAACTGCCGGCGAGACATGCCGGCGTCTAGCAGCGAAGCGCGTGGACGACCGCGGGTTGCCAGCTGGTCAGGTTGACGCGTCATCGAGCACTCCGTCCCGCTTCTTCGCCATTTGCCGGGCCGGGAGGGAGGCAGTGGACGCCTCCCTCCCTGTCGTCCTTTCGCGTCCTAGCGAACGTGGAAGTTCGTGCGGCCGGCGTCCACTCCGGGGACAGGATCCGGAACGTTGTAGTAGGTGGTGTAACCCTTCGTGGTCGCGATGCCCTCGAAGATTCCGGGCGGCGCGCCCGGACCGTGGCAGCCGATCGTCAAGACGCCCTCGCTGCCGTCGGAGAACGCGATCCTGAGGACGGCGGTGCCATTGACCCTCGTCCCGTGATCGATATTGTCGATGAACGGTGGCGTCGTCGGGCCCTGTGGACCCGCGTTGACCCAGCTGACCAGCCCCGTGACCGTGTAGGTGCCGCTTCCGCCACTTGAGGTGGTCCAAGTGCCTCCTCCGGTCGCGGCGCTCGACCCTCCGCCGCTCGCGGGTGCGACGAAGGTGCCGGACCCGGTGAGCGTGATCGTGTCGCCCCCGTTGGGGGCGGTCGCAGAGGCGTGTCCGCCGGGGTTGAGGGGCCCCGGAGGCACCCCGGTCGTGCTGATGATGTCCCAGCGGACATGCTGAGCCCTGCCGGAGGCCGACGATGGCACTGCTGCGAGCAGCACCAGCGTGGCGGCGAGCGCCAACAACCCCCCGAGACCCCAGTAGCGTGTTCTGATTCGCATGCTGCCTCCTTTCTTCCTGCGCAGGAGGGTCAGCCCCGGCCCGGAGATCAGCGCAAGAAGCGCTGGAATCGGGGCGCTGTCCAGTTGATCCTCCTGGCCTGCCGCTGGTGATGTCAGGCCTTAGCTGACGTCGAAGTGGCCGTCGGTGAGGATCTCGTGGAACGTCAGCCCGGAGACGGTCAGCAGGACCGTCGCCCCCGGGCCGCCGGCGGTGACGGTCACCGTGAAGGGGCGGTCTTGCCCGGCGCCCAGGCCGGTGACTGTCGCGGTTCCCCGGAACACGGCGCTGTGGCCGCTGACCGACAGCGACGTGACCGTGCCGGTCACAACCTCCCGTCCCGCCTTCAATGATCGTGTGCCCGGCGCCAGCCGCGCGGTGCGCGGCGAGGGGGGCTGACGCGGCAGACGACGCCTGCATTACCGCGGCCGCGGCCAGCAGCAATACCCCGCCGACCACAGCCAGACGGATACGTCGCGCCCGCAGGCGCAACCAGATATGTTTCATCGGCAGCCTCGTTGGACTGAGCGTCCGCACGCGCTCCGCGCCCCCCCGAAACAGGCCCTCCTTCGTCCATGGCTTCGCGGCAGGAGCAAGCGCGAAGCGATCCAGCGTGGGACGATGCGGGACGGCACGCTAGTAGGGTGCCGTCCAGATGTCAATCCCCGTATTCGGGGGTCCTGCCGAGCCGGGTGCGGGGCAGCAAACCACCGGGCGGCCCCAGCGTGGAGTCCTGCACTCCGTGCAGGCCGGCCGTATGGTGCCGAGCCCGGTGACGGGATGTGTCCGGGTAACGCACCCGGGCGGGGTGGCGCTGGCCATGCTGGCAACCTGCAGGAGCGGGGTGGCTATCGTGGCCGGGTCGCGGAGGCGCTGCTGACCCGCTACGACCTGCCGGAGCAGGCCGCGGGGTTCTTCCGGTTCTTCGCCCGGGCAGGCGGCCCCCGTCGTCGGGGCGAGATGACCTGCTCGTAGATGAGCGAGGGCTCTCAGCTCATTCCGCCGCGCGGCCGGCCGGCTGGGCACGCGGCCTGTCATCACGGCATGAGCTGCCTGCAGTTGCGGCCGTTTGAGCGCGAGCACCTGCCCCTGGTCGAGCCGTGCTTCGCCGACGCCGCCACGCAGCGCTGGCTGGGCGGACCCGCCTGGCCGGCGGCAGATGCCCGGCCGCGCCGGCCGGCCGCTTGGCGAGTTCCGCGGCGCGGCTGAGACCGGGCAGCACCGCTGGTTCGCGTGGGACCGGGACACCGCGGTGGGCCACATCGACTGCGGCACCTATGACCGGTGGGCCACCTGGGAGGGTGGGCCAGGCGGGCGCGGTGTCACCGGCACGATCGACGCCCCGGCCGGCAGCATCAGCTACGTCGCGGACCCGGCGCCGCGCCGCCGCGGCTATGGTGCCGCCATGGTCAGCGCGGTGCTGGCTATGCCCGAACTGGAGCACATCGAGCTGGCCGCCACTCCCAGCGGCGCCCACCAGCTCGCTCCACCGCTGTCCCGGGCGCCACAGGCCGGCGGCGATCTCCCCCTGGTAGGCCAGAGCGTGCCCGCGCCCCCGGGGCGCCAGCAATAGACGGGCCCGCGAGCTGCATGAGAGCGCACGGGCTTCGTGTCGAAGGACGGCCGCGCGAGTGCCTGACCGTCGGCGGCCGCCTCATCGGCGCCAAGCTGCTCCCGTATCGGCCAGCTGAGCCACCGGGCCGGGCAATCCCGGTAGCCCGCAACCTCGCCCGGCCGGGCGGCGTCGGAAAGGGTGGCATGCCGGCGCTGCGGGCAGACGCGGCGGGGCCGGGAGGCGGTGGTCACTGTGGTGGCTGGTGAGCTGGTGGTCGCGGGTGCGGCATCCCCGGCCCGGGCTGCGCGATCATGGAGTGCGCTGGGCGCGCGGCTGCTGGCGGCAGCCGCGCTGCTCACCGGGCTCGCGTCCTGCGGGGCGGGAGCCGTCGGGGCCGGTTCGCTGCCCGGGCCATGCCCGGCCAGCGCGCCCGGCCAGGCAGGCGCGCCGCTCGCGGCCTCCCCTGCAGGGGCCGCATCGCCGGCGGGGACGCCGTTGATCCGCCGGGGTGCGGTCGTCGCGGTCATCTGCCAGTACGCGCTGAGCCCGTCGGCTAAGACCGCCGGCCTGCTGCCGCGGATAGTGCTGCACGGTGCCGCCGCGGCTGGCCTGGCAGCGGTGCTCGATGACGCGCGCCCGGTCACCGGCCCGCCGCGCTGCGCCGGGTTCCCGTACGGTCAGCTCATCGTGTTCGGGTACCGCGCCGGGCCGGTCGTGACGGCCGCCGTCCGGTTCGGCGTGTGCTCGTCGGGGGTCGTCACGGTCGGCTCCCGGGCCGCCGTCTTCGGCTCACCGCTCCACGACGACCTGTTCTCCTACACCTGGCTCGGGCGGCATGACCGCGGCCCGGTGACGCCGGACGTGATCGGGCTCAGCGCGGCCGGGGCGGCCGCTGCCGCCCGGCGGCACGGCTTCACCCTGCAGGTGGACGGGGCCGCGCTCGGCGACGCCGAGCCGCCGGAAACGGTGCTCTTCCAGTCGCTGCCGCCCGGAGCCATCGACCCAGGACCCGGGACCCAGCTCGACGTGATCCTCGCGGTGCCGCACGCCCCGGCCCGTACCGCCTCCCAGCTGGCGCTGGGCTACCGGGGCGGCGGGTTCGGCGCGGGAACCGACTTCGGGCTGATCATCTTCCGCGACACCGGCGCGGCACCGTGCCGGCTCGCCGGGCTCGTCCGCGTGACCGGCCTGAACGCGGCGGGCCGCCCGGTAACGGACACCGCCACGTCGGTGTTCGCCGATCCCGGGGTGCTGAGCCCGCACGCGCCGCCGGTCCCCGCCCACGCCGCCCCCGCGCCCGGTGAGCTGGCCTACGAGTGGACGCTCGCCGCCGAATACCGCGACGGGCCCGCCAGCATCGACCGCGGATACTGCCAGCCGCTGTGGGTGATCCCGGCCGCCTGGCGCATCGTCCTGCCCGGCGGGACCACGTTCGTGATCCGCAACGCCGACCCGCGCAACCAGGGCCTGGCACCCTCCGGAGGCCTCATCACCTGCCAAGGCCGCCTCGGCGTCGCAGCGCGGCCGTCGTACATGACTCCCTGAGCCCGGCCCGGCTCCCGCACGCACCCCGCCACGCCGCCGGGCAACCTGACCCCGCCGACGTCGGCGTAACATAACGGCCGTTCCCGCGTGCCGCGGATGAGCCCGGCTGAGAGTCCTCCGCGACCGGCGCCGGGGTGAGACTGGGTGCATGGGTGCGCGCATTGTGATGCCGTTGCGGATACTGCTGCCGTGCCTGGCCGTATGCCTGGTGGCGTCCGGCGCGGCCGCCATCGGCGTTGCCGGCGTGTCGGCGGCCGGCGGTTATCTGATGCGGCAGGCGGACGATGCCCTGCGCGCCTGCGCCACTAGCATGCTCAGCCACGGCCTGGTGGCCGTGCCCGGTTCCGGCCCGGCACCGGGCCGGGCAATGCCCGGGGGCTGCGGCATGGAGTTGCGGAGCGCGGGCGGACAGATGCTGATCCCGGCCGCAACCGCTACCCCCGGTCCGGCTATCCCAGCCAGCGGCTCGCGGCTCGCGGCGCACCTGGCCCGGCCGGTCACCGTGCCCGGCGCGGGGGGCGGCGGGCGCTGGCGCGCGGTCATCACGGCCGTCCGCTACCAGCCGCAGCGCATGTTGTACGTGTACGGGCCCGATGACCTCAGGTACGTCATCAGCGGGCCGGCGGGGCCCGGCTCCAGCGGCATGCTGATCGTCATGACGCCACTTGCCGGTACCGGGCAGGTCGCCGCGGGCTGCGCCGCCGCGGCGGGCACCGTGCTGGTCCTGCTTGCAGCCGCGGCATTCGCCCTGACGCAGGCGATCCTGCGGCCTCTGCGCGAGGCCGCCGAGCTCGCCGGGAAAGCCAGCCAGGGCGCGGGCGACCGGCTCGAGGAGGTGATGGCACGCCTGAGCGTGCTCGCGAACCGGGACCACGGGCGGTGCGGCATGACGCTGGCGAGAATGCGCGAACGGCTGCATGCCAGCTGCGCGGCCGAAGCCGCGGCGCGCAGGTCGGCGGCTGACATGTCCGAACAACTGAGTGAGACATGCCTGCAGTTGCGCAGGCCGGTCAGCGTCCTGCACGGGTTCACCGAGTATTGCCGCAGGCAGGACAGACCCCCGCCAGCCGGCCTCGACCGGATGCTGCAACGCGTCATCGATGAAATTACCCGGATGGAAACGCTTGCAGAAGGACTGCACATGTGTTCAGCCAGTGAATCCACCGGACCGGATCGCCGGGCCCGATCCGCCCGCGACTGACCCGGCCGCCTATGCGCCTGCAGGACAACCGCACACCGCTGGCCAGCGCCGACCACGCAACGTGACCAGCTCTCGGTCCCGGCCAGTACCATACCGCCGATTACGAGCGCCTGGCAGGTACGCCGGTCAGGCGGGTGCGGGGCACATATCTTCCAGGTATGAGCGTCGGTGGTTGCCGCTACGCGATCGGCTCCCTCGCTGTGGGCCATGCGCAGGCGGCGGGCTGCGATCAGGCTGGTGATGCGCGGAGGCGCCGAGGATCGAGGTCCTAAGCATCGAGCAGACTCGTGGGTCAGGCGAGCGGTCTCTTGCCGTTGGTTGCGGGGGGATCCTGGCCCGCGAGCTGGGGCAGCTCATTCCGCTCCGCGGCGGGGTCCTGTCGGGTTGGTGCCAGCACTCTTGGCCGGGAATCCTGGCGGCAAGGTGAGGCGGCGGCTAAGGGCCGGGCCCGGCCTTTGGCGGCATCTGAGAGAATGTCTCCGCCTGCCTCGATCGAGCGGGCGATCCAGGTGGCCAGCCAGCGTGGGCTGCGTGGACCGCAGTCTGCGAGCTTCGATTGGCGAGGAGGTCGCCATGCGCGCTGTCACTGTCAGTGAATACGGAGGCATCCCGGTGGTGGGCGAGATACCTACGCCGGAACCGGGAGCGGGGCAGGTCCTGCTCCGGATGCGGGCCGCGGGCATGAACCCGATGGATGGCACGCTCGCCTCGGGCGCCTGGCGGCCGGCGCCGGCGACATTCCCGATGGTGCCCGGCGCCGATGGTGCGGGCGTGGTCGAGAGGACCGGCGAGGGGGCGAGGAGATTTTCCCGCGGCGACGAGTTGTTCGGCCAGTTGCTGATCGCCCCGCTCGGGTCGGCAGGAACCTACGCCGAGTACGTCGCCGTGACTGAGGAGGCGCCGCTGGCCCGGGTGCCGGACGGCCTCGACCCGGTGGTGGCGGCGGCGCTGCCGACGGCGGGCGGCACCGGGCTCGCCCTGGTAGCGTCGCTCGAGCCGCTGGCCGGCAAGACCGTGCTGATCGTTGGTGCGGGCGGCGGTGTTGGCTCCTTCGCCACCCAGTTCGCCGTGAACGCCGGCGCGCGCGTCATCGCCAACGTGCGCGCAGCCGCCGCCGGGCGGATGCGTGGTTACGGCGCGGCGGAAACCGTCGACCACACCGAGGTCTCGCTCCCGGGCGCGCTACGCCAGGCACACCCGGACGGCATCGACGTTCTCATCGATCTGGTCAGCGACGCGGACGGCTTCGCCGCGCTTGCCGCGCTCGTCCGGCCGGGCGGCACCGCCGTCACGACGAAATACGTCGCCGATCCCGGCGCGCTCGCCGCCGCCGGGGTCACCGGGACCAACTTCAACTTCGCGCAGTACGTGTCGGGCGAGCTCCTGGAACAGGTTGCCGACGCCCTCGTCGGCGGGCGCATCGCCGCGCCGCCGATCACCCGCATCACCCTGGAGCAAGCGCCCGCTGCGTTGAACCCGGCGCGGGCCGGCCGCGCCGATGGCAAGACCGTCATCACGTTGTGAGCCAGCCAAGACGGCCAGCGACGAGCGCCACACACTGATGCCAACGACGAAGGAGGACAGAGGAGCGACCGGGAAGGGTGCAGCTGGCGGGGAATGAGGGCGGCGGGCCTGGCTCGGTGCGGCTGGCTTCGGCCGCCGGCCGCTGGGTGCTGGCGGTGGCGGTGCTGGGCGAGGCGATGGTGCTGCCGGAGGCGACGGTCGTCAACGTGGCGTTGCCGTCGATCGGCCGTGATCTGCGCGCGGGCGTCGCGGGGCTGCAGTGGACGCTGGACGGTTACGTGCTCACCCTCGCGGCGCTTGTCCTGGCAGCCGGTTCGCTCAGCGACATCTATGGCCGGCGGCGCGTGTTCACCCTGGGGACGGCGGTCTTCGTGGCCGCCTCCGCGCTGTGCGCGGTGGCCCCGACGATTCAGCTGCTTGTTGCCGCCCGGTTCGTTCAAGGGGCTGGCGGGGCTCTTCTCACCCCTGGGAGCCTTGCCATCATCGGCGCGGTCTTTCATCCCGATGACCGCCTCCGGGCGATCGGCGCGTGGGCGGGCCTGACCGCGGTCGCGGCCGCGATCGGTCCTCCTGTCGGCGGCTACCTGACCGATGCGGTGTCGTGGCGCGCGGTTTTCCTGGTCAACCTGCCGGTCGGGACGTTCGTCATCATCGCCGCGGTTCTCCGCGTGCCAGAAACCCGGGATCTCACGCGTGCCGGTGGCCTGGATCTGCGCGGCGCCGCGCTCGCCACGCTGGCCATCGCCGGCGCGTGCTTCGCGCTGATCCAGGCCTCCGGGGGCCTGACACCAGCGGTGATCACCGCCGCGGCGGTCAGCCTGGCCGCCGCCGGCACCTTTGCCGCCGTTGAGCCGCGCAGCGGCCACCCGATGCTTCCGCTGGAGTTGTTCCGCTCCCGCCAGTTCGCCGCCGCCACCGTGCTCGCGCTGGTAGCCTACGCGGCGCTCGGCGGCGTGATCTTCCTGTTCGTCGCGTTCCTCTCCCGGCCATCAGGAGCGATCGCACAGCGCATCGGCCCGCGCATCCCGCTGGCGATCGGAGCCGTCCTGACCGGCGCGGGGCTGCTGCTGATGGCACAGATCCACGTCGGCGACCGGTACCTCACTGGCGTGCTGCCCTCGCTGGCCGTATTCGGGGTCGGGCTCGCCGCGCTGATCACTCCTATCACCGCTGTGGTGCTGGCCAGCGTCGGCTCACGGCACTCCGGGATCGCGTCCGCCGTCAACAACGCGGTCTCGCGCCTCGGCCAGATGATCGCGGTCGCGGCTCTCCCCCTCGCCGCGGGGCTTTCCGGCGCCGCCTTCGAAAACCCGGCCCGAATGGCAGCCGGCTTCCCGGTCGCAATGACCATTGCCGCCGGAACGTCTCTCGCGGCCGCGCTGCTCACCTGGACCACCATCAGCGATAACGCGCTGAGCCGACCCGGTGCCGGCACCGGACCAGCAGCGAAGGATCTCCCGCCGTCTCTACAGCGACACTGCGCGGTGGCCGGGACCCCGCTCGCCGCGTCTCCCAACCCGCGGCCCAGTTCTCGCCCGCCGGCGGCCGAGGAGTCGTGACCCCTGGCAGCAGAACGCATCTTGCGCCGGGTGCGCCGTTTGCCTGGCCGGGCGGGGTGCGCCACCCCGCATCACCGGGCCATCTCCTCACACCCACGCAGGGTCACCAAGGGATCCCCCCCGGGGGGCCGCAGGGAGGCCGAAAACCTTACCCGGCAGTCGACTCCGACGCCTCCGAGGTCGACTCCGACGCCCCGTCGGGCTCTGCCGGGGACGCCAGGAAGCAGGCCGACCCCTCTCACGCCACCGGTTCGCGGGCACACAGAACACCCAGATCGGGACGGCCAGCGTCTCGGTCCACATTGCGCCACGGCCACGCAGATCGGCGGTTCCCGTTCGCGTTGAGGTCGCGGTCCGTAACCTTTTCACGGCGGTCGTCATCGGGTGACCGCGGGCCTGTCCGCCTGGTGGCTGTGACCGCCAGGCGGAGCTGCTGCCAGCTGGTGCGGGTTACCGGGCGGCTCCCGCGACGTAGGCGG
>WNGG01006506.1_pt1 | contig 12987 bp, 12 predicted proteins | sample 5400661 | NCBI WGS metagenome assembly WNGG01 (sample SAMN13153372, study PRJNA577476) | soil metagenome | isolation source: 100 cm soil or saprolite under Garry oak tree replicate 1 | place: USA:California | collected 2016-06-15
ACAGCGAAAATTCAATTGAAATCCTTAGGCCACAACCCACGGGTGACGGTCCGGCTGTGATCGACGTCAAGTAGGGATCATCGTCCGAAAGACAGTCTACGCACCCGCGCCACGTTCGTTGGCACAAGAATCCCTGCGATGTTTCGGGTATCGATGGCGGATTACCGCTTGTAGCGTCCCACCAATTCCGCTTCGCCCAAAACGTGACCCTTCATGGCGTCGAGCAGTTGCTGTTTCGTCGCTCGCGGCTTGAGATTTGTCGGCGCATCTAAAGCGTAAAGTTTGAAAAAGTAGTGGTGGGGCAGGCCGGGCGGCGGACATGGCCCGCCGTAGCCGACTTTGCGAAAATCGTTGGCGCCTTGCTTCGCTCCGTTTGGCAGCGTCTCCGTCGTTGCGGTCCCTTCCGGCAATTCCTTCATCTCCGCAGGCAGATCATAAAGGACCCAGTGAACCCAGGTTCCGGACGGCGCGTCGGGATCGTCGGCGATTAGAACAAAGGCTCTGGTGCCCGCGGGCGCATTGAGCCAGCTAAGTGACGGCGAAACATCATTGGCGTCGCAAGTATACTTGCGCGGAATCTCTCCGCCGTTTTGGAAAGTAGAGCTTTTGAGTTCCATAGCACCACCCCCCTTTGTTTCGGCTCCAAAGAGCGGAGAAACCATTCCGGCAACCGACAATAGAATACCGATAAAGACGGTGAGAGCTTTCTTAGGACACATACAAGTTATCGATAAAGCCACTGTCATCTATGGCGCGAAGGTAGTGAAGGTCCCATGGCTCCATCGGGCCGATATCTTTCATGGCGGGATCTTTGCCGACGTCTAGATCGTAGACATTTTGGATCGCCGCCGGCAGGGGATAGGGTTTTTTCGAAAGCAGCCGAGCCCATTCGCGCTGCAAGTGAACGTAATATTCGTCCTCTTCAAGACCGTAGCGCCTGGCCAAATTCTTCTTGAGAATCGGCACCACTTTGTCGGGCTGCGTCTTGAAGAAGTGAAGCGCTTCAATAAACCCCTTAAGAAACGCATAGACGGTTTCTTTATTCTGCTCGATATAATCTGTGGTGGCGAGCAAAGTCGTGTTATGAATTACCGGCCGGTCCGGGAGATCGATCACATGCAGTCCTTTTTTGATGCCGTAGAGATCGAAAGGCATGTCGACCAGCACTGCCACGGCTTTGCCGGAAATGATTTCATCAACGAAATCTAGAAATTTCCCGGAAGTGTCCTCAATCACATCCATGTTGATCTCCTCGGACCGAAGCCCGCAGGTTTCCAGCACCGCGCGCAAATTGCCAGACACACAGGGAGCTTTGGAGTGGCAGACAATTTTCCTGCCTTTTAGATCTTCGACATTCTTGATTTCCGGCAAGGCGACCAGACGGTCGTCCCAGTTATTCTGCGCTTGAGCCAGATAGGTAAGCCGCTTTTCGCCTTTGGCCCGCTCGCGATAGGTTTCATGATGGAGGCCGCTAAGAAAGTCGATTTCTCCGGCGAGAGCTAGCTTGGCGCGATGTCGCATAGTCGGCGCTTTGGCGCCGCCGACGATATGGAGATCGATTTCAAATCCGTATTTCTCCATCACGCGGGACTCTTTAAAGACATAAAGAAACGGCAGGTGAGAGGAATCACTGGCGAGTAGGTCGAGCGTGCGCAGCATATTTGTGTACTCCTTTTGTTGGCTGATTTTCTTTTCCTTCTGGATTTCGTCGAATTATGATTTCGAGCGTTTACTCCAGCCCCAGTTGCTTCTGCACCTCTTTTAGGAGCGTCATATCGTGGGCGATGGAAACAGGCACGTTGGCTTTTTTCGCCTGCTGTTGAATGAAGCTCCATTCGATGCTGAGATCATCGTCGGTCAGAGAGCCGGTTCTACTAAAGCCCGGTTTGGAAAGCTCCAATGCCCGGACGTCGTCTTTTTCCGACACCCGCCCCCATTCCATCAGGATCTTTATCGTATCCTTCGGATGGATCTGCAAGAGCTGAAGGCTCTTTAACGAAGCGCGGATGGTCCTTTTGATCAGGTCGGGATCCGTCTTGATTCTGTCTTCGTGTACGCCGAGACCCGCGATGGGGTGAACGATGATTTCCGCCGTGTTCCCAAGGATGCGATAGCCGCAGTTTTCCAGTTGAACATTCGATGGCGGCGCCATCAAGCTTCCCTGCGCGATGTTTTTCTCCATGGCGGCGATCCGGGCTGGGGTCGCGCCCATCGCCAGCAATTGGTATTCCCCTTTCTTCAAGCCCAGGTGTTGAAGATGCTTTTCCGTGAGAATCGCCTGAGTGTTGCCGAAAGAGCTGACGGCAAATACTTTACCGCTTAAATCGGCGGCCGAGTTTATTTCCGGCCGCACCACCAATGAAAATGGCGGGCGCGAATTGAGCGCCGCCACGAGCTTGGTTCCCAAACCTTGCATCGCCCCGTTGAGCACCGGAGAGATAGCCAACGCAAAATCGATGTGACCATTGGCTAGCGCCACCGTGACGACGTTGCCGTTCATTTGAATCAGTTGAGGCTCCAGGGCCTTCATTGCGGAAAAAACCTTTGAATCGCTCTAGACTCGTCGATTTACTTATCACATGTTTTCGCCATCTAAAAAGGTCCTCCGCTTGGTGCGGGCTGGTTTGCTGACGCCTGGCCTCATCCGTTGTGGCATAAGCCGTTTAGCTCTTGACAAGCCAATATAGAGGGGAGAGACATGTTGTAGATACTGGAGTATCTCCCGATTTGCTACCGATCTTACCGTTGGTCCCCTGCGTGAATTGACTTTCAAGGAGGTTCACGATGATTCCTCCGTCCTTTGATTATCATTTGCCGAACAGCGTGAATGACGCCATCAGCATGCTCAAAAAGTACGGCTCGGAAGCAAAGATTCTGTCGGGCGGCATGAGCCTGATCCCTCTCATGAAGTTGCGTCTAGCCGAGCCGGCTCACCTCATCGACATCAACCGAATCTCGGGGCTGGATTATATCAAAGAGTCGGATGGCTTCCTCAGGATCGGGGCGCTGGCTCGCGAGGTGGATCTGGAGAAGTCGGAACTCGTCAGAACCAAATACCCGCTGCTTTTAGACACGACCCTAGTTATCGCGGACCCTCTGGTGCGAAACCGCGCTACGATCGGCGGAAATTTGGCTCATGGCGATCCGGCCAATGACCATCCCGCGACCATGTTGGCGCTAGAGGCCGAAATCGTGGTTGTCGGGTCTCAAGGAGAGCGAAAGATACCGGTCACGAGCTTTTTTACCGACCTGTTCACTACCGCCCTGAGTTCAGGAGAAATTCTTACCGAGATCCGCATTCCCATCCCGCCGCCTGGAAGCGGCGGGGCGTATTTCAAGCTGGAGCGAAAGGTCGGTGACTTTGCCACGGCAGGGGTCGCTGCGCAATTGACTCTGGGCAAAGACGATGTTTGCGAACGGGCTGGAATCGGGCTCACTAATGTCGGTCTGACGCCCGTCAAAGCCAGAAGAGCGGAAGAGGCTTTACGAGGAAAGAAAATCGATGGCGAATCTATCAAGCGGGCGGCTCAACTGGCCGCTCAAGAATCGGAGCCGACGGCGGATCTCCGGGGGTCGCAAGAGTATAAGCGCGATCTGGTTCGCGTGTTGGCGATTCGGGCGCTCGACCGTGCTCTTGAGCGGAGTCGGAGAGGAAAGTAGCCATGGGGAAGCAAAAGATTCGCATCAAAGTGAACGGCGCCGATATGGAAGCCGATGTGGAGCCGCGGCTCCTCCTCGTTCATTGCGTCCGCGACGTCTTCGGCCTGACCGGGACTCATATTGGGTGCGATACCACTCACTGCGGAGCGTGCACGGTCCATCTGGACGGAAAGCCGATCAAGTCCTGCACCCTCTTTGCGGTCCAGGCGGATGGATGTGAGATCACCACCGTCGAGGGACTGGAACAGGATGGGAAGCTCCATCCGGTTCAGGAAGGATTTTGGCAGGAGCATGGACTGCAGTGCGGCTTTTGCACGCCGGGCATGATGATGACCAGCGTGGCGCTTTTAAAAGAGAAGCCGAATCCTAGCGAAGATGAGATCCGGTTGGCGATCTCGGACAACCTGTGTCGCTGCACGAGTTACATGAATATCGTGAAGTCGATTCAGTATGCCGCGCAAAAGCTGAGACAAGGAGCCTAACCTGGAGGAAAAGACATGCCCAAAACAAGTCCGGAAATCGGCGGGATGGGTCATTCGGTAAAGCGCAAGGAGGATGCGCGCTTTATCCGTGGGAAGGGAAACTATGTTGACGATGTTCGGCTCCCGGGAATGATCTGGCTGGACATCGTGCGGAGCCCTTATGCCCACGCCAAGATCACAAAGATCGATACTTCTAAAGCTCTAGCCATACCGGGAGTGCTGGCCGTGATCACGGGTCAGGATCTCGCCAAATACAATCTTCACTGGATGCCGACTCTCATGTCCGACACTCAGATGGTTCTGCCGGTGGAGAAAGTGATGTATCAGGCCCAGGAAGTGGCGGCGGTCCTCGCTACGGACCGATACATCGCGGCGGATGGTGTGCAGGCGGTCCAGGTGGACTACGAGCCGTTGCCGGTTGTCGTCGACCCTTTCAAGGCGTTGGAGCCGGGCGCGCCGGTGCTTCGCACCGACAAGAAAGATAAAAAAGACAATCACATCTGGCACTGGGAAGTTGGAGACAGGACCGCAACTGAGAGAATTTTCAAGGAAGCCGAAGTGACGGTCAAGCAGGACATTTATTTGCCGCGCATCCATGTCTCTTCCATCGAGACCTGCGGTTGCGTCGCGGACTTCGACAAGGTGAACGGGAAGTTGACCGTGTGGATGACGACCCAGGCGCCGCACGCCATCCGGACCGTCTTTGCCTTGGTGGCAGGGCACGTGGGACTTTCGGAAGAGAAGATCCGCATCATCTCTCCGGACATCGGCGGCGGCTTTGGCGGCAAGGTGCCAGTTTACCCCGGTTATGTGATCGCCGTTGCGGCCTTGGTTTTGACCGGTAAGCCGGTGAAGTGGATAGAGGATCGGATGGAAAATCTTCAGGCGGATTCCTTTGCCCGCGATTATCACATCAGCGCTGAACTGGCGGGTAAAAAGGACGGTACTTTGACCGGACTGCGGGTTAAGACGATCGCGGACCACGGCTATACTGACGCCGCCGCGAACCCCTCCAAGTTCCCGGCCGGTCTCTTTCATATCTGCACCGGCTCTTATGACTTCAAGGCCGCCCATGTGGAAGTAGACGGTGTTTACACCAACAAACCTCCGGGAGGAATCGCCTACCGTTGCTCGTTCCGGGTCACCGAAGCGGTCCACGCCATCGAGCGCATGGCGGACATCATGGCGCACGAGCTCAATATGGATCCCGCGGAGTTTCGTCTCAAGAATTTCATCAACCCGGAGCAGTTTCCTTACAAGTCCGTGTTGGGGTGGGAGTACGACAGCGGCAACTACGGCGCGGCGTTGCGGAAGGCCATGGAGAAGATCGGCTATGCCGCGCTACGCGAGGAGCAGGCCGAGAGGTTGAAACGAGGCGAGCTGATGGGAATCGGTATCTCCAGCTTCACCGAGATCGTGGGGGCCGGCCCGTCGAAGCACTTCGACATCCTGGGCATCAAGATGTTTGACAGCGCCGAGATCCGCATTCATCCCACAGGAAAAGTCATTGCCCGCTTTGGGACCAAGTCTCAGGGGCAGGGTCATGAGACCACCTACGCGCAGATTCTCGCGGAGGAATTAGGGATCCCGGTGGACCATATTGCAATAGAGGAAGGAGATACGGACACAGCCCCTTATGGGCTCGGCACCTATGCGAGTCGCAGCACGCCCACAGCAGGGGCCGCGGCCGCTATGGCCTCCAGGAAAATTCGGGAGAAGGCCAAGAAGATCGCCGCCCATCTGCTTGAGGCGAGCGAAACTGATCTCGAGTGGGAGCCGGGTAAGTTCTTCGTGAGGGGAAATCCTTCGAAGGCCAAGACGATACAGGAAATCGCTTTTGCGGCTTATACCAATCACCCCCAAGGAATGGAGGCCGGCCTCGAAGCGGTGTCGTATTACGATCCGCCGAACTTGACATACCCATTCGGCAGTTACATTTGCGTAGTGGATGTTGACAAAGGAACTGGAGAGATCAAGATTCGGCGCTTCGTAGCGGTGGATGATTGCGGCAATATTATTAATCCGATGATTGTCGAAGGCCAGATCCACGGTGGGTTGACCATGGGGCTTGCCCCAGCGATGTACGAAGAGATCAGCTATGATGAGGTCGGGAATATTCAAGGCGGCAGCTTCATGGATTACCTCGTGCCCACGGCCGTCGAGACGCCGAAGTGGGAGACGGACAAAACTTGCACGCCATCGCCGCACCATCCGTTGGGCGCGAAAGGGGTTGGCGAGTCGGCTACGGTGGGTGCCCCGGCAGCCATCGCGAACGCGGTGGTCGATGCGCTGTGGCATCTGGGCGTGCGCCACATTGATATCCCGATTACTCCGGCAAAAGTCTGGAAGTGTCTGCGCGATCATGGAGTAACTGATTAGACTTCCGCAAGGAGAGGATGTTCACTTCGAAATTGCAAGTGGTAGTCTCGATATAAGTAGATGAATAACCGGATCTTGGAAAAAGCCGGAGAGTTGTTGGCCCAAAGCGTGCCATTTGCTCTGGCTACGGTTGTGCGCAGAGAGCGCCCTACCTCCGGCGAGCCCGGAGACAAAGCGATTATCACGTCCGATGGAGAATTTTTGGGCTGGATCGGCGGGAGTTGCGCCCAGCCCACGGTGCTCGAGGAGGCGAAGAAGGCCATTGCCGACGGGGAGCCTAGACTGGTGGTTTTGACGCCCGATCTCGATGAGGAATCACAAGAGGGTATAGAACTCTATCGGATGAGCTGTTACAGCGGTGGCACGATGGAAATTTACATCGAGCCTTATCTTCCGGCGCCGCAGTTACTCGTGTGCGGCGCGTCCCCGGCTGCCGAGGCGTTGATCAAGATCGGCGCGGCGGTGGGCTTCAACGTCGTTCTTATCGATCCATCGGCGACCAAAGAAAAGTTTTCCGCCGCAGACGTGATTCTCCCGCAAATCGAGCCGGAGAAGTTGGGCGCTTTCCGTGAACGCTACGCAGTGGTGGCGACCAACGGAAACTGGGACGAGGAAGCCCTTAAAGGGCTCCTTTTGTTGTCTCCCGACTACCTGGGGCTGGTGGCCAGCAAAAAAAGATTTCAGCAGATATTTAAAGAACTCAGGGACGATGGCGTCCCGCAGGAAAAACTTGACTTAATCAAGTGCCCGGCTGGGATCGACATGCCGGCGCGGACCTTTCCGGAGGTGGCGCTGAGCATCATCGCGGAGATTGTTTCGTTGCGGCGCAGTCAAGAAAAGAAAGCGGTGGTTCACGGATCCCCGGAGCTCTCTGCGTCTCCATTAGTAGAGGATCCGGTCTGTCATATGAAAGTCGATCCCCAGACCGCAGCGGGTAGTTTCTTGTTTGCCGGGATCACTTACTATTTCTGTAACGCTCACTGCAAAAATACTTTTGAAAAAGATCCGCGGAAGTATCTTTCGGCGGCCGCACGATGATGATGGGCTTCGTTTCCTGAAGCCACTTTCGCTGGGGCGGTTAAAACGACCAAATCTTGCCTCTGCCGCCGCCAGCCTTGGGAGGATGTTTTTTCGATCATGAAACAGTTTTGGGAGGATATCTTAGCGGCGAATGAAAGTTCCAACGCCTGCCTGGCCACGGTGATCGCCACCGAGGGAACCGCGCCCAGGAAAGAAGGCTCGAAGATGCTGATCATCGGCGGCGAAAGTCTCAAGGGCGCCGTGACGATAGGAGGTTGCATTGACGCGCAGGTGATCGAAGCGGCGGAGGAAGTGGCGCGCACGGGCGAGCCCCGGCTATTGCGCGCTGAGATCGGCGAGGAGGACGCCTTCGAAATTGGATTGACCTGCGCCGGAGCCTTGAGGGTTCTGATCGAGCCGGTGAAGTTCGATCCGGAGATTTCTCTGCGGTTGCGCTGTGCTTTCACTGATGGAACCCTGTTCGCTCTTTTGACCGTTACGCGCTCCTCTCTTCCCGCCATCAAACCGGCAAGCAAAATCATGGTCGCACCCGGAGGAATGTTTTATGGATCCCTGGGTGACGATCGGCTCAATTCCGTGGCCGCGAATATGGCCGAGGATTTACTGTCGAAGGGCCTCTCTCGCACAGTGGCTCTGGACGGACGATTGCAGCTGGAGGGCGGGCGACAGCAAACGGAGGTGGAGATTTTCGTCGAGGTCGTCGGCCATAATCCCGATCTCTTCATCTTTGGCGCAAGTCAAGTGGCAATGCCGGTCGCGACGCTCGCGAGCCAAGCTGGGTTCCGCGTTCACGTTGTCGACACGAGACCGCGGTTCGCAAACGAGGAGCGGTTTCCCACTGCCAGCGAAATTCTCGTCGGTTTTCCTGGAGAGATCGCGCGCGAGCGCAATTTCAACCAATTCAGTTTCGCTTTACTGCTCGGACACGCAGCCAAACATGACTTGCCGGTTCTTGACGTCTTGCTGCGTACCGAAGCCAGGTACATCGGTGTCCTCGGCGGTTCCAGACGGGGGGCCGCCCTCGCGAAACGGCTTGGGGAGATGGGCTACTCGGATAAAGAGATTGCCAGAGTTAAAATACCTGTCGGATTGGACATCGGCGCCGAAACTCCGGAACAGATAGCGATAGCGATCGTCGGAGAACTGCTGATGATGCGAACTGCTAAGACGATGAAGGCGGTTAGAAGCCCTTCGCCCGCAGCTTAGAGCGGCGTTTCAAAAAAGTTCAGGTGGTCTTTTATACCGAGAAGATTCTGGAGCACGCGCGGCGCCCGCGGAAGTTTGGCAGAGTGGTTGATCCGGATGTCCAGTTCGAGGAGCTTAACCCGCTGTGCGGAGACCGAATTCGGGTCGAGCTCCGGCTGGCCAACGACGGGCAGATTCTAGAGGCTCGATTCTCCGGCGAGATGTGTGCCATAGCGAAGGGATCCGCTTCGATTCTTTTTGAATCACTTGAGGGCAGGACGGTCGGCGCGATCGTCGGAATCAGCGACGCTGAAGTTTTAGAGAGCTTGGCTGGGGCCATTCCAAAGAATCGGATTCAGTGCGCTCTGTTGCCGATCTCGGCGTTGAGAGGCGCCGTGCGTGATGAAGGTGACCGTGGGCCGCTAACTTAATCCGGTTTCTTTCTCCCCTGGTTTTTCAATCGGCAAATCCGTGCGATCTCCCCATTCTTTCCAGGAGCCGATGTAATTTCGGACTTTGAGGAAGCCGATCAAACGCAAGGCGACGTAGCTGTGGGCGGCGCGGTAACCACCCTGGCAGTAGGAGATCACTTCTTTGTCCGGTGTAATGCCGGCCCTGCTGTACATCGCCGTCAATTCGGCGTCGGATTTGAACTTGCCCCTCGCATCGAGGTTATCGGTCCATTCGATATGAATCGCGCCGGGTATCGCGCCGCCACGAGCAGCGCGCACGTGAGTGCCGAGATACTCGCCTTTGCTGCGAGTGTCCAGAATTGAAATCTCTTTGTTGTCGAGCGAATGAAGGACATCATCGACAGTTGCCAAGACTTCGCGGCGCTCGCTGGTTTTGAAGATGGCGGTCTTGGGAGAAGCAGCTTCGGTAGTGACGGCAAGGCCAGCGGCTTTCCAGGCCTGGATGCCGCCGTCGAGGATGCGCACGTGCTGGTGGCCGAAGAATTCCAGGAACCAAAACCCGCGTGCGGCGCGCATGCCGGAATTGTCCTCGTAGAAAACGACCTCTGTGGATTCGCTTACGCCGCGCAATTCAAGCACGTGGTGAATCATGTACATGAAAGCCTTGAGCGGCGCGTCGCTGGTATCGACCAAGCTCAGCCCGAAAAGATCAAAGTGAACGGCGCCGGGAATATGTCCCCGGGCAAACTCTTCCGCGGGCCGGACGTCGACGAGACAAAGATTCGCAGCAGCCAATTTCTTCTGCAGCTCCTGCGGGGTTGTGAGGAGTTTTTCGCGCGTGTATTTTGTTTCCATGGATTCCCCTATAGCACTAGTCGAAATGGCTCTGCAATCAGACGATTTAACAGATGCAGCTTAATCGAGACCTTAAACGATTTTCGTTAGCCGCATTATTTTGTTTCCCCTTTTTTCTCATCTTAACCCTCTCCTTCGACGGGAGAGGGGAGGGTGAGGGTGAAAATCTCGCCTCCGGCTTCACTTACCAACTGGCATTGCCGGGAAGGAAACTTTCCTTTCCGGCGGATCACGCGTCCCATCCCGACTATAAAATCGAGTGGTGGTACTACACGGGCCATCTCGAGGCTGAGAGCGGAAAGCGCTATGGCTACCAGGTGACTTTTTTTCGTTTTGGCTTGCGGGACCGACAGAAGAAAATCAAAGATCAGCCGGCGTTGTTTACTGATCTCTACATGGCCCATTTTGCTCTATCGGATCTCAACCAGAAAAAGTTTTTTTTCCGGGAGCGGGTTAACCGCGGTTACGGGGACAAAGCCGGAGCCGCGACAGATCGTTACCTGGTCTGGAACGAAGATTGGAAAGTGGAGAGCGATGGAAAAAATCACTTGATTCAAGTGAGCGACCGAGGAAAAAGCCTGAGGCTTAGGCTCGTGTCACTCAAGGCGCCCGTGTTACATGGTCAAAACGGTCTCAGCCAGAAAGGGGAAGGCGAGGGCAGAGCTTCTTACTATTATTCTTTGACTCGGATGCAGACCCAAGGGGAAATCGAGGTCGATGGCAAAAAAGAAGAGGTACAAGGTTTGAGCTGGATGGATCACGAGTTCGGCAGCAATCAATTACGCGAAGATCAGGTCGGTTGGGATTGGTTCAGCATCCAGCTCGACAATCAAACGGAACTGATGCTTTACCTCATTCGCCGCAAAGACGGCTCTTCCGATCCATATTCCAGCGGGACATGGGTGAACCCGGACGGCACAACGAAACATCTCGCACTCAAGGATTTTCGCATCGAAGTCGTGGAGCGATGGAAGAGTTCAAAAAGCGGCGCAACCTATCCGATGAAATGGAAGGTGACAATCCCGGCTGAAGAGATCGAGTTGGAAATCGTTCCCGCCTTTCCTAATCAGGAGTTGATTACCAATCGAAGCACGCGCGTGACGTACTGGGAGGGAGCCGTTCGATTAACGGGAACGCTTCGCGGAAAATCGATTGGCGGCACAGGTTACGTCGAGATGACAGGGTATGCCGGCAAGCTGAATATATAGCTAAACGAACAGGTTGCCGGTTTTGGTTGAATTTGAGATACTCGCGCGATGCCGGAGGGGCCAACTAACGATTGGAAGTGTCTGAACGTTGCGGTTAGGGACAAGCAATCTGGTACCATTATCGAATACAAAATCCATTTTTATCGGAAAACCAACGGCTGGTATGATGAAGTTCGCTATGATAGTCACGAGATAGAACGTGGAAGGAAAAAAGCTTCACCTCATTTACATCTTAAACTTGCTACTCCGTTTAAGGATTCAAATCAAAGTGACCAGGAGTTGAGAAGGATTATTGAAATGATCTTGCCGCAGATAAAGGAGATTATCCGATGAGCAGGATATTGGCTGTAAAGGGCACCGAAGGTGAAAGAGAGGTGGATTACTCTTCTCTGTCACCTAAAGATATCGACAAGAAGATTAAAGCCTATGAGAAACAATTTGGGAGCTTTGCCAGGTTCTTGCGCCATTATGACTGTGAATCAAGCCCCGTCGAGGATTATCTGATCCTGATTGACTGGGAGTGTCTTTTGGAAGAGCAGGAGAGCAGAAAGCGGTCGAAGCTCTCACTAGTCCGAGGAAGTAGAAAGCCCCGTTAACCCCCCCTCAGCTTTGGTTCTGAACTTGATATCGCTCGGCTCTATATCGAGTCTTCCTATAGAAATCTTCTAACACGTGGTCTGTGGAAATCACTGAGGCAGTCGCGGGGCCACACTATATGCGCTCGAGAGCGGTCTTTCCTTGATTTGCCCTAGGAAAAGGCGCAAAATTTTTTGTCGTCATGGAGATTCTCCGCAAAGTAACAGAATCCATCAAAAGACATCGCTTGCTGTCGAACGGTGAGGCTGTTCTGGTCGCTGTCTCCGGGGGGCCGGATTCCGTCGCGCTGCTCCATATTCTAAATGGCCTGCGCGAGGAACTGGGGCTCCATTTGGAAGTTGCGCACTTGCACCACGGCATTCGCGGTGAGGAGGCCAAGGAAGACGCCCGGTTTGTAGCCGCGATGGCGGAGCAGTTGGGAATTCACTTTCATCTAAAGGAAGTGAACGTAACGCAGCTTCGCTTGGCGGCGGGGAAAGGGAACCTGGAGCAACTGGCCAGAGGCGAGCGGCATCGCTTCTTTATCGAGGTCGCACGGGAACGAAACATCAACAAAGTGGCGACGGCGCACACGCTGGATGATCAAGCCGAGACCGTGTTGATGTGGGTTCTGCGCGGTTGCGGCATGACGGGATTGGGGGGAATGTCGCCGATCCGTCCAATGGAAGGTACAAACGATGACGTCCTTCTCATTCGGCCGTTGCTCGGGGTTTCAAAAGACGAAGTTTTAGAATTCCTGAGGGATAGGCGGATCGATTATCGCGTCGATCGCACCAACCAAGATACGAAGTTGTTGCGTAACTGGATTCGCCAACGCTGGTTGCCTCAATTAAAGGAACGGGTCGATGCGCAGCTACCGTCGAGGCTTGCCAAAGAAGCGGAGTTGATCCGCGACGAAGATGCTTTTTTGGAAAGTCTCGCACGGCGAGATCTTGAGAGGATTCGTGGGCCTCGAGGAATGGATCGTGGACGGTTCTTGCAGCTGAACCGGGCGATGCAGAGGCGGGTTCTTCGTCTATGGATCGAGGAGACTCGGGGCCATTTGCGCGGCATTGATTTGGCTCATATCGATGAACTGCTGAAGTTAATCGAGGGCAGGGCTCCTCAAAGCCGTCTCGCGATTCCCGGTGGCTGGGAGTTGTTAAGGGAGTATGAAACCCTCAGGCT
>WNGG01016356.1_pt1 | contig 12987 bp, 18 predicted proteins | sample 5400661 | NCBI WGS metagenome assembly WNGG01 (sample SAMN13153372, study PRJNA577476) | soil metagenome | isolation source: 100 cm soil or saprolite under Garry oak tree replicate 1 | place: USA:California | collected 2016-06-15
CTTCGGCAGCCTCACTATGTGTCATTGCCAGTACGTTTCGGCCGAGCTCCACGACGTCTCCGTAAAGAAGGTTTTTCGCAGTCACCCACGACGGACGCGTCCGGCTCGTGAGCAGAAGCGGGACGGACGTCTCGGTGACTAAGGCCTCAATGAAGGCTTCCGCGGCGGTGCTTTCGGCAAGGAGGTGGTAATCGTCGACAACGAGGCGAAGGTTCGGCGGCCAGTCCGCGAAGTCGTTCGCGAGATCCAGAGCTAACGAGCGTGCTTAAGAAACAGCATTCCCAATGGTCTTGAGCCGTGCTCGCAGCTGTCCACCGGCATCGCGTACTACGTGTTCCGCTGCGCTGGCTAGGCCGAGCGCAAGGGCAGCAACGTCTGACGATGCCGCAGTTGCCTGGTACCACGCATGCTCCCGCTGACCGCTGCCAAGCCACTCGCGCGCGAGCGTCGTCTTGCCATAGCCGGCCGGAGCGACCAGAAGCATGACGCGGCTCTCCGATTCCGTCAGCAGGCGTGTGAGTCGAGGCCGCTCGATGATTCGGCGGCCTGTGCGCGACGCTTCGAGTGCAGTTCCCTCGCCCACCATCTCCCCCTGGGCGCCCCCTGTTGCCCGCTTCTCACCATAGCGGTGACTCCACGCAATTTCGAGATGTCCATTTGAGCTGACCGTGCCTGCGACCCCGTCAAGGCCGCAGGCACGGTGCCGTCAGCCCCCGTCGTCGACCGCAGCCGACTCCAGGCTTCGCGCGAGCGGGTCGTCGCCGGTCAAAGCCCGATACGCCACTGGGATCTGACGCCGTCGGGGGACGCCGAGCTTCTGCCGCAGGACATCTGAGTGGGCCTTCGCCGTTCGAGGGGAGATGCCGAGGCGCTCGCCCACCTCCTCGTTCGAGCACCCCGCGGCGATCAGCTCGATGACCTGGCGTTGCCGCTCGGTGATCGAGGGAAGCGAGTCCCGTAGTGCGTCGTACATAGGAGCCGAAGCTAAACGGCCGCGCGCCCGCCGACCATTGGCCGAAAGGATTATTTCCGGGAGTTACACCCTCGGCATGAGCCGCCCGGCGCCGACGAAGCTCGCCTCATGACCGCGGCGATTCGCTTCTGCGAGCCCGTCCTCATCGAGAGCTCCGATCCGCCGCAAGAGCTCGAGCTCGTCGCGGAGGTGGGTGCGCATCATCTCAGGCCCGTCCGTTGCGATCGTGAACGCAACGCCCGCGTCGACAAACGACCTGAACGTTTCGCGCACCGCGTCCTCGTTCCGCAGCGCCTTCGTCAGGAGATTCGAGGTCGGGCAGATCTCCAGGACGATCTCCGCCTCGCGCAGCGCCGACATCAACTCGTCATTCCCCGCCGCGAGGATCCCGTGGCCGATCCGGTCCGGGCGCAGAACCTCCACCACCTCACCGATCTCTTCACGGCCGATGTCGCCGCCTTCCTCGCCGACGTGGATGGTCACGCCGAGGCCCGCAGCGCGCGCCTCCTCGACCATCGGCAGCACCTGCCGATAGTCGTAACGCGCCCCGTCGGGCCGCGGGCCGGCGATGTCGACGCCGACGATCCCACGCGGTGCCCAGCCAATCGCCTTCTCGACGATCACGGAGTTCTGCTCGGCGCTGAAGGTCCGGTCCATCATCAGGATCAGCCCGGCGCGCACCTGCGGGTATTCGAGGCTCGCACGGTCGAGCCCCCGGATCGCCGCGAGGATGATGTGATCGAGGTCGCGCTCGCCGCCCCGGTTTCGCTTCATCGGGTTGAAGCGGAGCTCGAGCGTCGTGATTCCCTGTGACCGGTACGCGCCGCCGATCGCGGCGTGCACGGAGCGCTCGACCGCGATCGGGCTCGACTGGATCAACTCCGTCCAGTGGTAGATCTGATCGAGCGCATCGAGGTTCGCGACGCCGCGCGGGTCGGAGACCGTGACCAACCGCTCGAACTCCCAGTAGTCCTTGACCGGCAGCGCGATGCCCTGCTCGTGCGCCAGGCTCCAGAGGATGTCGGAGGCAACCGAGCCGCCAAGGTGCGTGTGCAACTCGGCCAGGCCCTCCATGTGCGAAGTCTAGAGTGACGGGCGGCGTGCGCTGGCGTTCCTCGTTCCTGCTTTCACTTGTCGTGCTCGCCGGATGTGGGGGAAGCGGGGCTGGCCGCAACGCGATACCCGCTACACCGGGGGGCTTCACGGTGCGAGCCGTCAACGACCCAGGGTTCTCCATCGCGTTGCCGAAAAGGTGGCGCTCGGTCGACAGCCGCACAGCTGTGACGAGCGGGAAACTCCGACGCTTCGCGAAGGCCAACCCGCGCCTGGGTGCGGAATTGCGTGCGCTCGCCGGTCCAAACTCGCCGATCGAGCTGATCGCCGTCGACTCGACCGGGCAGCAGAATTTCCGGGCCAACATGAACGTTATCCAGACCCGCGTGCCGAAGAATCTCTCCTTCGAGCAACTCTCGCGGAACGAGGCAGCTCAGATCGAGCTCGTCTCGAGCGTGCAGCACATGCGCCAGGCCGCCGTGGAGCTCCCTGCCGGCCGCGCGCTGCGCCTCACGTACGACGTGCGGTCGAAAGGTGTGGTGCACCAGTACTTCGTGAAGCACGATGAGATCCTCTACGTGCTCACGTACACGACCTCCGCGACAACCGCGCCGCGGTACGCGAAGATCTTCGACCTGTCCGCGCACACCTTTCAGCTGCGATGAAGGTCGGCATCGTCGTCCCATACTCCTGGTCGTTCTGGGGAGCGGTCGTCGAGCATGTCGAGCTGCAGGCGCAGGCGCTGCAACAGCGCGGGCTCGAGACGCGCACGATCATGGGCAACGATCCGCCCGGCAGCTTCACGCGCGTGCTGCATCCGCGGCTCGGCCGGCACGGGTATCCGCCGCCCGACGTCATCCCTGTCGGTCGTTCCGTGATCGTGCCGGCGAACGGGTCTCTGCCGAACATCGTCCTCTCGCCCCGCGCGGTGCCGGCGATCCGACGCGCGTTCGAGCGGGAGCGCTTCGACGTGCTGCATGTGCATGAGCCGATGACGCCGGCGATCTGCATCGCGGCGCTCGCGCTCGCGCGCGTCCCGATCGTGGCGACGTTCCACGCACACGGCGCGCTCGGGTGGATGAAGGCCGGAAAACCGGCGTGGGGCTTCCTTGCGGACAGGCTCGACCACCGCCTCGCCGTCTCCCCCCACGCGCGCGACACCGCCGCGGCCTGGCTGCCCGGCGAATACGAGGTGCTACCGAATGGAGTCCTGATCCCGCCCGTCGCCGATGCGCACGGCCGCGAGCACCAGATCGCGCCGATCCGCTCGCCGTGAGGCTGCTCCTGACGCGCGCCCGCCTCTCGGACGACGGCATCGACATTCTCGGCCTCCTCTCACAGGAGGAGCTCACGGCCGAGCTTCTGCGTGCAAAGGCGCTCGCCGCGCCCTCGCTTGGCGGCGAGAGCTTCGGGATGGTCCTCACGCGCGCCTACGCGTGCGCGACGCCGGTGGTTGCGTCCGACATCGACGGGTACCGTGAGGTCATGACGAAGGAGGCGGCCGTCTCCTTCCCGGCAGGCGACGAGCGAGCGCTGGCAGACGCAGTCGTGGGCTTGCTCGGGGATGAGCCTCGCCGCGCAGCGCTCGGCGAAGGCGCCCGGCGGCTCGCGCTGGAGCGTTACTCGTGGGGCGACATCGCACGCCGGCTGCAGGAGATCTACGAGCAGGTCGCCGCGTGAAGGTTCTGCGCAGCGGTTGGGTGCGAGCCGCGATCGTCGTCCTCGCCGCCGCCGGTGTCGTCGCTTTGCTCTGGTGGCGTGGGCCGGCGTGGAGCGGTGTCGCCAACGCATTCACGGCCGTCGAGTGGCAGTGGGTCGCGGCTGCCGTCGGTCTCAACCTGCTCTCGGTGTTGATGCGGGCCGTGGCGTGGCGGACGGTGATCGTGCAGGCGGCGCCGCCGCCGCATCCGGGCTTCCCGCTCGTCTTCTCCGCCTTCTCGGTCGGCCTCTTCGCGAACGCGGTGCTGCCGGGACGGATCGGCGAGCTCGCGCGTGTCGCCGTCCTGACCCGCCGCATGCCTCAACAGGAGGGAATGTGGGCGCGGCTGCTCGGGACGGTGTTCGCACACCGGGTCTTCGATCTCGTTGCCATGATCGGGCTGATCGGATACGTCGTCGCGACCGCGCACATTCCCGACTGGGCGGTGACAAGCCTGATTGCGGTCGTCGTCGCGGGCGTGACGCTGTTCACGATCGCCGTGGTGAGCGCGCGGCACAATCGCATGGCCGGTGTCGAGGAAGGGCTTGGAGCGGTACGGAAGGTGGTGCGGCTCGCGCGTTACGGCCTTGGGGTCATGCGCCGCCCCGCCGCGGCCGCGGCGGCGTGTCTGTTCCAGGTGCTCGGGTGGACCTGCCAGCTGTTCGCGGTGTACACGACGATGCGCGCGTTCGGGATCCACGAGGCGCTGCCCGCCGCAGGGCTCGTGCTCGTGCTGATGAACGTCGCGACGCTCTTCCCGCTCTGGCCCGGGAACATCGGGCTCGTGCAGGCCGCCATCGCGCTGCCCCTCTTTCAGTACTACGGGGTCGCGAAGGCGAACGGGATCGCGTTCGGGTTCGGGCTGCAAGCGATCGAGGCTTCCGTCGGGGTCGGCGTGGGCCTGATCTTCCTCGCGCGCGAGGGACTGTCGTTCGCAATGCTCAAGGTCATGCCCGACATGGCGCAGGCGGAGGTCCCGGAGCGCGAAGGCGACGACGAAGAGGTCGCAGAGCCTGATGCCGCGCACGCTCGCGTGTCCGGCTAGCCTCAAGGGCGTCCTCTCCGCACGCGACGCGGCGGCCGCGCTCGCGGAGGGGTTGCGGCAGTGGTCGAACGTCGACGAGCTGCCTGTCGCCGACGGCGGAGAGGGTACGCTCGACGTGCTGCAGCCCGTGCTCGGTGCGGAGTGGCGCGAGGCCGAGGTGCACGACGCCTTCGGCCGCCCGCGGCGGGCGCGCTGGCTCGCGCTGCCGACCGGCGAGGTTGCGGTCGCCGCGGCCGAGGCCATTCCGCTCGACCCCCAGAGGCTGGATCCGATCGCCGCGTCGTCCCGAGGCTTCGGCGAGCTGATTCGCGCCCTCGGTCGTCCGACGCATCTTCACGTCGGGCTCGGCGGGACGGCAAACGTCGACGCCGGTTCCGGCCTGCTCGAGGTCCTCGACGAGCTCCCGACTGCGACGACCGTCGCCTGCGACGTCGATGTGCCGTTGATCGACGCGGTGCGTCTCTTCGCGGCGCAGAAGGGCGCGACCGCAGAGCAACTGCCCGTGCTCGAGGCGCGCCTGGCCGCGTTGGCGGCCTACGCAGACCTGCCGGGGGCGGGTGCTGCCGGCGGGCTCGGCGCCGCATTGGCCTCGCTCGGCGCGGAGCTCGTGCCCGGAGCGCAGCTCGTGCTCGACCTGCTCGGCTTCGACGCGGCGCCGCCCAGAGCTTGATCGCCTCGTCGAGCCCGGCGTCGCCGTGCTCCAGCCGCTCGACGATCTGCTCCAGCTCCTTCTGCGCCTCCTCGAACGTCACTCGACCCGAGCTCCGAACCGTCCTTCCGCAACCTCGACGTTGATCGGATCTCCCGCCGACACCGACTCGGGCGAGCGCACGATCTCGTCCTGTGCGCGCACGATCGCGTAGCCGCGTTGCAGCGTCGCGCGCGGCGAAAGCGCGCGCAGGCGACCGGCCGCATGCTCGAGGCGTGTGCGCTTCCGCTCGACCGCGAGCGCAGGCGCGCGCCGCAGGCGGTCGTGCGCGGTCACCAGCCGCTGCCGCCGCCGTTCGAGCACGCCGCGCGCGCCGCGTGCGAGCGAGCTCCGCGTCCGGTCGAGCCGGCCCAGCAGCTCCGCTGCGTCGGGGACGACCAGGCGCGCGGCTGCCGTCGGTGTCGATGCGCGGGCATCGGCGGCCAGGTCGCACAGCGGCGTGTCCTGCTCGTGCCCGACCGCCGAGACGACCGGCACGGGGCACCCGGCCACGGCGCGCACCAGTCGCTCGTCGCTGAACGGCAGCAGATCCTCGAAGCTGCCGCCCCCGCGCGCGAGCACGATCACGTCGACCTCGGGCGCAGAGCAGACGTTTCGCAACGCCTCCACCATCGCGGTCGCGGCGAACGGCCCCTGCACGTACGTCTCGGCCACAACGATGCGCGCAGCGGGAAAACGCGCCGTGATCGTCGCAAGGACATCCCGCTTCGCCGCGGCGTCGTTTCCCGTCACGAGACCGATGCGCCGCGGCAAGAACGGCAGCGGGCGTTTGCGTTCGAACACGCCTTCCGCCGCCAGCTTCTTCTTCAGGCGCTCGAGCGCGGCCAGGTGGTCGCCGAGGCCGAAGCGCTCGATCGAGAGCGCCCGCATGCGGAAGTCGCCTTTCGCCTCGAACAGCTCAGGCCGGCCGAAGACATGGACGCGCTCGCCGTCGGAGAGGTCGAGGCGGAACGCATCGAAGCGCGAGCGCGCGATCGTCACCCCGAGGCAGGCGCCGTCGTTCGGATCCTTGAGGGTGAAGAAGACCGACTGCCAGCGCGGGTTGCGCCGCAGTTCCGTGACCTCGCCCTCGACCCAGATCGTCGGCAGGCGGCTGAGCCAGTCCGCGACACCGCGGTTGAACGACGCGACGGTGTAGACCTTGCGGTCGCCGTACTGGATCGCCTCGACCTTCACACCGGGATCGTACGCACGGCGCGCGCGCCGACTGTGTGCCGGATTACAGGAGGATCTCGACCGCGGTCTCGGGCTCGCAGCCCTGACCCAGGAGCTCCACGGCGCGGTGCAAGTCGGCCTCGCTGCCGGCGAGCCTCTCGGCGAGCGGCAACGGATAGCCGGCCTCCATCAGCACGTGCAGACGCCAGCTCTCGACCTTTGAGCTTTCGCCCCGATCAGGCTCGATGGTCTCGGTCGTCTCGCTCACAGTGTGCGCTCGTTCGCCGTTTCATAGACGAACCCTGCCGCTGTTTGTTTGCTGTTCGCCTGAAGGCTCGCGCTTGAAACAACCGCTACGTACGGGCGAGCGTCTCCTCGATCTTCCGGCCCAGCTCGCGTAGGCGCGCGTCGAGCACAGCTCGCTCCGCCTCGGTGTCCGCGGCCAGGCCGTCCAGCCGGCGCCGCAACTCTTGCTCGGCCTGTGTCAGCCGTGTCTCGAAGGTGGCGACCGCCTCGGCGCGCTGGCGTTCGAGCCCCTCCGTCACTTGCGCGAGCCGCCGCTCGAGCCGTTGCGCCCCGGCATCGCCCACCTGTGAGAGCCGCTCCGCGAGCACCGTCTGCGCCTCGCGTGCAAACGCCTGCACGGCCCGGTCGAGCTCGCGCGAGAGACGCGTCGCCGCAGCCTCGCGCGTGCCGCGCACCGTGTCGGCGAATTGCTGCGCGGCGGCATCGGAGTAGCTCGACGTTGCGCGCTTGAGGATCCGCTCCAGCTGCTCGATCTGCTTGCGCTCGACCTCCGCGAAGCCGGCGTGGATCCGTCGCATCGCCTCCGTCTCCTCGCGCTCGATCAGCTCCGACATCTGCCGTTCGCGACGGCGGATGCGCTCGTTCAGCTCGTGCAGCGCACGGCGTCGCTCCGCCGCGAAGCTCTCCAACTCGGACGTGCCCGCGCTGACCGCGTCTTGCGTCGCACGCGCCAGGTCGTCTCGAAGGCGCACGAGGCCCGCCCGCTGTTGCTCGCTCTCCGCCTCGAGGCGTTCGGCGTCGGCCGCGATCCGCGCCTCCGCCTCGGAGATCAGCTGCTTCTGGCGCTGCGCGAGCGTGGCGAGCTGATCGACGACGGCGTGCTGAGCACGGTCGAGGTCGTCGTTCCACGCGTTGAACCGCGCCTCGATCTGCGTCTGCGCCGTCATCAGTGCCTCGCCGAGCTCGTCGACGGCGACGCGCGAGCGTTCGGCGGCCGCGGCACGGCGTTCCTCGGCGATCCGGCGTTCCTGCTCGGCGAGCAAGGAGCTCGAATCGGCGCGCGCGCGGGCGAGCACCCGCTCGAGCTCGGCGGTGCGCTCTTCGGCCTCTCGCGCGACGAGCGCGTTGAGGCGGCCCTGTGCGCGCGCGAGCTGCTCGTCCACGCGGCTCGCAGCACGGAGGAGGTCGCGCAGTCTGAGGGCGACGAGCTCGGCGGCAAATGCGAGCGTCATGCCTGCGGCGACGACGGCGAGCGCCGAGCCGGGACGCACGCCGAAGGCCGCCCACGCCGCGGCCGCGGCGAGACCGAGGAGCACGGAGAGTGCCGCGAGCGTCCGATGTCTGGCCGCACCGAACGCGGCCGCTGCGAGCGAGAGCGCCGCCACGGCGACCGTGACGCCGAACGCGATCTGGGCGATCGTGACCAGATCCACGCCGTCAGGTTACGCGCACGAGGACGAGCGCGACAGCGAGCGCGACCATGGCGGCCGAGAGCAACCGCAGGGCTAGCTCAGGCTGCCCTGCGAGCGTCTCGCGTGTCACCGGCAGACCGGTTCCGTCGGCGAGCTCGATCCGGCCCGAGACCGTGCGCACCTGCCGGCGCACGAGCCGAACCGGCGTCGAGAGCACGCGCTGCACGTAACTGAGCAGAGTGGCGAACGCGGCCGCAAGCGCAGCCTCCGAGCGCAACCCGCGTGCGGCCGCAAAGAACGTCGCGAGCACGGGCAGCGCGCCCCAGGCGAGCGCGAACCAGATGCCGCCGTGAAAGCGGCCGCGGAAGAGCTCGAGGTTGTACGCGACCGCGATGAACGCCCCGGCGCCGACGAAAACGAGCAGCCACAGGCTCGTGTGGATTGCGGTGCCGACGCCGATCGCCGTCGCAGCGGCGAGCGACGCGCCCGCGAGCACGGCCAGTGTCCTGGTTCCGATTCGCGTCTGCAGCGGCCGCCCCTTGAGCTCGTCGAGGGCATGCGCGCCGACGCCCATGCCGAGGAAGAAGGCGAGCAGCGCGAGGCCGAGGATACCGGGATGCCACCGCGGCGCCAGCGCCGCGCCGATCACGACGTAGGAGAGATGCCAGGCCGTGTACGGCGGGTGCAGGAGCGTCACGTAGTCGCGCCAGCCCCCCGGTGCCAACGCGTAGAAGGCGGGTCGCGCCGTCTCGTTCACGCGCGCCGGCCCCAGATGACGATGCCGCCGCCGAGGCTGAGCCGCCGCGCGCGCAGGTCGCGGATGCCGGCGTCCCACCACAGCTCCAGCAACGTCGGTTCCGGATACCGCTCGTAGAAGCCGCGGATGCTCGGGCCGAGGAAGTCTCCGACCTCCGCCCAGCCGCGCGCGAGCGCACGGCCTGCAAGCGGCAGCCCGGCGCGGACGTACACCTCCCACAGCGGCCGCCAGACGCCGCGGGGGACGGCGAACTCGAGCCCGGCGATCGTGCCGCCGGGGCGGACGACACGTGCGAGCTCGCGTAACGTCGCAGCCGGGTCCGTCACGTAGCGCAGCAGATACGTGAACGTGAGCGCATCGAACGCGGCATCGGGAAACGGCAGTTGCTCCGCACGGCCCTCGACGAGCGTCACGCTCGTGGGCAGCCGGCGCCGCGCCTCGGCGAGCATCTCCGGGCTCTGGTCGAGCCCGACGACGGTGCAGCCGCTCTGCTCCAGCAGCTCGCTTGCGACCGCGCCGGTTCCCGTTGCGACGTCGAGCACGGTGTCGCGCGGCCCGACGTCGAGGCGCGAGACCAGGAACCGCCGCCAGCGCGGATCCTGGCCGAGCGAGAGCAGCGCTGCATAGCGGTCGTACGTCGGCCCGAGCGGCGCGAAGAGCGTCCGCGCGGAGACGTCCCCTGCCACGAGGCCGAGTTTATGCTCGCGCGATGGCGCTGAGCGAGGACGTCAGCAGGATCGCAGCGGCCGCGGCTGCTCACGCTGGGCCCGACGAGGCGGTCGCGGCGGTGCTCCCCGTCGAGACCGCGGTCGGCGAACGCGTGTACCTCGCGGCGTTCGCCGACGCGGCGGGCAGCCAGGAATGGCTTGCCCTTACTGATGACGGCGCGCCCCTGACGAGCAGGGACCGCGTGCGCGAGGCGGCGTCGATCGCCGCCCTCGTCGAGGTCGCCGAGGAGGCCGCTGGGCAGGCGGCCGACGGGCCGCGACTCGCGTCGCTGCCGTACCTCGACTCGCTCGGAGGCGACAGCAGCCTCGCCGGGGTGCTCCCCGCCGTGGACGAGCTGACACGCGACGTCGAGATGCACTACAAGCTCGAGCTGAGCTGATGAACGAAGCGCTGATGGAGGGCGTCGAGGAGTTCGCCGCGTTCCTCGAGCTGAACAAGCCTGAGGATCTCAACCCAAAGATGGCCGCCTTGGGCCTGGGCAGATTGCGCGACATCGTCCAGGCGCTCGAGGAGCAAGACCGCGCGACCCTCGTCTCGTTCTTCGAGAGCCGTGTCGAGCTGTCGTCAGGCGCCTATCGGCGGTTCCTCGAGCGACTTCCCGAGACGCTCCTCTTGCGTTGATGCTTTCGGAGGGCTCACTTGCCGACCGGGTCGTCCTGATCACCGGCGGCGGCACCGGGCTCGGCCGCGCGATGGCGCTCGAGCTCGGCCGGCTCGGCGCGAAGGTGGCCGTTCTGGGCCGGCGGCTCGAACCGTTGGAGGAAACGGTTGCACAACTGCCCGGCGAGGGTTTCGCCGCACCCGCCGACGTCCGCGAGCCTGACGCCGTCGCGGCCGCCTTCGACGCGACGGAGGCTGCGCTCGGACCGGTCACGACGCTCGTCAACAACGCGGCCGGCAACTTTCTCGTGCGCGCAGAGGACCTTTCGCCGAACGGCTGGCGTGCCGTCGTCGGGATCGTCCTCGACGGGACGTTCCACTGCTCGCGCGAGCTCGGCCGCCGCGTGATCGAGCGCGGCGGCGCCAACGCGCAGATCGTCAACATCGTCGCCAGCTATGCGTGGACGGGCGGACCGGGGACGGTGCATTCGGCGGCGGCCAAGGCGGGCGTCGTCAACCTGACCCGGACGCTCGCGGTCGAATGGGCACAGCATGGGATCCGCGTGAACGCGATCGCGCCGGGCCCGGTCGACACCGAGGAGACGCGCGAACGGCTCTGGCCGACGGAGGAGATTCGCGAGCAGCTGCTGCGGCGCATCCCCCTGCACCGCTTCGGCACCGAGGAAGACGTCGCGCACGCATGCGCGTACCTCGTCAGCGACTACGCCGGCTACGTCACGGGCGACGTCCTCACCGTCGACGGCGGTGCGTGGCTCGAGCAGGGGATGTTCCTGTAGCTACGGGCCGAGTGCCGGCGGCGGCCGCCGCACGAAGCGTTGGGCCCAGACCTGTCCGTGGCGGTGGACTGCCATCCCGAGCGCGAAGATCCCCAGCCCTAGGGCGAGGGTCAGCAGTCCGAACGGCCACCGTCTCTCGTTCAGCTCCTTCGTCAGATAGTGCACGAGGGGGCTGTAGAGCCCGAGCACGCCGTACACGGCCCACGTCGCGCGCCGGACCGGGCCGGCGACGATCAACAACAAAATGCCGCCGATCAACATCGGAATCCAGCCGCGCTCGGGGTCTCCGCCCGGAGCGGCGGTGAGATAGACGAGTCCGGCCGCGACGCTGAAGAGGCCGAGCACGTGGAACCAGAAGGCCTCACGGCGGCGGCCGAACGCATCGAGGAACACGCCGACGATGACGAGCACGGCGCCGATGACCAGTGCCGTCGCCGCGCGGCGGTCGCCGCTCGGGCTTTCGTCGAAACACGGCGTCAGAAGTTGAGCGGAGACGAGGATCGCCCCGTTCGCGACCCCGAGGACAAACGAAAAGCGAGTCAGCCACCAGGCGATGAATCCGACGGCGGCAGTCGCGAGACCGACGCCGAACGTGTAGCCGCTGAACTCTTCGAAGGGTTGGAAGAAGGGATCGCTCGGCCAGACGTCGATCAGCTTCAGGAATCCGACGGCGACGGCCGGGAACGCACCGACCGCGAGCGCGGCTGCCAGGCCGCCGGGAATCCACCACCAGCGTCGGAGGAGCAGCCAGGAAGCAGCGGCGAACCAGACGAAGAAGGCGAGCGCCGCCAGGAAGATCCAGAGCCCGCTCTGGCTGTCGGGAATCGTCTCGATCAGGTCATAGACGGCGAACTCAGTCGCGAACGCGCCGAAGAACCAGAGCACGTTCGGCGGGTCCATGCGCGGCCGGTCTCGTTCCGCCAACTTCGGGGGAAGGACCACGCCTGCCCGCTCCTCCACGAGCGCGACCTTAACCTCCAGGCGTTCCCTATGCTTGAGGCATGGAAGGTGGTTTCGGCTTCCCGTTCCAGGGCGATCCGGAGGATCTGCTCCGCGGCCTGCGCGAGTTCGCCGAGCAGCAGGCGGAGACGGTTCAGGAGGCGCAGCGCGAGCAGTTCGCCACGTTGACGTTGAACACTGCCGTGCAGCTGACGGCCGCGGCGCTGTCGCAGGTGGACGTGCAGGGCAGCTCCGACGAGCAGTCGTTGGCGCTGCGCGATGCGATGCGCGTGCTCTTCCCCGAGGCGGTCGCGCTCGTGAGCGCGGCCCGCCAGGGCTTCATGCGCGAAGGTTAATGCTCGGCAGGATCCGCGAGTGGCGGATCGACCGCATGACAGACCGTGTCGCGCGCCGCCCGCACGGCCGTGCCGCGCGCCAGACCTATGCCGCGGAGGACGTGCACTCGTTCGCGTGGGAGCCCGTGCTGGAGGCGCTGGCGCTCACGGCCGGCGACACGCTGCTGGACGTCGGCTGCGGCGGCGGGGTCTTCCTCCGGCGCGCGCTCGAGACCGGCTGTACGGCCGTCGGCCTCGACCACAGCCGCGAGATGGTCCGGCTCGCGCGGAAGACGACCGCGGGTCGCGCGCGGGTCGTGCTGGGCTCCGCCGACCGGCTCCCGTTCGGCGACGGCGAGTTCACGGTCGTCTGCAGCATCGTCGCGTTCTTCTTCTTCCCGGACCCGGTCGCGGCGCTGCGCGAATTCCGCCGGGTGCTCCAACCCGAGCGCGGCCGCGTCGCGATCTACACGACCGCCCCGGAGATGAAGGGGACGCCGGCGGCGCCGTATCCGCTGGCGACGCGCGGGCACTTCTA
>WNGG01013912.1_pt1 | contig 12985 bp, 12 predicted proteins | sample 5400661 | NCBI WGS metagenome assembly WNGG01 (sample SAMN13153372, study PRJNA577476) | soil metagenome | isolation source: 100 cm soil or saprolite under Garry oak tree replicate 1 | place: USA:California | collected 2016-06-15
GTCCATACCTGATCTTGCCAGCACTCGGTCTACTGACTCCGCGTTAACTGTCATGATCGCTACCTCGTTGCGAGACTGATGCGGCCGCTGCCCTTTGCCCGGCGTGGGTGAGCTGGCAGATCAGGAAAGCCGGAGTGCCATGCCGACCGCGATCCTACGGATCAGCTTGCCTGCAAGAGCCGACAGCAACGCGCTGTACGTCAAGCCAGCTCGGCTGAGGGCAGCCCGTGACCCGGCCGGTGAATGGGCGAGTTCAGTCTTCTGCAGAGCCGTAGCGGGCTGCCTCACGGCTGCATCGTCACCTGTCCCGCATGGCATGGCTCACCGGCGTCGGCCGTCGCAGCCGGTTCCGTCTTGCCAACGGTCGGCCTGCGCCGTAAGCTAGCGATATATCGGGATCGTATCGCGAGCGGATCGGCTGGGAGCGTGAAATGTCAGCAGCAGGATGGGCGGCCGGGGACCTCGACCGCTGGCTGTCCGGGTTCTTCCGGTGCGCGGGCGGCCTGCTCGGCCAGGCCCGGGACGGCGGCTGGATGTCCGGCGGCCGTGCCCGGGGCCCGCGCGGCGGGCCGTGGGACCGGGGCTTCGGGCGACCGGGAGGCCCCAGAGGGTGGCCAGGCGGCTTCGGCGGGCCGCCCGGCGGCTGGTGGCCGGGCCCGCCCGGCTTCCCGCGCGGGCCGAAGGCCGGCCGCGGCGATGTGCGCGCGGCGATCCTGGCCCTGCTGCAAGAAGGACCGCGCAACGGGTACCAGATCATGTCCGAGATCGAAGAGCGCAGCGGCGGCGTGTGGCGGCCCAGCCCCGGTGCGGTCTACCCGGCCCTGCAGCAGCTCGCCGATGAGGGCCTGATCGAAGCTGAGGAATCCGGCGGCCGCCGCACGTTCCGCCTCACCGATGCCGGCCGCCGTCATGTCGAGGAGAACCCGCAGATGGCACGCGCGGCGTGGGAGTCGATGGCAGACGGCGAGCCTGGGGAGACCCCTGGCCTGCTCGTCGCGGCCGCGCGCCTAGGCGGCAGCATCGTGCAGCTGGCCCATGCCGGCAGCCCCGGGCAGATCCGCGCCGCCGAACAGCTGCTCGAGCAAACCCGCAGCAGGATGTACCAGATCCTGGCCGGCGACGCAGGCAGCGAACAGGACGAACAGTAGAAGGCAAGGGGACAGGCAATGGACGATCGCATCCGCGTTTCCGACACCGACCGGGACCACGTCACCGCCCGGCTGCGCGACCACTTCGCCGAGGGGCGGCTGACGTCCGGCGAGCTGGACGAGCGGATCTCCGCAGCGCTGAGCGCCAGAACCTTCGGTGATCTGCGCCGCGTCATGGCGGACCTGCCCGGGCCCGTTCCCGTCCCGCCGGCCAAAGCACAGCATCCGCAGTGGGCCGGGCCGCCCTGGCTGGCCCGCCGGCGCGGCCCGCGGCTTCTTCCACTCGCACTGCTCGTGCTGCTCGCGGCGCTGCTGATGCCTGGCGGCGGCTGGCTGTTGTTCGCCTTCATGAAGCTGATCCTGGTGTTCTGGCTCGTGACCTGCCTGGCCGGGATCTTCGCCGTTAGCCGGTTTCGCCGGCACGTTTACCGCCACTGGCAGTCCGGATATACCCAGCACGAGCACAGATAGGCGCGGCAGTAAGGCGCCGCCTCGGCCGCGCGGCTTGTGCGGTCACCTATCCTTCGCGCTGATTCGCGTACCCAACTCGGCGCCCGCGCAGATCTGGCGCATGGCCCCGACCGCGGCGACATCGAAGACGTGCATCGTGAGGTGCTGCTCGTTGGCGAGAACGAAAGCGCTGGTATCCATGACCCGGACCCCGGCGGCCAGAGCCTCGTCGTAGGTCAGCTGCGCATAGCGCACCGCGGCCGGATTGACGTTTGGATCGCTGTCGTAGACCCCGTCCACCCCGCGCTTGGCGACCAGCAGCGCATCGGCGTCCAGCTCCAGTGCCCGCTGCACGGCCGGGTAATCGGTCGTGACGTAAGGCTGGCCGATGCCGCCCGCCAGCAAGACGATCAGGCCGTGGTTCAGATGACGGACAGCCCGCAACCGGATGAACGGTTCTGCGACGCTATGAATGGGCATCGCGGTCATCACCCGCACGTCATTGTCTGTTCTGGCCGTGAGCGCGCCCCGGAGCATCAGCGCGTTCATCACGGTGCCGAGCATCCCGATGTTGTCCGCTTCGGCCCGGCTAATACCCCATCCTTCGGCCATCCGACCCCGGAAGTAGTTCCCGCCGCCAATGACCACCGCGACCTGGACGCCGAGATCGTGCACGGCCAGCACCTCGCCCGCGACCTGGGCCAAGCTAGCGGGATCCACGCCAGAGCCTGATGATCCCGCGAGTGCCTCGCCGCTTAGCTTGACGACAACCCTGCCGTAACGCGGCACAGTCAGGCACCCCCCTCCCGGCCTGCTCGAAGAGACGGCCCTGGCAAAGTTACCGCATCCAGGCAGCCGTCAGCCGATCCAAGATCATCATGTCGCGAACGTGCAGTTTGGCCGGGCGAGCGCCATACCGCAGGTGTGGGAGCCACGCTGGAAGCCATAGAATCCCGCCATGTCGAGCTGGCCTTCCGCCGAGCGCACCGAGACGCCAAGGACGCCCCGCGATGAGCGCACCTCTCTGGAAACATGGCTGGAATTCCATCGCGCCACGCTGCTGATGAAGTGCGCCGGGCTGGAGCCCGAGCAACTGGCGACGCGTTCGTGCCCGCCGTCGAGCCTGTCGCTGCTCGGCCTGGTGCGGCACATGACCGAGGTGGAAACGTGGTTCCACGATTTCGACGGCCGGCCGCATGGCGAGTGGTACGTCACCGATGACAATCCTGACGGCGAGTTCGACTTGGTCGATCCGGCGCGTGCGGATGCGGACCTGGCCGCATACCACGCCAGTGTCGACCGGGCCCGCGCGGCTGTCGAAGGACGTGACCTCGACGAGCTTGCACCGGGAGCTAGCAGGCCCATCTCGTTGCGGTGGGTGTTCCAGCACATGATCGAGGAATACGCCCGGCACAACGGTCACGCCGACCTGCTCCGGGAACGCATCGATGGCGTTACCGGCGACTAGCGCTCGTGGCTAACGGGCAGGGCCCGGCTCCTGCCGGGTCGCAGTGGACGGCCGAGGTAGAGGTCACCCCGCAGTTCGCGGCGGACCTGATCCGCGAACAGTTCCCGGATCTTGGCGCCCAGCGGGTGACGGTGCTTGCGACCGGCTGGGATAACACGGCCTTTGTGGTAGACGGCCAGTGGCTGTTCAGGTTTCCCCGCCGCGAGATCGCGGTGCCGGGCGTGCAGCGCGAGATCACGGTACTCCCGCGGCTGGCGGCCACGTTGCCGCTGCCGATTCCGGATCCGCAGTTCGTCGGCCAGCCGTCGTCGCGCTACCCGTGGCCGTTCTTCGGGGCCAGGCTGCTGCCGGGCGGAGAGCTTGCCGATTCTGGGCTGGCAGACTCCGAGCGGGCCGGGGCGGCGGCCTCGGTCGGCCATTTCCTGCGGATGCTCCACGATCCGGGCCTCGTCGTCCTGGTGGACGGCGCCGATCTGCCGGTGGACCCGATGCGGCGGGCCAGCGCCCCGATTCGGGCACGCCGGGCCCGCGAGGTCCTGGACAGGCTCGTGCACCGCGGGACCTGGCCGGCCGACGGCGACGTCAGCCGCTTGCTTGACCGGGCCGAGCGCGGAGCGGCGGGAGCAGGGTCGGCGGACAGGGTGGCTGGCGCGGCAGAATCTGACGGAACGCTGCCCGCCGGAGACGGCGCGTCCGGCCGCGGTCCTCTTGTGGTCTCCCACGGCGACCTGCACGTACGCCATCTGCTCGTTGACCGGGACGGCTCCGCGACCGGAGTCATCGACTGGGGCGACCTTTGCCTGGCCGACCCGGCGGTGGACTTGTCGATCGCCTACTTCGGGTTCGCCGGAAAAGCGCGCGCGGACCTGCTGTCCGCATATGGCAGACCGGTCAGCGCTGAGCGAGAACTGGCGGCCAGGGCCTGCGCGATATCCCTGGCAGCTTCCCTCGTCGAATACGCGGCCGACGAGGGACGAGCCGTGCTCCTGCGGGAATGCGTTGCCGGTCTAAGACGGGCGGTCGCAGCCTGAGGAGCGACCTGCGCAGAATGCCGTCAGGTCACGCCTCGAACAGGTCACCCGCAAGATACTTCAGCCCGGTGTCGACGGCGACTGTCACGACTGTCCGGCCCGCGCCAAGTTCCTGCGCCAACGCGATCGCGCCGACCACGTTGAGCGCGGACGACGTCCCGGCGAAAATCCCATCCTTCCGGGCAAGCCGCACCGCCATCTCTCGCGCCTCGCCCTCCTCGACCGTGCGCGCCTCGTCGTAGGCGTCCCGGGTGAGAAGCGGCGGCACGATCCCGGCGGCCGTGCCTTCCACCCGGTGCGGCCCGCCAACCCCGGCCGTAAGCATCGGTGAGGTGGCCGGCTCGAAGGCGATGACCCGGACCGGGCTGCCGCCCGCCCGCAATCGCGCCCCATCTCGGCGTAGCCCGCCACCATGTCGGCATTGTGAAACTGATCTGTCCAGAAGGCTCCGTCACGCTCGACGATTCGCTGTACCTCTTCCCTCATCCGGACGAACAGATCAGGGGTAACCAGGCCGCCTTCGCTCGGCACGACCGTCAGATCCGCCCCGAATGCACGCATAGTCCGAAGCTTCTCCGGCGAGAAGGCGTCGGACGAGACCAGCGACAGAGGATAGCCCTTGACCGCACAGACGAAGGCGAGCGAGGAGCCGGTGCTGCCACCGGTGAACTCGACCACCCGCTGCCCTGGCCGTAGCGAGCCCCGCCGCTCGGCCTCCTCGATCATCGCCAGGGCCATCCGGTCCTTATAGCTGCCGGTCGGGTTGCCGGTTTCCAGTTTGACCAGTACCTCGGCTGCCCCATCCGGCACGACCTGGCACAGCCGGACCAGCGGGGTCCCGCCGATCGTCTCCAGGGTCGAGGAACGTACACCAGTGGATTCCATGTTGTACTTCTCCCCTTGCCCGCTGGTCGGCGCGGCCGCGTCAGTTGCCTGTCGGTTTCTCGGCAATCTCCAGAGCGAGATTCTATTGAAACGGCGCATAGTGCCCTCGGCCGGGCGAGGAGGTCTCGCCGGGGGGCGTGTGAGCAGCGGGAGCCGGTGTCGTGCCAGTGCCCGCCCCGAAAACGGCTGTCGGTGCCACCAGCCGCTTTTTTAGGGTGCGAACATGATCCGTCCTTGCAGGCTCGACGACGTCCCCGCCATACACGAGATGATCCGTGAACTCGCGGAGTACGAGAAGGCCGCGCACAAGGTGCACAGCTCCGAAGAGGAGCTGCGCGCCGCGCTGTTCGGAGCGCAACCGATCGCTTTCGCGCACCTGGCCGAGGATGACAAGACCGGCGAGCTTCTCGGGTACGCCCTGTGGTACCTCAACTTCTCCACCTGGCAGGGTGCGGGCATCCACCTGGAGGACATTTACGTCCGGCCCCAGGCCAGGGGCAGTGGTCTGGGCCAGGCGCTGCTGCGCGAGCTGGCCCGGATCTGCGCGGATCGCGGCTACCGTCGACTGGAGTGGTGGGTGCTCAACTGGAACGGGCCCTCGATCGGCTTCTACAAGTCTCTGGGTGCTGTCCCCCTCGACGAGCTGATGATCTTCCGGCTCACTGGGGATCCGCTCACAGATCTCGCTGCATCTGGCTGATCATGTCGCCTCAGCCCGCACCGGCCGTAACTACTCGGCTGCGTCGCCGAGGAGGCTGTGCATCACCGCCCAGACGGCAGGGTGGTTGAGCAGATCGAAGTGGTGCATTCCGCCCAACCGGTGGCGCGACTCCACAGGGAAGGGAATGTGCTGCCAGCCAGCGCGCTGCCCGTGCGCGCTGGCTGGCTGGACGAGCAAGTCGCCAACCACGCCGCCAAGCGCACTGCCGGGATTGGCCGTCACCGTGGCGCTGATCGCATAGTGGTTCGCCCCGCCGAGCAGCGCTGCGTCGGACCGGTGATCGCGTATGCAGCTGTCCAGGTCGCAATCCGCCCAGTCGTCCTCCAGGATGTAGCCGTGCCGCAGGTCCTTGATGCCGGAGCTTGAGCCGTTCACCAGGGTCACGAACGGCCTTGTCTCGGCCGCCCGGCCGAGGGCCCAGCCGGCCAGCCCGGCCGCCCGGGCGAGTGGGGCGCCCAGATGCGGCGCGCCGAGATAGAACACGTGGCGGACCCGCTGCGTCCATGCCGCCGGTGATTGCTGGCCGTAGTGGCAGGCACTGCGGATGACCAGGCCGCCCATGGAATGACCGACAAGCAGGATTTCGTCCGCTCGGGCCGGCCAGGCAGCCAGCAGGCCGTCGAGCAGCCCGGCCAGGTCGCGGCCGTTGTCGGACACATGGCGGCCCGTGTTGTAGCGGATGTAAACAGGGCTGTAGCCAAACTCCGCCTGCAGTCGCGGGCCGAACGGCAGGCAGTCAGCGCTCCGCCGGTGCCACGAGTCGTCCGTCTCGGCCAGCCCGTGAACGAAGACCGCTAGCCTAGGCGTGGCCTGCGGGAAGCCGGCCGCAAGTTCTTCGCCGGTCAACTCGACGTCGCAACCGCCAGCGCGTACGGCCATCCGAATGGCGAGCGGGGCCAGGTCGGACCCGAGCTGATCGCCGGCTACGGCGTTGAGCGCGGCAAGCGCCAGGTTGCCTCGCGGCACCGCGGCCGCGGGCTGGCCGCCGGCACCCGCCAGCGACGCGATCTCACCGCTCATCGCCCCTGCCGCCATCCCGGCGCTCCGGATGGTGAGGTAGACACCCTTCGCGACCGCGTCGTGGATCAGCCGGGCCGGAGCACCCGCCTGCCGGACCGGGCCGAACGCGCGGCCGGCGACAGCCTGATGCACCTGCTCAATCCGAGACACCACCTCGGCAAAGGCGCGCCCGCCCAGCCTGCTTGCAGCCCGCAGCTCCGCTGGCGTCATCAGGCACCTCCGAAAACACCGGGCGAGTGCCTCAGCGAAAGCGGCACGGCACCGTTACCAGCCTAGCTTCGGCGCCCTGACGTGCCCAGCACCCCTTCCTGACGTGCAGGAGACCGCAGCCCGACGCCCGCGGGCCTGGTCCCGATGACGACGGTGGCGTTCAGGTCGCTGGAACTGGCCACTTGCGGGAGCAGCCCGCTGCAGGCCACGGCCTCGACGGCCTGTGGCGCCTGGCGCTCGCTGGTCTCGACCAGCAGGTGGCCGCCCGGCGCCAGCCATAGCGGCGCCGCGGCAGTCACCCTGCGCAGCACGTCAAGCCCGTCCGCGCCACCGTCGACCGCCGCCCGCGGCTCGTGGATGCGCGACTCCGGGGGCAGCAGCCCGATCGCCTCGGCGGGTACGTAGGGTGCGTTGGCGACCAGGATGTCGACGTGGCCCCGCAGCGCAGCGGGCAGCGGCCGGTAGAGGTCGCCTTCGTACACCCGACCACCGGAGGCGGCGACATTGCGACGGGCGCACCGAACCGCGGCGGGGTCGATGTCGACGGCGTGCAAGTCGACCCGGCCCAGGACCGCGGCCAGCGCGGCGCCAATCGCGCCCGAGCCGCAGCACAGGTCAACGACGCAGGCTCGTGGCCGGGCGGGGTCCTGGCCCACGGGCGCGGCTGCCTGCCGGGCGAGGGAGGCGGCCTGGCGGACGAGGAATTCGGTGCGGCGCCGGGGCACGAAGACGCCGGGATCCACGGCTATCCGCAGGCCGCAGAACTCCGCCCAGCCGAGGACGTGCTCAAGGGGCAGGCCGCCTGCTCGCCGGTCCACCATGGCGGCGAGGTCGGTCGCCGTCCGCGCCGCGGAGATGAGCAATCTCGCCTCGTCCTCGGCGAAGACACAGCCCGCGGCCCGGAGCCTGCTGACGATGACGGAACTGGAACAGGATGACTGAGAAGCTGACATGAGAGCACCTTTCGGGATACCGACGGGCGCTCTCTCAGTCACGTTATGTCATGAACAAAACGGCGGTGAGCCACCCGGCCTGAACTGGCGGTAATGGGTCTCACCTCCTCGGTACGACAACTGCTTGAGACACTACCTGAGCCAGCACGCCAGGCCGGCTACCCCGGGCACGGCATAGCCGGGGATGGACGGCTGGTCAGTCCTTCCGGCCGGTCAGGGCAAGGCCGATGCCGATCGCGACGATGGACAGCCCGCCGATGCCGCCGACTAGCTCAAGTCGCTGCGGGGAGCGGGCAAACCACGACCGCGCGGTCCCGGCGGCCAGTCCCCAGCTGCTGTCGCAGATGAGCGCGATGACCGAGAAGACCAGTCCGAGGAGCAGGATCTGCCCGGGGATATGGCCGCCGGCCTTGGTGACGAACTGGGGCAGGATGGCGACGAGAAAGATCACCGTCTTGGGGTTGGTGACCCCGACGACGAAGCCCTGGAAGAAGTAGCGACGAGCTGGCTGCGCTGCCACCGCGGGCGCGAGGGCCGCGGCAAGCGACCGTCGGTCCCGGAAGGCCTGCACGCCGAGGAAGACCAGGTAGGCGGCACCGAACAGCTTCAGCACCGTGAAGACCGCCACCGACCGCTCGGCCAGCAGGCCTACCCCGAACGCGACGGCGGCAACCTGGACGTACTCTCCGGCGGTATTCCCGATGACCGTGAGAATGGAGACCTTCCGGCCGTGCGCGAGCGCCCGCGCGACGATGAACAGCACGCTCGGCCCCGGGATCATGATGATCACGAATGCCGTGACCGCGAACGCGGCCAGGTCGCGGGCGGCAGGCATTGCACGATTCTACGGCTGGCCGGGAAATGACGGCCGCCGCGCCCGGGGCGCCGCGCGCCGCCGAGCGTTGCGTACTGCCGAATATTTATTACGCGGCCCGATCCGTCCGCCATCACCGGATGGCGCGGATCCCGGCGTGCGCCGATCCGCCGGACGCCAGCGGGGCCCGCGACTGCGCGCGGCCCCCGCTGGTTCGGGCGGGCGCCCGGCCTGGCGGCCATCATGGCCGCAGACCGGGACGGCCCTACCTCACGGCGTGCTGATCGTCAGCGCCGACTCAGCCGTTCCGCTGCCGTTGGCGTTGCTCGCGACGACCAGGACCTTATAGCTCCCGGCCGGAACGCGCTGCCCGCTGCCGTTGTAGCCGTAGTACGGGATCGTGAGCTGGCCCGCCCCGTGCGTCGGCCTGACCAGCGTGCGAACCACCGTGCCCTTGCTGTCCAGGACAATCACGGTGACAGTGGCGGTCTGGCTGATCGAGAACGTGATGGCGATGTGGTTCTGGCCGGTGGCCAGCAGGGACGCCGGGCTGACCGCCAGCCCGGAGATGCCCGGCCCCGTCGATGCCGGAGTGGTGCTGTGCGTGGGATTGGGCGACGGCGTGTCCGTTGGCGACGGACCCGGCCCCGGGCCGGTGCCCGACCTGGCGACGAAGCTCCGCCACACATCTATCGAGGCCTGGTCGGTGAGCCTCAGCGTCGGAAACGCCGCGCTGCCGTTCCAGAGGCTGCCGAACAACGCGCCGCTGCTCATCAGGTAGTTGCCGACCTCGGTCATCCAGGCAGGCCGGCCGGTCGCCGTGGACAGGCCGAACTCCGCGAAGCCGTACGGCAGGCCAACGCTCTTGGACGCGGCGATGCACGGGCCCATGAAGTCCGCTGGCGGTGTCGGCTGCGGGTTACGGTTTACCGCGCTGCCGACCGGATAGGCGTCCCAGGCCAGGGTGCTGATGACCCCGCCACCCGGCAGGTAGTCCCGCCAGTTACGGCCGGAGCCCTTCTCCAGGTCCCAGTTCATCAGCGCGAGGGTGGAGTGCAGCCAGGGGTTGTGCGCCGCGTCCGCGAGCTTCACCACATGTGCCCAGGCCGCCTTATAGGCGGCCGCCGTGAACTCGCCGGCCGCGATGTTGTCCTCGGGCTCGTGGAAGTAGACGTAGTAGATCGGGTGCCCGGTCGGGGCGGTGTCAAAGAAGTGCGAGAGCGTCGCGTCGTCCGCGCCGGACAGGATCGCCGACGGATTCGCCTTGAAGCTTACGATGGCCGCCGAGTGGTTGGCCGCGGGCAGCCCGGTCGTCCACGCGTTCGCGGCGGGCAGCCCGGTGTAATAGCTGCGGACAATCGACAGGTGGCCGAATTCATTGGTTATCTGCTTGAGCTCGGCCAGGCTGGATGCCGAAGATCCCAATAGCGGCGCATTGGAATTGCTCGCCGCGAACTGGATGAACTGCTTTGCTCCGCCGGCGAACGTGAGTCCGGCCGCCAGCAGTGCGGTAGCGGACCCGAGCACGAGTACCCAGGCGCCGCGGGCCGCTTTGGTGCGTTTCCGTGTTCTGGCTCTGGCACAAGCCTGCCAAGACTGACCCGCAGTGTGCCTGCCGTGGGGCGAGCGCTCCACGTCGAACTCCTCTCCTAGGCCGCCTACCGGGTTAGCTGACGGGTTCGGGCCGGAGGAGCCCTACAGCGGGCCGACGCTGCTCGCGCAGACGCGGTCCGCCGATTCACCCCGGGGATACTTGGGTCCCCGGCTCTCTGGGCGCACCAGAGACTCGGCGGGTTTGCTGCTTGTCCTGATATGGGGGGCAGCAACGGGGCTAACAGCGTTGGACGTTAACGGAAATGAGACCTGATGGTGGCCGGAACGCCAGAATCCTTGACATGCGCTGACACGCGCCGGGACGCCTCCTATCGCCCCGGCCGACCGACCGCGCAAGCCATGAATCACCAGCAAAGTCATCGTCCCTGGTCAACACCTATACCTAGTAGTTGAGTAGTATTCACTCTCCGCAGTTCCGTGAGGCTATGGCGGCGCCGATGCCCGGGTGAGCTCCGATCGCCACCTTGCGGCGCGTCGCCGCCGGCTCGGCCAGCGGGCCGACATCCGACCGGAGCGCTCCCCCACTGGCGGTGGCAGTGCGAAACCGGCTGATTGCGTCCCGCGTCTAGGGCCATATCCGCGCGGCCCGGACAGATAGTGCTGACTGCCCTGTGACAGTTCCTGTGACTTCGGGAGCGGATCGCATCGGCGAGACCGGAAAACCGGCACCTAAGCCATACCCGATAGCAATGTGGCAATAGAGAATCGGAAATTCAGCTGAAAACTCGGCATAGGAACATTAACGGGGACTAGGCCGGGCTAATGCGGCCCGGCCAGCAAATTCCGGCAAAGCGGGCGGCCGCACATCCGGGCTAGGTGGCCGGCCCGGCAAATGCCGGCGAATCGGTCAGCCCGGCAATCCCGGCCGCGCCGGTGCTGACCCGTGTGGTCGCCTGCCCAGGGTCCGCGGCGGGCATGGCAGGCGCGCCGTGGATCATGGGAGCATGCCCGGTACCCGGACGCCGTACCTGCACGGCCATCACGACAGCGTACTCAGGTCGCACCGATGGCGGACGGTGCAGAACTCCGCCGCGTACCTGCTGCCCCGGCTGACTCCCGGCGCGCACGTACTCGATGTCGGCTGCGGTCCTGGCACGATCACCGCCGGACTCGCGAGCCGGGCGCCGGCGGGCAGGGTCGTCGGGGTTGACGCCGCCGCCGAGGCCCTGCCCGCGGCCCGGGCGGAGGCGGCGCGCCAGGGCCAGCGCCACGTCAGCTTCGGCGCTGGTGACGTGTACCGGCTGGGCTTCCATGACGCGGCCTTCGACGTAGTGCACGCGCATCAGGTGCTGCAGCACCTGACCGACCCGGTGGCCGCGCTGGCCGAGATGCGACGAGTCTGTCGGCCGGGCGGCACCATCGCCGCGCGCGACGGGGACTACGGCGGCATGTTCTGGTTTCCCGAGGATCCGGAACTGGCCGAATGGCAGGCCCTCTACCGGCAAGTCGCCAGGGCGATCGGCGGCGAGCCGGATGCGGGCAGGCGCATGACTGCCTGGGCTCGGGCGGCAGGCTTCACCGACGTCCGCGCCTCGGCCAGCGTGTGGCTTTACGCCACCCAGGATGAGCGCGGCTGGTGGGGCGGCCTGTGGGCGGACCGGCTGACGCAGTCAGGCTTTGCCGAGCACGCCGTCGGGCACGGCCTGGCAACCGAACAAGACCTGCGGCGGCTGGCCGGGGCGTGGCGCCGGTGGGCCGCAAGCGATGACGGCTGGTTCCTCATCCCGCACGGCGAGATCCTCTGTCGCGCCTGATCACGTGACCGCACCGCGAGATCCCGCGCCGGGCCTGGCCACGCGGCGGCGCGGCGAAATCCCGCGCCGGGCCTGGCCACGCGGCGGCGCGGCGAGATCCTCTGTCGCGCCTGATCACGTGACCGCACCGCGAGATCCTGCGCCGCGCCTGATCACGCGAGGCAGCCCGAGTCTGGCGAGCGTCAGGCCTCGCGGAAGGTGAACAGCAGCCCGGCCGGAAGCTCGGCGTCCGATGCCTGGCGGCGGCGGTTGACTCCCACGCCGACCAGTGTGCTGGTCTCCAGCGCATCGAACGCGACCTCGTCGAAGCCGCTGGCGCCGAACCAGGCGCGGATGGCCGGCGTCAGGTCAGGCGCCCGTCGATGCCGGGTCCAGATAACGGTGCCCCCGGCCTTGCACATCGCCGCCGACGCCATCACCGTGCGCCGGATGTCCTCGTCGCTGACATTGCCGAATATCCCGCAGAGCAGCAGCACGTCGGCGGGCAGCGCGTCGGCAAAGCTATCGGGTCGGCTCGCGTCTGCCTGGCGCACCTCCAGCCGCGACAGCCCTGCAGTCGCCGCGCCGCGGCGGGCCACTCCGGCGTTGCGGGCGTCGGCCTCGACGAGGACCGCGGTCACGTCCTTGCGGCGGGGGTGACCAGGCAGCACGCCGATGACATCGTGACCTTGGCCGGCGCACAGGCTGACCAGCCGGACCGGCCCGGGCGGCGCCTCGTCGATCGCTTGCCACAGGTGCGTTCGGACCCGTTCCAGCCGCGCGGCAAGCGCCGACGAAGGGTCGTCGTATCCGGCATGCCAGGCCACCCAGTCCCGCATGCGTCCAGTCTGGGTTGAGGTCGGCTCCGGCGCCGCAGGTTCCCTGCCCTGTGGTCCAGTCGGCCCTGTGGTCCAGTCGGCCCTGTGGTCCAGTCGGCC
>WNGG01021554.1_pt1 | contig 12985 bp, 7 predicted proteins | sample 5400661 | NCBI WGS metagenome assembly WNGG01 (sample SAMN13153372, study PRJNA577476) | soil metagenome | isolation source: 100 cm soil or saprolite under Garry oak tree replicate 1 | place: USA:California | collected 2016-06-15
GGACGCTTTCGCCGAATCCGTGTTCAGACCTCGCAGCCGTCTATGACGGTCTCTTCACGAATCGGCTACTTTGCCCCAACCAGGTAACATTTCTCGCCATCGCCCAACGTGACTCGGAGCTTCTTCGTGAGACGCAAAGGCACGTTCGCGCTGGTGTGAGCGAAACTGACACGCGGCTTTGGCTGTGCTCAGGTCGTCGGAAATCGGTAAGCCAAACCATTTCACCAATTAGAATTAATTTCCCAAGCGGCATGGTCATTGCTGGAAGTCTGCCTGTCTTCTTGTGCGGGAACTGCGCTGAACCTCGCGAATCGTTCTTCTCAAACCGAGCGCAGGAAGAATCGGAGACGACATAATATGAAAGCTATCAAACATGCAGAGCGTGGCCTGACCTTGGTCGCGAGCGGAGTTTTTAACGCAATCCAGTCGGTAAACAGGTACCGTCCGAATCCCTCGTTCACGCCAAAATGGTCGGACAAACCATTATTGAAATCATGGGAAAAGACGAAGCCGACCCTGGGCTGGCCGCGCACCACAGATTCACTGTGTCCGAACTGTGTGATTGAAGCGCGCGAAGATATCCTGAGTGGTAAGAAGGATGTCGCCATCCTCCTGAATGACAAGGTTGGCGAGATCAAAGCGCAGATCGTCGAGCGGGACAATCAAATTTGGATGATTAAGGATTGCCCGGTGCACGGTCACTTCGAAGACATGATGGCGATCGATGCGAAGTTTTTGACCCATATCGAAAAGATGTTTCCGGGTCGCGACATTCCCGCCCATAACGACGAGAAATTGCACAATCATGGCTCGAGCACAATCAAGTATGGACGCGGCGCCGTGCTCACGGTTGACCTGACCAATCGCTGCAACATGATGTGCGATCCGTGCTTCATGGATGCCAACCAGGTTGGATTTGTGCATGAACTAAGCATGGAAGAAATCAAGGAGATCCTTGATAACGCAATTTCGATTAAGCCTCGCCGTCAGATGTCGGTTCAGTTCTCAGGCGGCGAGCCGACAATTTCGCCGCACTTCATCGACGCGATCAAGTACTCGCGCAAAGTCGGTTACAACTCTGTGCAGGCGGCCACCAACGGAATTGAATTCGCCAAGAGCAAGGAGTTTTGTCGCCAGGCTGCTGAAGCCGGTCTGCGTTACGTCTACTTTCAATTCGATGGTATCGGCAATGATGCCAACAGTCACCGGCAGGTCGGTAACCTTTTTGATGTCAAGCTCCGCGCAATCAATAATCTGCACGAAGCGGGCGTCGAGATCGTTCTGGTGACAACGCTGGTCAATGGCATTAACAATGATCAAGTCGGATCGATCATTCGGTTTGCGCTCGAGAATCCCAAGAAGATCGCGTTTCTTTCATTTCAGCCGGTCTCGTTTACGGGACGCGATGAAGCGATCACCGCTGAGCGGCGCCTGCAACAGCGCTACACACTTTCGCATCTCGCCCACGATGTGAAAGATCAGGTCGGCATTACTGAACCAACACGCGACTGGTTTCCGCTTTCTTTAATGGGCGCATTTGCCGATTTCGCTGATCTGGTTCACGGGCCAAATGCTGAATGGGGTCAGGTTTCCTGCGGTTGCCATCCTAATTGCGGGGTGGGTACGGCAGTTATGGTGGACAAGGAAACAAAGGAAATGAGTCCGGTGCCGGCCTTCCTTAATATTCCAGGTCTCGTTAAGGACATGCGGAAGATCACTGACGCGGCCCGCGGTAAGTGGAAATCAAACATCATGATGGGTTTGGCGCTGCTGAAGAACTACCGGCCATACAATGCGCCTTCAGCCTTTAATCTGTATGAGCTTTTCAAAAAGTTCGATAAGTCGTTCGGATTGACCGGCAAGAACTATGGAAAGGTCAGTGGCGACCGCAGCCCGGAAGATATCGAGAAGCGTCGAGCGGATCGCTGGAACTTCCTGTTTATCGCCGGGATGTGGTTCCAGGATCTTTTCAATTACGACTTTCGCCGCACCGAAATGTGCATAATTCCGTACGGCACGCAGGAAGGTGAAATTAGTTTCTGCGCGTACAATACCGGAATCGGTTGGCGCAATATCATCGAACACATGCACCAGAACGCGACCGTGGCCAGATGGTACGAGGAGCACGGCCGCCACGAAATCTTTGCGGGGGGCAAAGAAGTTCCGTTGGCTGAGAAGACGCACAATCTCAGGCTCAATGAGATCGACCTGACGCGGCCGCACAAGCCGCAAATGGAAGGTCCAAAGACTGCGCATGAAGAAAAAGTCATGATGCGGAAGCTTTATCAGGAGATGGTGCTCAAGCAACAACAGATCAAAACAGATAACGGCGATAAGCCCGTTCAAATTCAGAGCCTGAGTCGCAAGAAAGAAGCGGCTACGGTCTCCGCATAACGGCGCAAAATCCTTTTCACATGAACCCCGCGCGGCAAACCAGGCCTCGCGGGGTTCATTGTGGCCGCCAGAAAATAGACGGCCGGCCGCGGGGCAATGCACGCTTGACCGCAACGCCGCTGGACGTGTTAAATAGTTATCTAAAATTCAAACAGTGAAGTGGAGATATGAATGGCAGTAGTTAACGTCAATCAAGGTGAGTCAATCGATAGTGCGTTGCGGCGTTTTAAGCGGAAGGTGATGACTGAAGAAATTATTAAGGACGCAAAAAAACATGCGTTCTTTATGCCGCCGGGCCAAAAGGCGAAACTCAAGTCTGCCCTCGCGCGGAAGCGTAACCGGAAGAAAGGTCGCCCGCGACCGCCGCGAGACTAACTGAACCGTCCCTGCTGTTTCCGCGACGATTATTCCGCGAGCTTTTTATCCCAAACAGGTAGTGACTTGAGCTCTGAGGTTTCTGCAACCTGTGTGAGCGGGAACGTTCGATGTGACTGGTGAATAATGGTTCGCATTTTATTAACAAATGATGACGGCATCCACTCCGATGGGTTAATAACCCTGGAGCGGGCGCTCCGCCAGATCGGCGACGTTTACGTCGTGGCCCCCGCCGCGGAAATGAGCGGAGCTTCGCATAGTTTGACGCTCGCCCGGCCTTTGAGGATCCGGGAGATAGACAATCGACATTGGACGGTGGACGGCACGCCGACCGATTGTGTAACTCTGGCGCTTCACAAGATTCTGCCGGAAGCAGAGCGCCCGCATCTTTGTGTCTCGGGAATCAACCATGGAGGCAACCTGGGCGACGATGCAACGTACTCAGGCACGGTGGCGGGTGCTCTCGAAGCGACAATTCTGGGCGTTCCCGGGATCGCCGTTAGTCTGGTCGCGCGCGAACATTTCGATTTTACCGAAGCCGCAAAAATCGCCGTGCTGGGGGTGAAGAAGATTCTTGCCGAAGGCCTGCCCGATGGAACCCTGCTGAATATCAATGTACCGGTCGGTGAGATCAAAGGTGTTCAGGTTACGCGCCAGGGTATCAAGAACGCGCGTCCCGTGATCACTGAGCATATTGATCCGCGGGGTAAACCGTACTTCTGGATCGGTGAACAATACTTCAGATCAAATGCGGAGCGCGGTACCGATTATCGGGCCATTGAGGAAGGTTACGTCTCGGTTACGCCTTTGAAGAGCGATATGACCGATCACGGGGCGCTGGCGGCGATCGAGTCGTGGGAATACCTGGCGAGTCCGGAAGTTCTCGAGACCACCTGATGCCGTAAGTTTTCTGGATCAGAACAGTTGAGTTCAGCACCCCGCCTTAACACGCTGCAAGCAGAGCACCGCATTCCGCGTGATCGAATGATCGAACGTTTGCGCGATCATTATCGGATTCGCGACGAACGGGTACTGGAAGCGATGCGCTGGGTTCCGCGGCATTTCTTCGTGCCTGAGGCCCTAAGCGGTCGCGCTTACGGTGATCATGCACTGCCGATTAACCTGAATCAGACGATCTCCCAGCCATATATCGTCGCTCGCATGACGGAACTGCTGGAGTTGGACAAGCAGAGCCGCGTTCTGGAAATCGGAGCTGGCTCAGGCTATCAAACCGCGGTACTGACGCGCCTGGCCGGCCAGGTCTACGCCATCGAGCGTTTGGGAGAGCTGGCGCGCGAAGCGCAAGCACGAATTCGCGCGCTGGGAATCTACAATGCAACTGTCAAGGCATTTGACGGAACCCTGGGGTGGAATTCCAACGGGCCGTACGATGCGATCCTGGTTGCCGCGGGCGGACCACGCATTCCGGACCCGTTAATCGCGCAGTTGAAAATTTGTGGACGCCTGGTAATTCCGATTGGTGAAACCCAGCAATCGCAACGCCTTGTTCGCGTGATCAGAACTGCTGCGGGACAAAAGAAAGAAGATCACGGGTCTTGTCAGTTCGTGCCGCTGATCGGACAGCATGGTTGGACGGATAAAAGCGAACGTGACGGCTAAATGTTTAGTGGCCGGCGAATGCATGCGTCGTTCTAACATCGATATTCGGTGGGCGGCAGCCTGCCGTGGAACGGTTAAATCGTTTTTATGATCGCGAGACTCATCGAAATTCTTTCCGCATTTATCATCGCAACAATCTCCACGCTGGGTTATGCCGGCGTGGTCCTGCTGATGGCGATCGAGTCCGCATGCATTCCGCTGCCCTCAGAAATCATCATGCCCTTTTCAGGTTACCTGGTTTACACGGGACGATTCAATCTTTGGTTGGTAAGTATCGCCGGAGCATTTGGCTGTGTTGTCGGGTCACTCGGAGCTTATTGGGTAGGGATGTATGGAGGGCGGCCGCTAATCGAAAAATACGGCCGCTATGTTTTGATTTCGCATCACGACCTTGATCTCGCGGATAGATGGTTCGCTCGCTTCGGCGAAGTTATAGTCTTTGCGAGCCGCTTACTGCCGGCCGTGCGAACTTTTATCGCGTTTCCCGCGGGTGTGGCGCGCATGAATCTGAAACGATTTGTCATCTACACGTTTGCCGGATCACTGCCGTGGTGTCTGGGGCTGGCTTATGTTGGTCAGAAGCTGGGAGAACAGTGGAACCAGAATCCAATGCTCAAAACGATCTTTCATAGATTTGATTTTGTCATTGGCATTCTGGCAGTGCTGGTTGTTGGATGGTGGATATGGCGGCATTTTCGAATGATGCGGCGAGGCAGAGGCGTTCGGAAGATTCACAAGAGTCAAACCGACGCGACTAACTAGACCGCCGCGCGCGTTTTGTCCGGCAAGCTTACTTTGTCGCAGGCGAGACAAGCTGAAGCTGGTCGAACCTCAACTACACGAAATTGGGCAAGACCCGAAATTGCGCTTCGTTGACACCGGCTAAGTTGATACTTAGAATCCAAAGTCGCACATCACGTCGGGGCGTGGCTCAGCCTGGTAGAGCGCTCGGTTCGGGACCGAGAGGTCGTTGGTTCGAATCCAATCGCCCCGACCATTAATCTTATGAAATTGATATCCACTCGGGTCTAAATTTCACCGACATTTGCGATTAAAGAGTTACTAAAATTTGCCGCACGTCGGGCGGGACAGCCGCTGAAGAACGGGGTTTACCCCGCTTCGGTCTACGCGATCTGTAGGTTATCAGGCAGCCCTTGAAATCCACAAAAACACCTATAAAAAGAGCACAAATCTCACCGGCCCCGGCTGCAAAAAAATGTCTCGGCCAACCAGGCTGATGCTTCGTCTAAATTGTTGACCTGGCGGCTGACCGCTGTGTTATATTCGATTTCAACCTGGAAATGAAAACCGGGTGGCCCCTCCATCAACTCGAATTGGTCAGCCTCATCAAGTACTTAACGCGTTGTCTTTGACAAAGAGAGCGTTGCCTTATGACAAAACGTAAGCTTGTTCCGCGCCTGCGGTTCGTCTCCGCAATGTGCGCCGGTCTTCTAGCGGTCCTGTGCGCCGGTGCGGCTGCGCCAGCTGCACAACCGAGTCCGTTACTCTTCAGCGACTCAGCTTCGACGCGCGCGATCGCGCTCGAGTCCGTCACCTTACGCGCTGAGCCATTTCCGCTGACGTCGTCCGTAAAATTCAATCTTAACGACACCCGCACGCGCATTACTTTGTTCTGCATGAACCTCGATTTGCTGGACGGCGAAGGCGGCAACGCCCTGACGGCCGACGCCGAAGACGCGGCGCACAATCACTACCCGATGAATGTTGAATATGCCGGCCAGGTGCCGCCGATCCTTAGTTATCCGGACGGCAATATCACGACTGACTTTCGTGGTATCTACATGGTTGTTCTGCGATTGAATGATGCGATGACGAGTAACCTCGGCGATGTCCTGGTGCGATTAAATCTGCACGGGATGTCGAGCAATCGAGTACGAGTGGGCATCGGTGTAGTTGGTGGCGGTCCCGGGGATGATCCCGGCGCCGTGCCAACACCGGCGCCCACGAATCCGCCGTCGCCGGTGACGCCGCTGACCCTGGCGCAGTATCAGGCGCAATTCACCGACCCATCGTTTCCTTCTGATCAAGATCGACGCCGCTTCCTCGAGCAGGCGGCGTGGGGTGTTTCGGATGCTGAGTTAGCCCGCGTACAGAGCATGGGGTACGTGAATTGGATTAATGATCAATTTACGCAGGCGCCGCTATTCGCAGCATCGCAATCGAATTACCCGACTCCGGACAATTATCCGACGGATGCAGCGACGGGTTGTCCCGCCGGCACCGGGCAGGCGGCTTGTTTCCGTGATCATTACTCGATGTATCCGCTGCAGATTCAGATGATCCAAAATGCCGTAACCCGGCAGGATCAACGGCAGGTTTTGATGGACGTCACTTTGAATGCCGGCATGGGCGAGTACCTGAACATGCGCGGCAACTCGGTCAACGGAGGTAATCCAAACGAAAACTACGCCCGAGAGATAATGCAGCTGTTCTCAGTCGGCGTTGATCTACTGAATCAGGATGGAACTCCGATCCTTGATGCGCAGGGCAATCGCACGCCAACCTATACCCAAGCCGACATTACGAATTTCGCACGGGTGTTCACTGGTTGGGATTTGTCGCCAAACAAAATCTGGACCGGAGATGGCATTACCCCGGTTCCGAATTACACGGATCCCATGGTGCTGAATGGAAACCGGAACCGCTATGACATCGGGCAGAAGACATTGTTGAACGGACTGGTTCTGCCCGCGTGCACGAATTGCACCAATCTGGCGAATTCCCAGGCCTACAAGAACAACGAACTGAATTTAGCAATTGATAACCTGTTCAATCACCAAAACACCGGACCTTATGTTTGCAAGGCATTGATTCACAATCTGGTCAACAGTAATCCCAGCCCGGCATATGTCGGCCGCTGCGCCGCCGCCTTTGCGAACAATGGATCTAGTGTTCGAGGTGATATGAAAGCGGTCGTCACTGAAGTACTGTTAGATCCCGAAGCCCGAGGCGACGTTAAGACGGCTCCTGATTATGGACATCTGCGCGAGCCCGTGCTTTTCGCCTTGAACCTGCTTCGCAACTTCAATGCGACGACCGACGGAAATCTATCCACGAACGGAACCCGAGAAGGTCTTTTGATCGATATGGGTCAGAACGTTTTCAATCCGCCGACGGTCTTCAGTTATTACCCAGCCGATTTTGGTCTACCGGGAACGAACTTGATTGGCCCGGAATACGGTCTGCTGGATACTTCAACATCCTACAAGCGCGCAAACTTTGTGAATACGCTGATGATGACTTCGGCCATATCGGCGAATGCCGGACAGGATCGACCCAGCGGCACTCAAGTCAACTATTCGTCTTTCCAAAATGTCCTGACCGGTGGTGGGACGCCGCAGAATTTGGTCGATGCGCTCGACACGGCTATGATGCACACCACGATGTCTGCGGTGATGAAGACTAATATCGTGACTGCAGTAACCAGCATCACCAATGCGAACCTCACCACTCAAGCTCAACAGCGCACCCAAACTGCGATCTATCTGATCGCGACTTCATCGCAGTATCAGGTAGCGAGGTAACAAGATGAAACAATCACGGCGAAACTTCCTGCGAGATTCCGCCTGCGGTCTGACGGCCGCGGCCATGGTTTCCAGCTTTGAGCAGCTAAACCTGGTCAACGCGATGGTGAATCAACAACCCGACGTGGCGAGTGATTACCGAGCGCTGGTTTGCATCTTCTTGTTTGGCGGCAGCGACTGCAACAACATGGTAATTCCGTATACTGACTACAATAATCCGACCGGCGGCACCACAAGTGGATACAGCAACGTAAGGGGAACATCACAGTTGGCGATCCCTCAAGCCGACCTGCTGCAAATCACACCGACAAATTCGGCCGGCGTCGTCTATGGCCTTCATCCAAATCTTTCGCCGGAAGCTTTTAATGCGAGTCAGCCGAATGGTCTTTTAGGTGTTTGGAATACGGGCAAATTGGCGATTCTCTGCAACGTTGGCTCGCTTGTGCAGCCAATCACTCGGGCACAATACGCATCCGGGATTGGTCATCCTTATCAACTGTTCTCGCATTCCGATCAGCAAACACAGCAACAGACCTCTTTCGCCAGCTCAGCAGGCCAAACAGGTTGGGGCGGCCGCGTAGCAGACAAGACAGGATCGCTAAACGGCAACGTTGTACTGCCGATGAATATTTCCGTCGCTGGTACGAGTTTGTTTGCCACTGGAACGACCTCGCGACAACTCGCAATCGCGCCGGCGCCGACGACACTTGCAAACGTCTTAGTGCTCAACTGGACCAACGGTGTCTCCGGAGTCAATCCAAATAATAGCGGGAGCAGCTATCGGACTCTACTCGGACTTGATCTCGATTCATTTCTGGTTAAAGCCGCGAGCGACACTACTAATCAGGCGTTGACTGCGGACGCGGTCCTGAACCAACCCGATCCCTCATTGACGGCCACTTTTCCAACCACCCAATTGGGGAATCAGTTGAAGCAAGTTGCCAAGTTGATCAAATTGCGAGACACGCTTGGCATGAAGCGGCAAATCTTTTTCTGTTCGCTGGGCGGTTATGACACGCACACAAATCAAACCGGAAGTAACCCGACGAATCCAGGTGGCGGGAGCGCAAACTCCGGCGGCCAGGGCGGCTTGTTGACCCAGCTCAGCCAGGCCATGCGGGCGTTCTACGACGAGATGGTGGCCCAAACCATCAGCGACAAAGTTACTCAATTTACACTTTCTGATTTTGGCCGCACGCTCCAGCCTTCCGGCTCAGGAGCGACGACGGTCGGGTCCGACCACGCCTGGGGCGGGCATGCGTTTATCATGGGCGGCTCCGTTAACGGTGGAACGTTTTATGGCTCGTCAAGACCCGATGGAACGGGTTTGCCTTACGGTTACCCCACACTTGCTTTGGGGGGGGCCGACGACACCGACAGTCGTGGACGATGGATACCGACGACTTCGGTCGATCAATACGCGGCAACGCTGGCAACATGGTACGGCCTCGCGCCGAGCGATCTCGCGACGGTGTTTCCGAATCTTTCCAGGTTTGCCACCAGCAACCTTGGATTCATGGCGCCGTAACAAAGAGGAACGCGGACCGCTTTGTTGGCCCGGAGCAGTTGAGCGATTTCGTTTCTTACTCAACAGCACTGGGCCTTTTGATTGAAAATACGATCTGTTTAAGAATTGGTATTCGATGCTGGTGAAATGCTCACGCAGAAAGATCCTCGCAATAGGGTTCATCCTTCTCTTCGTCGCTTTTTCAATAGTTAGTCGTCCATTTCTCTTTTTTCGATCGAACGCGCGAACGCGCCTTGATTCAGCGTCGCCCTCAGCGCTCGCGGGCTCAAAATCTGCGCCGAGTCAGCCGGGAAAAACATCCCAGGCTGACGCTCGCGCAGCCTGTTTGGACTTGCCGCTCAGTTTTGAATCTACAGATCGGGAAAATGAATTTCTTGGTAGTGGGCGCGGGTATAGGCTGCTGCTTTCGCCGGCGGGATCACAGTTCGCTTTAGCTGGTGGTCGCTCTGATAAGAAGCCGGCGAAAATATTTCTTAACCTGCTGGGCGCAAACGTGAACGCGCAGGGCGTGGGCGAAAATGAACTGCCCGGCAAAATAAATTACCTAATCGGGAACGATCAAAGGCAATGGCGCACAGACGTGTCAAATTTTGCGCAGGTGCGGTACCAGAATATCTACCCCGGAATCGACTTGGTCTATTACGGAAACCAGCGGCAAATCGAATATGACTTTCGCGTTTCTCCTGGCGCCGATCCGCGCATTATCAGATTTCGCTTTATCAGATTTCGCTTTGGCGGAAAGACAAAGGTGAAAATTTCACCGGACGGAGATCTCGTCCTGAGAATCTCAGATTTTGAGCTTCGGGAAAAAAAGCCAATTATTTATCAGGAGATTGCCGGCGAGCGGGAGACCATCGCCGGCCGCTACGTGTTGAATCGTGGCCAGGTGGGTTTTGATATTGGATCGTATGATCAATCACAGCCGCTGCTCATCGATCCGACGCTGGTCTATTCCACATATCTCGGTGGTGCCGGAGACGATACCGGCAGCAGCATTGCGATCGATCAAAACAACAATATCTATGTAGCCGGAACAACTGCCTCGACGAATTTTCCAACGATGAATCCCGCGTACCCTGCGAATGCCGGGTTAAGCGATATCTTTGTCACCAAAATCGATCCGGCCGGCGCCAACGTCCTCTATTCAACGTATGTCGGCGGAGCCGGTAATGATCGCGCGGACGGCATTGCGCTGGACGCGAGCGGTAATGCCTATGTCGTAGGTCGTGCCGATTCTTCTTCGACGAACTTCCCAACCACGCCCGGTGTGATCGCACCTACGTATCGGGGCGGTGACTTCGATGGCCTCGTCTTCAAACTGAACGCCCAGGGCAATGGATTGTCGTATGCGACTTATCTTGGGGGCGAAGACAACGATTCGACCGAAGGGATTGCCGTCGATGCCAACGGCAATGCGTACGTTACCGGAGGCTCGCGTTCGCACGGATTCCCGGCGACACCAAATGCGTTTCAAAGTTCGAACAGCGGTGACACAGATGCCTATCTGACGAAGATCAATTCCACGGCGACTGCTTACCTTTATTCAACCCTGCTGGGCGGCAGCGGAACTGATCGCGGCAGCGGCGTCGCCATCGACACGGCCGGCAACGCCTATATCTCAGGCTACACATCTTCGGTCGACTTTCCCACTGAAAATGCATTTCAGAACTCATTCGGCGGCAGCTTTGACGCCTTTGTTACCCGGATTGACACGAACCAGAGCGGCGCGAATTCCCTGGTGTTTTGTAGCTATCTCGGCGGCACGGCGGATGACAAAGGATACGGCATTGCGCTCGACAGTAGCGCCAGCAACCTTTTTCTGGTGGGCCAGACTTCCTCGAATAACTTTCCGGTATTGAATCCGGCGCAACCGCTGAGCGGCGGCACTTTCGATGCCTTCATTACCAAAGTCAGCAGCGCGGGAGCGAAAGTTTTTGCCACGTATCTTGGCGGCAGCGGCGACGATCGGGGCAGTGGCATCGCGGTTAATTCGGCCGGCGAGGCATACATTACGGGCTTTACTTCGTCGACAAACTTTCCCACGGCCAGTCCGTTACAAATTTCGAATGGCGGCGCTTTCGATGCCTTCGTAGCAAAACTAAATTCCGCCGGCAGCGCCTTTCTTTACTCGACTTATCTCGGCGGCAGCGCAAACGAGAACACTACGAGCACCGTCACCTCGACGAATCCGATCGCGCTTAACTCATCGAGTGACGTCTATCTCACGGGTTACACTTCATCGACGAATTTTCCGACTGCTTCACCGTTGCAAGCGGCGAAAGCCGCCGGCCAGGATGCCTTCATCGCAAGGATTTCTGATGCGGCGCCGCCGGCCGACTACTCGGTTACGGCCGTGCCAGGTTCCCAGATAATCAGTCCGGGTGCATCTGCAAATTACACAATTACTGCAACGTCAACCGGTGGATTCACCGGCACCATTTCATTGAGCGTTAGCGGCCAATCAAACGATTCCACGACAATTTTCAATCCTTCCTCGATCATGATCACGGATGTTTCACCGCAATCGTCCACCCTGACCGTGACCACCACGACGGCAACTCCGCCGGGAACTTATTCGCTGACCATTAATACGACCAGCGGCAATCTGCAGCACATGGCGCAGGCAACGCTGATCGTTCAAGGACCGCAGAGCGTCAATCTTGTTATTGCCAAGACCGCATCTCCCAATCCGGCGATCGCACTGGCGAATCTCACCTATCGCCTTACCGTGACCAATGCCGGTCCATCACCGGCGACGAACGTAGTAATGACTGACACGCTGCCGGGAGGGGTTAATTTCGTTTCAGCGACACCGACACAGGGCTCATGCACCGGTTCGGCGACCATCACCTGTAACCTCGGTTCAATGTCGAATGGCGCGCAGTCAATTGTGAGCATTGTTGTCGTGCCCCAATCGACCGGGCAGTTAACGAATACGGCCGTCGTCTCCGCTTCTGAGACCGATCCGGATACGAGCAATAACTCGGTAACTATTCAAACGACGGTTAATAATCCTCAGACGGGTCCGTCGATGCTCGATCCCAATCTTTCGGTCAGCACTATAGTCAGCGGCTTGTCACAACCCACGATGATGGCGTTCATCGGCAACAACGATTTCCTGGTGCTTGAGAAAGACACCGGCAAAGTCCAGCGAGTTATTAACGGCATCATTCAAAGCACGCCGCCGCTGGATTCGGCGGTTAACAGCGCGTCTGAGCGCGGCCTGCTCGGCATCGCGTTACATCCGAACTTTGCGCTGAATCATTATGTCTATCTTTATTGGACCGAAAGCAGCACCGGAGTTGATTCCACAAACCTGGGCGATGTTCCGCTGTTGGGCAATCGCGTTGATCGATATATCTGGAATGGTTCGGCGCTGACCTTCGATCGCAACCTGATTAGACTGCGCGCTTATCAAGCCGACGGGGGCCAGCCCCTGCGCGGCAATCACAACGGCGGAATTGTGCGATTCGGCCCGGACGGCAAGCTGTATATTCTGATGGGCGATAACGGCCGCCGCGGA
>WNGG01009763.1_pt1 | contig 12983 bp, 16 predicted proteins | sample 5400661 | NCBI WGS metagenome assembly WNGG01 (sample SAMN13153372, study PRJNA577476) | soil metagenome | isolation source: 100 cm soil or saprolite under Garry oak tree replicate 1 | place: USA:California | collected 2016-06-15
GCCGGCAGCGATCCTGCTGTGCATGTACATCGCCGTCGCCGAGGAGCAGGGCGTGCCTGCGTCAAAGCTCGGCGGGACGCTGCAGAACGACATCCTCAAGGAGTTCATCGCGCAGAAGGAGTTCATCTTTCCGCCCGCGCCATCGATGCGCCTCGTGGTCGACTCGATCGAGTACTGCGCAAAAGAGGTCCCGAAGTGGAACACCATCTCGATCTCCGGCTATCACATCCGAGAGGCCGGGTCGACCGCGGTCCAGGAGCTCGCGTTCACACTCGCGGACGGCATGGCCTATGTCGATGCGTGCCTCGAACGCGGCATGCACATCGATGATTTCGCGTCCCGGCTTTCCTTCTTCTTCGACGCCCACATCGACTTTTTCGAGGAGATCGCCAAGTTTCGCGCCGCGCGCCGGATCTGGGCTCGCTGGATGCGCGAGCGCTATGGCGCGCAGCAGGAGCGATCGTGGAAGCTGCGCTTCCACACGCAGACCGCCGGCGTCTCGCTGACCGCGCAGCAGCCAGAGCTCAACATCGCCCGCACGGCGATCGAAGCGCTTGCCGCCGTGCTCGGTGGCACCCAATCGCTCCACACCAACGCGATGGACGAGGTCCTCGCCCTGCCTACGGACAGGGCAGCCCGCATCGCGCTGCGCACGCAGCAGCTGCTGGCATACGAGACCGGGGCCGCCAACACGATCGACCCGCTCGGAGGCAGCTACTTCATCGAGTCGTTGACCGACGAGATGGAGCGCCAGGCTGAGGCGTACTTCAAGCGCATCGACGAGTTCGGCGGCGTGATCCCCGCGATCGAGGCAGGATTCTTTCAGAAGGAGATCGCCGACGCGGCCTTCCGCTACCAGCAGGAGCTCGAGCAGCGCCGGCGAATCATGGTCGGCGTGAACGAGTTCACAGTCGACGACGAGCCGCCGATCGACATCCTTCGCATCGATCCGCGCCTGGAGAGCGAGCAGGCGGCGCGGGTCGAGGACGTGCGCCGGAAGCGCGACCAGGCGAAGTGCACGAGCGCGCTCAACCTCCTTCGCAAGGCGGCCGCCGGCACCGACAACCTGATGCCATACATCCTCGACGCGGTCCGGGCCTATGCGACCGAAGGCGAGATCATGCGCGCGATGATCGACGTGTTCGGCACCTACACGGAAACGGCGGTCGTCTGATGCCGACGGCGGTGCGCCCCACCCGCATCGTGGTCGCCAAGGTCGGGCTGGACGGCCACGACCGTGGTGTCAAGGTCGTCGCGCGAGCGCTGCGCGACGCGGGTTATGAGGTGATCTACACCGGGCTCCGACAGACGCCAGAGATGGTCGTCGATGCCGCGCTGCAGGAGGACGCGCAGGTGATCGGCCTGTCCATCCACTCCGGCGCGCACATGACGCTGTTCCCGGCGGTGGTGGAGGAGCTGAAGCGACGCCACGCGACCGACATCGTCGTGTTCGGCGGGGGGATCATTCCGGAGGACGACATCGCGGCGCTGAAAAAGCGCGGCGTGGCGGAGATTTTCACCCCCGGCACGCCGCTTCAAGACATCGTCGACTGGTTGCGCAATCGCTTCCCCGAGGGAAAGTCGCTCTAAGCGCTAACCCTGCAGAACCAACGTTCCCGCGATCTTGTCCATCCAGCCCTGCTTCCGCGCGTCAAAAGCGACCCAGATCACTCCGACGAAGCAGACGAGGAAAGAGATGACCAGTCCGATGTAGCGAAGGACCGCCTTGCCCACACTGATTGGCTGCATCGTGTTGGCGTCGACAATTCGAAGCCGAAGGATTCGCTGGCCGGGGGACGCGCTCCAGTAGCTCCAGAATCCGACGAAGTACGCGATTCCGATGACGAAGTTGATCAAGGAGGCAACGGCATAACCGGAGCTCTGCGGATCGTTCGGGTTGACCCGAAACGCGATGTTGACGATCGTGCCGACGATGCCGAGCAGGATTCCGTCGATGATGTATGCCACGACTCGAATCCAGAATCCGCCGTAGTTGGCTGCCGGTGCGTAGGGCGCCGGCGGCTGCGCGCCGTACGGCATCTGCGGCGGTGGCGGAGTGTAGCCAGGCGGCGGTGGCGGCGGAGGCGGCGGAGGGGAATCGCCAGGTGGGGACGGGGGTGGGTTCTGCATGTCGCTTTACCTCCTGAACTGTGCGACGGGCTCGCCGCATGATAAACGCGCCCGCGGGAATAAGATCGCCGGATGTCAGCCGGGCCCCCTGGAAGCCTGCCCCCGCCGCAGCCCTTTCCACCCGGCGGATATCTGTATCCGCCGCCCTACGTCCGACAGGACGCGCAGGGCGCGATGCCTTCCATGGTCCTCGGCATCGTCTCGATCGTGCTTACTCCATTCGGCTGCTGCTGCGGCGTGGGCGAGGTGGTGGTGATTCCCCTCGGGATCGTCGCCATAGTCCTGGGCGTCAACGCGCGAAACAGAGTTGCGGCGAGCCAGGGGATGCTGGGTGGTGAAGGGAACGCGCTCACCGGGATCATCACGGGTGCGACGGCGGCCGGCATCGGGCTCGTCCTGCTGGTCCTGACGATTCTTTGGTTCGGGGTGAGCAGCTCGGGACTTCTGAACGGCATCCCGAGCCCGACGCCGTTCAGCTCAGGCTAGGGGCGCTCGGCACACAGTGCCTGAATAACCGTTACGTCAGCTCGTCGTCACGACCGTCCCCGCGATCTTGTCGTGGACCGCCTGGTGCTGCGGATCCCAGAGCATCCACAACCAACCGAGCGCACCGACGAGGCAGAACGTGAGCAGGAGCTCGAGCCACCAGATGAACCCGCGGATCAGAGCCATCCCGATGCTGGGGTACCGGCCCGTCGAGCGATCGCGCACCCGGAATCCGAAAACCATCATCCCGACGCTCTGGCCGTGCGCGCTCCAGAAGTAGCCGAAATATCCGAGCGCCACGGCAAGGTCGACGATGACCGCACCCACATGGACGCCCCTGAACAGAGCCTCGGCGACGCCGAACAACACCAGCAGGATCACCACGTCGATCAGCCCGCCGACGATCCTCAAGCCAGGGCCGGCGAGGCTCCCATGCGTAGTCATGGCGTGCTGCCGCGGTGGGACGAGTGGGGTAGGAGCGCCGCCAGGAACCGCCGGCGGAGGCGGTGGGTTCTGCACGGCTTGGCGTATCATAGGCGCGCCTCTCCAACCAGAGGCGCACCCATGCAACTCAAGGCATCACTCCGCCAGCCGTTGGGGAAGCGTTCGCGCCGCATGCTGCGCGAGGGCAAGGTCCCCGCTATCGTCTACGGGCACAACACCCAGGCGACGCCGATAACGCTGGACCGGCTCGAGTTCCAGAAGGTGTTCGCCAGGTCGGGCCGCACTCACCTTGTCGATCTCGTGTTCGACGGCCGGACGGAGAAGGTGCTGGTGCGCGAGATCCAGACCCACCCCCGCCGGCTGGGACCGGTCCATGTCGACTTCTACAAGGTCAACCTGCAAGAGAAGATCGAGGTGGAGGTTCCCGTCCACCTGGTGGGCGAATCCGCCCCTGTAAAGCAGGGCGACGGGGACGTCCTCCAGCCGATGCACTCGATTCGCGTCGAGTGTCTGCCGTCGGAGATTCCCGAGGCGTTCGAGGTCGACCTGACCCCGCTCGACGAGATCGACGCGGAGCTGCGCGTGTCCGACCTGAAGGTTCCCGCGGGCGTGACCGTGCTCGACGAGCCCGAAGAGCTGGTGGTCAAGATCGTGCACAAGCGCGAGCTCAAGGTCGAAGAGGAAGTTCCGGCGGCCGAGGCCGCGGTTCCGGCCGAGGGCGAGGTCGCTGCCGAGGGCGAGGCTCCCGCCGCCGAGGAAGCAGCCGAGACGGAAGAATGATCCCCGCCGCCACGCCAGGCGGCTTCGATCTCAGCCGGGACCTGACGACAGCAGGGCCCGTGCAGGACGTCGTGTTCATCCTCGTCGGCCTCGCGGTCTTCGTCGTTTTCCTGTTCGCCGCGCGTTTTGTGGCGCATTTCGCGGCCGAGCAGCTGCGCATGCACCACGTGCGCGCCGACATGGTCACCCTGGGACGCCGTGTCGTCACGGCCACGGTCATCCTTCTGGGCGTCTTTGTCGCCCTCGGTTTTGCGGTGCAAAGCGCGAACGTCACGCTGTTCGGGCTTCTATTGGCCACCCTCGTCGCCGCGCTTGGCGTCCAGGACCTTCTGAAGGATTACGTCTCTGGGTACTACATGCTGTTCGAGCATCACATACGGGTCGGTGATCGAATCACGTTCGACACCCATGACGGCACCGTCACCGAGGTGCGGCTTCGGGTCACGTTACTGAAGAGCGTGACAGGGGACGTGATGGTCGTGCCGAACTCAGAGCTGTTCACCAAGCCCGTGACGATTCACGGGGTCACGCCGGAAGAGGAAGCTAAGAAAGCGCCCCCAGCGTGATTCGCCGCAGGGCGTCGAGCTGGACTCCCTCGAGCTCCGACTCTGCGGCCAGCAGCTCGCCGATCATCTGCGAGGCGACCTCGACGTGGATGCCGGCCGCAACCTGTGTCGCCAGCGAACGCAGGTGATAGGTGTGGTCGGGTTTGTCGGACGACTCCTCCAGCCGAACCTTGACCTGATCGAGCTGCACGAACTCTGACCACCGCTTCACCTCCGCTGCGCCGGTCTCGGGTGCATCGGAGAGATGGAGGCAGTTCAGTCCGCCGAAGATCCCGAAGCGCTCGCGTAGGGACCCCGGCCGAGACTTGGCGATCTGCGTCTCGCCCAGGTCGTAGCGCATCTGCTTCAGCGAATCGTCCGCAGCCGTGACCCTACCGACGACAACCGGCAGCGCGGTCATGAAGTCCAACAGCCAGGGGAAGAACGGCCGTCCCTGGAGGAAGTCGTAATGATTCTCGATCAGCGAGGATGGCGCCTGGAACCACTCCAGCGATTCGATCTTCCAATTGCGCTCGGCTGCAAGCCACTTCCAGATTCCCGCGCGCGCGGCGAGGCGGTAGGCAGCGTCCGGTTTGAAGATAAGCAGCGCGTCGGCCAAGGACTAAATGCTATTTGCTGCCCGGCTTGCGGTCGCGCGGGTTGGGCGCGTAGACCTTGCGACCCTTCAACTTCTCGGGCATGTGCACCTGGTCGGCGACCCCACCCTCGAAGTCGTGCGCGTACTTGTATCCGCGTCCATAGCCCATCGACTGCATCAACCCCGTGGGCGCGTTCCGGAGATGCATCGGGACAGGCTCATTGCCGGTCTCCTGGATCAGCTCGCGCGCGGCGCCGTAGGAGGTCAGGGCCGAGTTCGACTTTGGCGCCAGCGCCAGGTAGAGCGCGGCCTCGGTCAGCGGCAGGACGGCCTCTGGCATGCCGACGAAGTGCGCCGCCTGCTGCGCGGCGACTGCGACCGGCAGGGCCTGCGGGTCGGCGAGCCCGATGTCCTCGGCGGCGAGGATGACGAGACGGCGCGCGACGAACATCACGTCTTCGCCCGCCTCGAGCATCCGCGCCATCCAGTAGACCGCCGCGTCGGGGTCGCTGCCCCGGACGCTTTTGATCAGCGCGGACACGATGTCGTAGTGCTGGTCGCCGGCTCGGTCGTAGAGCAAGTGGCGTTGCTGCATCGCTCGTTCCACCTGCTCGAGTCCGATCGTCCCCTCGCCTGCCAGGGCGGCTGCCGCTTCGAGCCCGTTCAGCGCGACCCGGGCATCCCCGCGCGCGACCTCGAGAAGGCCGTCCATCGCGTCGTCGGCGATTGACGTTTGCAACTCCTGCCGGCCGCGTTCGACAACTGCCTTGAGCTCGTCGCGATCGAGCTGCTCGAGGCGAAAGACCCGGCTTCGCGACAGCAATGGTGCGATGACCTCGAACGATGGGTTCTCGGTCGTGGCGCCGATCAACGTCACCGTGCCGTCCTCGACGTGGGGCAAGACCGCGTCCTGCTGGGCCTTGTTGAAGCGGTGGATCTCGTCGATGAAGAGCACGGTGCGAAGACCGGCGCGGCGGTGGACCCTGGCCTCCGCCACCACCTTGCGCAGGTCGGCCACGCCGGCGGTGACCGCCGACATGGATACCATCCGCGCGTTCGTCTCCGTGGCGAGGAGCCCGGCCAGTGTCGTCTTGCCGCTGCCAGGCGGTCCCCACAGGATGATGCTCGGCAGGTTTCCGCTCCGGGTCAGCCGGCGCAGCACGTCCACGACCTCTCGCTGGCCGACCAGCTGGTCGAACGTCTTCGGCCGCATCCGCGTCGCCAGCGGGGCCTTCGGCTCCACGCCGGCCGGGGTAGGAAACAGCTCGCCCTGGTCCACTCAGCCTGAATTCTGCCCCAGCCCCGAATTCCGAAGCGGGTGGGGGGCCCGACTCCTACAATGGCCGCCCATGGCCACGTGTTGGTACTGCAGCTCGGACGTCCCGGAGACTTCCCAGTACTGCCCGAGCTGCGGCCACAGCCAGACCGACCGAACCTCCAGCCCGCTCTTCGGCGTGGTCGATACGACGACCGGGATCTGGAACTCCAAGTTCATCAACGCCCTCGTCGGCCAGGAGGCGAACCGCTCGGTCCGCTACCACCGGCCGCTGTCCGTGCTCCTGGTCGAGCTCGATCACGCCGAGCACATGCACAAAGAGCTCGAGCCAGTCCAGATCGAAGGCCTGCTGCGAGAGATGGCGGACCGGCTGGGCCAGGCCGTCCGCGACACCGACACGGTCGGGTTCCTCGACTCGGACGCGCCGCCGCACTTCGCGATCGTCCTGCCCGAGACCGACGAGCAGGGCGCCGCGCTGGCGGCGGACAAGATCCGCCGTTCGATCGCCTCGCACGACTTCGGTTCGACCGCCGCCTGGAAGCGGATCACGGTCAGCTGCGGCGCGGCAACGATCGACGCGCACTACCGACCGGCCGACGAGGCCGGGGTCATGAACCGGCGCGAGTACACCGGCAACCTGCTGCGCGAGGCCTACCAGGCCCTCGACTTCGGCCGCTCGGCGGGTACGAATCGCACCACGGTCGGCGCCTACCGACGCTGAGCCGGTTTTATCTCATTCGGCACTCGGACGTCGAGAACCCACACCGGGTGCTGTACGGCCATCTCGACGGTTTTCACCTCAGCACGCTGGGCAGGGCTCAGGCCGTCGCCGTCGGGGAGAGCCTGCGGTCCGCCGGGCTGGCTCGCGTCGTCCACAGTCCGCTCGACCGCGCGGTCGAGACGGCGCGCATCATCGCCGACCAGCTGTCACCGCGGCCCGCGCTCGAGACCGACGCCCGGCTGACCGAAGCCGAGTTCTCGCGTTACCTGCAGGGGATCCCGTACTGGCAGATTCCGGTCCGACGGCCTCTGTGGTTCGTGCACAAGGCGCGGCGCGGCCTCCTGCCAGGCGACGAGACGATCGAGGCGATGGGTGAGCGGGTGCTGACGGTAGTGCGGCGGCTCGCGACCGAACATCCTGGAGAGACGGCAGCACTGGTGAGTCACGCCGATCCGCTGAATGCGGCCTGGATCCTCCTCGACAGGCGTCCCCAGGTCGAGCGGGAGATGCACCGACGCGCCATCGACAAGGCGGGAATGCTGGAGCTCGACCTGGAGGGCGAGACGCCCAAAGCCTGGCGGTACATCCCCCCGCCGCAGGTCGCGAAGCCGGCGAGCGCCGCGGCGTGACGCCCACCTTCCCCAAAGGGTTCTTGTGGGGGACGTCGAGCGCGGCGCACCAGGTCGAAGGCGACAACAGGAATTGCGACTGGTGGGAGTGGGAACAGCAGCCGGGACGGATCGCCAACGGCGACTCCTCCGCGGTCGCATGCGATCACTACCACCGCTATCGCGAGGACTTCGCTCTGCTGCGAGAGCTCAACCAGAACGCCCACCGGCTGTCCATCGAATGGTCGCGAGTGGAGCCGTCAGAGGGAGTGTTCGACTCGCGCCAGATCCGTCACTACCGAGACGTGCTGGGTGACCTGCGTGAGCAAGGGATCATGCCGATGCTGACGCTGCACCACTTTACGAATCCTCTGTGGTTTGTCCGCAAGGGTGGGTGGGCGGTGGGAGAAGCGCCGCGCGCCTTCCTGCAGTTTGTGAATCGGGTTGTCGACGAGCTGGGAGATCTGGTCGGAATGTGGTGCACGATCAACGAGCCGACCATCATCGGCGCCAATGGATGGATCACCGGCGAGTTCCCTCCCGGGCGCCACGGCGACCTGGCGGGGCAGTATCGCGTCACCAGCCACTTGCACCGCGCCCACGAGCTCGCGTACGCGGCGATCAAACGCCGATTTCCTGACGCTCCGGTCGGGCTCTCGCACCACAAGTTCCTGTTCATGCCCGCCACGAGCAAGCGGCGCGACCGGCTCGCGGGGGCAGCGGCGCAGCTGGTGACGGACCGATGGCCCGTCGGCCCAGGCCGGCTGAGGCGGGTGGTCGAGGCGAGCAGCGACTACATCGGGATCGCGCATTACTGGGGTCAGCTCTGCGCGTTTGATCCGCGCCGGCCAAAGGATCAGTTCGTACGCCGCTTCAACCCGTCCGCGGATTTCCTCACAGACATGGGTTGGGTGTCGAAACCCGAGTGGATGAGGCTCGTCCTGAACGAGGTTCGGCGCTACCGCAAGCCCGTGTACGTCACGGAGAACGGTATAGCCACCACGGACGACTCGCGACGCGAGCAATACCTAACGTGGATCCTGGCCAACATCCACGCGGCGGTCGACGACGGGGTCGAGGTCAGGGGCTACTTTCACTGGACGAACATGGACAACTTCGAGTGGGCACGCGGCTACGGACCGCGCTTCGGGTTGATTGCCGTCGACCGCAAAACGCTCGAACGCACTATCAAACCGAGCGGGCGGCTGTACGCGCGGATCGCGGCCGCGAACGCCCTGCCGGCCTAGGTCGAACTAGACTCAGCCCGATGAATCGCCGGTTGGCGATCGGGGCTGTGGCGATTGCTGTCGGCACCGTCCTGATGGCCTCGCTCCTCTGGGGCCTGCAGCATGCAGCCATGTCGAACCCGGCCGTCCTGGGCCGGCCGGCGCCGGTGCTCGCGATCAAGCCGATGTCCGGAGACCTACTACGCATTCGGGAGCTGGGGGGCTCGCCGGTTGTTTTGAACTTCTGGGCGTCATGGTGCGGGCCGTGCGTCGAGGAGGCAGGCGTCCTGGGTGAAGCCGCCAGGGACAATCGGAGGATTCAATTCGTGGGTGCCGACAACCGCGACACGACGTCGGCCTTCGAGCAGTTCGAGCGACAGCATCCGCATTCCTACCCCGCGGGGCCGATCGTGGTTGGCAGCTACCAGTCCTACGGAGTGGCGGGCCTGCCCGCGACGTTCTTCATCGACTCGAAAGGGGTGGTTGTCGCGTCCTTTGTGGGTCCACTCGACAGCAACACCCTCTACCACTACTTGAGCCTGCTCTCATGACGATGGCGCTCAGGTGGGGTGCGCCGATCGCTGTCGTGGTGGCTTGCGTCGGGTACCTCATCTACTCCGCGTCCGGGGGTTCGACCGAGTACTACATCACGGTGTCCGAGCTGCGCGCCCAGGCCCCGGGCGGCGACGTGCGCGTCGCCGGAGTGGTGCAGGACGACGTGAGGAAGAGCGACGGCGGGCTGCACGTCAGCTTCACCGAGAAAGACAAGACCGCCTCGATGCCGGTCGAGTACACGGGCACATTGCCCGACATCTTCAAACCGGGCATCACCGTGGTCGTCGAGGGCAAGCTCGGGAGCGACGGCGTGTTCCACGCCCGCACGCTGCTGGCCAAATGCCCGTCCCGTTTCTCGACCCAGCCTTACACAAATTGATCCTCGGCTTCCTCGGCGCCGGATGCCTGCTCGCGGCCCTCGTGATGGGAGGATTCTCGACGCTCCTCTCCCTGTGGGCCGGGGCGCGCAACAGCGCCGTTCTGATCCAGGTCGGGCGCCGCGCGTTCTTTGCCGCGACCGCGATGACCTTCCTCGCCGCGCTAGTGCTCGAGGTCGCGCTCGTGACCCACGATTTCGCGCTCGCGTACGTCACCGAGCACACCGACCTCGCGACGCCGCTCGCCCTGGTCGCGGCTGCTTTCTACGGTGGGCAGGAGGGCTCGCTCCTCTACTGGACGCTGATCCTCGGCATCGTCGGCAGCGCGTCGCTGGTCGCAAGCGCCCGGCTCGGCGGTTCCGTCGCCGCCTACGCCGCCGGCATCCTCGCCGCGATCCTCAGCTTTTTCCTCTTCGTGCTGTCGGTCGTAGCGAGCCCGTTCGACCTGCTTTCCGTCACGCCCCCGGACGGTCTCGGCCTCAATCCGGTCCTCCGCGACGGCGGGATGCTGATCCACCCGCCGGTTGTCCTGGCCGGCTTTGCCTCCTTCGCCATTCCTTTCAGCTTCGCCTGCGCCGCCCTGCTTGCGGGCCGGTCAGACGCTGCCTGGATCACGCACACGCGCCGTTTCGCTCTGCTGGCATGGGGTTTGCAGACGGCGGGCCTGCTCCTCGGGATGTGGTGGGCCTATCACGTCCTCGGCTGGCGCGGCTACTGGGGCATCGCGTTCCTGCTCGTCGTATTCGGCACGTTCATAGTGCGGAGTGGGATCGTCCCGTCCGTTCACACCTTCGCCGTCAGTTCGATCGGGCCATGGTTCCTGGCGTTCCTGTTCGCGTGCATGGTCTTCGCGGCGGCGTTGCTCGTGGTGCGATCGAACGCCGGCACCGGTTCGGGCCACCCGGCGCCACTCGTGTCGCGCGAGGGAGCGTTCGTGCTGCAAAACCTGCTGCTCGTCGGTGCGGTGGCGGTGGTCATGTGGGGGACAGTGCTGCCTCTCGTCTCGGGGATGCTCGGCGCTGAGCGCGTCGCCGCCGCGCCGTTTTACGAGCGTGCGGCCGGCCCACTTTTCGTCGCCCTGCTGGCCCTGCTCGCGGCGGGACCGCTGCTGCCGTGGCGCCATATGGGAGCCTCGACGCTCAGGGCGCTGCGCTGGCCGGCGGCTGGGTCGGCGGGGTCGCTGGTCGTGTTGGCGATTGCCGGCGTGCGGTCGGGGCCTGCCTTGCTTGCGATACCGCTGGCCGCCGGGGCGGCCGCGACCGTGCTCAGCGATTACGGCCGGGCCCTCATGAAGCGACCGGGCTCGATCCTTCGCAAGCGGCGCCACTACGGCGCGTACCTGGCGCACCTGGGTCTCGTCGTGGTCGTGATCGGGATCGCCGCCTCCCACTTCGGACAGCAAGCGCGCGACGTCACGCTGCGGCCCGGCGAGCAGGTGACCGTTGCCGGTTACACGCTCACCTACACCGGCTCTGAGCAGCGTCAGCTCACCGACCACACGGAATTCGTCGCCGCCATGCGATTTGGCGACCAGGTCCTCGAACCTTCGCGTGCCAGCTACGCCGGTCTCGGCGGGCAGGCGCTTACCCACGTCGCCATCTCGACCACGCCAGTCGCCGACGTGTACATCGTCCTCGCCGGTACGGCGGAGGACGGATCGGCCACCTTCCGTGTTTTCGTCAACCCGCTGGTGACGTGGATCTGGGCGGGCGGGGTCGTGATCATCCTCGGCGTCGTGCTGGGCAACGTGGGCGAGAGGAGCCATGCGCCGGAGTTGGCAAGACGGCGCATCCCGGCTACTCTCCGCGTGTAGCGATGGCGATCATCGTCGCGACGCTGCTCTTGTTCCTGGCCGGGCCGTTCGTGCTCTGGCCATTGCTGAAAACTCCGCCTGAAAACCAATGAGCGTGATCGTCGCGGACGGGCTGACCCATCACTTCGGCGCCGAGCCGGCCCTGGAGGGCGTCGACCTCGTGCTGGATTCCGGCGAGCACATGGCGGTGCTTGGTGACAACGGCGCCGGTAAAACAACCCTCCTGCGCATCCTCGCAACGGCGCTGCACCCGACTGCCGGCCGCCTCCAGGTCGCGGGGCTTGACGCGTTCCGAGAGAAGAGGCGATTGCGGCATTACCTCGGCTACGTCGCCCACGCTCCCGGCCTGTACCCCGCGCTGACGGCCACTGAGAACCTCGAGTTCTTCTGCGACCTGCAGGACGTCAGCCGCTTGCGGGCCGCCGAGGTGCTGGATGTGGTCGGGCTGACGCCGGTCGCGCACCGGCGGGCGGACCAGCTTTCGCGAGGCATGCAGCAGCGCCTGGCGATCGGCCGCGCGATCCTCCACGAGCCGCGCCTGCTGATCCTGGACGAGCCCGACGCGAGCCTGGGCACAGACGCCGCTGACTTGCTGGCGCGAGTGATGCACGATCGGGCGGTGGTGCTCGCCACCCACGACCAGGCGCTGGCCAACCGACTGTGCCCGCGCACGCTGGTCCTGCGTCATGGCCGCTCGCACGGGACGGCGACGCGCCTTCGCGTGGTGCAGTGAACCCGCTTCGCGTCGCGATGGCGGTTGCTCGCAAAGACCTCAGGTCGGAATGGCGCACGCGCGAGTGGCTTGCGCTGGTCTTTGCAGGCCTTGTGGCCTTCGGTCGCACGTTTGCCGCAGAGCGCGAGCAGGCGTCGCTCGAGGCGATGCTCATGACGCCGGCGTCGCCGGTCGCGATATTCGCAGGCAAGGCGCTCGCCGCCGCTGCGCTGCTCGTGATCTGTGAGGCGGTGATGCTCCCGGCGCTGTCGCTCTTCTTCGGCACGCCGTTCTCAGGCGATGTCGTCGCTGCTGTCCTGCTGGCGACGGTCGGCATGGCCGCGCTCGGTTGTCTGTTCGCAGCAATCGTGGCGCGCGTTCGGGCCCGCGAGCTGTTGCTGCCCTTGCTGACCCTTCCGCTCTGGATTCCGTTCATCATCGCGGGCGGGCTTGCGGTGCAGTCGGCGATGGGACTGCCCGGCAGCTATCAGCAGGCGATCGGCCTGCTCATCGACTTCGACATACTGTTTGTCGTGCTGACCTCCCTCGCTGCGCGCTTCGTGCTCGATGAATAGATACGAGCGGGCGGCCCTGGCCGCAGTCGGGTTGATGCTGGTGGCGGCCGCGGCGATATTCCTGTACGCGCCGACCGACGCGCTGCAGGGACCTGTGCAGCGGATCTTTTACCTGCACGTCAGCGCGGCGATCGCCG
>WNGG01012918.1_pt1 | contig 12983 bp, 9 predicted proteins | sample 5400661 | NCBI WGS metagenome assembly WNGG01 (sample SAMN13153372, study PRJNA577476) | soil metagenome | isolation source: 100 cm soil or saprolite under Garry oak tree replicate 1 | place: USA:California | collected 2016-06-15
GACCGTCCGGGTCACCCCAACCGATGCTGGCTGGGAATTCTCCGGCCTTCGCGTTATCGAGCTGCCGCCCGGCGCTCGGTACGAGTGCGCCACCGCAGAATTCGAGGTCGTTGTGCTGCCACTCGCTGGCGGGTGCGTCGTCGAGGCCGCCACGGGCCGGGCGGAGCTGGCGGGTCGGCCGAGTGTCTTCACGGCGCTGAGCGACTGCGCCTACGTGCCTCGCGACAGCGAGCTAACGCTGACATGCGAGGCCGGGGGGCGGTTCGCCCTTGCGTGCGCCCGCGCGCGGCGCGCGCTGCCATTCCGTCATGTTCGCAGCACAGACATCGCGGTGGAGCTGCGAGGAACGGGCGTCTGCTCCCGGCAGGTCAACAACTTCGCCATGCCCGGGATGCTTGACGCCGACCGCCTCATCGCCTGCGAGGTGCTGACCCCATCGGGCAACTGGTCCTCCTACCCGCCACACAAACACGACGAGGATCAGCCCGGGGAGTGCGTGCTTGAGGAGATCTACTACTTTGAGGTCGCGCCGGGCCCAGCCGGGCCTGGCATCGCCTATCAGCGCGTCTACGGCACGCCAGAGCGTCCCGCCGACATTCTCGCCGAGATCCGCACCGGTGATGTCGTGATGATTCCGCATGGCTGGCACGGCCCATCGATGGCAGCCCCTGGCTACAACCTCTACTACCTCAACGTGATGGCGGGACCGGGCCGACGGGAGTGGCTGGCCTGCGACGATCCTGCCCACTCGTGGGTGCGGAGCACCTGGCCCGATCAAGCGGTCGACCCGCGACTGCCGATGACAGGGCCGCGTCCATGACAGAGCTGCGCGACTCGCAGTGGCACAGCCTCGCCAATGACGTGCAGCGCGACTCCGGATGATGAGGCGGCGCCAGTTGACGACTACCGACGACAAGGCGGAGCACAAGACATGACGACGATCCGGCTGACCGTGGGTCAGGCCCTAGTCCGCTTCATCGCAGCACAGCGTAGCGAGCGTGATGGCGTGCAACACCAGCTCATCGCGGGCTGCTTCGGCATCTTCGGGCACGGCAATGTGGCAGGCGTCGGCGAGGCGCTGCTAGCAGCCGAGCTAGCCGACCCGACCGTGCTGCCCTATCGCCAGGCGCGCAACGAACAGGCGATGGTGCATGCGGCTGTCGCCTTTGCCCGGACAAGAAACAGGCTCCAGACGATGGCCTGTACGTCCTCGATCGGCCCCGGCGCAACCAACATGGTCACCGGAGCGGCCCTCGCCACCATCAACAGGCTTCCCGTCCTGCTGCTGCCCGGTGACATCTTCGCCACCAGGGTGGCCAGCCCGGTGCTGCAACAGCTCGAAGATCCCACGAGCTACGACGTGAGCGTTAACGACACATTGCGGCCGGTGTCGCGATTCTTCGATCGCATCTGGCGCCCGGAGCAGCTGCCGTCGGCACTGCTCGCGGCGATGCGCGTGCTGACCGATCCGGGTGAGACCGGCGCTGTAACGCTCGCACTGCCCCAGGACGTTCAGGTGGAGGCGCACGACTGGCCGGCCGAGCTCTTCGGTGAGCGTGTCTGGCACATCGCACGGGCAATGCCCGAGCCAGCCGCCCTCGGCCGCGCGGTAGCGCTGATCCGATCGGCCCACCGGCCGCTCATCGTCGCCGGCGGCGGCGTCATCTACTCCGATGCCACCGAAGCGCTGCGCGCGCTCGCCGCGGCCACAGGGATCCCGGTCGCCGAGACCCAGGCAGGTAAGGGTGCGATGAGCTATGACGACCCGTCGTGTGTCGGCGCAATCGGCGCGACGGGAACGACGGCCGCCAACGCGCTTGCCAGGGACGCTGACGTGGTCATCGGCGTAGGCACCCGGTGGAGTGACTTCACGACCGCCTCGCACAGCGCCTTCGCGGCGCCCGGCGTTCGGTTCATCAACATCAATGTCGCTGCATTTGACGCGGCCAAGAACGCCGGAGTCGCCGTCATCGCCGACGCACGCGCCGCGCTGGCGGCGCTCAGCCAGGCAACTGCGGGCTGGGCCGTCGAACCAAGCTATCGTCAGCGGGCACGGGACCTGGCTGCGGAGTGGGACGCCACCGTGCAGAAGGCCTATACCGCAGCGCACCACCCTCGGCCATCGCAGGCCGAGGTGCTCGGCGTCGTCAACGAGGTCTCGGCCGCGACCGATGTCGTGCTGGCCGCAGCCGGGTCGATGCCTGGCGACCTGCACAAGCTGTGGCGAACCCGCGACCCCAAGGGCTACCACGTGGAATACGGCTACTCCTGCATGGGATACGAGATCGCCGGCGGCCTCGGCGCGAAGCTGGCGGCACCGGAGCGCGAGGTCTTCGTGCTCGTGGGCGACGGCTCATACCTGATGATGGCCCAAGAGCTCGTGACGGCTGTCCAGGAGCGGGTCAAACTAGTGGTGGTCGTCGTGCAGAACCACGGCTTCGCCTCAATCGGCAGCCTCTCGGAGTCCATCGGATCGCAGCGTTTCGGCACGAGTTACCGCTACCGGGGCGCCAGCGGCCGGCTCGACGGTGACTATCTGCCTGTTGACCTCGCAGCCAACGCCGAGAGCCTGGGAGTGGACGTGCTGCGGGCCGGCACTGTCGAGGAATTCCGCTCGGCGCTGGTGAAGGCCAGGGCGGCGGAGCGCACAACGCTCGTGCACATCGAGACCGACCCGCTCATCCCAGCGCCCGACAGCGGCGCGTGGTGGGACGTGCCGGTCGCCGCCGTCTCCACCCTGCAGACCACCCGGGACGCACGGCAAGTCTACGAGTCAGCCAAGCGCGCCCAGCGCCCGTACCTCTAGCGCCCCTTGCGGGCAGTCAGGGCCGGCAGTTTCCTCTTGGCGCGCCACGCCGCGGCCTGCGCCGCCCCGGTCGTGGGAGATCCGGACATAGATCGTCGGATCCACGGGTCGGTTACTGCGCGACGAGGCTCATCTTGAATGAGTACCGGTCAGCGAGGTATGCGTGGCGGCCGTGTTCTACCGGCACGCCGACCGGGTCGAACGCCGTGCGGGTCATCGTAAGAACGGTGGCACCACGCGGCGCCTGGAGCAACCGCGCTTCTTGCGCCGTTGACCGCCTGGCGCCGATCACCTGATCTGCCGCGTGAAGCTGCACGCCAAGGCTTCTGAGCAGCTCGTACAGGCCCACCTTCTCGAGATCGGTTTCGGGCCGGCCCTGCAGCAGGCTCGCGGGCAGATAGTTGTGCATGATCGCGAGCGGCGTCTCATCTGCCGAGCGGAGCCGCTCAATGGATAGCACCGGCGTGCCGGCTGCCACCGACAAGATCTGGGCAATCTCGTCGTGGGCCTCGATCTGCTGCGCAGAAAGCACAACGGTCGTCGGGTGCCGACTGGCCGCAGACAGGTCGTCGTAAAGGCTGGTCAGCGCAACCGGGCGGAGAATGCGGGGGGCAACGACCAAGGTACCGAGGCCGCGGCGGCGAATGACCAGGCCCTGTTGCACGAGCCGCTGCACGGCCTGCCGGACGGTCGGCCGGCTCACTCCAAGCCGCTCGGCTAGCTCAAGTTCGTTGTCCAGCCGCTCGCCAGGTGCGATTGCCCCGCCCTTGATGGCCTCGGTGAGGCTTTCTGCGATCTGAAAGTAGAGAGGTATGGGGCTGCTCCGGTCGAGCGGACCGACCGTCACGGCGTCGCCCGTCGGTAGCCGCGGCTTGTCCGGCGCATTACCGCATGCCCCTACTCACCCAAGCTCTGGCGACCCGGCGCCCGCGAGGGGCGCGCGGGGCGAGGCTGCGGGAGTGGTCGGGCGCTGCTGCGCATGGCTCGAGTGTAGGCGATTTCGGTAGGGTATCAAATTGTCATTACCTCTTTACGTACTATTGACATGTCATTAAAGTGAAACAACGTTCCGCTCAGGTACCAGGCGAGCGGTTGCCGGTCGGCCGTTCCTCGGTCCATCGCTCGAGGGAGCAACGATGAGGGCCATCGAGCACTGGGTCGATAGCTTGCCCTCGTGGGTGCCTGGGCGCGGTCCGCACCCGTGTGGAGCCCGGCGACTGATTTGTGGCACGAGCGGCCATCGCGGCCAGAGTCAAGGCGGGCTGGATTTCTCTGACGAGGACGGCAGCCGGCTGACAGCCCCAGCCGGAGACCTTGGGGGTGCGCAGGCCGGTTCTGGCGCACCCACATTCCGGACAACCCTGGCGAGGACTTTCTGATTTGGCGCGGCTAGTTCCCGCGACCCGGGCAGATGAACTGCCCGCGACAAGGAGGGTAGGCAATGCTTCCGAGGGTAAAACTGGTCGTGGCGCTGCTCAGCGCCCCGCTTCTGCTCGCCGCGTGCTCGGGCAGCAGCTCCCCGGCACCAAAGACATCCGGGGCCGTCCAGGCTGGTGCGGGTGGGGCGTGCCAGTACCGGTTCGCGCTCATCACCCATGGCGATAACGGCAATTTCTGGAGCGTCGTCTACAAGGGTGCTAAGAATGCCGCGAAGGACCTCGGCTGCACGCTGAGCGAGGTCTACGGATCCCAGCAACAGGGTCAGGCGGAGCCTGACGACAGTGCCGAGAACGCCCAGATCCAGGACGCGGTGAACGCCCACGTCAATGGCATCGCGGTCTCCGACCACAATCCCAGCCTGATGAACCCGACCATCGCCAAGGCGGTGGCCGCCGGAATTCCAGTGGTCCTGCTCAATGCCGGCTGTGACCCAGCAGACCTCGCCGCCAGCCACGCCATCACCTGCATGGGTCAGCCAGAGACGCTGGCGGGCCAAAAGGCTGGCGCCACGCTGAAGAGCGAGGGCGCGAGCAACATTTTGTGCGTCATCCACCAGTCCGGCCAGAACCTGCTCGACCGCTGCAACGGCATCGCTCAGGGACTCGGCGTTGGCGCCACGTGCTCAACGAAGACGGCTCCGGCCCACGGCCCGGCCTGCACCGAGCTGATTCTGTCGACCCCCAACGCGGCAAGCAACCCGCAGCAGGCGATCGGCCAGGTCAGTGCGTACCTGCAGGCCCACACCGGCATCAACGCGGTGATGACGCTCAACAGCGCCATAGGCACGGCGCTGGTCACGGCGAAACCCGGTGGCGTGAAGATCGGGACGTTCGACCTTGACTCGCAGGTCGTGAGCGACCTCAAGTCGTCGTCGATGGACTTCGCGATCGACCAGCAGCAGTACTTGCAGGGGTACCTGCCGATTGTGACCCTTTACCTGTACAACAAGCACGAGGGAAACTCGGTCGGCCCCGGCTCGGTCGTGCCGACCGGCCCGCTCGTGGTGAACAAGTCCAACGTGTCGACCGTCCAGGCCGCGATCGCCGCCGGAGACGACTGATCACGGACATCGGGATGCCTATGGCGCTTGTGCTGTGCCGGGCCGACGGCCCGGCACAGCACAAGCGCAGTCCGAGACGACCGAGCGAGGACTGAACATGGAAGTCAATCCCACGGCCGCCCACGCTTCGGGCCAGGCGGCAGGGCCGGAAGCCGACCCCGCAGCGGGCCCGGCCGCCGACCCGGCGGCCGACCCGGTGGGCCCGGAAGCCGCCGCCCACGCAGCGGGCACGGCCGGGCCCGAAGCCGCCCACGCGGCGGGCGCAGGCGCCGGCCCAGAAGCGGGCGCCGTTGTGCCTGCAGTCACGGGTCGAGACGAGCGGCTGGCCCCCATCAGCCGCGTCACGCGCGCGCTTCAGCGGCCCGAGCTCGGCGCGCTGCTTGGCGCGGCAGCCATCTTTGTGATCTTCGCTAGCACGGACTCCACCCCGCAGCACCTGTGGCTCACCCAGACCGGGGTCGCGGCATGGAGCGCGCAGGCGGCATTTTTTGGGATCATGGCGGTCCCCGTCGGGCTGCTCATGATCGGGGGTGAGTTTGACCTCTCGGCGGGCGTGATGACCGGGGCGACCGCCATCGTCATGGCTCTGCTCGTCGGGCGGCTGCACTGGAACGCCTGGGCGGCGATCGCAGGAACCTTCGCGTTCGCCGCCGTGATCGGGCTACTCAACGGATTCGTGGTGGTGAAGTCGAAGCTGCCGAGCTTTATCGTGACGCTCGCGACGTTCTTCGTCCTGCGTGGCACCAGCGTCGGCGGTGTCCTGCTACTCAACCACGGAAGCACCGAGGTGGGGCTGACCGGCACCTCGCATCCCGGCCTCGCCAGTGCGAAGACCATCTTCGGCAACTCGCTCTGGGCCAGCGAATCCGTGCGCAGCGGCTACCAGATCGCAGTCTTGTGGTTCATCGGCGTTACCGCCATCGCGGCGTGGGTCCTCGCGCGGACGACCTTCGGGAACTGGATCTTCGCTGTTGGAGGTGACGCCAACGCGGCCCGCAACGTTGGTGTTCCCGTGACCCGGACCAAGATCCTGCTCTTCCTCGCCACGTCAATGTCGGCCGGCCTGGTCGGGATCATCTCGTTCACGCAGGCGTCCTCGGCGGTGTCCGAGCAGGGTGTCGGCTATGAGTTCTTCTACATCATCGCGGCGGTGGTCGGCGGCTGCCTGCTCACCGGCGGGTACGGCTCGGCGATTGGAGCCGCCCTCGGCGCCTGCATCATCGGCATGGCCTTCGAGGGTGTGATCTACTCGGGCTGGGACAGCTCGTGGGACTTCACCTTCCTCGGCGTCGTCCTTTTCCTGGCGGTTGTGGTCAATACGGTTATCTACCGGCGAGCGCTGAAGGCACGCCGGTGAACGCCATCCAGCCGGTAGGCGCGCCGCTTCTCGAGGTCCGCGACATCAGCAAGTACTTCGGCAGCGTCAATGCCCTGCAGGGCATCTCTCTGCAGATCTTCCCTGGCGAGGTCACCTGCGTGCTCGGCGACAACGGCGCCGGCAAGTCGACGCTGATCAAGATCTTGTCCGGGGTATTCCCACCCGACGAAGGCGAATTCTTGATCGAAGGCACGCCTGTGACCCTGTCCGGGCCCCGCGCCGCGCGAGGCTATGGCATCGCGACAGTGTTCCAGGATCTCGCCACCGTGCCGCTGATGTCGGTGTGGCGCAACTTCTTCCTTGGCGAGGAGCCAACCCGCGGGCGCGGGCCGATGCGGCGCCTGAACGTCGCGCAGGCACGACAGGTCATGCGCGAGGAACTGCTGAAGATGGGCATCGATGTCCGCGACCCGAACCAGACGGTCGGCACGCTGTCAGGCGGTGAGCGCCAGGCGGTGGCCATCGCGCGGGCCGTCTATTTTGGCGCCAGCGTGCTGATACTCGACGAGCCCACGTCGGCTCTCGGGGTCCGCCAGTCGGGGATCGTGCTCAAATACATAGTCCAGGCGCGCGACCTCGGCAAGGGCGTCGTCTTCATCACCCACAACCCGCACCACGCCTACCCGGTCGGTGACCGCTTCGTGTTGCTCAAGCGCGGGCGCCTGATGGGTTCCCTCCTCAAAACCGAAACGACCGTTGAAGGACTTACCGACATGATGGCCGGTGGCGCCGAGCTGAAGCAGCTCAGCGATGAGCTGCAGGGACTGACCGCGGATCCCAGCATGGCGCAGGTGGTGCGCGAGCTGGCCGACGATGCGGCGCGGCAGGCGCCCACCGGACCCGCCCGCAGGTCCCGTGGCGGTCCGCCCCGCGGCAGCCGTTGACAAGAATTATCCAGAACGGCTGGCGCATCGCGCGTCGAGCCTGCCCGGCCGGCTGCCGCAATGGCCGTCGAGTCGGCCGGGCGCGTCGGCCAGCCGCCTACCGGTATGCCCAAAGACCGTTGTTCTTCGTCGGCACCAGCATCATGTTGTCGGCGAAAACGGCCTGGCCAAATTCGGGGCCGGTAGTGGCGATGTGCTTCAGGATTGAGCCCGTTGACGCCCGGATGAGGTACAGCCCGCTGCTGCTGTAGGTGGGCGCGGCGAGCACACCGCCTCCGCTCAGGGTCGGTGACCCGATCACCGGCCCGCCCAGGCCTCGCTGCCAGCCAGGGCTGCCTGTTGCCGGATTCAGCATCCGGACAGAACCGTTGTACGTAACTCCCCCGATCACGGTCGTATTCGCCGCGACGAAGAGGTGCGAGCCATCCCATATTGCTGCGGCGTCGCACGTCGATGGAGTGCCCGCTTTGAACCGCCACACCGGGCCCGCGGCGAGGTTGCCCCTGCGCAGCGCGTAATACACGCCGTTCTTGTTGCACGCCCCGACGAGCGGGGTGTAGGCGCCGGCAAGCGTTGCGGAGAAGAAGGTGGGCGAGCCACCGAAATCGGAGTCTCCGCCGTGCTCGCTGCTTGGCACCTGCCACGAGGCCAGCTTCCTCAGCGTGGTCGCGTCCAGCCGCACCACCGAGAGCGCGTCCGAGCCCGCCGGCCCGTTCCCCGTCGTCACATAGACAGACGTCGCGGACGGCCTTCCGGCTGCGCTGCTCCAGATGCTCGGCCCGGTTGAGCCGCCGGGGTTGGTCTTGTAGAAGGCGAGCAGAGCGCCGGTGGCCTGGTCGTACGCCTTGAGCCCGCCCACCACCAAGGGCGAGTCACATTGGGAAGAAACTCCCATGTAGATGCGCCCATTCACAACCGTTGGTGACGACCAGTTGTAGTAGTTGTTCACCGTTGTTGACGGAATGGCGACCACGCTGCGCCACTTGAGTGTGCCATCGGCGGCATTGAGTGCGTACAGGTACCCGTCCGCTGCGGCCACGTACACCGTTGGCGCTCCGGACACCGGGTCAGCGGCCACGGTCGCTGTCGAGATGAAGCCCCGCGCGCTGCAGGTCTTTTTCGTCACGAAGCCCATGAACCGCTGCCACAGGACGTGGCCGGTCGCCTCGTCGAGCGCGTAGAAGACTCCCGTATCCGCCCCGATATATACGTGGCCGTTGAACACGGTGGGGCTGGCGTACAGCGATGGGCCCGGCTGGCCGGTCATCGTCGGGGCGGCGGGCGTCCAGCGCCAGACGCGGGTGAGGGTCGCAACCGCGGCCGGTGTGATCGCGCCGGCCGCGAAATTCGCCGATGGGTGCGTAGGTCCAAGCAGGTAGGCGGGCCAATTGGCGAAGGTCGTCGCGGCTGACCCCGCCCGCGCGGCGGTATCGGCACCGGCGGGGAACGCCAGGACGGCTAAAATAACGGCAACAGAGCAGACAATTCCGGGCAAACGGCGCATATGAGGCCCCCTTCAGTAGCGCCATTGGGACCGTAGACGGTCTCGCGCGCGCATAGCGTCCACCACTCTCGGCATATCGTCAATGGATTTCAGCGGCCCATTTTTAGCGCTTTTTGGCAACCCCTTGTCCGGGTCGGCAGCGACCCTGATCAACCGCGGTTGCCGGGGCCATCCGCAACCGGAACGCCGCGCCACCTGGGAACCGCACGACCCTCGGCTGGATGGCCCGACTCTAGGATGAGGCCATGCCAGAGGTGATGGACGAGCTAAGAGTCTTCGAAGGCGTGCGGCCTACCCGGGTCGGCGACCTCGCACTGGAAAGCCATGGCATGGCTCCAGTCCCTGCTGACGCACGATATGGCGGGGTCCACCGGATGTTCACGGTGTGGTTCACGCCAAACATGGAGCTGTCAGGCGTCTTCACGGGAACGCTCGCTGTCGTGCTTGGGCTCGGTGTCCAGCTCGGCCTGATAGCGATCGTGGCTGGCACGGTCATCGGCTCGCTGCCAGTGGCGATCTTGTGTACCTGGGGCCCCAAGACGGGTACCGCTCAGGTGCCACTCGCGCGCATGCCGTTCGGGAAAACGATCGTCCTGCCGGGTACGGTGCAGTGGCTGTCGTCCATCGCGTGGGATGCGCTGGTTGGGCTTTTCGGCGGCGAGGCGGCGCAGCTTCTGTTCCACGTTCCGTTCTGGCTGGGCGCCGCGGTCGTCCTCGCGGTGGAGGCCATTGTCAGCATCTACGGGTATGAGTTCGTCCACCGGCTGCAGTCCTTCGGATCCGCAGTTCTCATCGTGCTGTTCGTCCTGCTTACTGTGCGGATCTTCCAGCACCACGTCGTCCTGCCACACAACACAGTCCACGGCTTCGCCCTGGCCGGTGCGTTTGTGCTGATGATGACGATTGCCCTCAGCACAGGGATCTCCTGGGCGACCTACGCCTCCGACTACAGCAGGTACCTGAAGCCGACGTCATCCAAGGCAGCTATCTTCTGGCTCACCCTCGGTGGCTTGACCGCTTCGTATGTCTGGGTGGAGACCATCGGGCTGGCCGGCGCCAGCGTGCTGGCAAACCAGACCGCGGCGGGCGTGCGCACGCTGATGGGCGGAGGTGTGCTCGGCGTCCTGGCGCTGGTGGCGATCGTGTTCGGGGCGATCACCTCCAACTCGATGAACGACTACACCGGATCGCTTGCCTTCCAGGCGCTGGGCGCCCGTCTGCGGCGGCCGGTTATCGCGGCCATCGTGGCAGTCGTCGCATTCGCTGCCATCCTGTGGATGCACGCAGGTGACACCTCCGGCAAGTTCCAGAACGTCTTGCTGTTCATTGGTTACTGGATTGCGCCGTTCTGCGCGATTGTGATGATCGATTGGCACTACGCGAATCACACTTACACGCCTGGCTTTCTGCGCACCGCGCTGGGCCTGCGTAACCTGCAAAGCGGCTGGCCGGCGCTTGTCGCGTTTGTTGCCGCCTTCGGCGCCATGGTGCCCTTCATGAACACCTCGCTCGTGGTGGGGCCGGTAGCTAACGCCCTGCACGGAGCTGACCTGGCCTTCTATGTGGGCTTCACGGTCGCGGGGGTGATCTACTACGTGCTGAGGAAACGCGTGGCCGGGCCGGAGCAGGCCGACATCGGGCGAGCGTCACGCCCGAGCTGAACGTTGCGCCGCCGCCACGGTGTTCGAGAGGCGGACTCGATCAGCACTTTGCCCTCCTGGGCGTTGTTCGGGTGCCCGAAATGCCGGTTTGCAGCGACACTCCGGCGGGCAAAGTACTCCGCGGCGTCCCTCGCAGCGTACTCCGCAGCCGGACGCAAGTGACATTTTGCCCGTATTGGTGTCGCTTTGCTCGGCGGTAAGCTTCGTTGCGAATGGGTAAGCTGAATTAGACGGGGTAGGACTGAACTCCTGGGCCACGGGGGCAGGGGGCGCACGGGGGTATGTCGACCGAGCTGCTGAGCGGGTCAGTGCGGCGGGTCGCCGTCGTGAGCGTAGCCATTGTCGCTGTGATCGCGGCAGCGGTGACGGTAACGATCTGGCGCTACGAGTATGTGCTGTCCAAGGCAAATGTTGCGCTTGCCCAGCGCGACGACGTCGCGGTCACCGCGATGCTCGCCGCCACCTTTTGGCAAGAGCGCGAGGCTATGAACGCGTACATCTTTGCGCCCACGTCGGCGCAGCTGCGCGAGGTGAGGGATTTCCGGGATCAGTTCTACCGGCAAACGCCCGGCACACGCTCGGCGGACGAGCCCGCAGAAGGCGACGAGGCCCGAGTCCGGGCGCAGATTGAGGCGGCACACCGGGCCTTCTACGCGAACTTCGACCAAGCACGTGGGGCCGCAGGGTCCAATCTCACCCGCGAGGTCGCGGCGGTCCGGCGTCTGAGCGCGCAGGAGCCCGCCGTGGTCGGCTCGCTGAACGCGCTCAGCCGCGCCCAGACCAGACGCGCGGCCGCGGCGGAAGCCGCTGCCGCCTCGGCATCAGGTCAAGCGCTCGGCGTCGGGATTGGTGCCGCGATCCTCGCCGTTCTCGTCGGCATCGCGTTCGCCTTCTATGCCGTCCGGTTGCTCCGCCGTTCTGCGAAGCGAGAAGACGATCTGACGGAAGCACTTGAACGGCTGAGCGACCGCGACCAGCTTCTCACCAAGCTCCGCTCCGCCGCCGGCGTTCTCGCAGACGTCGCAGCCGAGCTGCGCGCCGCGGCGAAGGATGCGGCGGCGGCGACAGGCGAGCAGTCCGCGGCGGTTGCCGAGACGTCCGCCACGGTCGAGGGGCTTGCCGCCACCGCCCGCTCGATCGCGGACAACACACGCGCCGTGGCGACGGCCGCAGAGCAAACCGGCGACACGATGCGTGACATGCAGGAGAAGGTCGAGGCGATCGCCGAGCGCGCGCTCTCGCTGGGTGAGCGCGCGCAAAAGATCGGTGAGATCCTTGAGCTGATCAACGACATCGCCGGCCAGACGAACCTGCTCGCGCTCAACGCCGCGATCGAGGCTGCGCGCGCGGGCGAGGCTGGCAAGGGTTTTGCCGTCGTCGCGGCTGAGGTGCGCAATCTCGCGGAACGGTCGATCCGGTCGACCGACTCGATCAGAGTGATCATCGCCGGGGTTCAGGACGAGACAAACGCGACGATCATGGCGACCGAGCAGGGTACGCGCCAGGCTCGCGAGGTCGGCGAGCTGATGGCCTCGACAGCGACGATGCTCGAGGAGTCGATCCTTGCCACGCAGCAGCAGAAGTCGGCAGCCGACCAGGTAGAGAGTGCGATCATGCAGATCCGCGAGGCCGCCGACCAGCTCGCCGCCGAGCAGACACAGCGGACCGGCACAGCCGAGCGGTTGGAGACGCTGGTCGCGGAGCTAGAGAGCGCGATGGAGAACGCCGACCGCGTGCAAGGCCACGTATGAGCTTCCACGTGCGGATACGGGTGGGTTCTGAGCTGTATGCCATGCCTGTCGCGAACGTCATCGAGGTGGCCGAGATCGGCGATGTGCTAGCCGTTCCCGGGTCGCGGGCGGAACTGCTCGGCGTGCGTGACCTTCGTGGGCAGATCCTTCCGGTTGTGGACCTCGCTCTGCTCCTCGGGATCCAGCAAGCGAAGCCGCCTGGCCACCTGTTGGTTGCCGAGGCGGCAAGCCGCCGCGCGGGTTTTGCGATCCACGAAGTTAGCGAGGTCGGTGAACTGCCCGAGCCCGGTGAGGAGGCCGAATCCGACCTGCTGCGCGGCGCCGCACTGGTCGACAACGACCTGATCGGTGTCGTCGATGTGGCCCGCGTCTTCGACGCATTCGAGCGGTGAACCAGTGAGCGAGCCCGCTGCGGAACCCTTGGGTGAGATCTTTCGCGATGAGGCGGCTGAACGGCTCGACCAGATGGTGAATGCCTTGCTCGCGCTGGAATCAGGGA